>ERZ501047.13-NODE-13-length-73033-cov-55.763093_pt1 | contig 73033 bp, 78 predicted proteins | sample MGYA00510868_ERZ501047 | MGnify/ENA primary metagenome ERZ501047 (study PRJEB25958, sample SAMN03398593) | human skin metagenome | study: EMG produced TPA metagenomics assembly of the Human Skin Microbiome Metagenome (human skin metagenome) data set. | reverse complement strand
CAGGAAGAATACGTCACGCCTGCGCAAGCAGGAGTGAGTAAGTTATTCATAGCAGTAGCATATGAATGGCGATTGCAAGAGACCTAAATCTCTGGTTGCAGCATGCCGGATGGCTTGCCGTGCTCAATCACGGCGGGCCGCCGAGAATCACTGCCCGCCGCGGTCTCCATCTGCAAGGTCAGGACTTGGAAGCCGGGTAGCGGTTCCCATGCGCCTTCTTCCAGCCCACGGGCTCCGCCTCGGTGGTCGGGTCCCAGAGCAGGGCAGCATGGATGGCCGCCCCGCCCTTGTCGTAGCACCAATAGCGATCCACGACCATCGGGTTGGACTTGGGAACTTCCACCACTCGGTCATTGAAGAGCATCGAGTAGACCTCGATGAAATGCGCTGGCGTCTCCTTGATTCGCCAGCCGCCGTCGATCTTCTCGACACCAGTGATGTCTTCCGGCGCGCTTCGGAGAGAGTCGTCGCTCACTGAGCCGTCACCATGTCTCGCAGATGAGCGCAAGCGCTACCATCAGGAATCAAGGACACGTGCACACCTTCAGCCTTGATGACCTCGACCGCGAGCAAGTGCTGCATCGGCGCCGGGTGGACAGAGTGGTTGAGGCTCTCGCAGTCATCTCCACACGGCTCGACAGCCTTCCAGTGGCCTTCGGAGAACGGCATGTCGAGCGGGACATACGCCATGTCGTTGGCGGGGATGTAGGCCATCTTCGGGCCATCGAGGCGAGCCAGGTGCGTGTCGGTCACTCGCCCAGTCTTCCGCGTCCGGCAGGGGGCGAACGGGCCTGCCGCGCAGACCGGACAAGGCTGGGCGTACTGAGCGCTCACGGCCTTCGAAGTGGGGTCAGACTTGACCATCTCCAGCCGCTTGTGACGCTCCGCGAATCGACAGTGATCGCAGCAGTAGTTGTCTCCGCAGTCATAGTTGGATGATCCACAGGCTCCGCAGGTCTTGGTGCGCCGGGCGTCGATGTAGTCGTGCGGGTCGCTCTGAAGACCAGACCCGGGGCAGACGGTGCCATCCTCTCGCGTGTGAGCGGGAAGGTCCCCACCTTGGAGCGCGCCCAGGTGGGTCTGACCGCAGTGGAAGCAGCCTTGCTGTGTGATGCGGAAGGTGATCATGGCGAATCCTTGATTAGAGTTGGTCTCTCGATATAAGGGTATCAGCACTACGAGGCGAAGGCAAGAGCGGAGAGGACGTGGAAGAGGTGTAGGGGGTGGGTGGGGGGCGCTTTGAGCGGGTGATAGGGAGCCGGAACATGGACGTGCATCTGCCTCGCGGGTCTGCTAGTATTGGTAATCGAGAGACAAACCCACACCCAAGGAGGACCGCATGAGCAACGCAACCCAGGCCCAGAATCAGGTCGAGACCGAAGTCGTCACCATCCGCAGCCGAGTGGGTGATGCCTACTACGACGTGACTGCCGATGCCCACTACCCCGGAGCCCGAGCCGAAATCACCGAAGAGGGTGACGTGGTACTCATCTGGGTGGACGCCCTGGACTGGCACAAGAAGACCTTCCCGGAGTACTTCGAGGGAGCCACCGCGGGGGAGGAGGGGTTCTTGACCGAGGAGGCAGCCGAGGCCCTGGTCCAGGCTGTCCGCAAGAGCCTGCCCGAGAAGTTCCAGAAGGTGCAGTACGACAGGGGTGAGGAGTGGCCGGACGAGCCCTCGCTCGCCCTGTCGGTCGGCCTCAAGTTGCCCAAGGGACTGGACACCCCGGAGGAGGAGTTCTACGAGGCCTCTTGGGAGTTCTACTGCGTCATGCTGAACGGCAGCGAACCGGGCACGTACAACTTCCCCTACTTCATCCGCGAGATGGCCACCATCCTCGGCATCGACGCCGACTAAGCCTGGCTGCACGGAGGCGACAATCTCAAAGCCCCCGTTCGGGTTTGTCCCGAACGGGGGCTTTGTTGTGCGCGACTGGGGTCGAAGGAGTGGAGGGGGTGGGCCGGAGAATTGAAGGATGCAATCAGCCGCCCCCGGGGCCAAGAGGCGTCGGGGGCGGCTGATTGAGGTCTCAGGCGGAAGTGGGGAGTGCTAGCCCTACGCCTCCAGCCACTCAGACTTGGCGCCGAAGAGCCGAGCCTTACCCATGGCTATCTCGGTGAGGTTGAGGCTCCACCGCACCCCTGCTGTCGTCACGACCATTGCGGCGGCGTCGAAGCACTCGACATTCTCTCCCGTGCGAGCCTCGATCAGGAGAGCGGCGTCATCCTCGCAGATGTGCGCTGCGATGAGTGCCTGGATGCTCTCCATGAGCGGCGCCTCACCTTCCTCCAGAGCAGCCTCGGGGAACTCGGAGGGCAGGAGACGGGTCCGTTGCCGCAGCGTCTCCTCGACCTCCTCCAGATAGGGCCACTCGTCGGCCCGGCTGACAAGGGAGACCGCGTTCGGCTCTTCGCTGTCGCGCCGGACCTCAACCCCTCGACGGTACTCGCCCTCCAGGGCGATGCCATGTCGCTGAAGGTCCTTCAGGAAGGAGTCCGGGTCCTTGACGCGGAAGTAGTTGGTGCGGGCGGTGCCGGTGTAGTCGGCCATGTGTGTGCTCTCCTGCTCGGTTGTATGTCGGTTTCTCTGACTTCATACAATAGCAGGGATGGCGATGAGTTCAAGCGCAGCAGGACACTCGAAGGCAGCGAGGGTCAGCGAAGCGTGGGCTCACCTTCGCCATGGGTGCCAGCATCGCTATCAAGAAGAAGTCCCCGGAGATCCAGGGCAAACAACTCGACCATCTCGACCTTCACAGGGTCTGGAGTGCGGTCGGCATACCTTTGTGTGTCAGTTGGCCTTCTTGGCTGCGCCGAGTGCCTTTTCCACGGCCTTCACGAGCGCGATCACATCGGGGTCCCCGGTGCGAACCTGAGTCCACCTCGACTGGCTATAGTGATCCGCCCACTCCCCGAAAGACACCCCATCCGGCTTTTCGCAGGCGTAGACCGTTGGGCCCCCTCCCATGGCCTGCACGCTCAGTTCTTTTCCGCAGACCTGGCACGGTGGAACAGGGGCGGAGGTGTAGCGCTCCAACAGCCGTTCCAGCAGGTCCTCGGGCGGCAAGAACCTGCGCACCGCGGCGCTGATTCCCTTTGGATGAGGGTAGCGTTCTGCCCGCACAGATCGCTCCAGTTCCTTGATTACTGCATCGCTCATGGTGTGTTTCCTCCGGCTCAGGTCAGAGCCCTCACTATAGCACTTTGCTCTCTCGGTATGTGCTATTGTAACATTTGCAAGACCTAGATCGCAAATCTCGCAGATGTAGCGGTCGTGGTGGTGTCAGGCACGATGTGCTCCTTAAGTAGGTCTCTCTATGAATAGCATAGACCATCGAGGGCCTGCGCGCAACTCTTCGAGCAAGCGAGAATTGGAGGCAAGAGGTGGGTGGGTGTGAGTAATTCCACCAGATCACCTCATCAGACAGCATTGGGCGGGGATGGAGAGTCTCTTCATCCCCGCCCAATGCTCAACCCCCTGCGCCCAGAAGGCTCAGGGGGTTGAGAGGTTGACCAGATCAGACCAGCGCCGCGAGCGCCGCGTCCTTCAAGGACTGGTCGGCACCCTCGATGCGACGCCGGGCCCGCAGTACGCCCTCGTCGCTGGCGCCGTCGCTGGAACGGACGTGCTTGCCCCAGTCGATCCACTCGGTCAGCGCGTTGTAGGCGCCCATCGCGGTACCCCGACCGAGTTCGTTGGTCTCAGCGAAGGTGAAGAGTTCCATCAGCGCGCCGCGACGGTTCTCCCACATGGTCATGCCGCGGGGGGACTCACCCTCCTTGACCTCCGGCATAGGGAAGAGGCTGTCGATGAACTGGCCGAACTCGTCCTTGCTCATCGGGGTGTCGAGCATGTGCGACGCCGCCGCAGCGAAGCCCTTGGCATACCGGATCGCGCCATTCATGATGGTGTGCGCGTTGGCCAGGTGCCGATCCGCGGAGGCGGTGTGGCTGATAGCGAAGGTGTGCGGAATACCCTTGATCTTGGCCACCATGCCGTTGGTGCAGATCAGACGGGTGAGGTCGAGCGAGGCGGTGACCTTGCCGGTGCCGTCGTGCACAGCGCGCAGGGTGATCCCAGCCTTGATGAGGTCCTTGCCGTCTGCCAGGGCCACGTCACAGCCCGGCAGGGACATGCGGACGAAGGTGGTCCGACCGTGGTCGAGTTCCCCGGCCTCGGTGAAGCGAGCGCCCTGGTCGTAGAGGTGGTCGGCCACGGCAAAGGCGGCAGTGTTCGGGACGGCGTGGTAGCGGCCACCCACGACGCCGAGGGTGACATGGGTGTCGTCGCGCATCACCAGGCGCTGGCCGGGAATCTGGGTCAGAAAGGCGCCGTCCTCGGTGAAGACGCTGAGGTTGTTGGCCGGGACGAGGTTCAAGCCCCAGTTGAGGCCGCTTGCGATGAGTGCCTCATCGAGGCTGGTGGCGCTGGCGATGCTCGCGCCCAGGCTGATGGAGCGGGCGGTGGCGGGAATGGCGGTGGCGGTCATGCTGATCTCCTTGATGCGGTGTTGGTTTCTCGGTGTTATTACTGTAGCACCTGATCGAGACGCACGCAACACCTACTAACAGCCAACTTTTGTAGAGGCCAACCCTTGTCGCCCGATGCGAGGTCTCACGCGAGGGCCATAGAGACTACGATCACGGGCGCAGCAGCAGCGGTAGTGGTGCTGAGCGGGTAGGGGCGGGGGCTTGGGTTGGATGGAGCCTGGTGAAGCCCCCGCCTCGTCCGCTACTTGCACACGGCAGTGCAGATGCAAAAGCCCGGCACCACGGCGGCAAACATCCGCTCGTGGTGCCGGGCCTCTTTGTTCTTGGCGCCGGACCTATGGTCAGGCCGCGCCCTGCTCGGCGGGCTCCGCGCCTTGCTGAGCAGGCTCCACGGACTGCTCGATGAGGTCCTGAATCTCAACCACCTTGGCCTCGGCCTCGCGCAGCCGTGCTTCGTGAGGGAAGGAATACTCGTCGGCCTTCTTTCGGGAGTTCTCCGCTTCGATTCGCAAGTCCTCTACTTGCTTGCGCTTGCGTACCAGCAAGTCCGGGACTCCAGCGTGCCACTCCGTCAGAATCTCGGTGAGCATCTCCTGAATCTTCGCGGCGCCCGAGCGGATGCTCCGTAGCGACAACTTCCAGTGGGTGACGGGGGTGGCATAGGAGTTCTGTCGCACCCGCAACGTCCAGTAGTCGCGCGGCCCGTCCCAGTAGTGGGTGGCAGGGGGCAGAACCTCGACGTGCACACCTCGCCATGAGGTCGACAAGGAGTCCTGATAGGAGTAGGTCTGCTTGCGGCTGCGGGCCCTCGTGGATACTTGACGGCTCAGGTACTCCAGTTGCAGGTCGTCACGGTCGCCCCCACTCCAACTGGGGTTTTGCACCCACTTGGACATCGTTTCGCACTGGAGCTCCAGTTCGAGGGCGACCCGCTCGCACTCCTTTGCCCGATACAGGGCCGAAGTGAGCGACTGACGGTCAACAGCGCGCAGAGTTCGCAGGCGCCGTGCCTCTTCGCGCCAGGTGAACAACTCCAGCACGACCGGATTGCCGGTAGCCAGAGCCTTGACCTGACCGAAATCCAGGATCGCGTCAGAGATGTCCTCGACCTCACGCACGGTGGAGTCAGCCTGCATCATCTGCGCGACGAAGAACGCCTTGCGCTCTAGGGTCTGCCACATGTAGGAGTCGAAGGTGCGCTCCACCACGTAGCGATAGATGTCGACCTCCTCGCAGAGGTTTCCTGGGCGCAAGGCGCGTCCGTCTCGCTGCTCGATGTCGGAGGGGCGCCACGGGGCGTCCATGTGGTGTACGGCCACCAATCGAGTCTGGACGTTCGTGCCATAGCCCATCTTCTCGGTCGAGCCGATCAGGACTGCTACAGAACCGTCGCGGCAGGCAGCGAAGAGCGCATCCTTGGCCTTGTCGGTCTTGGCCTCATGCACCCAGCGAATCATCGACGTGGGGACACCCTCGGCCACCAACGCCTCGCGGAGCCTGCCGTAGGTCTGATTACCGGAGGCGTTCGGAGTGCCGATGTCACAGAACACGATTTGAAGGGCGCCAGGGGTCGGCGCGTTGCCAAATGTCCGTCCCTTGTTCTCGCGGTAGACCTTGGCCACCGCGGCGGCAACCTTGGTCACCTTGGGAGACCCGCCGTCCAGACCCATTAGCGCTGGGTCCAGCGCGACTCGTCGTCCTTCCCCGCAGATCACCAGCATGTTGTCCTCGCGAGGCGCAGCAGCGCCACCGCCGCCACCACCACTGCGCAGGTGCTCGGCTCGCTCTACCAGGGTGGCCACATAGTCCGCCTGCTCTGGCGTGCGCTGGCAGACCATGGTGGAGTCGCGTCGATCAGGCCGCTTCAGCGGGAGGGCCGAACTCGGCAGGATATCGGCATTGAGATTCAATATGGTGCGCAGTTCCGGCACGTTGCGCAAGGCGGTAGGCCGGGTGTGCATGCGGAAACTCGACCCATCCGGAGACACCTCGATCTTGGTTTCCGTCTTGACGAACTGGGCCATCCAGGCATCCAGGCTCGACAGTCCCGCTGCCTCCAGTACCTCTGGCTGGAGATAGGTCTGCCAGACGAAAGTCTCCGCAAGAGTGTTGGTCCACGGGGTGCCAGTGAAGAGCGCGACATGCGGACGACCAGCGTTGCGATCCCGCAGCATCCTGATCTTCAACAACAAGTCGGTAGCCCGCTTGGAGGACCCCATCTGCGTCGATGCACCAACGGCCAGACGCTTGAACATGTGGGCCTCGTCCACCGCCAGGAAGTCCACCCCCAGTTGCTCGAAACGCACTGTCTGGTCGTCACCCACGTTCGCGCGCAACTTCTCCAACTGGTTATTCAGGGAGCGTAGACGCCGAGCAATGGCCTTCGATGAGAAGTGGTTGGCTGGACTGAAGCCCTCTTCGGTCGACCGCAGGGCATCGTCCAGAATCAACTTCTGGTCGAGCACGAAAGCACGCTCTGCTTCGGCGGCTACCGGGATCGAGGTGAAGCCGGAGTGAGTCACCACGACGGCATCCCAGTCACCCGTTGCGCAGCGAGCGGCAAAGAGGCGCCGCCCTTCCCCGGCCAAGTCCTCTTGGCCTGCGATCAGGAAGCGACCCATGGGGTATGCCTGGCGGGCCTCTCGTGCGATCTGCTCCAAGAGGTGGTTGGGGACCACGATCATGGGCTTGGAGGCCAGGCCGAAGCGCTTCAAGGTCATAACAGAGGCGATGGTGGTCAAGGTCTTGCCGGAGCCCACAGCGTGGCCGCACAGCGTTGCACCGGAGGTGACGATCTGGTCCACCATGTCTCGCTGCCAGTCCCACAGCGGGCGATCCGTGCTCATGCCCGGGAAGGTCAGGTGTGATCCGTCCGGGCGGCGCACGACATAGGAGTTGAAGCGCCGGTTGTATTCAGCGCACAGGCGCTCGGATCGCTCCGCGCCCTCCCATACCCACGCCTCGAATCGCTCCTGAAGTAGTAGCGCCTTCTCCTGCACCGCGAGAGTCTGAGCGTTGTCACGCACTTTGCGGTCGCGCCCATTCACCCTCTCGGTCTGGTAAACCACGGGAGGCTTGCCATTCAGCAGGTGGTGAATGATCACCGCGGCGTTCATCTCGGACGTGCCGTAGGTGGTGGTCAGTTCAACAGAGCGCGTCGACCTGTTGTCGACGTTCCACGTGCTGGTTTCTGCGCAGTGGTAGACCATGAAGGAGGAGTTGAGCACTTCCTGGCCAAACGCCTGGATGTCCTCAGGGCTGATCCAGGGGGCGCCGAATGCGGCCTTGATTTCATGTGGACCCAGGTCGGCAGGCATAACCTGTCGGAGGGCCTCGACATTTCGAGCGTAGGCGGAGTCCTTCTGCGCCGCGGTTTCAGCCCGCGCCAACTTGCTGCGGATGTTGCCCGACAGGTAGGTGCGCGCCAAGACAGGGTTGCCGAGATCCTCGGGATCGCGGAACACCTGATCGCCCAGCGCAGCGAGTGCCCGCTCCTCACGGTCGGCACCGCTCATAGAGAGCAGATCGGCAATGCGCTCCAAGTCGATGAGGCCGGTTTCACCCAGACTGATGTTCAGTGCCTCTGTAGGCGTGTCGGCGCTGGACACCGGAACTGGCGGGCGATTCACCCGGTGCAGCAGGATCGGCGCCGGAGAAGCCTCTCCCGTGTCGGGGTCATAGACCTCCACGGCCATGACCAAGGGGTAGGACGGGTCGGAGCGGAAGCCGCCCATCGTGGGACGTCGCCACGAGAGGGTCGGCAGGCCGGTATCTGCGTCCACCTTGCCCTCGTGCAGGGTGCCTCGGTTGAGCGGACCAAAAGCAGAGACGTACGTCTCCCACGCCTGCTTTGCGGCCTCGCGCAATGGCATCAGGTCCTCGTCGGGGGCGCTCAAGTTGGCCTCGCCCTGCATCAGGGCCTCGACCGCCTCTCGCAGGGCCACCAGGTGCCGAAGTTCCTTGGCGCCCGTCGTCACCTTCACGGCTTCTCCGGACTGGATTCGCACGACCGAGCCGTCCTCTTCCAGATGGAAAGACCCCTCGGGTCGACCCTGGTCGTCGGCCAGCACAATGCCGCTCAGGTCCAACTCGGGACCGTCATTTGCGGTCATGGGCAACAGGCGATCTTCCAGGGCACTCAGAGCCGAGGCAACAGCCTCTTGGGGGTTCTCCGCCGTCACGACGATGGGCCGAGCAAAGTGAGTGCCGCGAGTCATGGTCCCGGCTACACACTCGGGATTCTCTTGCCAGTACTGAGAGATGAGCATTGCGGGGAACTGGCTGCGGTCGAGCGCCACCTGACGAGGTGCACCTCGGGTCACTTCGCCATTTGTGCGCCGGAACACCACGATATCGGCAACCACCTCAGTTCCTTCGCTGCCGAAAGCACCCGTGGGCAAGCGCACCGCACCCACGAAGTCACAGCGAGTCGAGTCGGAGGTGCAGGTGTAGGAGTTCATCCCGTCCATGAGGTGGCGCGAAGTGATGAGCACCACGTATCCGCCCGCACGGGTTTGGGCCAGCGCCCGGCCCAGGAAATAGGCGTGCAGCGATTGGCTCCACCACCCCGTGGTGCCGCTAGACACCTGGCCGCTGCCGAAGGGGACATTGCCAATCACGGCATCGAAGAGGGTGTCCCCTAGGCGAGTGGACTGAAGGGGAGAGTGGTGAATCACCGCATCAGGGTTGAGAGCCCGGGCAATGCGGGCGGAAGTGTGGTCCTTCTCCACCCCGACGAACTCGATGGGCAGGTCCTTGGGTGCTCGCATGATGAACCGGCCCGACCCGCAACCCGGCTCCAGCACCTTGCCGCCCTTGAAGCCTGCCTTGATTAGCAGGTCCCACATGCGGTCGATCAACCAGTTTGGGGTGTAGAAGGCAGTGTCCACCGTCTCCCGTGCTTCCAGGGCGTCAGTGTCGGAGTCACCAAAGAAGTCGTCCACTTCCTGGGCGATCTGCGTCCAGGCCCCCTCCGGCTGCTCGGCATCCAGCGCCGGAGCCAGGGGACCCCATCCTGGCCACCCCATCAGCACCTCGCGCTCTTCGGGTGTCAGATCGGTTCGATCTCCGATCCGCTCCAGGGTGTGCAAGGCCTCCAGACCCCTTCGGGACAGGAGGATGCTGCCGGTGGATGCCACTTCTTGCTCTCTTCTCTCTCAGACGTATTCGCTCTTGTGCGTTTAGCGCGACTGCTACTCTAACATGAACAACCGACATGCGCTTGACCTGCGACTTTGTGCCAATGTGCGAAGATGCCAGCCATGGACGCGAGCAAATGGGCGTGACTACTACTCGCGTCGTGAAGAAAACCCGAGTGGTCGAGGTGCCCTCAGTCGACCCACCCACCGCTGACTCCCTCCCTGAACCTGAGCCTGAACCCGAGCCTGAACCCGAGGTCGATCCCGAGACTCTTGAAGGTGGGACGGGCAGAAATGGCGGTCATGATTCCTCCTGATGTGAGTCAGCCTCTCTCGTTAGAGCAGCAGGGCATAGCAAGATGAGAAGGTCTCGGGTTGAGTAATCCCTGTCGCCCTGCTAAATCCCCAAGAAGAGAGTTGTTGCGCAAGCCTCCAGTAGATGCTATGCTTGTTTACGAGAGACCAGCCCAAGACTTCAGGAGACTGAAAATGACCACTCAGATCGACAACCAGTCCGTCGCCACTTCCACCTTCGCCTGCCCGGAGTGCGCGCGGCGCGAGCGCATGGATGCCCGTGATCGAGCCGAGGGGCGCCGCGTCTACACGCACCGTCCGTGCTCCTACTGCATGGGCAGTGGCACGGTCACTGTGGACCCGCAGGCTATCGCCAACGCCGTCACCGTCTCGCGCGGCAAGGCGAAGGGCACGCTGCGCCGCTCGCGTCCGGCGCTGGCCGACGAGAAGGGCGGGGTCTACGGCGCTGCATGGGTCTGGCGCATGATCCGCTTCGACAGCGGCCAGGACATGCACATGCCCGTCATGGCTTCCGAGTACATCGGAATCTCATGGGTGAAGCAGGCCGAGGAGGACGACCTCGTGAAGGCTCTGGAGGCACTGTCCCAGTCCATCGGGGAAAGCCTGTTCGGCAAGGTCGCCATGATGCGCGGCGCTGCCTCATGGGGTCGCGTGCTGGGCATGGAAGGGGCCGAGGAGGTTGCCAACAAGGTCGAGGAACTGGTCGGCCTGCCGATGGGCAACGGCTACGCGCTGGGCGACTTCACCGACTCGCCCGAGGCCGCGTTCGATGCGGTGGTGAGCGACTTCACCGACTCGCCCGAGGTTCCGCTCGACGCGCTGGACCTCGCCTAGCAGGCATCTAGCACAACCGGCCCCTGGAGTCGATTGACTCCAAGGGCCGGTTCACGCGGTCCCGGCGCATCCACCCCTTATCTTCGCTCTCGAACCGCCCTTCGTGGCGATGCAGAACAAGTCTGCGCCGTTCACGAATCCCCTTGGACGGATTTGCGACACGCCGCAGACCTTCGTGTGTCGGCCTCTCGATTCTGCTACTGTAGTTATCGAGAGACCAACCAATACGAAAGGTTCCACCCATGTACCCCAGCACCCCCTTCATCAAGGCCATGTACGCCCTGACCGTCTTCGGCTGCCTACTTCTCGGAGCGAGCGTCGTCGGCATCGTCGCGATGATGGATCGCGGCACCCCGATGTTCTTCCCGTGGATCACGCTCGTCTTCAGTGGCCTGCTCATCGCCACCGCCCAGGAAGAGCGCGAGATGGCGCTGATCAAGTACGAAGAGCAGGAGGATGAGATCCTGGCGGCGATGGAGCGTCACCCTGCTGGCAGTCGTATCGACCAGAACCGAGTCGCGGCATGATCGCGGCTGCGGGTCGCGCAAGGGGCGGACAGGCTGCGGCTCCTAGCATGAAGGCTATGAGCGTTCCGCAGACCTGTCCCACGAGCCAGGCAGTCTTTGACGCTGACCTGCGACGCCTGTCCGAGGCTTTGAAACAGGGCGGCTACGTCCGGCGCGGGGTGGATCGCATTACGGGCGAGACCTTCTCCTATGTGACCCGCGAGGCTCCCGAGGCTCTGATTCGGCCCTACCAGGCCTTGCTGTGCTACGGCGCCGCCAACGGTCTGATCTGAGACCGACAACGCCCGCGCTACCGAAGTAGCGCGGGCGTTGCTGTGTTTGCGGAGGGGTGGAGATCGGGCATCCCACCCCTGCTCCCCGTCCTTGCTTACGGCGTATCGAGAGTCCAGGTCACCTCGCACCCGGGGATATCCCGCACCGCATGATCACACCTACCTCCGAGAAGACATGACCAGTGACAAGCATGACCACATCTTAGTCGCACCGCTGCGAGGGGTCCATGACGCCCAGACGGGGGTCCATTGTCAGCGCCGCGCCCAGCAAGCGCTCGCCTGTCGAGCTGATCGGCAAGGCAACGGCGTTGTGACCCATCAGTAGGGCTGCCAGAGATCGAGCGGCCTTGAGCAGTTCCTCGCCAGCCAGCAGATCATCGCGCCTCTTCGACTCCAGGAAGGTGGGCTGAGCGCTGTTTTCCGGGTTCACTTCACCACCTGCGATTCGGTGACCCACGATGGCAGCGCGCCGCCCTGATTGATGATCCGCACCGCAATGGTGGGCTCGTCGGCAAACCACCAAGCCGCGAGGCGATGGTTGCCGTCGATCACCAATGGTCCAACGTGATCCACCTCCACGGTGATGGGGTCGCGATGCTGGTCTCGGCGCTTCGCAATGTAGGCCACGCGCCCCATGTGCTCACGGTAAGTCCAGTCGGTGGAGACAAAGGTGGGCGGCGGGCGATGCTCTTCCGCGTCAGTGATCATCTCCTTGTTCAGTGGGTGGTCGATCCAGGGGTTCGTCCACAGAAAGTCCGTCCACTCGACCATCTTGCCGACGTCCAGCAAGCGCACCGGGTGCCGGTCTAGATCATCAATGGCAAGAGCGGATGAGAACGGAATGTTCACTTGGACTCCTTCCGTGAAGTGGCAGCGAAATATGCCGTGTGGACGACCCCGTTCACGCGGGTGTAGACCCCCATTACCAGAGTCCCCGCGGGATGGCCCTCGAAGGGCAAACTCAGGAAGCCCGCATGTCCGCCCATGGAGAGCGAAAGGCTGTCGTCGCCGGTCGCCAGCGTCTCGACGTCAAAGAGAAAGACGTCAGGGGATAGCGGCGAGCCCGCCTCCAACTTGCGCTCCAGCATTTCAGCCATGGGGGAGTCGACACTGAAGATGTTGAGGCCGTTCTTGACGTACGCGGGGCGGGCACTGAAAAGCGGGTTGCTGCTGACACCCACAGGGGTCCACTCGCGGGGTTGATAGGCCTTGTCCAGATTCGGCGTGTTGCTCATGGAAATCTCCTTCTAGTGGGTGATGAGTGAGGATCAGTCGGTGATCTGAAGGCCGCGGCAGGCGTGGCCGCAGTCACCGCAGACGGACCACGTAAGCATTTGCTTCTTGGCGCCTCGCTGATATGTCCCCAGTCGCGGGCCCGTGAGCCGCTCCACGAACTTGACGTTGCTGCCGAAGCAGAAGCGACAGGGGCCCACGGCAGGAAATCCCTCCGCATGGTCGGCGGGGATGACGCCATGGTCGCCACACCGATGGCATACCGTGCTCGTGGGGATGGGCTCCGTTGCTGCGGCGCTTCCCGTGAAGTGGTCCATGAGGGTTCCTTGAAGTAGGTCTGTCTCTCTCATGCAACCATAACAGCACGAGAGGCGCCAGGCAAGTGATCCAAGCGAAGATGGGTGCTACCCAATGGGCGAGGGAAGGTGCAGGGTGGGTGGGGTCGGTTAACCTCCACGGGGAACAGCGCAACGCCCTGGCTCAGTAGAGCCAGAGCGTTGTATGCGAGTGGTCACGGATCAGGACTGGCGGCGCGAAGAGCGTCGTCGCTCTCGTCACCAGGCTCGCGACTACTGCCGTGATGGCTGGTGAGGTGAGTACTGAAGGCCACTCCCAAGGGGGTTCGAAAAAGATTCGCATCTCCTGTTGCACCCCACGCAGAGAGGTGTTATGGTGATGCGTAGAGACAGTAACCAACTAGAAGGAGGTGCACATGGCTGGACTTAAGGCCCGCTCGGGCTACTCCGTCTGAATTTCAGCCACGCCGGCTTGTCCCCCGTTTCTACTAGGTGCTCAGACTCTCAATGAAGAGAGTTCGAGGCAGCGCAAGGCCCCCGTCTTACCAAGACAGGGGCCTTGCGCTTTTCGTATTCGGCTGGCGCCATTGAGGGGACAAGAGGGAGGGGTGGGCGAGGCGAGAGAGGCAGCACAGCCCGACCCTCCCTTCGTGTGCAGTCAGTATCCCATTGTGGACCGTGGCGCACTCATGCTCAGCTAATTGCAGCGACTCGGTTGCGCTGAATACGATCCTGCTACCCTAGGACGATGAAGACCTACGAGATTGCCGCCCAGGCCCTTCGCGAGGCTGCGGAAGCGTTGGACGCTCTCCAGACTCCCGAGAATGAGCACCTTGCTCATCGTGACCCGGCCCTTTGGCTGCATGAGCGCGCGGATGCGATCATGCAGGACGGACAGAAGTAGTTCAGCGCACAGTCAGTGAAAGCACGGAGCCGCGCCGGGTCTAGGCCTAGCGCGGCTCCGTGCGACAGAGGCGCAGTCGCGCCTCTGTAGACCGCTACGACTTGGACCCGGCCAGAGTCCGCCTCACGCAAGCATCGAACTTCTGACCACCGAACTTGCCCAGGTAGTACTCGGCCTTGGCGTCATCGCCCGCCTCGGGCGAGAGCAGGGCGTCCACGGCGCCCTGAAGGGTGACTGGCTTGCGGCGCTTGTCCTCCCCTTCAAGGTAGTACTTCCCCGCGCGGTCATAACGCACCACTTCGGTGCGCACGTCCTCAGGGGTGAGGAAGTGGCCGTGAACAACGCGGTCGAGGTCGATTGCCATGATGTGCTTCTTGAGTTGAGTTGGTCTCTCAATAAGAGAGTACCAGAAGAACAGGACCGTCGCAAGTTCTACGACGTGAAGACTATCGGCCTTGTCGCATCGTGACGGGCTTGCCAGCGTGCAGGCTCTGGCCCAGGATGCGCGCCTCCTTTGCCCGGGCGATCTTTTCGCGCCAAAGAGGATCGCGCCAGTTGGAGTCGGGGGTGACGACGGGCGGCGCCATCTTCAGGACTTGGCCTGCGGGTCGGAACGTCTGCATGGTGCTCATCTGGCGATGCATCCTGGCTCTCTTTCTCTGTCGGAACAAACCTCTCTTGCGAGAGCATCACTCGGGATTGTCACAATACTGATCAGCCAAGAGCCACGGAAGATTGCGACCCCTGGCTGGGTGGACCTACTCCACGAACTCGATAGCCCGGAACATCGAGCAGCGCCGGAAGAGGTCCAGGGACAACGGCTCATCGTGCCCCTTGGAGACTCGCAGGGCCAGGCGCAGTAGCATTTTGACGTCACGTCCGCTTGTCTTGGGCAGGTGGGTCAGCAAGTCCTCCAGCAGGTCTTCCTCCAGCGTCACACCGTTGTTCGCTGCCTGCACTTCCCAAATGCGCCGAGCGGCCTCGCGGGAAGGGAAGTCGTAGCCGATGATCGCGGCACAGCGGCTGACGATGGCGTCGTCAATGCTGTCGGCTCGGTTGGTGGTCATGAACATCAAGCCGCTGAAGTACTCCAGCGTGCGTAGGAACTCCGCGACGATGGCGTTCTGCTCGATGCTTTCACCGCGCTCAAGCACGAAGACATCGGCCTCGTCCAGCAGCAGCACGGCGTTCCAGCGCTTGGCTCGCTTGAAGATGGTCTCCAGGTTCTTGCGAATGTCCTGCGCGGAGGTTCCCAGGCTGCCGGAGTGGATCGAGTAGAGCGGACGCTCGATGATCTCGGAGTAGACCTCGGCGGTAAGCGTCTTGCCCACGCCAGCCGGGCCCTTGCAGAGGATCACGTTGCCCGCGCTCTTGCCCTCGATGACATCCCCGATGAAGGTTTCGACATCGGTCGTGAGGATGTCTAGCAGGTCGGACTGCTCAGGCGGCAGTACCAGAACATCGCGCAGGTTCGGGTTGTACTCGTAGGCCATCAAGTCCTTGGTGTTGACCCATATGAATTCATGTACTGCGAGGTCGAAGACGTAGAGGATGGTGCGCGTCGGAACTGGGCCGATGCCAGGCTCCTTATTGCCTTCGGAGAACAGAATCGAGGGAGCGGAAGTGGAGAACGCCGGAATCTCCATGGGGGAGATGTCGTGGATAACCTTGGTGCTCCTGTGTGACTTCGAATCCCCCCATCGGTCACCCGCCAGCGGCGTGCCGAAGTAGCGATACTGCTCCGCAAATCCCGTGGTGAGGATGATGCGGTATTTCTCCAAGTCCTTCTCATATTGGGCTTTCAGTTCTGCGGTCTCCTTGAAGATGCCCTTGGCCAGCAGGATATCCTCGACCTTCTTGCGAGTTACATCCTGAGGGAACAGAGCGACAGAATTCTTGGTGGCGCCCAACTGCGAGTTTCCACCGTTGGCGATCATGGTGATGTTGAGGTAGGGATCATCCCTGGGAGTGCGATCCACATTGACCTTGGTCACCAGGTATGGGTGCAGGTGTCCGTCTACGTCTTTGCAGTAGACCCAGCCGTCGATGATGTTGTGCCGCAGGTAGGCCAGGATCGCAGAAGCCGCAGCATCGAATCGGGGGATGCTTTTGCTGAAGTCCCCCGAGCGCATGGACTGAATCGAGGTGATGACCCGAGCGAAAGACTTGTTTCCACCCTTTTCCGCGGCGGCAAGCAGGTCGGACAACACTGCATCGGTGAGGTCATCGGTCGAGATCTCGATATCGCGGCTGCGCCAGGACTTGGCTCGCTCCACCGCGGCGGTCAAACTCTCGTGAGTCACATGGTCATACAACTCGACGGGCAGCAACAGGGACATGATCTTCTTTCGGATCGAGGACGGTCTCTCTCGATTGAGAGTAGCAGTAATAGGGCTCGGACGCAAGTCAAAATCGAGAGAGCCTGCTTTGCTTCGATTCGGCTTACACTAGTAGGTATGTCCGCAAGTCATTCCGCCGCACAAGTTGCCTTCCTCGACACCTATGCGTCGACACCGGAAGGGATGAGGACCGTCTACTGCGATGGCTCCAGCAGCGGAAACTCCATTGGGCATGCTGGCTGGGCCTGGTATTGCGACGACACCCTCTGGCAAGCCGGAGGGCTTGTCGTGGGGAGCAACAGCATCTCCGAGTTGATGGCCCTGGGCAACGCCCTGGCTGCTGTCGATCCTGCCGAGCCCCTCCTCGTGGTCTCGGATAGCCAGTATGCGATCAATGCGGTCTTCGCCTGGTGGCGCAAGTGGTCCGAGAACAACTGGCTGACCTCACTGGGCACTCCCGTGGCAAACGCCGAGCACATCCAGTATGCCCGCACCGTTCTGGAAGGCCGCAAGGGTCGCACCCTGGTCAAGCACGTCCGCGGCCACGGCAAGGACCCCGACGCACTTCCGGAGGACGTGGCGGGCAACAAGGTGGCCGACATGCTGGCTGCTGCTGCTCGCGCAGCCACAAAAGCAGCGAGTGCGCCCACCCTCATGGGTCCGTCCGGATGGGACATCGTGCATGGTCGAGGGCGCAAGAAGAACCCCTTCTTGGAGCATCTGCCATGGGAGGATGCCATGACGCAAGTCACGTCGTAAATATTGACGCCTCGCGCAGCTTGAGCCAGTGGGGGCGATGCTATATAGTTGACCTAGAGACCAACGCCTAAGGCCAACTAGCCAAGGAGAGAAAATGACCTCGAAGATGCGTGACATCCCTCGTATCGAAGCGCCTCTGTGCTCTACGGATACTGGGTTCCGTGTGCCCGTGCGGCAGGGCGAGCGTGCTGCCTGGCGCCCGGAAGCCGCTTCCTCTCGGGTGAGCGAACTCACCCTCGTTGGCTTCTACTACGGATCGGATACCAAGGTCGCCGCTCTGCCGTCGATGGCTCGCACTCCTCTCCGACAGATGGTGACTGCCACCGCGAAGGCCCCTTCTGTTGCCTTGCGGCTCACCCCCGACGAGAACAACCAGCCCGTGTTTGCCCTCATGCCGACCTGGTTTGATCCTCAGTATCAGACCCGACCTCTATACGAAGTGGCCCGCCCCTACGACATCTCGCGCGGTCTCAAACCGCATGGACAGCCGGGCATCTTCGGTCCTCTCGACAGCGGAAACACCGCTGACCTGTCCAACGTGGACCTGACGGAGTTTGTCGATGCCTTCGGCGTCTCATCCTTCAGCGAGGTGCCGGTGATCGACATGATGGAGAGGCAGGACCGCAGACGTTCCAATCCGATCATCCTTACTTCGAAGGATTTCACCCCCCTCCGCAAAGCAACAGTCGAGGCCAACAGTTTGACCTTCTCCGACTCCGAACCTCTCCTGGAAGGCATCCGATGAACAGCATGCCCACCTGGGGTTGGGTTCTCGCATCCATTTGGGTCCTGACGGCACTCCTTGGCGCCATCCATGATCTTTGCGCTGCATTGGAAGCGAATGACAAGGGCGACATCGCGGCTCGTCGCAAAGCAATGCGGAGTGCCTTCGCATCCTTCATCTGGCCCATCATCGTCTTCGTCGGACTTGCGGCATGGACGTTTGACGCGGCTTTTCCGCTAGTGCGCGATAGGCGAGAGCGAAAGAGGGAGGCAAAGAAGGCTCAAGCCGAACGCGTCGATGACTGGTTGAGGTGGACATACCAATAGGAGAACTGGGAGCGCCCGGTTGCAGACGAGAGTGCCGACGAAGAAGATTACCAACTCTCTATCGAAGAGGCGGCTCGCGTGAGGGCTTGCCACGCTAGGCTCGACGCCTTACGGCATGCCGAAGTCGAGGAGCCGGAGATGCCCTTCCCGAAGAGCGCCTTGCTCTCAGGGTACGAAGGCGAGCGTCTTCGGTTTGGAGCCTCGGACAAATAACCAGATGGGGTGGCCCAAGAAGCCGGGGTGGGGGTTTCCCCATCCCGGCTTCTTGGTGCTTGACGCCAGGGCGCTGGCGGGGCTGACGAGGGTGAGAGGTGGGTGGGACTAGGACGCGGTGCGAATATTGGCTGGCCACTCGTGTTTTGTAAGCTCCTGTAACCCCTGTTAGACAGCTAGCCAAAATGGAGAGCTTTCTAGTTTGACAAATGAATTGAAAATACTCTAACCTGCATATCAGGTAAGCATTTGGCACTACTAGAACTGCTCTACCTGCGAGGCTAGCGGTTAGCCCCGCTTCCCAGCACAGGAAGGATTTACCCCAATGGCACAGAAGGTTCGCGTGGAACTGGTAGATGACCTCGACGGTGGCGCCGCCGACGAGACGGTGGTCTTCAGCCTCGACGGCAAGGCCTACGAGATCGACCTGAACGCCGAGAATGCGGACACCCTGCGGGATGTTCTGCGCCCCTACGTCACCGCCGCTCGCCGCACTGGCAAGACAACCCGCGGTGCGCGTTCCGCCGAGACCTCGGACGAGCGTCAGGCGATCCGCAAGTGGGCCAAGGAGAACGGCATGGAGGTCGGCAAGCGCGGTCGTATCGGCCATGAAGTCCGTGCCGCCTACGCGAAGGCTCAGGCCTGACCCACTGAGGGCTCCTCACGGAAGTGAGCCCCAAGCTCCGCTTCAGGCGGGCTGGAGAACATCTCTCTGGCCCGCCTGAGGCATTCCTATGCGCATCTCGCCCAGGTGACTTCGATCAGCGAGCGTAAGAGCGCCCTGGAGCCACTACGCCGTTGCGCTCCATATCCCACTCCAGCACGCGCCTGATGTACTCAGACCGGCTCAGGCCCATGCGGTCAGCGGCAAGCCCTAGACGGGTCCATTCTTCGTCGGTCCAGCGAATCTGACGTGGCTTGCCCTTGATGGGTCGACCGACATTCCTAGCAGGCACGGTCGCTTCCTTTCTGAGCTTCACGTGGAGGTGTTGGTGCTATCTCAGAATAGCGCCCAATGTCGCAAATCGTCAGGGACGGACTTTTAAGTATCCCACAATCGCCCGGCACAAACACGACAGCCCCTCTCTCGGTGAAGAGTGAGGGGCTGTCGCGGAGACTGACCAACTAGGAAGACCTCCAACAAGGAGGACTCCTAGGATAGCACTTGACCTCAGTGTGTCAACTTCAAACCTCGCCCTACGCCTCTTGGCGGGCGGCCTGCGCTACGGCACGTGCGACACACATCGTGTCCCAGGTGTTCCAGCGCCGCGGACCACGCTTGAGCATCTTGGTGAGGCGTAGGTACTCCGCATGGTCGAGGTCCACGACCTCCCAGGAGGCGTCCCGGACGCCCCACCACCAGCCATAGTTGATCAAGGTGTCCTCGTCGGACCACGATCCCTCAACATCGAGGAACGCCCCGGAGGGGTGGCGCACGCCCATGTGGGTCCAGCCCAGGATCTCATCATCCTTGAGAGCGAGCACAGCCAACAGCGGCCACCCAGTCACCTCGTGCAGGGCGCGAGCCAGCGCGTAGCAGTCCCCTTGGGTGTAGGTCTCGATCAGATCAGGGTGATTCAGGTCGATCTGCATGGTGGCCTGGGAGGGTGCCGCGGTGGCACTCACGTTGGCAACGGTCATGGTCAAGCTCCTTGCTGGTAGGTCTCTCTACTTTAAGAGTAGCAGAGAATTCAGCAAGAGTCGACCGCTCGACACGCCAGGTTCAGTCGTCGGCTAGAGCAAACAGGCTTGGCGTGCCGTCTCTGGACTCTACGTGCGCCATCCAGGGGACGGTTGATTTCCGCGCAGGCCCTCTCGGCGCGACTGTGGGCGGCGCGGCTGGAGAAGGTGGTGCGAGGGCGGCTGCGGACTTGGGTGTCCGAGGTGTCTGCACAGCCTTGGGTTTTGTGGCGGGCGCTGAGCCAGGGGCAGTCATAGGTCCTGGCTCGGGTATAGCGGCTGCGGCTGCTGGCTTGGACTCGGCTTCGAGCATGGGGCCGGGGGTTGCCTGCGGCTGAGGAAGGGCGGTAGAGGGGGTATCTTCGACCCCACCCACCTCTACCCCCGCTTCTACCCGCTCAGCATCAGCCGGTCCCCCGCAGGGCTCGCATCGACACACCCAGGCGTCTCCGCCAGTCCGGTGCAGATCATGCTTTCCGTCGATGCACCATCCGCACATTGACATCAGTGGGTGGCCTTGTCGCGCTTCTGCTCGTTGGTGTCCGGGGTGTCAGTAGGCGCGGTGTCCTTGAGGATCGAAAACCGCACATGCCCCTTGGGAAGGTTGCGAACGTGATTCATGCTCTTTTTGATAGAGGTATAGCGTCGAGCCTTGATGCTGGTGACTCCGTTACGAATCTCTCGGGCCTCCCGCCGTGCGCTTTCCTGCGCCACGCGAGATGTTTTCACAGCATCCGTTTGATGCGAAGACTTGTCGGACATCACGACGGATGACGAGGAATGATCCGTTGCATTGGGGGCGGACTCAGGGACCGAGGGCCCGGGTGTGGTGGCAGCGACAAACGCGGCGATGACAGCGACAAGCGAGCCGGTGTAAGTGACGCGGGGCTGAGATGCCAAGTAATTCTCCTTAAGACAAAACGCTCAGGGCGCCAGGGGTGAAGGCGTGACGCAGGAAAGACCTTCCTGCGTTCCTGTTTGCGCAATCAGGCAGCGATGAACATGCCGCAGACGACGGCAGTCTTCAGGGATGCCGGGTCGTCCAGACACCTCGTGCAGACGCCATGGGGGGTGGGGTGCGCCTCGCGGGGGTGCTGGCAGCGCACGCAGGCCGAGGTGTCCACCAGGGCCACCTGCTCCGCTGCGACCTGGGCATCTTCGGACTCGGGCTCCAGTGGAACCCCCGCGGTAGGGTCTTCCTGCTCGTCAGGCAGGTCGTATGGCTGGTTACTCACGGTGCTCTCCTTACTTCAGGCCGAGAGTCTTCTCGGCGGTGACCCAGTTGGTGGCAATGGCTTGCTGGGCGGCAGCGAGGCTGACCTCGCCATTGCAAACCGCATTGCGCAGACGGCGCTCCAGGCCGTCCTTGGGATTGTTCACACCCTTGGCGTCGGCATCATTCGGTTCCGGCCACAGGTTTGAGGTGGTGGAGGCACCCCCGAGCGTCAGCGGCACCAGGTGGTCGTACTCGATGGTCTTGTTGTACTTCATGGAGTACTGCCGCAGAGACCTGGCCTTGGCCTTGTTGGTGGCGCTGGTCGGGGGGCGGACAGTGGTGGTGTAGCCACTGACGCAGATGGTCTGCTCCAGGTTGTCAGCAGTCACAGCCGGGTCGATTGCGCCAGGGGTGCACTTCGGGTCGGGGAGCACCTCTCCACGCTCGGCATTTAGGACTCGGGCGACACACTGGCCATCTCTCAGGTCCATGTCGTCCACGACGATTCCAGGGGTATTGATCGACCGCAAGGTCACCGTTTCTCCAGAGGGGCCGGTGACGACCACGCTGCTGGTGCTAGCTGAGGGGCGTCCAGGAAGAGCATCCAAGGAGCAGCCAGCGAGGGTGGTCGCTACCACGGTGGCGACGAGTGCCGTGGAGTGTTTGCGCAAGTTGGTCCCTTATCTCTTCTGTCTCTCGCTGTTACTGTATAGGGTAGTCGACGCAATCGCAAGATGCGCTGGTCCGCGTCTGCAAGATCGCGATAGACGGCGGGACATCGTATCGGGACCTTGCCGTGAACTGGGGTGCCAGGCGTTCGCTCCAAGAAAGAGGCATGGGCGGCATTCGACCGCGACACTTATGGCCTTCGATCTGTCGACCAGGGGGACTCAGAGTGGCCCAGAAAGAACCTCGTATCGTCCTGACTGAGAGGTCAGAAGCAATGCTTCAAGGACGGACAAACACGTCATAAAGCACCGATATGAGCACGCTTGCTCTTTCAATCTCTTGCTGTTATTGTAAGAGCAATTCGCCATCGTGGCAATGATCGGACCTTCGTGGGTTCTCAAAGGCTACGATGGCGATGCCATGACATCGACCATTTATCAGGGAGCACCCATGAAGAACCCTCACTTGAAGCGTTGGCGCAATGCCACGCTGGCTGCGGCCACCCTCACTCCTCTTGTCGCCGGGCTTCTTGCCCCCACTGCGGCAGAGGCTCGAATCAATGTCCACTGCGCTGGAGGCGCCAGTTCGCACCAGGGGATCGGGCCGTCTCAGGACGCTGGTATCCGCCAGGTGGACCCCATCGTCTCGCACAATGAGCCGACCTCGATGCATGAGCATCAGTTCTTCGGCTCGCTCTACAACTTCACCGCGCCGCACCCTGAGAGCGCCAACTACAGCGACTACTTGGGCACCAAGACCTCCTGCAACATCCTTAAGGACACCGCGTCCTACTGGGCCCCGGTGCTGCGCTATAAGGGCAGCAACAAGATCGTCCCGGTGAAGCGGTTCGAGGCCTACTACCTCTCCTGGAACAACAAGATCACGGACCCGTCCAAGCAGACTCGGGTGATCCCGCGCGACCTGCGCATGGTGGCGGGCAACCCAATGGCTCAGTCCCGCAAGGACGCCAATCTGAATCAGGTCTCCTGGTCCTGCTCGCAGTTCAGCAGCAAGGGTGCCGCGAGCGGCTTTCGGTCCTACTCTCCGGAGGACGCCAACTGCGCCGAGTCCGTGAGCCTCCTGCCTGGTGAGCAGCGATTCCTGACTGCCATCGTCCATTTCCCGACCTGCTGGACGGGTCGTTTCAATAACCACAACCGCACCGGCAACACTGCCGACTTCGTGGGCACCCCTGGCGCTGAGGGCAATCAGGTGGCCTACACCGTCAATGGGAAGTGCCCTCCGGGCTACCCGATCAAGTTGATGATGCTGCGCTTCACCGAGTCTTGGGACTACCGCGGTGACGGCAAGGACGTCTATCTCTCCTCCGGCATGGGGGACGCGGCTGGCGAAGGCTTCACCTACCACGCCGACTTCTGGAACACCTGGGATCAGGCTTTCCTTCAGAAGGCGCTGAATCAGTGCATCAACACCACGCGCCCGGACTCGGAGTTGCATGAGTCGACTTCCAAGCCGGGGGTCTGCGGGATCAAGCTCAAGGGCTGATCTGCTTCAGTACGACGAGGCGAGCGGGGACGGACGATCCAGTCCCTTGCTCGCCTCTTCGTGTTGACCCGGGATGTATCTTGCGTTGTAGGGTGCTATTGTCTCCATCGAGCGATCACGGAGACGCTCTCGACCCACCCTCCCTCAGGCGACTAGCCTGCTTTTGCCACCCCTTCAGACGGTAGGAGTTCCCATGATTCGAAAGACCCAGATGGCGCGGATGAGCGCGGTCCTTCTCGCGGTGCCCCTGGGCGTTGCCCTCCTCCCCGGCGCGGCTCAGGCCCGCATCAATGTCCACTGCGCGGGCAACAACAGTTCTCACCTCGGCGTGGGCCCAGCCTTCGACGCTGGTATTCGTCAGGTCGACCCCATCGTGGCCCACGGCTCTCCGACCTCAATGCACGAACACCAGTTCTTCGGCTCGCTCTACAACTTCACCGCTCCGAACCCCGAGAACGCCACCTACAATGACTACCTCGGGACCACCACCTCCTGCAACATCCTCAAGGACACCGCCTCGTACTGGGTGCCCACGCTGCGCTACAAGGGCACCAATCAACTTGTGCCGACCACGCGCATGGAGGCCTACTACCAGTCCTGGGACAACCGGCCCACCGACCCCAGTAAGCAGACCCAAGCATTCCCCCCGGACGCTCGGATCGTCGCGGGCAACCCGGACGCTCAGTCCCGGGCTGATGCCAACATCAATGTCATCGCCTGGTCCTGCGGCTTCTTCTCCACCAAGTCGGAGGCGAGCGGCTTCCGTGCATTCACTCCGGAGGACGCCAACTGCGCCACGGCCCAGAGCAAGAACCCTCCGCGCGAAAGCCGGTTCTTAACCCTGACCGTCCAGTTCCCCACGTGCTGGTCTGGGCGTCTCAATGACCACACAGTTGCTGGCAACACCGCCGACTTCGTGGGCAAGCCCGGGGCCACCAACAACCAGTTCGCCTACACGGTGAATGGGAAGTGCCCGACCGGCTTCCCAGTCAAGGTGATGAAGCTGCGCTTCACCCAGTCCTGGGAGTACCGCGGTACCGGCAAGGATGTCTACCTGTCTTCGGGCATGGGTGCGGCTGCTGGCCAGGGTTTCACCATGCACGCCGATTTCTGGAACACCTGGGACCAGCAGTTCCTCCAGAAGTCCTTGGCCGAGTGCATCAACACCACGCTCCCGGACTCCGACCTGCACACCAGTCAGCCGGGGCAGTGCGGAATCAAGATCAGCGGCTGATTGCCAATCCATCGCATGACCAAGGGCGGTAGCCGACTCGGCTACCGCCCTTGGTCATGCCTGCGCAGACTCAGTGAGTCAGCATTTCTCCGCCGAGAAGTCGTATCGCCAGGCCGTGGTGCCCCGAGGTGCGAAGCCGGGAAGCGCATTGGCCACCACGATGACCTCACCCTTGGCGAAGTAGGAGCGAGCAGGCTTCACCTGGCCATTGACGGTGTACTGAATCCCTGTGCTCTGCGGGATGATGTAGCGGTCATTCCCCGCGCCACAGGGGTCGGAGTACGAGGGTCGGGCAACTGCTACCGGCTCATCTGCGGGGACCCCACAGTTGGTGCTCTTCGTGGCAGGCGCCTTGGGGCTATAGAACCACGCCACGGGGATCTCTGTGCGATCAAAGGCAACTGGCTGGGAGACATAGTTGAGCCGGGCGGCATAGTGCAGAGTGGGGATGCCATTGGTGGGCCCCGATGAGCCAACTGTGCCGATCTGCTCGCCTGGCTCGATGGGATTGGTGAACTCTGCCGAGTCGAGGTGGCCATAGCCGGTGATCCAGCCACCTCCGTGATCGACAAACACCATGTGGCCACCCTCAGGACCCCACTGGTAGCGGGCGATGCCGCCAGCAGCCGCGCGCACAGCCTTGCCGCGCTCCTGGCTCTGCGGCCACAGATTGAAGTCGACGGCATTGCCATTGCCGCCGTGTCCGGCGCGGGTGGATGCGGTCCAGGACTCACCACAGGGATAGGGGGCGCGGAAGCGTGGAGCCATGGTGTTGTCTTCCGCCTCCTTTGTTCCGGCGCGAGCAAATGCGCCGTAGGTTCGCTCGGAACCTGGATCGCTCGTAGCCGCCGAGAGCGCTGAAGCGGGGCTGGCCAAAGATGCGGCAGAGCCGATAGCCAGAACTGCGGTGCCTATTGCCCGAGGGAAATGTGCGCTGGATGTGCGCATGGCAAAGTGCTCCTCAAGGTAGAGGGAATCGCCGCAGCGATTCATGGGGACAATTCCACAGTAGCCGACCACGCTCATGGCGCGCTGAGTGGAATCTGTGCTAGAGCAGCGAAACACCCCCTCAGCCGAAGCCGAGGGGGTGTTTCAGAGAGCCCCTAGGGGCTAAGACTTACTTGCCCGAGCGGGCGAAGTAGATCTGCGGAACGTCGCGCTTGGGACCCCACGGGTTGGCCGTGGTAGCGCCCTTACCCAGGAGCCAGGCGTCGGTGACCGTGCCGTTGGCGGTGACCGCACCCAGCTTGCTGGTGGTGGTCAGCGCGGGCCACTTCTGCGCCTTGGCTGCGGTGTTCAGCGCAGCCATGATCTGAGCGTTGGTCGCGTTGGTCGGAACCGAGACGGTGACGAAGCCAACCCGCTTGCTGGTGTAGGGCTTTGCGGCACCCAGGCCGACGAAGAAGTCCTCACCGCGGGGGAGCTTGCCGTCGTCATCCAGAGCGGCGATCTTCTTCCCGTAGGTCAGCGACGGCTTCTTCTTGGCCGGGGCGCCCCACGAGTAGGTGTCGAACTGGAAGACCAGGACCTTGGTCTGCGGCGGAGCCGGGACGAAGGCGTAGTCGAGGCTCATGTCCTCTTCGCCCGCCCGCAGTTCCAGGGCCTCAGCGGAGCCCGCCGAGTAGTCGGTCTCCCGAGTACCCATGCCGGTCTTGGTGGGGACCAAGCCTGCCGGAACCGTGGTCTGGTCGACGGTGGTCAGGTACCGCACGCCAGCAGGCAAAACTGCCAGGCCGTCGTAGCGGTAGAAGCCCTTGGCGTCGGTGACCTGGACAGCCGGGGTCGAGCCGTCCGCATTGACAACCGGCTGGTTGTCCGTACGGGAGACGATGACCCGGACGCCCTGGATGCCGATGTCGGCGGGGTCCTGAACGCCGATGGTGCCCTTGTCGCGAGCGACAAAGTTGCCGATGGAGACGGAGCCGACGGCGCTGGCCCAGTAGTCGTTGTCGTCGTCAACCCGAGTGCCGGTGTTGACGCCGGTAGCCACGACGGAGCCGGTGTCCTGGTGCAGACCTTCGGTGCTGACGCCGGTCAGGCGACCCGTGCAGGTGAAGGAGTCACCCACCTTGAAGACGCCACCGTAGAGAACGCCCTTGGTGCCATCGGGGAAGGTGCACTCCAGACCCGAGACGGTGCCGTTGCTGATCACCTTGTCGGTAACCCGAACCTCGGTCAGGTCCTCGTCACCCGTGTTGCGGATGACGTAAACCAGGTTGGCTGCGGCAGGAGCCACACCCAGTGCCACCGCGTCAGCCGCAGTGTCAGCAGCGTTGCCCTTGTCATCGCCCTTGGTGATGGAGATGGCTGGGGCGTAGGCCCGCTGAACACCCTGGTCGAGGGTGAGGTCCTCGGCGCCGTCCGTGGTCAGGTCGGTCGAGGTGGACACACCGTACTCGTAGTCCGTTGCCCGGGTGCCCTGACCCGCCTTGGCGGGGACGAACCCTGCCGGGACAGTGGAGACATCCAGGACTGCCTGGTAGCGGACACCTGGGGGCAGGATCGCCAGGCCCCGGAAGAAGTACTTCCCCTGGGCGTTGGTGACCTGAGCGGTCGGGGTGGACCCGTCCGCGTTGAGCGCGGGCTGGCCGTCGTCACGACGAACGGTGAACTTGATGCCAGCCAGCGGGGTGTCACCCGCGTCCTGAACACCATTGCGGTTCTCGTCCACCTGGAACGTATCACCGATGGTGACCGAGCCGGGAGCCGCGATGGAGGCGAAGTAGTCATTCTCGTCGTTCACCGTGGTGCCCGAGACGGTGCCGACACCCGTGACAGAGCCGGTGTCCTGGTGCAGTTCGCCCGGGATAACGTTGGTCAGGTCGGCGGTGCAGTCGAAGGAGACCCCGACCGCGAGGTTGCCCGCGTAGACCGTGCCAGTGGAACCGTCCGGGAAGACACACTTGAGGTTCTTGACGTCACCGTTGCTGACCACGACGTCCTTGACGTCGACGTTCTTCAGCGGCTCGTTGCCCTCGTTGGTGATGGTGTAGACGATGCTGGCCGAACCGGAAAGGCCGGTGCCGAGGTCCACCGCGTCGTCCGCGGTGTCGGCAGCGTTACCCTTGGTGTCGCCCTTGACGATGCTGACCTGCGGAACGGGCAGCCAGAAGCCGAAGTCGGCCTTCATGTCTTGCGCGCCGAGGGTGGTCAGGCCGGTAAGCAGCTCACAGCCGGTCGAGCTGTCGGTAGCCGTCGTGCCCTTGCCGGTCAGGGTCGGCAGGTAGCCGTCCGGAACGGTGTTGGTGCTGACGCAGACCTTGTACTTCCAGTCCGCACCCTCAATCGGGAGGTTGGTGAACTGGTACATGCCGTCCGCATCGGTGACAACAGTGGTGTCATAGGGATTGCCCTGGTAGTCCGTGATCGTGCCGCCATCGGTGCGGCTCAGGGTCAGAGTGACGCCTTCGATGCCCGATTCACCAGGGTCCTGGATGCCGTTGTGGTCTTCATCGAACCACACGCGGTCACCACCCGTGACGAACTGATCGCCCGAGCCCTCACCACCGCTGGAGGGGTACTTGAGGGAGGCGGTGACGGGGATGTTCTTGCCGTCGATGGAGATGGTGCCGGTGTTCGTGAACTGCTGACCGGCCTGGGCGTTCGCCGGGAAGGGAGAGAGTCCGAAGACATCCACCACGTCGCCAGCCTTGACGGTGACCACAACAGTCAGAGTCGTGGTGGAGCAGTTCTTCACTGCACTCGCAGGCTGGAGGACGTTGCTGATACGCACCTTGATGGTGGAGCAGTCCAGCGTCAGACCAGGCGTCGGGGTGTCGGTGATGGTGACCGTGCCAGCCTTAGCGGCGGCGCCGGTGTGGATGCGCCATGCCCCGCCATCCGGCTTGCCGTCACCGTTGCCATCCGGCTCGATGCCGATCTGCTTGGTGTTATCCCCAAGCACGATACCCTTGGTGACATTGATGGTGTCGGAGAAGTCCTTGCCCGGGGTGGACAGGGTGACCGTGTTGTTGCCAAGCGTGGCATCCTTGGCGATCTTCGCCTGGAACTTTGCCGTGCCCTTGACGTTGATGTGGTTCTCGGCATATGCGGTCATCGTGAAAGTGACGACCTTGCCGGAGATGGTGGCCTTGGCCACGACGTTGCCCGAGGCATCCTTCAGGTCGAAGGCACTGGAGACGATGCTGTCCCAGAAAGCGGCAGGCTGGAGGGTCAGGGTGAAGGTGTCCCCAGCCTTGGTGCCGTCCGGCACGACCCAGGCGACATTGATGTCGACGTTGGTGTTCTGGGCTGCGGTCGTCTGCACGACCGAAGCGGAGGTGATGGCGCCGTTGATGACCTTCAGGTTCGAGCCCGCGGAAGCGAGCATCTCGGCGGCGCTGAACTTGATGTTCGAGCCTGCGGCGTTGGCGGTGGACGGAACCACGACCAGGCCGACGAGCGTCGAAGCAGCAACAAGACCCGCGGTGCGCTTGCGGCTCTTGGTGGGGGTAACAGACATGCAGGCTTCCTTGAGGTAGGAGTGCAGGAGATGGATACCGAGGTGCCAGGGGTTCTCCGCTGAACTAACCCCGGTTGTGATCGCGGCGCCCTGTCGGAAGCCAGATCGAGGCACACAGTAGACGATTGATAGCGAATCGTCTAACAGCCACGAAGATTTCCTTGCGCGTGTCACAGGTCGCAGGAGTCTCTTCCGCGCGTCCCATTCGCTCAAATACCTCGGAGCGCCTATCTTGGCTGGTCATGGGCATCTTCGAGCAGGACACTAGTGAGCCGATGTGGGAATCCTTCGCAGGAGGGTGTTGCGGCCACGCAGGTGAAGTACAGCACGAAGAGCATCGGGGAGTCAGCCGACGAGGCATGCTGCTGACTGCTGGCGTCGGCGCACTCACCGTGGGGATGGCGCGTCCTGGGCATGCCGCCGCCTCGGACATCGGCAGTGCCAGCAAGGCGCTGGAGAAGGTCTATCCCAGGTCTCTCTCTGGAGTGCAGCGATCCGCCCTGCACATTCACTCCTCCTTCTCGGAGGGTTCCGGAGGTCTCGCCAAGTACGGCGACCCCAACAAGACCCAGGCCTCGATGGAGTCCCACGCCGACTCCCTCGATACCCTCGGCTATGACCTGGTGATGTATACCGATCACGATCACCGCATGGCGGCTGAAGAGCCCGGGATTGCTCGTAAGCCGTTTCCCAGCGTGGAGAACTTCTCCCGCCCACAGTGGCAGTACTCGAAGGACCCGCAAGGCGGGGCGACTGGCTCTTTCGACCTTGGTGCCAACGGCTTGCGGGTCAACTGCACCACGGGGTCCACTCCAGGGGCGATGCTGGTCTTCGCGGACTGCTTCGAGGAGAACTGGAACTATCGCAGCACGCTGGCTGGGACGATGATGAAGGTCACCCTGGTCCCACCCACCTCGGGGTATGCCGAGTTCCGCATCGTCACCTCCCATCGACCTGCAACGGGTGCACGAGATGAGGGGGCGTACGAACTGCGCTATCGGTTCGACCCTCGGGCGCTCGCCGAGAGCGTCGTTGGCGGGCGGAACCGCGTGGTCACTGTGACGATCCCCGCCCGGGGTACGCAGGAGAAGAGCTTCTGGGTGAATCCGACTGGAGACCTGGCCAACGCCTATGACGACCTTCAGGGCCTGGAGCAGGACTTCGGCTGCTACGGGCTGTGGTTTGGCGTTGGCGGAGGCGCGCGAGTATCAAACTCGGCCACCTTCGTCCGCCTGGACATCGACCGGGGCGCCGACATGGATAACGCCATCGCCATTCAGCAGTCGATCATGGAAGAATTGGCACGGCGCTACCCCCGGCTCACCCTGGCCCAGGGCATCGAGATGTCGTATGCCGCTCACCTGAACTGGTTGGCCACCTCTCCCGTGTCCCCTTTCCCGCCTCAGGATGGCCAAGGTGTTGCTGCCTATCTGCGCGCCAGTGTGGACATGATTCGACGCAACAACGGCGCATCCTCCTACAACCACATGTTCGGCGCTCTTCGGGGCCCGCTTCTGACCGGAACCCAGCGCCGGGCCAAGATCGACCAGATCGCCAAGCAGATGATGGGCCATGGTGCCTACGGCTCCGATTTGCTGGAGGTCGGCTACAACATGCGCGGCTTTGTGGACCTAGCCGCACACCTGGAGGTCTGGGACATCATGCTGGCTGGGGGCTATCGCATCTTCGCCAATGGGGTATCCGACAACCACAACGGTCCATTGCGTTCCTATGAGGTGGACCCGAACTGCTTCTCCACGGACATTCTGTCGGCCACCCCAAATCCATTCACTTCGATCCCGGCTCTGCGATCCGGGCGAGCCTTCGTCTCGGCTGTGGGCGCCTTCAATGGACGTCTTGACCTGGAGACCTCCAGCGCGGTCATGGGTCAGACGCATCGCGGGTCGGAGAACACCGTCGAGGTGAACTTGACCGCTCGTGGCGCAGCGGGAATGACGATGAAGGTGTACCAGTATGCGATCCATGGCAACAAGGGGAATCTTCGTCGGCAGGCACCCTTGAAGTCCACGAGCAAGGTAGTGGATTCGGCAGAGTCACTGTCCGTCTCGGTGGAAAACCGGCCCTCTTACGTTCGGGGCGAGATCTTCCGGGATGGCCAATGCGTCGCTTTCACCAACCCGCTCTTCCTTTCGGGAAGCTAACCCGAAGAATCAGATCAAACTGCCGCAACAGGTGAAAACAGTTGCGGCAGTTTGGTTTTGGCGAAGGGTCGCTAATTCGAAGCGTCATGGTTAGCATGGGAGGCGGAATCCCCCTGCTCTTGCCCGCATCTGATCTGAGGCATCTCTTGACTGTGCAGCAGCCGACCCCAACCCAGACTCAAGCATCTCCATCTGACCGCCGACTTGCGTTTCGAGGGCTTCTCGGCGGCGCGGTCCACGTGGCCGAAGAGATGAGTGCACCAATCGCCGCTCCAGCCCTCTCTGGAGGGCGAGATGCGATTGTCCCTCTACCCTTCCCCATCCTTCCGAAGAACACCACTCCCCACTGGCACCTGGCGCGTCGAGCCTGCATTGCTCCCACGGCGGACATTGCTGCGGAGATCCAGCGCCGAGGACCGGCTGCGTGGGTGAAGTGGCAGTTGCGGCCTGATCTGATTCCCGACACCTTGGTGGAAGACATTATCGCGAAGTGGTATCCCGTGGTGAACTTCCGCAACGGTGCTGACGTCCATGCCTACACCGAGAGGCGTGCCTGGGAGGCGGCTCCTGCCTTGACTCGCGCCATCCTCCTGCGGCATCTCTTTGGCCAGCGACACCTGCTGGAGTCGATGACCGAGTTTTGGTCCGATCAGGTCTACGTATCCATTGCGGGCAAGGCGGAGTCCTATGTGGCGGACTTCAATGAGACCGTCCTGCGCAAGCATGCCCTGGGCAAGTTCTCCGACCTGCTCGCCGCAGCCGTGAAGCACCCGGCGCTGCTGGCTTACTTGGACAACAACGTCAACTCCGCCGACAGCGTGAATGAAAATCTGGGTCGAGAACTGCTGGAGTTGCACACGGTCGGCGTCGGCAACTACACCGAGCAGGATGTGCGCAACTCTTCCCTTCTCCTCACTGGCCACTCTCTCGACTGGGACACGCTCGCTTACCAGTACATACCTGAGTGGCACCACGTGGGGCCGCTCAAGATCATGGGCTTCTCCACTGCCAATTCCACGGCGGCTGGCGGGCCCGCGGTGCTTGATCAGTACGCCCGGTATCTGGCATCTCATCCGGCCACGGCACGGCGCATCGCCAAGCGCCTCTGTGTCCGCTATGTCAGCGACAATCCGCCAGCCACGCTCATCACCCGGCTCACCCGTATCTACCAGGAGAACAAGACCGCTATTGGCCCTGTGTTGACGGCGCTCTTTGCCAGCCCTGAGTTCGCCGCCTCGGCAGGCAAGAAGGTGCGTCGAGGTCAAGAGTTGATCGGCTCGACCATGCGGGCTCGCAAGCCCTCGGCCTTTGTTCCCATGATCTACCTGGAGAACGGAGAGATCACCAATGACACCCAGCACAACCCGTGGGGGTCGTTGGGTGCACACTCCTGGATCGTCTACGTCATGGGGCACAGCCCTCGTATGTGGCCCTATGTCGACGGCTATCCCGACAAGGCGACCGACTGGACCTCCACCAACCACCTGCGAACCGCCTGGAACATGACCGAAGCGGTTATTCAGAAGTGGGACGAAGAGTTCACCATCCAGGAGTACCGCACCATTCTCGGCGTACAGCCAGGCCAGAGCGTCATCGCGGTCGCGCAGAAGATGACTGAGATGCTGACGGGGTGGAAGTGGGATACACGAGACATAATGTCCATCGCCTCCATGCTCAGCAGTCAAGGCAATGAAACTCCTACTACTGCAACGAAATTGACCGATGACATGATCCGCTGGAACTTGGAACTGGCGGTCCGTATGGTCAATTGCAGCCCCTATTTCTTGATGCGCTGAGAGGCCTCGATGTTCTCCCGAATCCTTGACCCCCGTGCCGAGGTCGTCCTGCGCGATGACCTGATCACCCCGATGCACCACCACACGCCAGGGAAGGACTTCCTGGTAGCCCAGACTGCCGATGGGCCGCGCCGAGTGTCCGTCAATGAAGCAACCCGCATCGTCGCGGCTGCTGACTCCACTCCAGGGGTGCACGATGTGGACCGTGTTGACGGTAGCCGCTTCTCCCGCCGCAATTTCCTGCGCAGCGGCACCATCGGCGCCGGGGCGTTGGCCGTCTCGGCAATGACTCCTCGAATGTCCTTCGCCGCGGGCGCTCAAGACCTGCTCGTGGTCTGCTTCCTGCGCGGTGGGATCGACGGCCTATCTGCCATCGTGCCGGTTACGGACTCAGCCTACTACAACGCCCGGCCCAACATCGCTGTCCGTCCCGAGGAGACGTTCGCGCTGAATGCCAACTTCGGCATGAACCGCAACATGGATGCTCTCAAGCCTCTTTGGGATGCCAGGCAACTGGCCGTGGTCCTAGGGTCGGGCAACCCCAGCATCACCCGCTCGCACTTCGAAGATCAGACGGCTTGCGAGCAGGCTGCACCTGCCGCACAGCGCTCGGGCTGGATCGGTCGACACCTGGCCTCATCTTCCTCGGCGGCAGGCACTTTCCGTGCTATTGCCATGGGGGAGCGAGTCGCTATCTCGCTGACCACCACAGCCTTTGAGACCGTGGCCATGTCCTCGGTCTCCGAGTTCGATATCTACGCCTGGGAGGGGATCAAGACACCACTGCTGCGCTCCCTGGACGAGATGTATGCACATGCTGGCGGGATTGCGCGCGACCAAGCCCACCTGACTATCTCGGCTATCAACAGCCTGGCCGAAGTGCGGAACACGCCATATACCCCGCAGAACGGGGCTGAGTACCCCGACCACTCCTTCGCTCGCGGGCTCAAGGACATTGCCCGGATGGCGAAGGCCAATGTCGGCCTGGAGGCGGCCACCGTCGACTTTAGCGACTGGGATATGCACTACGGCCTAGGGGTGGCGAGCAACCCGAATGACTGGTTTGCTCGCAACTCGCGCCTACTGGCGCAAGGTCTCGCGGCTTTCGCTCGTGACCTTGGCTCCAAGTGGGGTACCACCACGGTGGTGCTGATGAGCGAATTCGGGCGCCGAGTGGAGCAGAACGGTGACTGGGGCGCGGACCATGGACATGGCAACGTGCTCTGGGCTCTGGGCGGAGGCATCGCAGGGGGTGTCTACGGCTCTCAGCCTTCCCTTTCGGACGGCAACCTCATCATGGGCGATGTGCCGCTGACGACGGACTATCGGCTGCCGCTGGCCGAGATTGTGACCAAGCGCCTGGGCAATGGCTCCAGTCTCGGTCAGGTCTTCCCCGGGTATACGCCGGGAGCCTTTCTCGGGGTTGCTCGATAAGCTCTCGGCTAGTGCTAGTGGTTGGCATATCTCACTGCTATCATTAGGTCGAGCCTGTCTCAGGAGAGACCGAAATACGGGGAGAGAATCCATATGACCATGCCGCGCCCCCAGCCGCCCAAGCTGCCCGCGCCCGGGCCTGACGCCACCCTTCGAGAGGCGCAAGAGTGGCTGCGCCTCTATATGGCAAACGGCGGGGAAATTTGTCCATGCTGCAAGCAGCGAGCACAGGTCTACCGTCGTCGGCTCAGTTCAGGTGTTGCCCGCGTGCTCATCTGCATGCTGCGCCTCGAAGACAAGTTGGGAGATGAGGAGAAGTTCCTGCACACCCCCTCGCTGCCCGTCACGTCCCATGAGTCCGCTCAGGCTCAGTGGTGGCGCCTGATCGAAGAGAAGGGCGAAGAGCGCGAAGATGGTGGCCGTGCGGGCTACTGGCGCCTGACTGACCGGGGTCGCGCCTTCGTGCGGGGAGAGTTGACGATTCCTAAGCACGCTGTCGTCTACAACGGCAAACTCATGGGCTTCGACCTCGATGAGGTGGACATTCACGCCTGCCTGGGCAAGAAGTTTGACCTTCAGCAATTGATGCACGCTCGCCTGGATGTCTTCGAAGAAGACCATGACTGACTTGCGCCACCAGGGCCCCCGACTTCCCTGAGGTTGAGGACCCTGCTTTGGCCTTATTGCGGCTGACGCAGCATGGATTCTTGGGTTCGGTAGTCCTTCGCGCGACCCTTGTTGTTCACGAAGCCGAAGCCCCCGTAGAACTTCCGCAGTCGAGTGACGGACGACCCCCATTCACTACCGGGGGATAGGGCCAGCCGCCAGCCGTTGCGATCTGCTTCGGCCACCAGATCAGTCATGATCTGCTTGCCCATGTCCTTACCTCGGTGCTCTTTGGGGATGAGAATCTTGTGCAGGGTGACATAGGAGTCGGCGTCGGCCCCGCCACTCACCCAGACCTCGACGCCATCGCCATAGCGCTCTTCTAGGGCCTTGCCGAAGGCCGCGGATTCCTTGGGCGTATAAGTGCGGCTTTGATCCCAGGAGCCCGGCTCTCGGGCTACCTTGACCGCTGCTGCATTGCGCCCTCCTGAGCGACCCCCAGTGGATCGTGGAGCCTTGGGAGAGAATCCAGTGAGGTCCACCACTTCGCTGGTGCCATACTTGTCCGAGGTTACGATGGCGTCGTAGCCGTCATTGCGTAGCGCCTGTGATAAGGCCTTGCCCTTCTTGCCCCCATAGTGGGCGCTGAGGCGCTGCTTCCAGGACGAGGCATCTGCATACCCCTCACTGCCGTGCTCGATGTGCAGCGGCTTCTCGAAGTGCACTGAGCCGGACTGCCAGCCAGAGGGAGTGGGGACACCTTCTGGCTGCTCGACCATGTAGCGACCAGACGGCTCGATGTCCTGGCCGAAGTACTGATCTGCTGCTTGGTTGCTCGACAGGCTCTTCGGGTTGCGCATGAAGGCGAAGTCCACTGGCTCTGCTGGGGCCTTGGCCAGCGCATGAGCCTCGGAGCCGTCCGCGTTCACAAGGGGTTTCGCTGAAGCCGAATCCTTCGTAAAGGTGCCCGGCTGACCAGGTGCACGATCCTGCCAGTCGTAGGAATCTGCGATGCCGCTGATGGCGTGGCCATAGGTGCGGTCTGCGTTCCATACCGCTGGAGTGGGGATGTTCTGGGGCGCCAGCGGATCGTCCTCCAGCCGGTCATTGACGTCCAGGTCCATCTGCGTGACCCCGAACTGCTTGCCCGTCCAGTCCACGTGCAGATGCTGGCCGTCGTGATGGATGCAGGTCACGACATGGTATGACCCCTCGGGGTTGCGGGCATCACGCAAACCCAGCACAGGCTCGGCGTCGATTCCCTTCTCGCGCAAGGCCCGAGAGAACTGCTCAGCACTGTCGTTGCAGTTGCCAGCTTCGGGCTCACTGGCTTGAGTCCAGAACTGTCCGTCTTTGGTGTTGAGCGCGTAATCGCTGATCACCTCATGGATGTCATCTGGAGGTAGGGTCAGGACTTCCTCGACATCATTCTGGTAGTAGCGGGCATGGACTTGCTCATAGCGATTCTTCTCCTCGACCATTCGAGGGGCGCCCGCAGGACAGGAATGGGCCGCGGCTGCATACTGACCGCATTCTGGGCAGCGCTGGTTGGTGGCTGGAGGAGCGCTCTCACGCAGTCGGACCAACGTCGTCGGCTGTTCGTCCAACTCGACCTCCTTCACCTCGATTACCTCGAAGGAGGTATTCCGAGCCAGCACCACCTCCATCTCCGGCCCAAAGCCCTGGAATCCACCCTGAGTGGTCTCAATCTCGAAGACCACTCCCTCCTTGACGACCTCTTGCCGAGATCCGGAGAAGCGCGCAGCCATGTCAGCACTGAGGGTGGTGGAGGCATAGCTGTCGAAGGTGATGGTCTGGCCTGGCACGGCATTGGCGGCGATCCACTCGGCAGCAGGCATGCCAACCTCTCCGCCATCCCGAGTCGTGCGCAGGGTGGAGATGCCTCGGTAGGTGAGATAGGGCTTCTCGGTCCGCGGTGCCATGGCCAGCGTGGTGTCGAGGTGGCCAACCAGCGCTTGCTCGTCCGCATCGAGAGCTTCGCCATCCCGCAGATGCTTGTTGAGGTCTGCGTGCAGGATCGAGCCATAGTCGCCCCATGCCTCCGCTTCGGCCTCTGACCATCCAGAGCGCCATCCTGCGGCTGCGTGCTCTAGGTCGGTCGCTTGGTAGCCGGGGCAGTTGTGTCCAGCGCTCATGTACTGACCACACTCATCGCATCGCGACGTTCCGGCCTGAGAGGTGGGTCCAGCGTCAGCCATCTGAATCTGCTCGGGAAACCAGGCCACCCAGTGCGTGCCGTCTTCCCCGAAGTCGGCTACCACTCCATCGTGCCCCGTGACATCTCGCACCGCGCTGCGGAAGGCGGCGCTCTTACCGCCCGGGAATACCCCTTCCAGGCTAGACCAGGACGTTTCAGAGAAGTACTCGGCTGCAACCGAATCGACCATGCGGTCAATCTCCTCTCGGCTCCAGTCATCCTTGTCCCAGAAGTCAGGCGAGTAATCCCCTAGCGGGTTCCAGTTGTCTTCGTCGCCTGGCTGGTTGTAGATATCGGGGTGATGCTTCAGGATCGCCGCGGACTGCTTGGCGTCGAAGAACATCACATCGCCCAAGTTCATGCTTTCTTTGCCATTTGCCCGGATCGGGTTGGTGATGTTGAGCAGGACGCTCTTGGAGTGCTCGCCGTAACCTCGGGCGGTTGCCTCGTCCGTGGTGAAGTAGAAGCCACTGCCCCAGGTGTCATTGCCCGCGCCGGTAAACTCGGCATCGAAGGAATCGAAGGCTACGGCAGAGCCATGATGAACTACTAGCAGGTTGCCGTCCTCATCTCGCACCACGGAGTCCGTCATCGTCTTCGGGCAGGAGTGGGCCTCGTTGGCGAACTGGCCACAGTCCTGGCAGCGGCCAGTATCACTGTCAGATGGGGACGTAGAAAACTCATGGTCCCGCGCTTCCTGGTGGCCGGTCCAGTCGTCGCTGAGCCAGGTGTTGCCGTCGAGCAGGTTCTTGACGAAGGTCCGAGCCAGAGGTACGTCCTGTGGACCGATCTTGCCTTCTAGGTCTTCCTCCAGCGAGTCGAGTTCGTCGGAGCGGTAGACGGCAATCTCCTCGTCGTCGTCCATTTCCTCCTCGATGAGGTCACGACCATTCTCCCCTTGCACATCCCAGAAGGTGCCGTTCTCATCGACCGCCCAGGCGTGTTTGACCAACCCCTCTTCCGAGTAGGTGGCGACAGCCACACCCCACCCGCGCTCCTCCGCAATAGCTCGGGCCATTGCGACGCACTGACCGTTCTTGTAGAGCAGGTCGGCATTCTCATCCACGACACCTGGAGTGACCTTCACAGAGAGCCCGCGAGCGGTGGTGCGGGTAACCGGCTCTCCGGGGGTGAAGTCGGGTCGTGCGCAGGTGTGGCCAGGGCCAGCGAACTGGCCACACTGAGAGCACTGGTGCGTCCCCTTCTGCCCACCCACCTCGCTCCCCGCTTCGTGGCTATTGATTCGCTCCTCCAGCACAGCCAGCTTGGTGGCATCAGAGGAGAGCAGGCGCGCATACATGGTCGCCTTGTCCGTATCTCCACGCTTCTGCGCCTTCTGCTCCTTGGCGCTATTGCGCACGAGGCGGCGCTTGGTGTTATACCGCTGGCGCTCTAGGTCGGACTTAAAGGCGCAGTGTCGAAGGCCAGTGCGGCACATAGGAGGAGTCCTCTCGGGGCAGGATGGTGCGTCTGCATCCGAGGGTAGCGGAAGGGACGGGCATGACCGCACCTTGCCGAATGCGGGGGTGTGGCGGCACAGGCCGCGGTGGAGGCATTCGCTGCGGCGGGCTTCACCGTGGGTTGGAGCCGCACCAACGAGAGCACGGTGAATATCGTCTTCTGATACCTGAGTGACACACGACGCCCCTGGGAGAAAGCGCTCTTTTCACGGGTCCTGGTTAAGAATTGCGTAATAACATGCTATCATAAGGCGGCAATTTTCTGCTTTTCAACCAGAGACTTCTTGGACGTTCTTGCGTCGAAGGTGAGGTTCGGGCTGGATCGGCCTTTGCAAGCGCCACTCCAGAGTCGCTACCCAAACAGAGAGCTCTTATCATGATCGTCACCATTTCCGGGAAGATGTACGCAGGCAAGGACACCTTGGCTGACGGCCTATGCCTGGACAGCAAGGTGTCGGTGCACCGGTTCACCTTCTCGGACTTGCTTCGAGCGGAAGGGACTGCGGCAGTGGACGTGCTCCGGGCGTCCCCTAGGCGAGACAGTGAGACCGTGCGAGCAGTTGCCGATGCTCTAGGCCCATTCGCTGCCCACGCTGATGAGTTCGTGGCGGCTTTGGAGCGTGACGTGACCAAGCCAGGCTTCTCACTGGCTTCTCGCACCACCAACACCCGATTCGTCCTCCAGGCAATGGGCTCCGACTGGGCTCCTACTCCCACCTACTGGGCAGAGAAGGCCCTGGCGACCGCGCAGCAGCACGAACGGGAGGCCGGACTGGTCCTCATGGTGGGCACCCGCTTCCAGACCGAGCATGACTTGTTCACCAACCAGGGTGCACTCACGGTGCGCTTGGATGTCAGTCGCGACGAGCAGATGGCCCGAGCGTTGCGCCGGGACGGGATCATCCCGAGCGCAACGCAGTTGGATCACCCTGGCGAGGTTGCCTTGGATGAGGCCGACTTTGGCCTGCGGATCAGCTCCGACCATCATGAGCCGGAAGACATCCAGATGATCGTCAAGGCTGCCCTGATGAACGGCTAAAAGCCCAGGTCATACCCCTGTCGGTCGGGTATGCTATACTCGATAGCGAGAGACCAACACGGCAGCACTTCGGCTGCCCCGACAGACAGGGATGTCATGGCGACGTATGCCCAGCAAGCGACTTCGGAACACATGGTCACAGCGGTTCGACGCGCACTGGAGGCGGAGCGAATCTGGATGCAACAGCACGCCTCCAACGATCCCAGTCGCGGCAAGATGACTCGGGCATATGCGGAAGTCATCGGGGAGAGCATCGAGACTCTTGACCATCTGTCCGCGAAGTCTCAGCCCGGCTGCCCCGTGAAGTCTTTGTTGGACTTGACCCTCACCATGCTGCACGTCCTGGGTGAAGATCTCGCGGACATCAATGCCGGAGCGCTCATGTTCACTGCTCAGGCGTGCCAACAAGCCCTCACCGTCAGCCTGGCCGGGGTGGCGTGATCATGGGCAAGCAGGCCACCCCCTTCATCGACGCCAGCACGTTGGAGTCGACCCGCTTCTACACCGCCGAGTACAAGGCTCGCGCAGTCAATGCCTTTCTGCGGTTTGTGGAGTCGGACTTCAAGCGAAGCAAGTTCACGCAAGTGGTTTGGAGGTTCTTGCACTCCGAGGCCTTGTGCATGAACGCTGTGTATGACGCAAGTGGTTTCTACGTCTGCCACTTCTCCAAGCGCGAGGCACAGGCACGCCTACTGAAGGATTTCCTCGATGAGGCTGATGACTGCAACCCTTCCCGTCTTCGCGCCGACCTCTGGCAGGACGTTCTAGTGCAGTTCACCGAAGAGACGGATGAGGGCAAGGCGCGAGTAGCCTGGATGCGGGCCCATATCGACCGCGCTCGGCAGGCCGGGCGCGATGAAACCGAGCGAGCCGAACGGGCTCAACTCGATCATCTGCTCGGCAAGTACAGAGTCCCGGAAGGCTTCTCTTCAAAAGACACGAGCGCATGACCACCATGCTGGCGTCTGAGACGATCCTGGACGCCCATCCCATTGGCGCCGAACTGTGGTTTGAGTACCACTGCAACGAGAGTCTGGGTTCTCCCGACGCCCCCGCTTGGCTTCGCTCGCATCAGCGGGTCACGGTGCTGGCCGTGGAAGTGAATGATGCTGCGGGCATGAGCCTTGACGAGCGCATTGAAGCGGCTCTGCCTCTGACCTACACGGTGCGGTTTCCGGATGGACTGGAGGGGTGCGCTTTCGAGGACGAACTGTCCGAATCTCGGGACGAGTGATATCGGCCCGATCCTCCTTGTGTGGCCATAGTGCGGACGAATCTCGGGAACTGCCAGTCCGAATGACGGCTCTTGCGTCCGAAGCGTGAGGGGGTACGCTTCGGACGAGAAGGCGAGGGGTGGGTGGGTGCCGACTGTAGGGTGCTTTTCAGGGCTGGGAGAATCTCGAAAATCGTGATATCGTATAGCACGAGAAACCGACAGAATCCACCACGGGAGAAGGACCTCAAATGACCATTGGAATCACCGCCTATATCCACGGGGAAATCACTCCCGCGGCTCTCTTCAAGAGAGTGATCGAGACCCTGCTGGCAGCCGATCAGGGCATGCCGCGTCCGAGCAGCGAGAAGCACACCTTCGATGAGGTGATCACCGAGTGCGAGGTCAAGGGTGAAGTGCCTCCGTGGGTTCGAGACAATCCTCACCTGTCGGACGCACAGCGAGAGTTCTTCCGATCCACCCACAGCGTCATTTCCTCTCAGATGAGCCAGGGCCTTCCGGCTAGGGTCAAGGTGACCTACGACCCGGATGGGCCCCTGATGAGCGAGCCGGGCCAGGAGGACCCCGAGGGCATGCGCCTCCCGGCGCACGAAATGCAAGTGTCGCTGTCGACCCGGCCCACTGCCGAGTACGCACTCTTGTTTGCGGTCGTGCTCACGATCCTGGATCGAGATCTGCCCGAAGGGGTCACCATGTCCTGGTCCTACGATGCTGTCGACAGCGTGCGCACTGACGTTTCCATGGAGTCCCTGAACACCCTCTTCCACGGAGCCGGGGGCGTGAAGAACTTGCCCAGCACTCTGAAGCGCATCGGCCATCTGCCCGCGGATGAGATAGTCCGATGAGCACCGCGTCCTCTCTGGTTACCCGCAGCCCAGGCGTCAATGTCGGCTACCTCATCACTGTCGGCAACGGGCAGCGCGGCCTCACTGACTCCCTAGACAGCGCCGTGCAAGAAGCCGCCGAGGCCTTGGCGGAGCAGTGGAGCCACGAGGTGACGATCCGCTTCAACAGCGACCGACTCTCAGGCGGCGTGTGGGTGAAGACCAGTGCCGAGGACCGACTTTGGGCCAACGCAGAAGTGGGCATCACCTACTGGACCGACAGGGAAACTGGCGAGATCCAGGGTCCGGGGGTTCTCCTCAACCCTGCCTCAACCAAGGACCATGCCACCTTCGAGCAGTCTGCTGCCAGTATTCTGGGTGCGATCCGTCTGATCGCGGAGCACGCCTGGACCACGAGCGGCGCCGAACTCGCCGCACGCATCGAGGAGGAGAAGAAGGCGGGCGTGGTCTACAAGCGGCTGTGGCTTGACGAGACTCCGGTTGATGTTGTGTGCAAGCCGGAGATCGTGGACGGAAAGCGATCCGCGGAGCGCTGGACCATTCACCGAGCAGATGAGACCTACCTGGGGCTGCTGATCCACGATAAGGGGCTCTGGAGCGGCCTGGGCGTCGATGGCAACCTGGTTGGCCAGCCCATCCGTTCGTCGGGCGTGATGCTCGACTGCATAGCGCGCGCCTCGCTCTAGCGGGACACGCGAAAGGCCCGGCACCGAGGTGGTGCCGGGCCTTTCGCGATCTGTATGTCTCAGGCGAGATAGAGCCCGCTCGGGTTGCGAGACGACTGGAGCCTTAGGCAGATAGGACCAGAGAGTGAGGTCTACCAGAAGGGCGCTGGGGTCATAGCAGTCTTTCCCGAGGACCACCCACGAATGCTGCCAACCCACCCCTTCCACCCATCCTCGCGCAACCCAGGCAAATGGCACACCACACTGCTTCAGGAGCCCTGACTTCACCAGAGCCAGAGAGACGCTGTGACACTGGTGCACCCATTTTTCCAGGGGTATGTCGATGGCGGCCTCGATCTTGGGGACCGTCAAAGCGTAGGGGGTCATTTCGAGAGCACGCCCGCTCATGGTCGCTCCTCTGCGAGCATCGTTTTGATGGCCTCTCGAATGAAGGGAAACTCTTCGACGGCAGCCGGACGGACCATGCCCGAATGGCGCAGTAGGCGAGTCAGTGTCCCGTCCGTAAGGTTGCACGGCCTCGGTGGCTCAGCGAGCATCGTCTCGGCCAGGACCTTAGCGGCATACCCGTCCCATCGACGCACCAGGGCATGCTCCCGGGCGGCATTGCGACGCACTTCCGAGAGGAAGGCATCCCGCTCGTCTCCTTGGAAGCCCCGCAGAGCCACCTGGACGCTAGGAGCGCGCAAGTACCAGGCCGCCACCAAACGATGGTGCCCGTCTGTCAGGACGCCTCTACCGCTCTCGTCTACGTCGATGTCTAGGGGCCACTGCTTGTGCACGTTCCAGCCCGCGATGATCGAGGCCACCCGCGCCAGATGGTCGTCAGCGCTCCACGATGCAGAAGGGTTGCTCGGGTCAATGGAGAACTGTGAAGGGTTGCGCCATCCGTTCTCGACGGCTTGCCGAACGTCGGCCCGGGTCAAGGTCTGATCCTCGCCTAGCCAGTAAAGGTCTCGGTCGAGACCCAGGTGCTTGAAGAGCCCAAGCGGGCAGAGTGGCACGGAGCGAATGGCTTCAGGAAGTGCCGTGCTGGTCATTTCGAGGAAGTCACTTCGTCACAGGTACGGGCAGTTCCTGCGGAATCTCTTTTTCGCCAGGGTAGACGATGTGGCCGCTGACCTCGTGGAACTTCTCGTCCTCACCGAGCCACAACCAATGGTCCTCGCCCGCCACTTCACTGCACCGAATGCGGAAGCGGCTACAGGAGGCGATGATCTGCATCATCTTCTCGTGATTGGACCGCAGCGGACCGCTACCCGCGAAGAAGATGGTCCGGATGGTCAGTCCATTCTCATAGTCGTCATCGGTTGCGTGAATGTAGAGACCGCTGAGAGCAATGGCTTCCAGGACTTCCATGAGGGTGGTGGACTGACCTACGGGCGCCTTGGCTCGCTTCACGATGCGCGCGGCGATCTTGGCCTCGTCGTCTGCGAGGTAGGACAACTTGCCCTGGTAGGAGAATTCCTTGGACATGATCAGACCTCTTCGCGCTCGAATATGATGACCTGATCGTCCAGTCCAGAGGGCCAAAGGTACTGGTCGATGCCGTTCTTGGTGGGATTGATGCGAACCGCCATCACGCCCGGCAGGGCTTCCACGACGCCGAGCGGTTGCTCGACCACCAGGGGGGCGCTGCTGTGGTCGGTGGTGCCGATCTTGATGATGCGGTCGCCCTCTTCGAGGTCGGCAAGCCGCATGGTGATTTGCTGTGCCATGATGCTCTTTTCTGTTGGTCTCCCGTGCTGGCATAGCACGAAATTAGGGACAGACAATCCAGAGCCAGGGACACCCCTGGCTCTGGATTGTCACTGCTGGACGCGGGCTGAGGACGCAGGGATCTCGGAGGGCTGGATGAACGCGGTGCGACCTTCCAGGGCGGCGACCACTTCGGAAACCGGCAGCCAAATCTCCACCATGCTGGACAGGTGAAGAAACTGGTCCCGGATGTCTTGGGCGCCAGTGTTCTCACGTCCATTGAAGGGTGTGATCTCTCGAATGGTGGCGTCCAGAATGGCGTCCACCTGCGGGTTGCGCTGTATTCGAATGCGCTGGCAATCCCGAGCCTGAATCAACTTGGCCAGCCACATCACGGTAGTCGCATTCAACGGAACGCTAGACAAGTTGGAGGAGGGGAGGGTCATAGTGATCCCTTTCGTGTGGGTGAGTAGCGGAAGCGATCAGCAGCGGTCAGAGACCGAGAGCCTCATTGAAGCGTCCGCGGGGAGTGCTGCGGCCCTCGCGGACAGTGGCCTTGGTGATGCCCCATGAGTCGAAGGCGGTGCTCGGATCGCGATCCTTCCCGACTCGCTGCGCCTCATCCATCCACTGCTGCGCCTCGTCCTTGCTGTCGAACGGTCCCAGCGCGAGTTGGGTCTGGTGCCCTCGCTGCACGGTGACATAGAAGATCGGGGTGCGAATCTCGTTGTCCATCATTGACTTCTCCTAGTTAGTCGGCCTCTCTACTCAGAGAGTAGCACATCAATCTCGTGATAGAGTGGAGGTTTCCAATATCTGGACAGAAAGGAGGAGGCCATGTCGTCCATCCGAATGATGGCCAGGGAACTGCATCGCATCGAGCACATCCCCATGGAGACCGCCGTCGAATGCATCGCGCGGTCCCAGGAGCGTGCTCATGGCCCTCTGGCACGCCTTCGTCGGCTGCTGTCGAACGCTCGCTGAGCGATCTTCCGCGGTAATGCCGCAGCCACCACTGCCAACGCCCTGGCCAGCCGAGCCGGGGCGTTGGCAATTTGAAGGCAGGAGTGCGAAGGGTGGGTGGGGGCAGGAAAGGCGACTACTGTGGGTCTCGATGAACGGGTGGGGGTCGTCTTCGCGGGATGAACAGAGGGATGCGAGCAGCCCTGCGCCGACGCCAGCACAACAGGCTGTTTCGTCCTTCGCCGCGGTCCTCAGCACCGCGGGTGTCGAGCCTGAGGTATCCATGCCTTGGTTGACCATTCAGTTCGAGATCCTCGAAGCGCTAGACGCTCACCACCCTGAGTGCAATCCAGTCGGGACTGAATCTGGCCTGCTGAACTGGCTCATGGCGACTGCGAGTCCACAAGCTCTTGAGTCGGTCGTTTCCTGGGTTGGCGACATGGTGGCGATTCCAGTAAGGGACCTGGAGCGCTGGCGCACCACCATTCACGAAGTTCCTACAGACGCCCTCCTGCCGTTCCGAGACGCCCTGGCTGCGCTTCAGGGCTGAGACCGGCTCACGTTGCTGGGCAAAGGGGGAACGCCCCGGGCTTAGCACCGGGGCGTTCCGCGCGCGACAACAAGGAGAAAAGTTGAGAGACCGACCCCACGCCGCGCGCCAGTGCCAGGATAGCCCATTATCACTAGTGAGCGCCACCTGGGTAAATTTCTGGCGTTAGTTCTGCTGTTGTGCGCAGTGCAAACCCCAGGCCGACTGCGGGTCAGGGTCGCCCGGCAGTGACGAAGCAGCGCTGACGAGTTGGAGCATGTCGGGCTCCACCATCGACTCCGCCTGGTCCAGTAGCGCAGATATGGGCGCCAACCAATCCAGGGAGTCATGCTCGGGACGAATTTCCGCCCGCCCATCTGCAAGCGCCGAGAGCGCTGGGACTAGGGGAGCGTATGCCTGGTCTGCCGCAAGATCAGCACATGCCTGATGTGCCGCCTCAAAGAGGTATCCAGCAAATCGACGCGCCTGGGATTGCGGCCCGCGGCTCACCCACACAGCCATCGTGCCCACGGTCGCCCACCACACCACGGCGGCATTCACGCCGGGCAGCGGATCGCAGATGTCCTTGATCTTCTGATAGCCAGTACGGCAGGACGTGACCCCGGTAGCCATCTGCCGTGCATGAGCGCTCGGAACGTAGTGCTCGCTGGCGAAGGTCGAGAAGAGTCGGGTCTTCGGCAGGTTGCGCTCCTCATTCCACTTCTGAAACCCGAGGGAGACATACGCTCGAACCCGATCACCGAAGATCGACTCCTCTCGAAGGCGGTTGCCAGGTCCGACTATCCAACGGCGTCCCGACATGGCGACCTTCAAGAATTCTTCGCCGGGCATCCGGGGCGTAGCAGGCTTGACCTGATCCAGAGGCGTGCCACTTGCCAGGTGGCGCATCAGCATGACGCTCATGCGCCCCAGCATGTCTTCGAAGCCGCGCGTCCGGTCGGCGTACTGCCCCACGGCGACGCCTAGCAGATTGCGATGGGCAACCCGATGGGCAACCTCATGGAAAAGGGTTTCCCATAGGTCGGTCTGATTGGCGAATACCTGGTAAGAGAGGGCGATGTCGCCCGTCGAAGGGGTGTAGAAGCCCAGCGTTTCGCATGAGGCCACCCGAGAGGGGTCAAGCACCCGCTCGTAGACCTTGACCTTGCCGATGCACTGACCGCCGTAGAGCCGTCGCATCAGCGCGATGGCCTCGTCCAGTGCTGCCTGGTCGGCGGCAGAAAGATTCTTCTTCCACTCCACCGCCTGGTCCTTGCGCTCTACTTGAGCCTTCTTTGCGGCCTTCACTCCGAGGAGCCCCATCAGGCGAGCGAATTCCCAGGGCGGCATGCCGCTGGGCATGACTTCGCGGTAGCCGCCGTCGAGTAGCATCAGCGCAATCTCGCCATCGCTTTCGTCCGCCCGATAGAAGCACTTGCTGGGGTCGAGAAGCACACGCTGACTCACTCGCTCTATCATCTTGCGCTTCTCGGCGCTCTGCGCCCCGGAGGAGAGGTAGGCGAATCCGCGCTCCACGGTGGATAGGGTGCCCTCAAGAGCAACGCGCACCAGGCGCTCGAAGGCGACTTCATCCATGCAATTCAGGAGCACCTGGCTCACGGCCTGGTACAGCCGATCAGCGTCGATGATCGTGCGGTCTCGGTTCTGGAAGTGCTTGGTGCTTTCCAGGGCGAGGTCGTAGCCCAGGACCATTTTGGGGTCCTCGCTGACGAATACTCCGCCGATGAAAATCTTGCCAGGCTCATCGTGCAGAATCCGGCCAAATCCGGTTGGAGGCACGTAGTCCTCGCGGCGAAGGTGCATGAAGCGATCCATGGCTTCATGGGCAACGTCAGCAGGAATGGCGACGCGCACCTTGGTGCCGCGCTGACGAGTCGAGGGAAACAGGTCCCACACCAGCACCCGAGGCGCCTGGGTGCTCTTGCGGGGGATATTGAGAGTTCCCGCGGTGGAGTAGTCGGTGACGTTGGGGATGATAGTCACCCCGACCGACTCGATCACCATGTGAGCCACTCGCGAATCGGACACGGCTCGGATCGTGGCGATCTTCAAGCCCTCTCCGAACTGTCCGATCTGACTCCCCCTTCCGGTCTTGTCGGACCAACCGAAGATCATCGACTCCATGCCGACGCCTTGCTCGGCGAAATCCTCGATCACCAGTTCCTGGGTGCCCTCGTCGTAGCCGATGGAGAACCCCTCCGGGTCGGCGTCGATGGCGTTGGCAATGACCTCCGCAAGGGCGCGGGGCAGCGTCCATGACTTCACATAGTCGACGCTGATGGGGTAGGTGACAGACTTCTCGGGCGCTCCGAGCAGGTCTCGCGGGTGGGTAGCCGGGATGGCAGCAGCAGTCATTAGTTGGTCTCTCTTTCTCTCTGCAATGAGAGTAGCAGAAACCCTCGCAAGAGTGCAAAGCGGGACACCCCGGAAGTTCAGTCCTTCCCACCCACTTCTCCCTCGGTTCATACGCACAGCGCAGCGCCTGGGATACGCACACGATGTGGAAAATATGCACCTAGAAGGTTGACACAATCATCACTCATGAGGTTGACTGCCCTTGTACCTCCGTGCGCGACAGCCAGTCGCGAGTCGAGGAAGCCACCCACTTCATCTTGGAGAAGGAAGAACGCACATGTCTGCCCGTCTGAGCATCAACCTCAACGATGCGACCGCGGAGGCTCTGAAGGAGTTGCAGCGGGAGCAGGGCTTGAGCGCGACCGAGGTCGTCCGCCGAGCCATAACGCTCTACAAATTTATCTCGGACGAGACCCGCGGCACGAAAAAGAAGCTGCAAATCGTAGATCGCAAGGGGAAGGAGGTAACTACCGTGGAGATTATGTTCTGAAGGTTTAAGCGCGGGCAGGAACCGTCTGAAGGTTGTCCTTAAATCTACGACTTTCTCAAGAAAGCTGACATCATGGTGGACATGCGATGAGCTTGGACTTTGTTGCTATCGACTTCGAGACCGCCAACGGCAAGCGCTCCTCGCCGTGCGCCGTGGGGATGACCAAGGTCCGCGACGGTCTGATAGTAGATCGCCTCGCTGGCTACATTCAGCCGCCACCACCCTACGACTACTTTTCTGCGGCCAACGTGGCTGTCCACGGCATCACCGCGCGGCACGTGCGCAACGCTCCGGAATGGCCCAAAGCTCTCGCTGCGATCACGCGGTTCGTGGGCGACGACATGATGGTTGCCCACAATTCCTCTTTCGAGGCCTCGGTCATCCGGCAGTCGTGTGAACTTCTGGCGCTCCCCACGCCCGCCATTCCTCTTGCCTGCTCCCTGGCAATCGCTCGCTCGATCTTGTGGGACCTCGACAAGCATCGCCTCCCCGATGTTGCCCGCGCCGTAGGGGTGCCGATTGGGACTCACCACGATGCCCAGGCCGACGCAGACATGTCCGCCTTGGCCGTGGTGGCGATGGCTCGGCAGAATGGTTGCACCAGCCTGGATTCGCTACTACAGATGACTGCCATCCAGGCGCGATTCTTGGCCTGAATGCAGCGTCGGAAAAATCCATTCGGTGTAGGTTGCGCAGGTGCGCAATCATCTGTTACTGTAGTACCTGTACCCGCAAGGGACGCTCGACCAAGGTCGAGTCGGACTTGGCATGTGGAGCGTGGTTGGTTTCTCTCTCTTGCTCCTCCTCGATGCTTCGCATGAGCCAGTCCCCAGGAATGAGGGCCCCCGCCCAAGGCGGGGGCCCTCACTTGTGTCTTCTGGAGGTCGGGCTATTGACTCGTCCTAGCGCGAGCCTCGCACCGAGGGGAGGATGAGCATGGGCTTGCGGATGATCAGATAGAGCGCCTCGGAGTAGTGCTGGCGGGTGCGGTCGATGATGATGCCGGTGCGCGCACCCATGAGACTGCACCGATACTCGGCAGCTTCGCGGGTTGTCCACGCTTCCACTACCCGTCCATTCAGTGCGGGGTGCGCCGGAAGGTCAATCACCAGGCCGAACTGCTTCTCGGATTCGCGACCGTCTCCGGTCTTCAGGATGGTCTGCATCAAGCCTGCCTTTCGAGAGGCTTCACGTTATAACGCCAAGCGCCCCGGTCGCCGCAGGCGCGTCGGTGATCGGGGCGCTATCTGGAAGCGCTTCAGGCAGGCTTAGCAGTAGGCCCAGCCGTAGAAAAACCACCCGCTCTGGCCGGTGCCGACCGTGGCCTCCTTGACTTTGCGACGCAGCCACACCGTGAAGGTGCCATTGAACTGCTTGGCGCTGATGGTGGCGGACACCAAGGGCTCACCGCTCGCACGCCGGGTGATGCTGATGATCTCCGCCTGCTTCTCAGGGATACTCCACTGAGACAAGAGCGGCAGTGAGATGGTCCCCAGCGCTGCTCGCGCCTCCGTCTGGCTCTTGTATCCCGTCTCCCACTTCGGCATCGTCTCCTGGTCGGAGAAGACGATGAAGTAGCGGGTCTCTGTCTTCTCCTTGGGAGCAACCGCCGCAACAGAGGTTTCGATGAACCCGCGGTATTCCTTGCTCGGGTCGTAGAGGGTCCAACTGACCACCTGCTCCGGCTCCACCTTCAGTGCCTCGGCCAGGGCGAGATGAATGCTCTCCTCGGAGACTTCACCGCCCTTCAAGGTGATGTCGACCTCTTGCTGCGCGAGGGTTTCCCACTCTTCGGGAGTCTCGTCCCGCAGTCGAATGGCTTCGCAAAGATCACCATTCGTATCCATGTGCTCAAGGCGCTCCGCGTAGATTTTCTTCGCCTGGGCCAGGGTGACCGGCGCAGTGGACCTGACTACCAAGTCCCCAGGCTCACCAAAACCCATCTTCGATCTCGTCGTAAGCCCGCGAGAAGGCGTCCTGTGCGGTCTGCGGATGGTGGCTGTACTCGCAGTGGTAGAAGGCAACGCTACCCATGATGTTCTGCTCCGTTCTTGGCGCCGATGGATGCTGTTATGGATACAGATGTGGCTACAGTTCGGACACCTTGGTGATCCACGCCTCGATGTCAGCAATGTGCTCATCCGTCAGTCCCCGATTGCCTTCCCTGGTCCGGGTCGGCGGGACGACAATCAGAGTGGGGCCGCTGCGGATGAAGTACGAGTAGAAGGGCCCCATCTCGGCAAGTTCCTCCTCAGTCCATCCCTCCGCGAGCAGCATGTCGCGGGTACTGATCGTGCTGTCCCGGTCGTAGCGGCCAGCCGAGTCGTCCACCCACACGAGAGCCGTGGACGGGTCGGCATACCGCTCCCCAAGAGCGTGAGCCTTCCACGCGGCGCTGTCTCCACCCTTTGCCCAAGCAAACTTCGGCGGGTGATCCTTGATGGAGACCCCCAGCGGAAGGGACGGAATCCCGAGCAGTGGCGCCAGGTAGACATTCGCGGCATTCTCCCAGGTGGTAGCCCACACGACCTCATGGCCGCGAGCCAGCAGCGAATTGATCCACTCGCCATGAGCAGGGACCAGAGTCACTTGGATCTCGAAGTCTTTCTCGCCTTTGCTCAGGATGAACGGGCTCTTCGGGAGGTGCTCCTTCTTCACCGCGAGGGAGTGCACGACTCCACCGTTGTTGTCGGCATTCAGCACCTCATCGACATCAAGTGCCACCACTACCTTGGCCATGCTCTGATCCTTCTGCTTGCTTGAGTAAGGCTCTTACTATAGCACCTTCGTCGTTCTCTACAACTAGATGGCAGGCCGATCTCGAAGGGACGCGCTGGCATGGGTGTTCGCCGTCGATCTTGAGGCGCTCGACGTGCCCGAGGCGTCAGTCCTCCGGGGAGCGCCAAAGCCTGACGGAATTGCTGCCTGGGCCAGGTTTCCGCGCAAGGCCAGTCGAGGTCTGGCTCAGAACAAACGGGGAGGATCGCTCTGGCCCGCAGTGGCGAAGCCGGACCCTCCGGGCCCAGGACGCAGCACCCCGCTCTCGCGCAACAATACGAGGTAGCCATCAAGCAAGACGAGGGCGCTATCGGGATTGGACACCTTGACCCCGTGGGATGTCAGGTAGCGCAGTGCATCATGAGCGGTGACTGTGGTACCTGCGGACAAGGTGATCACCTTCTGCACGATCACACCACGCCAGAGCCGTGGATCGCCAGGAATGGCTGCCATGACAGCGCTCGCGGGCCATCCGAGCCTCGGTGCGGTCACCACGTGAGGCTCTTCCTCGAAGTGGCCGATCAGGGCAGCGCGAATGGGAGAGTCGGTCCACTCGTCGTCCATGTCGATCATACGAGGCGTGTCCTTACGGGAAAGCGGGAGATGGGGTCAGAGTAGCAGGCGATCATAAGTTTCATAGCTTCCCACCCACCTCTCATCTTCTACCTCGCGAGTGACCCACTAAGGGGATGGTGACTCCTCCTGTTTGATCCAGGGAAAGGGGTGGGCATAGGCGGTCAGTGATGGTCAGAGTGCTGCGCAAAATGTCCAAGAGGTGCAAGATCGAAAGAGCCACCCCCGCTCAGTGCGAGGATGGCTCTTTCGATCAGAACGGCGGAAGTCCGTCAGCGGAGAGGCTCCAGCCAATCTCCGCCGCGGAGAGAACCGGGGCCACCTCTCCCGCCTTTAGGCGAGCCGTCTCTTCCTCCTCCCAGGCCGCTTCGGCATCAAGGCGATCCGATTCGAGGCCGCAGGCTGCACAATCGAAGGGGCAAGGGAGGCGCCGTGCGTGGTACCAAGCAGCCTCTTCGGCCATTGCGTTGGGGTAACCGCCGAAGCGGGGTGCGAGACGCTCATCTTCCATCTCGCGCCAAGCCTCTTCACTGGTAGGAAGCGAAAACATTGGTCTGTCTCCTTGGGTGCTAGTGCTAGTCGGTCTCTCTGATATCTAGGTTAGCACTAGTTTTGAGAGAGTGCAACTCACTCGCCAAGGAAATTTGTTCACCTCAGCATACGCGAGGTCCGCGTCGCGCCCACCATCCATGAGGCCGCTGGCCATCTCGATCAGTCGCTCGCGATCACCCTAGCGAGGAAGGTCTGCGACAACTACCTCGACCGTGAATTCGGGATCGAGGTAGAGCGGGCCGTGCTCGGTCTCGACCCGGTAGAGGCCAGGCATGGTGCTGGACTCTTCGACATCGCCAGTGACTCGGCTGGTGCCACCGTGGTCACCGATGATGACATGGCCCGCTTCGAGGTCCGAGATGTGAATGGTGCGTCGCTTCATGGTGTTTCTCCTAGTGGTAGGTCTCTCGATTACTTCACTAGGCTACCAGTTTTTCTTGGACGCGCCAAGTGACCGAGGCGGGACCGTCATTTGGACACGGTTGTCTCTATCTGCCCAACCCACCCTCAACCCTCGCCCTACCTCAGTCTCCCGTGGGGATGCTGGTGGCGCGGAGATTTGGGAGAGTGGATGAAGTCGGGAAAGCCTTTGGAGTTCTCAAGATGACCCTGGCCTCAGGAGAGGATATTGACCTCTCGGTGCCCCGTCGCGAGAACAAAGTAGGAGTAGGGTATCGAGGTTTTAGTGTCGCCGTTGACCCCACACTATCAGTGAGTGAAGCTGCGGCCCGGCGCGATTTCACCGTGAACGCCATGTCTTACGATTCCAACTTGCGCGTTCTGATTGATCCGCACGGGGGTCGAGCAGACCTTGAAGCGCGACTTTTGCGGCACGTCTCTGATGCCTTCGATGAAGACCCTCTGCGAGTTTCTTCGAGGAGTGCAGTTCGCCTCTCGCTATGGAATGACATTGGACCCTGATACTCGGGATCGTTGTCAGAGTCTAAGAGCGGAAGCCAATACCATTGCGGTTGAGCGGCAGTGGGTGGAATGGCGTAAATGGGCAAGCAAGGGCGTCTACCCCTCGGCTGGCCTGCGTCTACTGCAAGAGACTGAATGGGATCAGGAGTATGCAGGCCTGGCAGAGATAAACACTCCTGCTCTCTGGGCGGAAGTGGATCGAATGCGCGAGTCGCTGCGACAGGATTGGTTCCGGTCACTCGACATGGGCGTGATGCTCAGCGCGGTTGTCGCCAAGAGGATGCCGCGCGAGCAAGGAGAAGCATTCATTCGGCAGACAGTCGAGAGCAATCAGCGTCAGAGTTACGCCAAGCACCTTCTGAGGGATCATCCGAGGATCACCACAGTTGAACAAGCTCGCGAGTTTGCCATCACCGACAGGGCTCCCTGGCGCATGCGCGCATGCCTAGAGGGAAGCGGTGCTCCCAACTCCGGGCTCTACGCGCTGGCGGAAGAAGCGGGCGTCCTGGATGGCCTAGAGAAGCCGTTGCTGAGCGGACGGGACCTTCTCCTGAGGACCGCTCGCAAGCCTGGCCCCTGGATGGGTGCGCTGATCAAAGATGCAGAGATAGCTCAGGCTTGTGGAGATTTCCGCAGTTACGAAGACGCCTTGGCATGGGCTGATTCCAGGCTCTGAGGTTGCCATCAATGGCGCTTGAGCGGCCATCTCCGCAAGGGCACCATCGACAAAGAGAATGCCGGTGCGCGAACATTTGACGCAAGAAGAAGGGGTCTCTTGTGTTTCGTGCGTAACGCAGGTTATGCTTCCCTTCAAGAAGGGGAAGATGCTGGAACGCGGTGCTGAAGACAACTCGTCGCGTTGCGGCTGAAGACCGTTCTCGCGGTAAAGCGCAGAGTCGTGGAGGGGAAACCTCTCCGGCCTGCCTGGGCGATCCCGCCCTGCCCGCCCGGAGGCTGTTTGAGCGCGGTTCTCCCGGGTGTGAGCAGCAGGGCGGGACGCCCCCGCTAGGCAAGTCTCTTACGCGCTTCGCGCTCCGAAATAGCATCCGAGAGATGCGCGGGCGGCAGTCCCATATTTCGTAGGACCAGGGTGGGAATCCAGCACTGATGCCCTAAAGGCGTAACTCTATGCGGCCAACATTTCCACTGCGGCGGAAGACCATTAACCAGATTGACAATCACACCCTGGGCATATTCTGCGATCGCTCCAGCGAAATGCTCGACGGCAGATTCCTGGGTAATCAAAAAGTCAATGAAGTCTTCTTTGAACTCCCTATCAGTGATGCCCAGTTCGCCTAGGTTGATACCCAGTTGGTTGTCCACGTTCTCCAAATTAAATTCTATGTCCATGGCGATTGGAAGAATCTCACCCAAGGGGGCCACGCGAACCTGCGCCGCAGCAAGAGCATAGTGTCCTAACTGGAAGCACTGAAGCTTGATAAGACTTTCAGAGGGTTTCTGGGCAAGCACATTGAACGCAGTTATGCGGTCCGTGGCATGACGCAGTTCATGATCGGGAAGGCCGCTGTCGTATTTTTGCCGCAGAGTATCCCATAGCAAACGATTGTGAGCATGCTCGTGTACTAATGTGGGATCGGTGTATTTCTCATCACGGTTTATAAGGCGGCGTATGGGAAACAGAGAAAGACTGGTCGTATCTGAATCGAGGTACTTAATGAGTTCCCACCCCCTCATTTTCCCTACGATATTGCGCAAATAGCTGCGCTCTTCTATCGCCGTAACCGCTTCAAATAAAGAGGTCGTCACAAGTTCAGGTAGACCGCGAACGCAGTGCGGCCTCACCCCTTCAGCCAGCAGTTCGCCGTTCCGACTGATCGACAGCGTGACAGGACTTGACTCTTCACCGGAGAAGTGCGCACACCACGGGTCGAGATGAACGTCTCCTGCGTCCTCGCAATAGCCCTGATGGTCAGGCAGAAGCATCTGTGCGAGATTAACGTCAGGCAGTCGCTCCATGGCTCTAACGATGGGCGTTAGGGAGTTGATGGGGCGTGGGACACCGATGGCATCCAAAACCGTTCGCGGTGCATGAGGGACGATGTAGCGGAAAGAATCGCGAGCAAGGGTGAGACATTCTGCGCATGGTGGATTGACCGCACTCCTGTCGGTAGACAGGTTTCTGACTGTAGTCGCACAAAGAGTCAGGGGGGCGCTGCCGTGAGTGCACCCCACAATCAGGTGCAGATGTCCGTCGAGACCATCGACCACGGTCAATCTCGTCATGGAATGCACTTGCGATTGCCTGCCTTCTGAGGGGTAAACCCTTGCAGAATAACAGTGGACGACGCTGACCTTCTTGTGCGAATCGCCGCAATGGAGTACTCATCCAGGTGCTACCCTGATGGAATGAGGAGAGACCACTCGTGACCCAAACGTCTGCGTCCGGCAACTTCGTCCATTTGCACAACCACACTGAGTACTCCATGCTCGATGGCGCCGCCATGGTGACCAAGCTTGTGGCTGCTGCGAAGGAGATGGGGCAGCCTGCCGTGGCTACTACAGACCACGGGTTCCTCTACAGCGCCTACGAATTCTGGAAGACGGCTACCCAGGCCGAGGTAAAGCCCATTATCGGAGTAGAGGCGTATGTGACGCCTCGTACTCACCGGGCGGATCGCACCCCGGCCTACTTCGGCAGCGGTGGTCGTGATGATGTCTCCGCGAAGGGCTCCTACACTCACATGACCTTGTGGTCGGAGACGACCGAGGGGATGCACAACCTCTTCCGGATGGGCTCCCTGGCCTCTCTGGATGGTGCCCTCAGCAGGTATCCCCGTATCGACCGAGAACTGCTTCAGACCTATGGCCAGGGTCTCCTTGGGTCGACTGGCTGTCCCTCAGGTGAGGTGCAGACTTTCCTGCACTTCGGCAAGTACGACGAGGCGCGCGCCGCGGCGGCAGACTTTCGAGACATCCTGGGTGATGGCAACTACTACTGCGAACTCATGGACCACGGACTGGACATCGAGCGCAGTGTTCAGCGAGACCTCCTGCGCCTGGCCAGAGATCTCGGCCTGCCCCTGGTGGCCACCAATGACCTCCACTACGTCAAGCAGCAAGACGCCAAGGCGCACAGTGCCCTGCTGTGCATTCAGTCGGCCTCAACTCTCGCGGACCCAGGCCGGTTCAAGTTCGACTCGGACGAGTTCTATCTCAAGCCCGCCGAGCAGATGCGTCATCTCTTCCGTGAACTGCCGGAAGCGTGCGACAACACTCTTCTGATCGCAGAGCGTTGCTCGACCTCTTTCATAGAAAAAGAGGGGCAGTACATGCCCGAATTTCCTTGCCCTCCAGGGGAAACAGAGGAATCGTGGTTTATTAAAGAGGTTGAGTTGGGGTTGCAGGCCCGCTATCCGGGCGGTGTGCCGGACGCCTCGCGCGCGCAAGCGGCATACGAAACCAAGATTATCGTGAGCAAGGGCTACGCCGGATACTTCCTGGTCGTGGCCGACTTCATCACCTGGGCCAAGGACCATGGCATTCGCGTCGGGCCAGGTCGAGGTTCGGGCGCGGCTTCCATGTGCGCTTATGCGCTCCGAATCACCGATCTCGATCCGCTCAAGCATGGCCTGATCTTCGAGCGCTTTCTCAACCCCGAGCGTCCCTCGATGCCGGACTTCGACATCGACTTCGATGAGCGGCGCCGGGGAGAAGTGGTCGAGTACGTGACCCGCAAGTATGGCGGCGAGTATGTCGCCCAGATCGTCACCTATGGCTCGATCAAGACCAAGCAGGCGATCAAGGATGCGGCCCGAGTGCTCGGGCATCCGTATGCCATGGGAGACAAGATCACCAAGACGCTGCCCCCAGCGATCATGGGCAAGGACATCTCTCTCGCTGACGTGTTCAACCCCGAAGCCAAGCGCTATAACGAGGCGGGCGAACTTCGGATGCTGACGGAATCAGACAGCGCGGTGCGTGAAGTCTTTGATCTTGCTCAGGGCCTGGAGAACCTCAAGCGTCAGGTGGGTGTTCACGCCGCTGGCATCATCATGTCCAATAAACCCCTGATGGATGTCATCCCAGTGATGCGCCGGTCTCAAACCGGACAAGTGATCACTCAGTTCGACTATCCGTCGTGCGAAGCCCTAGGTCTCGTCAAGATGGACTTCTTGGGTCTACGGAACTTGACCACCTTGGATGACGCCATCGACAACATCCGGCGCAATCGTGGTGAAGACATCGACCTCGATGCCCTTTCGGAGAGCCTGGACGATCCTGCGACCTACGCTCTGCTTGCTCGTGGAGACACCCTGGGGGTCTTCCAGCTCGACGGCGCCGGTATGCGCACACTCCTCAAGCTCATGCAGCCGGACACCTTCGAGGACATCTCCGCCGCTTTGGCGCTCTACCGCCCCGGCCCGATGGGCGTGGACGCGCACACCAACTTCGCTTTGCGCAAGAACGGCAAGCAAGCTGAGACCCCACTCGACCCCAAGCTGGAAGGTCGTATTGAGCCCGCCCTGATCGAGGCGCTGAAGCCGATCCTGGGGGACACCTACATGCTCTGCATCTACCAAGAGCAGGTCATGGAAATCGCTCAGAAGCTTGCGGGCTACACCCTCGGCTCCGCGGACCTGCTGCGCCGGGCGATGGGCAAGAAGAAGAAGGAGGTGCTGGACGCCGAGTTCGACACCTTCTCCAGCGGCATGCAGTCCCAGGGCTTCTCCAAGGACTCGGTGCAGGCGCTCTGGGACGTCCTGGTGCCGTTTTCCGACTATGCGTTCAACCGAGCGCACACCGCAGCGTATGGGCTCATCTCCTACTGGACGGCATACCTGAAGGCGAACTATCCCGCGGAGTACATGGCTGCGTTGCTGGAGTCTGTCCGTGACGACAAGGAGAAGATGGGCATCTATCTTGCCGAGTGTCGGCGCATGGGGATCAAGGTGCTACCTCCGGATATCAATGAGTCCGTATCCCGGTTCACCTCAGTCGGCAGGGACATTCGCTTCGGCCTGACGGCGGTGCGCAATGTTGGGGAGGGCGCCGTAGAGGCCATTTTGAAGGTGCGGGAGCGAGAGAGCGATCCATTCGCTTCCTTCGAGGACTTCGTGCGTCGAGTGACCCCTGTGGTGGCCAACAAGCGGATCTCGGAGTCCTTTATCAAGGCAGGGGTATTCGACTCTACCGGGCACACTCGCAAGGGCCTATTCGCCGTGTGCGAACAGATTCTCGACGCTGCCACGGAAGACGTGAAAAACGAAGCGCTGGGCCTGGAATCGCTATTTGATGACCCCCTGCCGGACCACCCTGTTCCTGACGGGGAATGGGAGATGCGGCACCTGCTGACCGTGGAGCGAGAGATGCTGGGCCTCTATGTCTCGGGGCATCCCCTGGACGGGCTAGAGGGAGTGCTGGCGGAATATGCCAACACTCAGGTGTCCGACATCCTGATAGACGATCAAGAGCGTCCCGACAACTCCCAAGTTGCGCTGACTGGTCTTCTTAGCTCGATGGAGATGAGGCGGACGGCCAAGACAGGCGCCCAGTGGGCCATCTTCTCGCTCGAAGACCTCACGGGCTCCATTGAATGCCTAGCGTTCCCTAAGACCTATCGCAAGATCGCTGAGGTGCTCCAGCTTGACCAGGTGATTTGGGTTCAGGGGCGCGTCTCGCGTCGGGACGAGAATCCAGTGATCTTCGTGGAGGACGTGCGCATTCTTCCGCGCTGAAATACCTTGGTATGGGATTGCGTTAAGGCTGAATCGGTGCTACCGTAATCCACGGTTAAGGAGCGCCCCCGGAGGGTGCACATTCCCGGACCTGGACAAGCCTATTAATCGTGCCTGTCCCACTGATTGGGGAACTAGGGCCTTTGCCCTGATCAGAAACAGAAGGTCTCAGGCTGCTGGCCAGGGACCTTCTTGTTTATTCGACCATTGTTCGTCCACTACTCAGCTCTGCTGAGCGCAGAACAGCCACGGAGAACCCTCCTCCCCCCTCCCAGCGCACAGTGGTCTCGCCGCGCGTCTGGGTGGCTTCCTTCAGCGCTCGAAGCGTCGCCTGGTCCAGCCCCTCGACCATCTTGGTGATCCGGGATAAGTGGCTCTGGAAGTCCTGCGCCTGTCCGGGTGTCATTCCCTCTGGCAGGTCCTTCATGGCCACTCGCTCGGTTGAGGTGGTTACGCCTCCAAGGTCTTGGCCGAGCACCACTTTTCGCAGCCGAGGAATCAGGAAGGTGGCTGCGGTTGCCTTGCGCAACTCCACGGCGATCCAACGTCGCCCCATCTTGTGAGCCACGGCTGCTGTTGTCCCTGATCCGGCGAAGCAATCGAGCACCAGGTCGCCTGGGTTGGTAGCAATGTGAATGACACGCTCCAGGAGCCGCTCTGGCTTCGGAGTATCGAATGGGCTGATCCCAGGGAAGAGTGCCTGAATCTCCCGCTTGGCTTCGTCGTTGCTGCCGACCTCGGCAGACAGCCAGATCGTCTGCGGCACCAACCCCGGCGCCTCGCTGATGAACTGCTTGATCCGCGGACGCCCATTGCCGCCCCGGGGAAAGTGGACCCGGCCATCCGCCAGCATGCGCTCATATTCGTCTCGCACGGCAATCCAGCAGCGGTTCGCGGGCGGCTCATGGAGGACGCCCGTGGGCGTAGTGATGGCATACATCTGGTTTGGCCTGAAGCCCTGGGCGGTGAACGGGATGCTGTCCCAGGGGCCGCGAGGGTCTCCATCGGGGTTCTTCCCTGCGCCGGTTCGCGACAGCCTGTTGCGCTGGTCTCGCCACTGAGTCACGGGGCAGTTCGTATATACCAGGAGGTGATCGTGGTTATCGCTGAAGGCAGAGCGATTCTCCCGAGTCGTCCGCTTTTGCCAGACGACCTGGCTAGCGCAGCGGTCCGAGCCGAACTCTTCATCCAGGAGAAGGCGCATTCGGTGCACTTCGGCATCATCCAGGTGCACCCACACTGAGGCATCTGGCGCCAACAGGGGCTTGATGGATCGGATTCGGTCACGCATCATCGTTAGCCAAACTGATCGCTCCATCTGGTCGTCATAGTGCTCGAAAGCCTGGCCGGTGTTGAAGGGTGGGTCGATATAGACGAGCTTCACTCGGCCTAGGTACTTGGCGGCATATTCGGGACTGGCTCCCAGAGAGCGCAAAACGTCTCCTGAGTCTCCCACGATGAGCAGATTCTCTCTGGCTCCGGTAACGCCTTCGGAGTCACCGAAATGCCCCGCCATCTTGATGCTCTTGATGGTCTGAGCACGAGAATCATCGGCGGCGACCGGATGATAGGCATACTCCCCGTCCTCTACTGGGATGAGGGTGCCATCCTTGCCAGGCCAGTTGAATTCAAGCCGCTGATGAGTGAAGAAGTCCATGCCTGCCTCGGGTTTCGGTTCAGTGAAGCATATCTGACGAAACTAACAAAGCGCGAGGATGGGCACGAGGTGGGTATGGGCGAGGTCCCTTGATGGACTTTAGGAAAAGCGCAAGGCCCCCGGCGGCGAGTCCAGGGGCCTTGCTAATGAGGCGGAGCTGCTAGAGGGAGGTTGAGAGACCGATCCCCTGCGCTCTACGCCGCACTTCTTAGTGAGATTCCACCCTCTCGCCCCAGGCGATCTGATTCAGAATCTCCGGGTGCTGACACCCAGGCTTGCCATGACGAACCTTGCCGTCCAGGTCGATCTCCTCGCAGCAACCCCACGGGTTCATCCCGTCCCAGGGGTCGCTGATCGGAGTAGCGGGAGCGTACTCGTCAGCGTTCGCCATGCTGAGGACCTGCTGCTGGATCGCCTCGATCTGCTCCGCCTCAACCTCGGCCTGAACCTCAGCCTCCAGAGCCGCCGCCTCCTTCTTCTCCTCGATGAAGTCACGGGTGTGGCGGTAGACAGACACCCAGCCATGCAGGCCCCAGTTCAGCAGCCAAGCAGCCAGGCCAAACAGCCAACCTGTGGCCAGGCCGACACCCGTACCGATCATTGCAGCGGTGTTGACCTCGCCGCTGCTGGCGCCGGGACTGATAGCGGTCAGACCAGCGAGCCCAGCGCCGAACACGAGAGGGGTCGCGACGATGAACAGTGCCAGGTGACGACCCAGGCGAATCTCGTGCTTTTCCTTCTTGACGGCGATCATCGTGCTTCCTCCTTTTGGTTGGTCTCTCATGTCTAACAGTAGCACACGGTCGGGGGCACTGCAACTCCCGACCGTGTGCTCACTCGTAGAGGTCGCCGTAGCCATCCTCGGAGCAGGTCACGCAAATCCGAATCGTCTCGCTAGAGAAGTCCGAAGTGACGCTGATGAAGCAGTTCTCGCAGCAGAGAGTCCCGCAGTTGTTGCAGGAGTCAGTCAACGGGTTGCAAGTGGGCTGCTGGTCATTCTCCATGACCGCACCAAAGTTCATAAAGCCCGCGGGATCGGAGCAGTTGTCACCCACGACTCCGCAGTGCTCGTACTCCACGGCCTCTCCCTCGGCGTCAATCGCCACCTGGGTGGTGCCGTGGGCACGGACCCATTGGGCCAGGGAGTCGTAGACGGGGGCGTCCATGTCCATAGCCTCGGGCACATAGAGGCCCAGGCGCTCCGCGATTCGCATCATCTGGTTGGGCTTGTCCTTCTCCATGGTGATCAAGGCTCCGGCGCAAACACGCGCGCGCTTGCCGATCTCACCCTCGGTCACCCCATCTGCGTTGTCCTTGTAGTCGACCGTCTGGTGGCAGGTGAACTCTCCTCCCGCGCGCAGGCCGTCAGCGATCTCACGGGCACGCTCTTCGCGCAGGTAGGGCCCGGCGTCGCTGCGGAAAGGACACTTCGCGCAGGGCGAGGTGAGGGTGTAGGGAGCCTTACCCTTCCGGGGGCTCTTGATGCTCTCGGTGCACATGATCTACTCCTTGTGTCGGTCTCTCATTTAAGAGAGTAACACATGATGCCGAGCCGTGCAACAGTCATACGAAGGTGAGGCGCGAGCGGACCGCTTAGTCCGCTCGCGCCTCACCTTCAAAGGGCCGCAGAACTTCTAGTCAGGCACCATGCCGTAGAAGTACCAGCCGACCCTCTTCGTGCCGACCTTCGCCTTCTCGACTTCCTTCGACAGCGTGACGGTGAAGGTGGCCGTCACCGAGGTAACCTTCACGGTGGCGTCGACCAGGGGAGCGCCACTGACTCGACGGGTGATCTTGACGATCTCAGCCCTGATTGGAGATGTGGGGTCCGCCCAGTTGACGTCCAGGACGCTCTCTAGGTCTGCTACCGCCTTAGCCTGGGTTGTGTAGCCCTTATCCCAACGTGGCATGAAGCCGTGCCCATCTCGGACAATGAAGAAACGGCTCTCCACTTCTCCCTCTGGCGCTACCGCGTCCACTTCGCGCTTGAGACTGATCCGCTTCGTCCTAGTTGCACTGTCGCGAATCGTCCAACTGTCCACCTGATCCGGGTCCACTTTGAGAGCAGCAGCCAGCGTCTTGCGCAGTGCAGTGATGTCTCCGTAGACCTCACCCGGCATCGTGATCATGATTTCTCGATCCGGAAGGGGATCGCGCTTAGCGGGGGTCTCTTCCACCAGCGCGATAGCCTCACACGGGTCGTCGCGGCCCATCTCAAGGATGCGATCAAAGGCCATCTCCTGGGCCTGCTCAAGGGTGACTGGAGTGGCGTGACGAACCACCATTCCAAGGGTGGCAGCAATGGTGCCACTGTCGCGATTGGTGCCGAAGTAGACCTGAGTCTCGGCGTGGATTTTGCGGTATGTCGCCTCGGCGTCCTTGTCAGTGATGACGTGCAAGGCAAAGTCAGTAGCACCCATGTGCTCTCCTGTGTTAGTTGGTGTCTCGTGCTTCAATGGTAGCAGTTTAAGCCCGCGATGCCAACTAGATCGTTTACGTGGCGAGGCGCGTAGGGATGAGGTGGGTGGGTAGGTGCTACGCTGAACGGAACCCACCCACAAGGAAGAGGTTCTGATGGTCGATCTCGATTTGCCCCAGCCTTCTGTCGCCACAGCACGAGTCTTGCTCGACTCGATCAACCACGACGGCCACCGACTCACCACCATGGTGGTGACGCTTGCTCGCTCAGCGTTGGCCGAGCTAAACACTCACCGCGCCTTCTGTCTGGCAGGGGATACCATCCTTGAGTTCGATCTTCCTTCTGCGGCATCGGCAGATCAGCACAGGTCGTTCACCATGCCCTTGGCGGACTTCGCCCAAAAGTGGCTTGAGGGGGCAGCGCCCCGCAGAAACAAGCCACGGAGGCAGGTCGACCTTCAGAACGTCGATCCTGAGCGCATCTACAGCGCTTCCGATCTGGCTAAGGCCGTTGGAATCGCGAAAAACAACCTGCATCGTTACTGTCGGACGGGCAGGCTTGTAGCGACTCGGGAACCCTCGGGCTCGGCACCTTGGATGGTGTGCGGCAGCGACTTCATCGCCTTTTGGACGCAGGAAGATCACAACCGACAGGACATACGCGAACGCCTGAGGAAGATGCGCATCCGTCAAGTGGACGAGACGACCGGCAAGGTCCAGCACTCGCACGTCAACAACGTCATCATTGCGGGCGAGAAGGAGGTCTGGACTCTTCAACTCGACAACGGCATGACCGTGGCTGCCACCAGAGAGCATCGCATCTTTACCGAGGGAGGATGGAAGCCGCTCGGGGACCTCGTACCGGGTGAAGGGGTTGCCGTTCTCGCTTACGGGAAGCCCGAGAAGGAGCATGCCGACCCCAACAAGCACAAGGTGATCGACGGAAAGTGGCGCGGTGTCTGGCAGCGGCAGATGGCTGCCAAGTTTCGCGCGGAAGACCCCTTGTGTCGCAGATGCCGCAAGCAGGCGGCGACCGATGTTGCTCACAAGGTCGCTGTTCACGCTGACCGCTCCCTCGCCTTCCAGGAAGACAACGTGACCTTTGTGTGCCGCCCGTGCCACAAGGAGATGGACCGCGTGCAGGGGTGGCAAGGGGGGAGCCATCTCTACCGGGGCTTCGCAGCAGTCGAGTCGATCACTTTCCGTGGAGTCGAGATGACCTACGACTTGGAGATCGCAGGTGAGTGGCCCAACTTCTTCGCCAACGACATCGTGGTTCACAACTCGCGCAACTCGGCTTCCTCGCGCGCCGTCCCGGCCAAGCGGATGCTTGCCGCCATCGAGCACAACCCCTTCATCCCTCGCAAGTTCTCCCTGGACCGCCCCGGCATGAACGCAGGCGACTTCGTGACGCCGGAGGACTCGCGCTGGGAGCAGATGCTCGCCTGGTGGCTCTCCTCGCGCGACCTCGCGGTGCAGCAGGCTCGCCTTGGCATCGAGATGGGGGTTCACAAGCAGGACGTCAACCGCCTGCTGGAGCCGTTCATGATGCACACCGTGATCATCTCCTCCACGGAGTGGGACAACTTCTTCGGCCAGCGCTGTGCCCTGGATGACGACGGCAACCCGCTGGCGTACCTACCCATCTATGACGCGGCGGTCGCCATGCGCGATGCGCTCGCGGCCTCGACGCCCACGCTCCGTACACCCTTCGACGGCGAGGCTGGCTGGCACGCCCCGCTGTCGGGACTGCCCCAGGACGAGGGCCTGAGCCCGGAGCAACTGCGCCAGGTGTCGGTCGCTCGCTGTGCTCGGGTCTCCTACTTCGACATCGACGGGGTGAAGGAGATCGAGGCAGCGGCCAAGACCCCAGAGCAGGACATGGCACTGTTCCAGCGCCTGCTGAGCCCGGCCAACGCCTCAGCGCCCCACTTGTCCCCGTTCGAGCACGTCGCTTACCCGGTCGGTCGCCACGTCCGCACGGGCAACTTCCAGGGCTGGGAGCAGATGCGCCAGGACATCGAGGAGCGCCTGGCGCACCAGGCTCACTGAGTCAGGAGGGACGCCACTCGCTCATGGATCGCCGCCTGGAGCACGCGGCGATGCTGCTGGGCGTCCAGAACCAGGTAGCGCGAGGGATCGCGGCGAGCCGGTCTCAGGAAGCCCTGTCGGACCCGCTCGTGGAACTCATCGGCCTCGGACTCGATGGTGTCCTGGACCTGGCCACGTCGAGCCCGCCCCACGGCGACGGGGATGTCGAGCAGCACGGTGAGGTCGGGCACCAGGTTGTCGCTGGCCCACAGGGAGAGGTTCTCCACTTCCTGGGCATCGAGCACCCGGCCTGCGCCCTGGTAGGCGACTGAGGAGTCGATGTAGCGGTCGCACACCACGTCTCGGCCAGCCTCCAGAGCAGGCCGGATCACGCTGGCGACATGGTGGGCGCGGTCAGCGGCGAAGAGCAGTGCCTCGGCCCGAGGGGTGATGGTCTCGGTGCCGTGCAGGAGCATCTGCCGGATCGAGACCCCCAGGGGCGAGCCTCCAGGCTCGCGGGTCACCAGGGGCGGGTGCTTGCGAGAGGTATTGAGCCAGTCGGTCAGCAGACCGATCTGGGTCGTCTTCCCCGCGCCGTCGCCACCCTCGAAGGTGATGAACAGTCCGTTGGGCTCCATGTGTGGTCCTTCGTCGGAGGAGAGCGGAAGCGGACCCACCCACCCCCTGCACCCACTCGTTAGTCAGTGCTTGGTCTGCCTGCACACCCAGCCCTGAGGAGCTCTCAGGTATGAGCATAGCATAGAACAGTCCCAGCGCCAAGGAGGAAGCGAGTGGGGGTTGGGCTGCTGGGCGCGAGCAGACAGACCGAAGCCCCCACCCAGGTCGGGCGAGGGCTTCGGTCAGTGGTCAGATGCTGATCACACCCGACCCGGCGTCGAGCCGGACGTTCTGGCGATCCTTCATGTTGGGGAAGATCGGGCGCTCGCCCTCGTCCAGCGGCTCGGCGTCCTCATCCAGCGGTTCGCCGCCGTTGTCCTTGTCGACGTCGATCTCGAAGTACGGCCTGCCGAAGGCAGAGGCGTAGACCTTGCCGCCGTCGAAGAAGTAGGCGTAGTCGGTGGTGCCGGAGTCATCCCACGGCCACGGCCAGCCACGCTCGGGAGGGGTGAAGTCCTTGCGGGACTCGCCCATCCGATGGACGCCCTCGCGGAACGCCTCCTCGGTCGTGGCCCGCAGCGCCTGGCTGCCACCCTTGCTGGTCGAGTACTGGCTCTCGTGGTCCTCCAGCCCGGACGGGTAGCCGTCCCAGGCGATGGAGCCGATCCACTCGGCCTCAGGGCCTCGGCCCACGTAGAAGTCTGCTCGGGTTCCCATGTCTCTCTCCTCGATCTTCGACTGCTGCCAGGGGATCAGGCAGCAGTGGTCATGTCCTGCTGAACGGCAGCAGCGTCCGTCTCCTGCGGCTGAGCCTCCTCGTCGGCCTCCTCGCCACCCAGACCCTTCCAGGCCGTGGTGACTCCGGCGTGGACGGCCTTCATGGTCTTCTCGACCACTGCGAGCAGAGCGTCCTGCTCCTGGCTCCCTGCGGCGCTCATGGCCCAGCCCGCGACGTAGCCGGTGCTCATCGCCTCGGTGTCGAGACCGAAGAAGTTGGCCAGGGTGAAGGCCACGGACTCGGCCTGGACCTCGGCGAGTCCACGGTGGGCGTTGCAGGAGTGGTACTCGTCCACGGGGGCCCAGGTCGAGTCGCCGTGGAGCACGACGTGGGCGATCTCGTGCAGCACCGTCCGGGCGCGGTCGAGCACGTCCATGCCCTCGCGGATGGTGACGGTCTTCGCCTGGTGGCTGGTGAAGCCCCGAGCGGTGCCCGGGATGGGGGCGACCTCGACGGTCCACCCCTCGGCGTCCAGGTAGGCCAGCGAGCGCTCCCAGACCTCCTCAGCGATCTCGCGCTCGCCCTCGGTGCCAGCACCCAGCGCGCTCGTCACGGCGATCTCGGCACCCTCGGTCTGCGAGATGTCGAAGACGCTGAGGATCGGGCAGCGGGTATAGGAGCCTTCGATCTTGACCTTGCCATCCTTGCGGGCAAGTACCTTGGTCTCAGGCTTGACAGCATCCTCTTCAACCCACAGAGTGGTCCGGGGCGGGCGACCCCAAATTTTGATGCTGGACCCCGGCCCCGAGACCACCTTGCGGTTCAGCGCCTTCCAGACCTTGAATCCAGCCACCTGAGTTGCCTGCGGGCACTGGACGAGGATCAGCATGGTGTTGTTTGCGCTGTACTTGCGGAAGAGGCTCCCGGCCAGCAGGAAGCGTCGCCACTGATCGGAGTCCATGAGGGCCATGATCCCTTCGCGCTGGCGGGCTCGCAGGGCATCATGCTCGGCAGCGATCTGCTCGGGCGTGCGCTTGCGGTAGGAAGTCTTCTTGGTGGCGCCAGTCGTAGTGGCCATGGTGCTCTCCTAAGCATCGGTCGGTCTCTCAGTTAAGAGAGTAGCAGACCTGCCGGAGAGATGCAACAGGCAAAAAGCAACCCCTGGCTGCCGCGGCTACACCAGGGGTCAGCCCGACCAACCTATGACGGAGGTGCGAGCCTTGCTTAGGGGCTCATTTTAGCCGTATGAGGACCCACCAGGAACCCCGCAAGTCACCTCCCCCACTCACCTCTTACCTTGCTTCATAGCGGACACCCCCGAGCAACTGGCGGTTGCGTGCGCTTCTGAATTTCGAGAGCGCTTTCAAAACGGGTGGTTTCTCAAGCCCACGGCTCCGAAGCTCGGAGAGAAAGGTGCTTCCCCAGGCGCTCCGCGACATTCATAGTCGTGTCGTGCAGACCCAGGCTCGCGTAATGGTCGAATATGCGGAAGATCAAGTTCGATATGAGCACCTGATGAAGGTCGACCAGGCGTCCACCCTGGAGGAGGCGGCTGTCTTGCGCACCCCCAACGGCTCCTACCTCGCAACGGTGCTTGCTGAAGCGCGCGAAGACTACGAATACGAAGGCATGAAGATCGTCACCCTCGACACCCCGAGGTGGTGAAACCGTCGCACTTCTTGCAGGATCGGTGCCACAATGGCCAGCGGTAAAAGTCACGACGAGGAGACGAAAATGGCCTTCCGAGCGCGGAGCGACGTGGATACTGCACAACAGCAGCGCGCCATAGACGAGGCTCTGGGTGCGCTTGGTGACTTATTGGCCAACCTTAGCCGCGAGGCCAAAGACGCAAGTCGGGTGGCCAGCCGGGGCAAGGCTGTCGACCTCACCGCCATCCACTCGCTCATGGCACAGGTTCGTACTGCCGAGGAGCAGTGCGACCTGGCTGCGCTCGATCTTCAGACGGCCCTAGGCGAGGACGCCTAGGGCGTCAGTCGCGCACCTCAACCATTCGCACAAAGGTGTAGGTGTCCTCGCTGACTTCCGACTCTCCATCGGGAAACTCCATAGCGATCCGCCCTTCGTCTATGCCGACCACCTTGAATCGGCTGTTGCGCGGCAAGATGATCTCCTTCTCGCCGTTGTCCAGGTCGGCTTCGCCTCCGAAGTGACTGAAGGTATCCACGTAGGAACCCTGAGTGGAGACGATCTCGAAAATGACTGGGCGGATACCCCCGAAGGATACGGCGACAACCGGGTCCGCGGATGTGGAGGAGTATGAGGGGAGCACCACATTGCTATCGACAGCAAACATGCTCTCGGCCCATTCTCGGGGTGACTGGGACTCACCCCACGCCTCGACGCCTCGGTACACGACGGTCGGCTCCGAAAGGCGTGGTGCGTTCTCTAGTGCAGCGTCCAGGGTGAGCACGGATTCTCGCATCGACCGGGAGTAGGCTCCTTTGCCAACGCGCTGGTGATCATCCCCATATTCGTCGTGAGGAACCGAGATGTTCTGAGCGTCTTCCTCAAGGACACCGCCGTGAGTGGTCAGATAGCGGTTGAGAGCTTGGTCAGTCCCTCGGGTGTAGTTGAGAACCTCGTGCATCTGGTCACGAGGAAGGCTTTGTGCCCACCCCCTCCCGCATTGTGCCAGTGCGTCCACATGACGACTCATCTCGCGCACCGAACCCGGATCGGGGAGGTGTCGCAGATGCTTTCGAGTGGAGATGGCGATGGCCTTGCGACGCGCGGCCTTGGAGCGAGACCTGGCTCCAGGTTGTCGGGACGGACAATACTTCAAGGTTCCGTCCTTGCGACGCTTGCACATTCCGCACTCCTCCAAGATGTGTGGGGTCAGGCCGATGGGCGCATATGCTACTCTAAGAGAATGGAATCTGCCGAAAACACGCCCCGCGCCTCACGCCTCCGCCCCATGACTTCGAGTGAGTTCATGGTCATGACGGATCGCGAAGCCGAGGATCACGAGAGCCATGTGCGAGCCGAGGCGAACACTTCGGCGGACTCGACAGAAGCCAACTAAGGCTTGCTTGCGCTCTGTTTTCCCGCACCCCAAGGTCGCAACCTTGGGGTGCGGCTCATTTGGCAAGCCATAGGCTCAGCGCTATGCTACCCTTGAATGGAGAGAGACCATCAACTAGGAGGGTAGCGTGCCTGCATCGCCCAAACGCAAGAAGGTTGCCCGAGCCGCAAACCGCGCCCGCAAGGCCAATCATCATCAGTGGGTAGCAACGCACGCCGCACGTGAGGCTGTGACGTTGCGGGACGCTCTGGTGCGCTGGACGTCGGCCAAGGACCATCAAGGCCGTTCCGCTGTCGAGACTTTGATGGGACCTCGACTAAGGAAAAACTACTCGCACGATCCTCACGAACTGTCAGTCGAGGCGAAGAACGACTTCGACATGGACGTGACGCCTGGATCAACCCTCAAGGATACGTGGTCTCAATTTAGTGAGACTTGAGCCAAGACGTGGGAGCGACGCTTGTCGGACGCCCCCATTTACATCCTCTCAGGTGTCGGCATTGGTGCGCTGAAAGAGCGTGCTCCAAAAGACCCGATTCTGCGCCTGTTTCAGTACGCATATTCAGGCTGGATGACCCATTCCTGCTACCCTAAATGCTGTCCAGGACAGCATGTTAGGAGCAGCACCTTGAGTTCACGCGACCTCGCAGTGAGCAAGACGGGCGGCGCAGGTGGACTAGCCCCGCGAGGCGCGGGAGCCGGTGCGCCCGACCCGGGCCGGGGATCGAGCATTCACGCGGTGGAGTTCACCACGCCTGGTCTGACGTACGACCAGGACATTCCCCGCACCTTCCGGCAGGGTGCGGCCAAGGAAGCCGCCTCGACCGCATTGACCATCCGTGAGAAGGGCAGTGGCACCACCTTGGCCCTAGCGGGAAAGTCCGTCCCGGTGCGGTCTGCAACCGAGCAGGCTCAGATCGACGCCCAGGCCATCGCTTCCGGGGCGCGCCAGTTGGCCAAGCCTCGCAAGTCTGGCGGTCGAGTGGTGCAGCGACGTGTCGGCTGGCAGGCTACGCCCAGTCTGATCGTCATCACCACTGCCGAGCGCGAACTCCAGCAGGTCGAACCCGGCAAGTTCAAGCCCCAGGGTGAATGGCAGATCGAGCATCGCCTGACCTTCCAACACACCTCTGGCGCCGCAGACAAGCGTGTCGGCATGGTTGCCCTCGATGAAGCCGAGAGCCCTGCTACGGCAGCAGCCAGCTCTAGCAGTGCACCCCCCACGGTGAGCGGACAGCCTGACTCGGAGCAGGCGTCTTTCCCCGAGGGCGTCTTCGCGATGTCCTTCCTGCCTCGCCAAGTCCGCTCTTCCTTGCGCGGCCACGTGCCAAGCCCTGAGGTCTTCGATGGCACCGTGCTCCAGTTTGCCGACGCGACTACTGGAGCCGTAGATCGCCAGGAGGTGAACGTCATCCGGATGGACGGATCTCGCGCTGTGGTGGTCCAGGCCAAGCGCAAGCCAGGAGATGGGCACTGGGAAGTGTCCCAGGCCACCTACACCTTGAGTGAGCCGAAAATCGAGCAGGTGTAAGCCATCGTGGAGACCGCAACCCCACCCACGCACTACGACACGCTCGGCGTGCCCCCAGATGCCGACGCCGAGGTGATCAAGAAGGCATACCGCTCGCTGGCGCGCTCGCTGCACCCTGACCTCAATCCCAGCCCAGAAGCCGCAGAGCGCTTCAAGCAGGTGGGTGAGGCGTATGCCGTAGTGAGCGACGAGGAACTGCGCCGAGAGTATGACGAGGAACTGGCGGCACCCCCCGAGGAGCCATTGCCGGACCCAGCCGACTTCGAGGATGACTGGGGAGCCGAGGCCACCTGGAGCGATCCCGACCTGGAGGCAACTCCGGATGAGTCATCTCCCGCGGACGATGCGGTGCTCGATGATGCGGTGATCCTGGACGACCCACCCACCTTTGATCCGCCTCCTTCCCCGGGAACGCAGGAGCCCACTTCAACTGCTGAATGGGCCGGGCCCGCAGTCGGTAGTCAGCAATCAGCCCCAGTGGCCAGATGGAAGCAAGGGCCATTCTCCGACCCTCAGTTCATCTACCCCGCGCAGGCAGGTCAGCGAGTCACCCTGGCCGGTCTAGTGGTCATCGTTGCGCTGTCCGTGCTGACCCTGATCGCTCATCAAGAGCCTGCGTCTGCCGGTCTGGCCAAGATGCGACTCCCGATCATTCTTGGCTCGATCATCCTCGGCGCCATTGTTGGTGGAGTGATGCAAGCCAACGCGAGCGACAGCACAAAGAGCAAGCCCAAACGGAGCCCCAGGAAGAGGCCAGCACATCAGCCTCGACAGACGGCTCCAATCAATCCCTGGGGCGCCCTAGGAGTGGCCTCCTGCATTGCCGTCGCCGTCGCGATCCTCAGTCCGACCTCGATCAAGTTGGCCGCCTGTGGTCTGGCGCTGCTTATGGTCTCGGGGGTAGTCACCGCCACCTGGTTGCGCTTCCGGCGCGAGCAGCGCGACCTGGACAAGGTGCTTCCTCTCGATACCTTGCGGACCCATAGCCTCTACGGTGCGCTCCCGGGCGGGGTGGCAGCAGACCTGCTCGACAAGGACTGCGCAGCCCTCTTCGCCATCCCCTCAGTGCGAGCTATGCGCTCTCCAAAGGAAGGCGGCTTCTTCTCTCACGCACTGGTGTCTGGCAATCGAGTCGCTCTGGTCCGGGCAATCGTGGCCTCTCCTGGCCACTACCGATGGAGCGGTCCGTCGCTTTTGCGCGAGAGCGCCTCGGGATACCCCGAAGAGGTGATGAAGGGGGCGTACGCCGAGCACCTCCAGCAGGTGCTCAAGCAGGCCGGGCCGAAGGTGGAAATCAACTCCTGGCTCCTTCTCTACACCAACCCACCTGGAGCCCCGGTTTTCAGCACGGGCAACGCTCTCTGTCCTCAGGTCGCGGAAGCAGGGGAGGGACTGGACAGGATCGGGGAGTTCCTTGCGCAGAGTGAACCTGTGGTCAACCAAAAGCGCGTAGCCGAATCCTTCGCGATTCTGTAGCAGTGCCACGCACGACAGGGCCACCCGAGAGTTCTCGGGTGGCCCTGTCGGCGGATGAAAATCAGACTGGGCACTCGCCCAGGACGCTGGTGGCGTCCTCGACCTCGCTGCGCCACTCCTCCATCTGATCTTCGGAGGGCTCATCCGGAGTGAACTGGCCAGAGCCATCGCACTCGTCGCAAGCGTCCTCGGTCTCTTCGCCCTCCTGGTCGAGGACGTAGCCAGTGCCGTTGCATTCCTCGCAGTCCTCCTCCTCGGGCTCGGGATCGTCGGGGATATCTGCGCTCTCAACGCTCTGCTATGAATAACTTACTCACTCCTGCTTGCGCAGGCGTGACGTATTCTTCCTG
>ERZ501047.12-NODE-12-length-74308-cov-7.636271_pt1 | contig 74308 bp, 73 predicted proteins | sample MGYA00510868_ERZ501047 | MGnify/ENA primary metagenome ERZ501047 (study PRJEB25958, sample SAMN03398593) | human skin metagenome | study: EMG produced TPA metagenomics assembly of the Human Skin Microbiome Metagenome (human skin metagenome) data set. | reverse complement strand
AACGTGCCGCCCTCCGCGACGCGCGCGCCTGCCCGCCCCGCCGCGCGGCCTGCGGGCGACCCCTTGGGCGACATCGCGCGTTCGGTGCGGTCTGCGCCGGTGCCGCGCGCGACGAGCGGCACCCCCGCACAGGCCACCGCCGCGACCGTGCGCCGCGCCATCTCCACCAGCATCAACGCCGAAGTCGCGCGCCCCTGGAACGGCTGCACGGTGAGCGGGGTGGACGTCGATCGGCTGGAGACGACCGTGGTGTTCCGCCTCGCGGAAAGCGGCGCACTCGACCGCATCGTCAGCGTGACGACGCGCGGGGTCAACGACAGTAACCGTCCGCAGCTGGCGCGCTTTGAGGAGTGCGCGCGTCGGGCCATCGCGCTGGCGGCACCGTTCAACCTGCCGCGCGAGCATTACAGCTATTGGCAGACCTACACGCTCGACTTCGAGAAACGAGGGAATTGATGCGCTTGCAAGTTTCGCTGGCTACGCTCGCCGCTGTGCTGATCTCCGCGCCCGTCGTCGCGCAGCAGGCGAGCGCGCCCGCCGTTCAGCCGACGCCGCCGGCGGCAACCGAGCCCGCCGAACCGCAGGCGCCGCCGCGTGAAACTGTGCGCGGTGCTGCCACCCCGGCGGAGCGCACCGCGATCCTCGTCCCCGCCTTTGCCGGGCAGGCGAGCGGGGGCGAAGGCGGCGCGATCAGCGGCGCGGCGGTGGCGGGGGTGATCGCCGCCGACCTCGAACGCTCGGGCCTCTACAACCCGCGCGGCCCGGATGGCCTTCCGGCGGTCGGGCGCGCCGAAGTCACCGCGCCGCAGTTTGGCCAGTGGCGCGGCAGCGGGGCGGAGAGCCTGGTGCACGGTTTCGTGCAGCAGGACGCGGCGGGCAACATGACCGTCGGCTGCTACCTCTACGACCTCGCGCTCGGCACCGAGCTGGTGCGGCAGGGCTATGTCGTGCAGCCGCGCGACTGGCGCCGTGCTGCGCACCGCTGCGCCGACGCGATCTATTCGCGCCTGTCGGGGGAGAGCCCCTTTTTCGACAGCCGCATCGCCTACATCGCCGAAAGCGGACCCAAGGACCGCCGGGTCAAGCGCCTCGCCATCATGGACTCCGACGGGGCCAACCACCGCTTCCTCACCAACGGCCAGTCGATCGCGCTGACCCCGCGCTATTCGCCCGATTACCGGCGCATCGCCTATGTCAGCTACCTCGGTTCGATGGCGCGGGTGTTCGTCTATGACGTCGGCACCGGGCAGCAGCGCGCGGTCTATCAGAGCCGCAACCCCACATTTGCGCCGCGCTGGTCGCCCGACGGTCGGCAGTTGCTGTTCTCGATGGCGGTGGCGGGCAACACCGACATCTACCGCATCGGCATCGAGGGGGGCACGCCGCAGCGGCTGACCAACTCCCCGGCGATCGACGTCGGCGGCAGCTTCTCCCCCGACGGGCGGCGGATCGTGTTCGAAAGCGATCGGTCGGGCGGACAGCAACTTTACACGATGAACGCCGACGGTTCGAGCCAGCAGCGCATCAGCTTTGGCGGCGGGCGCTATGCCACGCCCGAGTGGAGCCCGCGCGGCGACCTCATCGCCTTTACGCGCATCGCCGGCGATTTCCGCATCGGCGTGATGACCCCGGCGGGCGGGGGGGAGCGGCTGCTCACCGACGCCTGGCAGGACGAGGCGCCGACCTGGTCGCCCAACGGCCGCGTCATCCAGTTTTTCCGCACCGCACAGGGGCGGGAGGGGCGCTCGAGCATTTACCAGGTGGACATCACCGGCGTGAACCTGCGCTGGGTGCCGACCCCGGTCGACGCCTCCGACCCCGCCTGGGGTCCGGTGCAGAACTGACAGTTTCAACCAGGAGAGCGATCATGTCCAACACCCCCCGTCTGCTGCTCGCCGCGAGTGTCGGCGCTGCGCTGATGCTTGGCGGATGCGGGCGCACGCGCGTCGCCTCCGCCGACCTGCCCCCGCCAGCGGGCGCCGACCAGGCCGGGCAGGGCGCCGACGCGAGCGCAGGGGGCACCGGCGCCGACGGTGGCTACCTCGCCCCGCGCACGGGTCCGGGGAGCCAGGCCGACCTCGTCGCGCAGGCGGGCAGCGAGAGCGTCTATTTCGAGACCGACAGCTCAGCGCTCGACGATACCGACCGCGCGACGCTGCAGCGCCACGCGCAGTGGCTGCAGCAATATGCCCGCACTCGCGTCACGATCGAAGGCCACTGCGACGAACGCGGCACGCGCGAATACAACATCGCGCTGGGCGAACGCCGTGCCACCGCCGCGCGCAACTATCTCGCCAGCCTGGGCGTCGACCCCGCGCGGATGCAGGTCGTGAGCTACGGCAAGGAACGCCCCGTCGCGCTCGGTTCCGACGAAGCAAGCTGGGCCCAAAACCGCCGCGCCGCCACGATCACGGTGAGCTGATTTCGATGAGCTAAGCGTTAGTGTTCAAGGCGAAAATGCCATGGTTCCGCCATCACGCCTTGGCTATTCCCAGGCGGGAAGCTCATCTTGAAGCCAAAGCGACCTGCGTTGCGGGCAAGCCATACGCCGACCGGAGTGGATCCGAAGCAGGCTTCAACGTTACATTCGGGATGGTTCCTATCGCCAAAGTCAATCGTCATGCCGGTCGCGTGTTCGCTGTATCCTGGCGGCGCGACGGAAAAGGCTTGCCCGCGATAGCCCCGGCTTTGGATGCGGCTAGGCTTGCAATAGAGCGCCGCCTGCCTTGCGACGCTTCGATGACAAGACACCCCAAACATCGCGGTGGCAACTTCCGGAGCCTCTGACCGCGCGGCGGTCACCAACTGCGTCAACGCAGCGGCGGCGTCGCGGTGCAAAGTGCTGCATCCGCCAGACGCAAATCCGGACGGCACTGAAACGAGGTCAGTGGCCGCAGCCGATACCTGCTTCGTATGCCCGAATAGCGTATGCCGAGCGACCTGTTGCACTCCATTAGAGGCGCAAAGGCGCGCAGCGAAGCCAAGCTCTCCCGCTTCCGTCGGGAGCTGAGTCTTGGAACTTCTCGATGGTGAGGGTGTCGGTAGAGGGACTGGTCCGACGGGTGGCCGCTCCTCACGCAACTCTCGCTCAGCGTCTTCGACCGTTTCAATCGAGGGCTTACGCTCGACGCGTTCCTTGACCAACAGCCACGCAGCCATGCTGAGCCCACCGATCAACGCCGCAATGACTAGCCACCGCAAGTAGTTTCGCATTAACAGGCCAGAAATTCTGCGGCAGCCCACCCGACTGGATAGCGTGGGTCGACCGGACGCACTCTGACCCACACCTGACCGTACAAATCTTGGCTGCGCTCAACAACTTGAACACGGCTTCCCAACGGCATCCCGCCGATGATCCGACCATTTGGCGTTGTTCGTACCCGCAAGTTGCCCGATTTGGTGGCGACCGAGCATGTTTCAGCGCCGACGATAAGCGCTCGCTGCACCGGCGGAGCAGCAACGGGGGGAGCATCCGAGAGGTTGACGGCGCTGACGTAGCCACGTCCATCGGAAAGTTCTAACCACCAGCTATCTCCGGACAGGCCTCGCCGCATTATTCCGCGGACAGCACTTCCCCGGTCCAGGCGGCCGGTGACCTCGGAAGCGCCCACAGCGGTGGCACGTGAGCGGATATTCACGCCGCTTGTCACGTATTTCACAACCTCATCGCTGACCGGCTCTCCAGCCTTCGTCAGAGCCTTCTCTGGAGTGGGAACCTCAACCTCGGATGTGGTCCGGGTGAGGAACAGGTATCCCACGATCAAGGACAGGAGCAGCACTACGCCACCTGCGATGCCAAGCAGAAGCCCGTGCGCATTGGCCCGAGGGGCGGCGGGGCGGGGGGCATAGACGGTGTGGGGGCTCATCGGCGGCGGCGGATCAACGTAAAGGTCGCTGACGTTCCTCGATGATTGTGACGCCGGAACGGCCGTTGGTGCCTGATTTCCGCAGCGAGAACAAAAGCCACCGTCGCCGACCATCTGCGCACCGCAGTTTGTACAATACCCCATCCACCTTCCCCAACTGCACCCCGACAATTGGCTATCGGCCGAGTTGCCTTGATGCAAGAGGTGACACCCCACTCGCCTCGACACGGCAGGGCGTGGCGACTATGCGGCGCGGCACTGCCTGCTGGAGGAATTATGCGCGCCGAAGCGCAAGCCCATATCGACCGGATCAACGCCGCGACCGCGCTGCTGCGCCGCTTTCTCGACTGGGATCGCGCGGTGGTGCGTCTGGACGAGCTGAACGCGCGCGTCGAGGATTCCGCGCTGTGGAACGATCCCAAGGCCGCGCAGGAGGTGATGCGCGAACGCCGCCGCCTCGACGAAGCGATCGGCGCCACCCGCGCCATCGAACAGGAGATGGCGGACACCGTCGAACTCGCCGAGCTGGCGGAGATGGAGGGCGACGAGGCGCTGGTCGACGACGCCGTCGCCAGCCTCGCCAAGCTCGCCGACCGCGCGGACGAGGACAAGACTAAGGCGCTGCTCGCGGGCGAGGCCGACGGCAACGACAGCTACCTCGAAATCCACGCCGGCGCCGGCGGCACCGAGAGCCAGGACTGGGCGGAGATGCTGCTGCGCATGTACCAGCGCTGGGCCGAACGCCGCGGGCTCAAGGTCGAGCTGATCGAAGCTCAGGCGGGCGAACAGGCGGGGATCAAGTCGGCGACGCTGATGCTCAAGGGCGAGAACGCCTACGGCTACGCCAAGACCGAAAGCGGGGTGCATCGGCTGGTGCGGATCAGCCCCTACGACAGCTCGGCTCGGCGCCACACGAGCTTCTCCTCGGTGTGGGTCTATCCGGTGGTGGACGACGACATCGATATCGAGGTCAACGAAAGCGACCTCAAGATCGACACCTATCGGGCGAGCGGCGCGGGCGGGCAGCACGTCAACACCACCGACTCCGCGGTGCGCATCACGCACGTGCCCACCGGCATCATCGTCGCCTGCCAGACGCAGCGCAGCCAGCACAAGAACCGCGCCGAGGCGATGCGGATGCTCAAAGCGCGCATGTACGAGGCGGAGCTGAGGCGTCGCGAGGAAGCCGCGAGCGCCGAACATGCCGCCAAGACCGACATCGGCTGGGGCCACCAGATCCGCAGCTACGTCCTCCAGCCCTATCAGCTGGTGAAGGATCTGCGCACCGGGGTCACCTCCACCGCGCCTTCGGACGTGCTCGACGGGGCGCTCGACCCATTCATGGCCGCCGCGCTCGCCCAGCGCGTCACCGGCGAGAAGGTCGAGGTGGAGGACGTCGATTGACGCTGGGGGAGGCCCTCCGCAAGCGCCGCGCCCCTGCGCAGGCAGGGGCTTATCTCCTGCCATTGCGGAACGCGTCGCCGGTCGGTGCGGAGACGCTCGGAGATGGGCCCCTGGCTGCGCAGGGGCACGGTAGCAGAGCCGGTTCTAGCGCGCCTTCGCGGTGTAGTAGGGCAGCGCGCAGGGTGGTCCTGGCCGCGCTCACGCTGAACCTCGCGGCTTGCGACTATCTCCCCGCCCAGTCCGACGATCCTCGTCCCGGCAGCGCATCGCAGTTTCCGCGCGCGCCGCGGCCTGTCGCGCCGATCGTCAGCTCGCAGTGGGCGGACGAGGACAGCCGCGATCGTGTCGGGGAAGCCGAAACGATCATGTCCAGGGCGGGCATCGCCCCCGGCATGAGCGTTGCCGACGTCGGCGCGGGCGATGGCTACTACACCGTGCGCCTGTCGCAGCGCGTGGGGGAGGGGGGCCGCGTCCTCGCGCAGGACATCGTGCCCGAGGTGAAGGAGCGGCTGGGCGTGCGTGTGGCGCGCGAACGGCTCGACAATGTCTCGGTGCAATTGGGCGCGCCCGACGATCCCAAGCTCCCCGGCAACAGCTTCGACCGCGTGCTGCTGGTGCACATGTATCACGAGATCGCGGAGCCCTACGCCTTTCTGTGGCGGCTGTGGCCGGCGCTGCGCGGGGACGGGCAGGTGGTGGTGGTCGATGCCAACCGCCCCATCGCGCGCCACGGCACCCCGCTCCCGCAGCTCATCTGCGAATTCCAGTCGGTCGGCTACCGCCCGGTCGAGTTCGTCGACCTCCCGCGTACGGGCGGCTATTATGCGAGCTTCGTGCGCGCCGAGACCCGCCCGCGCCCGGGCGACATCCGCGTCTGCGACGGGGCAACATAGATCAACCGAGCACGCGCCCGGAAGCCAGCTAAGTCTTTGTCTTCTCTCGACATTCCCAAATGCGCGCTACCCGCATTTGGTGTGAACTTAGTGTGAACTTCCAGCGAGGAGCCGGGCCCAGCCGCCCCCTTAGGCGCGAGCGGCGGGTCCGTCGCGAAACACGCTCGACACGCGCCGGACGGTGCCGCTGGAGGCACGCATGACGATGCTTTCGGTGGTGGTGCTGCCGTCGCGGTGGCGCTTGACCCCGGCGAGCAGTGAACCGTCGGTGACGCCCGTCGCGGCAAAGATCACGTCGCCCTTGGCCAGCTCCTCGAGGTCATAGACCCGGTCGAGGTCCTCGATCCCCCACTTGGCGGCGCGGGCGCGTTCGTCGTCGTTGCGGAACAGCAGGCGGCCCTTGAACTGCCCGCCGACACAGCGCAGCGCCGCCGCGGCAAGCACGCCCTCCGGCGCGCCGCCCGAGCCCATGTAGAGGTCGATGGTGGTGTCGGGATTGGTGGTCGCGATCACCCCCGCGACATCGCCGTCGGGGATGAGCATGATGCCGCAACCCATCGCCCGCAGCTCGGCGATGATCTCGGCGTGGCGCGGGCGATCGAGCACGCACACGATCACGTCGGACGGCGCGCAGCCCTTGGCCGCGGCGATCGCTTCGACATTGCCCCGCACGCCCTTGTCAAATCCGATCGTGCCCGCGGGATAGCCCGGCCCGCAGGCGAGCTTGTCCATATAGACGTCGGGCGCGTTCAGGAGTCCGCCCTCCTCCGCGATGGCCAGCACGGCGAGCGCGTTGGGGCCCGCCTTGGCGGTGATGGTGGTCCCTTCGAGCGGGTCGAGTGCGATGTCGATGCGCGGCCCCGTGCCCTGCGCCTGACCGACCTTTTCGCCGATATAGAGCATCGGCGCCTCGTCGCGCTCACCTTCGCCGATGACCACCGTGCCGTCGATGTCGAGCTCGTTGAGCGCCGCGCGCATCGCCTCCACCGCGGCGTGGTCGGCGGCCTTTTCATCGCCGCGCCCGATCAGTTGCGCCGCTCCGATCGCGGCCGCTTCCGTGACGCGCACCATTTCCAGCACCAGCACGCGGTCGAGAATCGAGCTTGCCTCGGTCGGCATCAGCGGACATCCTTCAGTATCGGGTGAAACGAATGCGCGCCCGTTAGGGGAGGGGCCGCGGCATGTCGAGCCGAGCAACCATCATCGCGGGGCCGCTCCTCCTCGTCAGCGGAAATGCATGGGCGCAGTCCGGCCACCAGCCGAGCGCGCGCGAGCTGGTCGCCCAGGCCCGGCAATATGGGCGCGCGTCGGGTTGCGAGCCCGGCGACCGCAATGCCAACGGCGACATCGTCGTGTGCGGCCGACGCAACGAGAATGGCTTGCCTATTCCGGAGATCGCCGGACCCGCACTCGAACAGACCGACGGCGCGGCGGTGCGACCGGATGGACCGCCATGCGGCGCCAGCGGCGGACCCAACGAATGTTTCGAGGGGATCGACGTGCGGGCGGCGGTCGGCGCGGCGATCGCAGGTATCCAGTCGCTCATCGACCCCGACCGCAACCTCGGCACCGGCACGCCGATACCGCGCCGCTTCCGGGGCGCCAACCGCTAGAGCGACAGGATCGGCATCACCATCGGCGGCCCGAGCACGCTGGGCGATGATGCGAGCCGCTCCACCGCGTCCGCCACTGCCCCCGCAGCGCCATCATGGGTGACGAGCGCGACCATCGCGCTCCCCTCCGCATGCAGCCGCTGGGTGAGGCTTTCGACCGACACGCCCGCGTCACGCATGGCGATGGCGATCTCCGCCAGCACCCCGACGCGGTCGGCGACGATCATCCGGACATAGCGCTTGCCGCGCGCCGAGCGCGGGTCGGCAGGGGGAAGCTCGTCCAGCGCATCGACCGGCATCGCAAAGGCGGGGCCATATTCATCGCGTGCGACGTCGATCAGGTCCGCGACGACCGCGCTCGCCGTAGGGCCGGCGCCGGCACCCGCTCCCTCGAGAAACAGCCGCCCGACGAAATTGCCCTCCGCCACCACCGCATTGAGCGCGCCGGGGACATAGCCGAGCGGGTGGTCGGCGGGGACCAGGCACGGCTCCACCCGCTGCGCCAGCGCGCCGCCGGCATGCTCCGCCCAGCCGATCAGCCGCACCCGATGATCGAGCGACTTGGCTTCGGCGATGTCGGCGGCGATGACACCGCGGATGCCCCGCGTCGTCACCGCGCCAAGGTCGACCCGCGACCCGAAGCAGAGTGCGGACAGGATGGCGAGCTTGTGCGCGGCGTCGTGGCCGTCGACGTCGGTGCTCGGCTCGGCTTCGGCGTATCCCAACGCCTGCGCTTCGCCGAGCGCGGCGTTGAAGTCGAGCGGGTGCCCCGCCTCCACCGACGCTTCCATGCGCGTCAGGATGAAATTGCAGGTGCCGTTGAGGATGCCGTAAACGCGGTCGATGCGGTTGGCGGAGGCGCCCTCGCGCAGCGCCTTGATGACGGGGATGCCCCCCGCCACCGCCGCCTCGAATTTGAGCGGAACGTCGCTCGCATCGGCGGTGCGCGCGAGGGTCATGCCATGCCGCGCGAGCATCGCCTTGTTGGCCGTCACGAGCGGCTTGCGCGCGGCGAGGGTCGCTTGGGCGAGCGCCAGCGCGGGGCCATCCGCTCCGCCGATCACCTCGACCACCACATCGACGTCCGCACGTGCCGCCAGCGCGGGCGCATCCGCTTCGAAGGGGAGGCCGCTCACGTCGACCGAGCGCGATGCCGCTTGGTCGCGTGCGCAGACCGCTGTGAGCTCGATCGCTCGACCCGCCCGGCGCGCGATCAGGTCGGCATTCTCCCGCAGCAGCGCGATCACGCCGCAGCCGACGGTTCCCAACCCCGCGACGCCGACCCGAAGCGGCGCGCGGGGGTCATGCGCTGCCCTCATCGCGTCGCGTCGCACGCACCGAGCCCGGCGCGCACCACGGCAAAGTCCGCCTCCACCGCCAGACGCTCTGCCGGCGACAGATCGGCCATCGCCGCCGCAGGAACGCGCAAGGGCAAGCCGCATGCGAGCCGGTACCAGGCGAGCGTGCGCGGCGCCGGTGCGCGCGCGGCCTCGTCGATCACCTCGCCAAAGGCCACCGACCATGCCGGCGCCGCACCCGGACGCCGCACCACGCCGAGCGATACCGGCGCCCCGTCGGCCGTGCGCAGGAAAAGCTGCGTTTCGCTCTCACCGGCGACGGTGCCTGCCGTATGAAAAGCCTGGGTGATGCCGCTCACCACTGGCGGTATCGGCCCCGCGCCGCGCTCGCGCAGGATGGCGGCGAGCGTCGCGTCGTTACCCGGTGTGGCGGGGAGGAGCGCGTCGGGCGCGACGAGTTGTAGCACGTCCGCCCGCGCCGCGCTCGTCGCGAACGCAAAGAAGCGCTGCCGCTTGAGGTTGGGCAGGCGTCCGCGCGCGTCGGCAGGGACGTCCGCCAACAGCCGCACCCGACGTGCCAGCGGGCTCGCCGAAAAGCGAACCGCCGCGACATCCGCCTCGATCGCTGCGCGCACGCGTCCTGCCGGCAGCACGGGTCCGACGGGCTCGGCCTTGCGAACCACCAGCTCCACGATCGTCGGAGCGTCCGCCGCAAACCGGGCGACATCCGCGTAACTCGTCGGCCCGGCGGGTTGCGGTGCGGTAAGCTGCGGCTGCGCGATGGCACAGCTCGCGGCCGGAAAGCCGATCAGCAGGGCGATGGTGGCGCTGCGCAGGCGGATCGAATTGGGCACCGTTTCACACTCCTCGACCGACGCGCACCCGCGCCCACCCGACGATTGTTACGGCAGACACCGCGTCGTCGCGAAAAGCGTTTGCGCCGTTAGAGGGGCGGCGATAGTAACGGGATTCGAAGCCGTAAAGGCGCGAGAGGAAGTCGAGGGATGAAGCGGGCGGCGCTGTCGAAAGGCAGGGCCGCAACTTTGCTCTTGGCCGTCCAGGGACCCGAGGCACCGCAGACGTGCCCGCCGACGAGAGGAGTTAGGTCGCGGAATGGCTTATGGTGATAGGGTAGACCCCACCAGCAGGGTCGTGTCCGCAGGTCTGGTGGTGCTCGTCACCCTGCTGCTCGGCTGGTTGCTGATCAGCGGCATGGCGATCAACGTCATCAAGCATGTCGCGGACAAGATCGATGCGGTGAACGTTGAGGAACCGCCCCCGCCTCCGCCGCCTCCGCCCCCGCCGCCGGAGGCAAAGCTTCCGCCGCCGCCGCCGGTGGTCGTGCCGAAGTCGATCATCCCGCCGGTCAGCCGGAACGTGGTGCGCGACACGGTGGATACTCCGCCTCAGACGCCGGTGACGACGTACAAGGCCGATCCGCAGCCGCCGGCGCCTCCGGCTCCGCCGGCGCCGCCCCCGCCGCCTCCGCCACCCCCGCCGCCTAGCGTTGACCAGTCGCGTCGCGCCACGCCGCGCGGTAGCGAGGGCGCTTGGGTGACCGATGAGGATTATCCAGCATCCGCTCAGCGCGAAGAAGCGGAGGGCACCACCGCTGTGTCGCTCACCGTCGGCACCGACGGTCGGGTAAGCGGGTGCAACGTCACCTCATCGAGCGGCAATGCTGCCCTTGATCGCGCTGCGTGCAGCAACATCCAGCGGCGTGCGCGCTTCAATCCCGCGCTCGATCGCGACGGCAATCCGACCACCGGCAGCTACAGCCGTCGCGTGGTGTGGCGCTTGCCGCAGGAATAACACAAAACCAGCTTAGCACATTGATCGCTGCGGCCGACGTGCTGAGCGAACAGAAAACGAGAGGGAAGGACACGCATGAACATCAATCTTCTCGCGGCCGCGGCCGGGGCGGCAGGCGCCGAGAACAAGTACGGCTTCGTTGCGGCGATGCGCGAAGGTGGCCCGGTCACCTGGGCGACCTTCACTGTGCTGCTGCTGATGTTCATCGGCTCGCTCTACATCCTGTTCACCAAGCTGTTCGAGCAGAACCGCGTGATGAAGCAGGGCCGTGAAGTTCAGCAGAGCTTCTGGCGTCACAACTCGCTCATCGACGGCATGAACAAGCTCGAGCGGGACAGCGCCTATCGCCAGGTGGTCGAGGATGGCCTTCGCGCGCAGCAGGACCACGGCAAGCTCAGCGATCCGGTCGAAGCGCATGACTGGATGCACGGCACGATGGAGCGTTCGCAGAACCTCGTGAACTCGAAGCTCAACAGCGGCCTGTCGTTCCTCGCATCGGTCGGGTCCACCGCTCCGTTCGTCGGTCTGTTCGGCACCGTTTGGGGCATCCTACAGGCGCTCGTGAAGATCGGTGCGTCGGGTCAGGCGTCGATCGACACCGTTGCCGGTCCGGTCGGTGAAGCGCTGATCATGACCGCCATCGGTCTGGTCGTCGCGGTGCCGGCGGTGCTCGCTTACAACTGGCTGCAGGCGCGCAACAAGGTGATCGCTCGCAACCTGTCGACCTTCTCGAACGACGTGCTTGGCAACATCATGTCGAACGGTCGGGTCCGTCCTGCCGCAGCTGCTGCTGCCGCCGCTGCTGGCACGACCGCGGCGCGTTCGACCACCGGCACCGCCGCTGCGCCGACCGCCCGCCCGGCCGAAGTCGGCACGACCCCGCGCACCTGATCCCGGATCGGGCGGGAGGGGCGGTGAGCCGCCCCCTCCCGCCGCCGGTGTCAGCCTGTGAGCGGCCTTGAAGGCTGCGGCGGGCATGGCTTGAAAATCGGGCGGATGCGTAGCGCTCGCCCTGCTAGGATCGAAACATCATGGCCATGAGTGTGGGAGAGGGCGGCGGCGAAGACGCCCCGATGAACGAAATCAACACCACGCCGCTCGTCGACGTGATGCTGGTGTTGCTCATCATCTTCCTGATCACCGTTCCGGTGGTGCTCGATTCGGTCGAGGTCAACCTGCCTGAGGTTGTGTCCGAGCCGACGACGACCAAGCCGGAGAACGTGTTGCTGACCGTTCGCTCGCCGGATGGCCAGCGCTGCGAGGTGTTCTGGGGTCAAACTCCGATCGACTCCGAGCGGTTGCGCATCGACGGCGAAGCGCGGTTAAAGCGTGAGATCGAGCGCATCGGCGGGGTCGAGAACATCAACGAGGATAATATGCCCGAAGTGCATATCCGCGGCGACGTTGCGACCCCGTGGAAGTGCATCGGCGGTGCCATCTACACGATGCAGTTCGCCGGCTTCCAAAAGGTCGCGTTCATCTCGCAGCCCGCGCCTGGCTCGGCCACGCTCGGACGGCTCTAAGCCCCAACCGACTTCAAGAAAGGACACGCCAGATGGCCATTTCCATGGGCGGCGGGGGCGCCGAGGCACCGATCGGTGATATGAACACCACGCCGCTGATCGACGTGATGCTCGTGCTGCTGATCATGTTCATCATCACCATCCCGATTCAGACGCATGCGGTGAAGGTGGATTTGCCGGTGCCGGACAATAATCCGACGAACGCGCCGGACCCAATCAAGAACAAGATCTACATCTCGCCTGAGGGTGCGATCTTGTGGAACGGTCAGACGGTGAACTTCACGCAGCTTGCCGATCTCCTCAACCAGACGTCGGCGATGCAGCCTGCGCCGGAACTCCAGCTCGAGCCCGACGCGCAGGCCCGATACGTGGTGGTCGATCAGGTGGTGGATCTGATCAAGGAGACCGACGTCCCCTCGCTGGGCTTCGTCGGAAACGAGCGATACGCCCGCGACTTCTGATTTCGAGGTCACGCGGATCGAGGGCCGGGGGAAACCCCGGCCCTTTTTCTATGCTCGGCATCGGAAGACGGAGGGGCCGTCAGAGCCGTAAAGCCAAACCGCCCGCAGTCCTTGCAACTAGGCGCGACGCGAACGCGAGGTGTTGGCAACGCCCGCCCCTGTGGGGCGTTGACCTTCCGCAAGCAATATGAGGGACGGACGATGGCGAAGTGGATCACGGCTGCAGTGGTAGCCAGCGCGGCAGTGCTTGGTGGTTGCATGATGGGCTACGGCGCTGATGGAAACGCGCTCGCGAGCGGACGGTTTGTAGACCAGATGGGGCGCGATGTCGGTTCGGTACGGCTAGCTCGAGCACCCAGCGGCGGCATGTGGTTGACCGCCGACGTGCGAATGACTCCCGGCACCTACGCGATCCACGTCCATCAGGTCGGGCGCTGCGAGCGGCCAGGGTTCACCACGGCGGGCGGGCACTGGAACCCGACGACGCGGCAGCACGGCCGCCTCAACCCCGCCGGGATGCATAGCGGCGATCTGCCCAACCTCGAGGTGCGCGGCGATGGTCGAGGCCAGCTCTCCGCCTCAGTGGCAGGCGAGGTGTCCGGCTTCGACGGCCTCCTCGACGCGGACGGGGCAGCGGTCGTGATCCACGCGCGACCCGACGATGAGCGCACCGACCCGTCGGGCAACAGCGGCGATCGCATCGCCTGCGCGGTTCTCACCCGAACCTGACGTGGCGAGGTGGGCGGTCGGCGGTCAGTTCCCGTCGGCCTCCGCCTCCCGCGCACGAGCGGCCACGCTCCGCTCCGCCTCGGGCAGCATCCGCCACGCGGCGACCAGCAACGCGAGGCCCACCGGGACGATGGCGAGGGTCGAGAGGACGCCTGTCGCAAGGCTGTCAGTGCGGGTCGAGATGTAGCCCGCCAAGAACGGTCCGAGCGCCAAACCGACAAGCGTCGTTGACAGGAAGAAGGTCGCCGTCGCGGTGCCTCGCATTCGCGGCAGGACCAAATCCTGCGTCGTCGCGGCAGCCGCGCCAAGTGCACTGGCCACGAGCAACCCGGCCAGGAAGTTCATCACGAAGAAGATGGTCACGTTGCTGGTAGTGAACGCGATCAGTACCGCCGGCAGCGGTGCGAGCAGGCCAAATATCACAACGATGATCCGCCCCGCCGCATGACGCGCGCGCAGCCAATCGGCCATGCGCCCGCCCAGAATGACCCCGAGAAAACCCGCCAGCGCCCCCGGCCCGCCAATCCACCAGCCGAGCTCCGTCTTCGGAACCATGAATACACGTTCGGCGTAGGGCGCCGCCCAGTAGGATAGCGCGTAGGACACGAACGCGACGGTGCCGTAACCGAGGACGGTGCACAGAAACGCAGGCGTGCCCCAGATGAGGCGGAAGGTCGCGGGGTCGCGCTGCCGCAGCGACGATGCCCAGCTGAACACTGCATAATAGCCGACGCCGAGGAACAGCCATTGCGCCCCCGTGCCCGTCCCCATCAACCGGTATAGCGCAAACGCGACGGCGGCGATGACCCCCGCTCCGATGAGGTTGAAGAGCAGCGCCGAACCCCCGCGTCGGGCCGCGCCGATCAGCGTGAAGGGCGGGATCACCGCAAACAGTTCGCGGACGAAATCGGCAAACGGAGCGGGGTGGGGTGGAGTGACGTGCCCGTCGATCGCGCCGCGCACCGGCTCCTTCAGCGTCCACACCCACAGCGCGAGCAGCAGCCCCGGTATGCCGACCGCTAGGAATGCTGCGTGCCATCCGACGAGGCCGAGCGGCCCGCCGCCGGGGTAGGCTTCGTTCCAACGCTGCACGATCATCCCGCCGATCAGCAGCGAAAGGCCGCTGCCGAGATACAAGCCTGAACTGTAGATCGCGAGCGCGGTGGCGCGCATGCGCTTTGGAAACCAGTCGGAAATGAGCGAGTAGGCGGAGGGGCTCGCGGTCGCCTCCCCCACCCCGACGCCGACGCGCGCCAGCGTCAACGTCGCGCCGCTGCGGGCGAAGCCGGACAGCGCGGTCATCGCCGACCAGAGCGTCAGTCCGATGCTCATCAGCTTCACGCGATGCCAGCTATCCGCGAGCTTCCCCAAGGGGATGCCGAACAGCGCGTAGAAGACCGCAAACGCCGTTCCGTAGAGGAAGCCCAGATCGGTGTCGCTCAGCCCCAGATCGCGCTTGATGTCGTTGGCGAGGATCGAAAGAATCTGCCGATCGACGAAATTGAGGATGTAGATCAGCACCAATACGCTGAGCGCGTACCAGGCATAGGGCGTCGCCTGTGTCGCTTCTGCATCCGGCGCGATCGCGCCCGGATCGCGGGTCTCAGCGGGGGGGAGGGGCTGTTGCTGGTCCTGGTTCGTCATCATCTTCCCCCTCGCTTGATCGACACGGGTCTATCAGCTTCGGGCGTCGGAGGAAGCCGAATAGCGCGCGATTTCGTCATATCGCGCGCCCGACGGGTGCAGCGTGCTCGCGTAGAGCCGAAAATCACGCACCTGCCATGGCGGCGCGGTGAAGTCGTGGTGCGCCTCGAGCCAGTGGCGCGCCCCTTCCCCGCGCCGCACGCCGCGGGCGAGGGTGACATGAGGCAAGAAGGCGCGTCGCTCCAGCGCGATCCCGGCGCGGCGCGCGGCCTGCGCGGTCGCGGCGGCCAGTCTGACTAGGGGGTCGGAGCGATCCACGGCGGCGTAGAGTGCTCCTCCGGCGTGGCGTTCCAACAGGCCGACGCCGTGCAGGCGAAGGTCGAAGGCGCCGAACGGCACCTGCGACAGCGCGTCGTGCAGGCCTTCCGCATCCCGCTCCGCCACTTCTCCGAAGAAGCCGAGGGTGAGGTGGAGCTGGCCTTCATCCTGCCACCTCGCTCCACTCACCGGGCCGCGCGCGATGCCGAGCAGCGCGTCACGTACGGGCGCGGGGGGGCGGAGGGCGGCAAACAGGCGCATGCGGCGAAGGTGACGCCGATCGCCGGTGTGCACAAGGCGGTCCCATCGCGGCACTTGCGCAGGAGCGGGCGAGGTAACTGCCATCTTGAATCCCCCGCGGGGCAGGGCATATTCGCTTCTGAGAGGCGCCGTCGATTGCGTCGGCGTAAGTATTGGAGATACGAACGATGGCCATCTGGTCTGACCCGAGCGGCCCGACCACTACGGTCCGTCCGGACCTGCGGCACGACGCGCTTCCCGCCGATGCGGGGCTGCGGCGGTATATGTTGCAGGTGTACAATTACATGGCGTCGGGGGTGCTGCTGACCGGCATCGTTGCGATGCTGTTCGCCAACAGCGACTTCGGCCAGCAGGTGATGATGAACGGCGGCGCGCTGCGCTGGGTGATCATCCTCGCGCCGTTGGCATTCGTGATGGCGCTCTCGTTCGGTGCGATGCGCATGTCGCTTGGCGCGATGCGGATGACCTTCTGGGCGTTCGCGGTGGTCATGGGGCTGTCAATGTCGACGCTGTTCATGGTCTACACCGACGCGTCGATCGCGGCCGCGTTCTTCTCGACCGCGGCGGCTTTCCTTGGCTTGAGCCTCTATGGCTACACCACGAAGCGTGACCTTAGCGGGTTCGGTACGTTCCTCGTGATGGGCTTGATCGGCATTCTGGTGGCGATGCTGATCAACCTGTTCGTTCAGTCGAGCGCGATGGCGCTGATCATCTCGATCATCGGCGTGTTGCTGTTCGCGGGTCTGACGGCCTATGACACGCAGAAGATCAAGCAGACCTATTATGCGGTCGCGGGGTCGGACTTTGCGGGCAAGGCGGTCGTGCTCGGCGCGCTGACGCTCTACCTCGACTTCATCAACATGTTCACCTTCCTGCTCAACTTGATGGGCAGCCGCGACTAAATCATCGGGTAGCGGTGAGGCGAGATACCCCGGCGGAGCGATCCGCCGGGGTTTGTCTTTGCCTATATCAGCCCGGGCGGTTGGCCGCCGCGATCAGCGCGTCGTCGATGTCCTTTGCGCGGATGTAGGCGGGACGGCTCCGGAGCCGTGCGGCATATTCCTCGAATGCCGGGCGGGTCGGCAGCGAGCCGAACTGCAAGCCCCAGTCGACCTGCGAGCCGACATAGACGTCGGCAGCGGTGAAGCGGTCGCCGGCGACCCACTCACGCGCTTGCAGCCAGCCGGACAGGGTTTCGACCACGGCGTCGAGGCTGCCGTATCCCACCATCGGCGCTTTCTCGGCCGGCGCCTCGAGCCCCAGCGACCGCGCGGTGACCGCCTGCTCGACCGGCCCGGCCGCGAAGAACAGCCAGCGATAATAGTCGGCGCGCTCGGTCGGCGGCGGCGCCAGCCCGGCCGCCGGGAATGCATCGGCGAGATAGGCGCAGATTGCCGCGGCTTCGGTCACGACGCGGCCGTTATGGACGATCGCCGGCACCTTCCCCATCGGGTTGATGGCGAGATATTCGGGCGACTTCATCCCCTCGCCATAACCGAGCAGATGCTGCTGGTAGGGTTCGCCCACTTCCTCCAACATCCAGCGCGCGATCTGCCCGCGGGACATTGGGTTAGTGTAAAATTCGATCATCGCAACTCCCCTCCGCGTCGGAGGCTAGATCGCGCGGGTGACAGGCGCAAGTCGCCGCCGCCTAGCCGTCGCTGACGCGCTCGATATCGGCGCCGACCGCGGCGAGCTTTTCCTCCAGCCGCTCATAGCCGCGATCGAGATGATAGACCCGGCTGACGCGGGTCTCCCCGGCGGCGGCGAGGCCGGCGATAATTAGGCTCATCGATGCGCGCAGGTCGGTCGCCATGACCGGCGCGCCGACCAGCGCGTCGACCCCGCGCACCACCGCGCTGCGCCCCGTCACCGCGATATCGGCGCCCATCCGCGCCAGTTCGGGGACGTGCATGTAGCGGTTCTCGAAGATCGTCTCCGTGAGCACGCTCGCGCCGTCGGCGAGCGTCAGCATCGCCATGAATTGCGCCTGCATGTCGGTGGCGAAGCCGGGGTAGGGCGCGGTGGAGAGGTTGATCCCGCGCGGGCGCCCCACTGCCTTCACGCGGATGCCGCGGTCGTGCGCCTCGATGCTCGCGCCTGCTTCGGTGAGCGCGTCGAGCGTCGCCTCCATCTCGTCCGCGCGCGCGCCGATCAGGTCGAGCTCGCCCCCCGTCGCCATCACCGCGCAGGCGTAGCTGCCCGCTTCGATGCGGTCGGGCATGACCTGGTAGGTCGCGCCGTGGAGACGGTCGACGCCCTCGATGGTGAGCGTTTCGCTGCCGATGCCGTCGATCTTCACCCCCATCGCGACGAGGCAGCGGCAGAGGTCGACGATCTCCGGCTCACGCGCGGCGTTGTGGATGATGCAGGTGCCTTTTGCGCGCGCTGCGGCCATCAGCGCATTCTCGGTCGCGCCGACGCTGACGACGGGGAAGTTGATGCGCCCGCCGGGGAGGCGGCCCCCGGGCGCACGCGCGCGGACATAGCCCGACGCCATCTCGATCTCCGCACCAAAGGCTTCGAGCGCCTTCAAGTGCAGGTCGATAGGCCGGTTGCCGATGGCGCAGCCGCCCGGCAGCGACACGCTCGCCTCCCCCGTGCGCGCGAGCAGCGGGCCGAGCACGAGGATCGACGCGCGCATCTTGCGGACGATGTCGTAGGGCGCGACCGTCGCGGTGATGTTGGTGGCGCGCGCGGTCATGACGCGGCCGAAGTCCTCGGGCCGCGTTCCTTCTATGGTGGTCGAGCAGCCGAGCTGGTTGAGGAGGTGCCCGAACCCGTCGACGTCGGCGAGCCGCGGGAGGTTGCGCAGCGTCAGCGGTTCATCGGTCAGCAGCGCGCATGGCAGCAGCGTCAAGGCGCTGTTCTTGGCCCCGGAAATGGGAATGCGGCCGTTGAGGCGCTTGCCGCCGCGAATGACGATCTGATCCATCCCCACGCCCTAGCGAGGGGGGCGGGGGTGGGGAAGGGGGGCTACGCCACCCCCGCGTCCGGCACGCCCGCGCTATTGTGTCGGAGGGCGGTCAGGACGGTTTCAACGATGTGCGCGGCGTTGAGGCGGGCTTCGTCGTACTGCTTGTCGGGCGCGTTCTGGTCCTGGAAAATGTCCGGGAGGCGCATGGTGCGCAGCTTGAGCCCCGCGTCGATCAGCCCAGCATCGCTCGCCATGGTAAGGACGTGCGCGCCGAAGCCGCCGACGGCGTTCTCCTCGATGGTCACGGCGACCTCGTGCGTGGTGAGCAATTGGCGGATCAGCGCTTCATCGAGCGGCTTGGCAAAGCGCAGGTCGGCGACGGTGGTGCTCAGCCCCTTGGCGTCGAGCTGGTCGGCCGCCTTGAGCGCCTCGCCCAGGCGGGTGCCGAGCGACAGGACTGCGACCTTGCTGCCGTGGCGGACGATGCGGCCTTTGCCGATCTCCAGCTGTTCGGGCGTCTCCGGCAGCGCGACGCCGGTGCCGCCGCCGCGCGGGTAGCGAAACGCGATCGGCCCGCTGTCGTGGAGAGCGGCGGTGTAGGTCATGTGGACCAGCTCCGCCTCATCGGATGGCGCCATCACCACGAAGTTGGGGAGCGTGGCCAGATAGGTGACGTCGAAACTGCCCGCATGGGTCGCGCCGTCCGCGCCTACCAGCCCGGCGCGGTCGATGGCAAAACGCACCGGCAGGTTCTGGATGGCGACATCGTGCACCACCTGGTCGTAGGCGCGCTGGAGGAAGGTCGAGTAGATCGCGCAGAACGGCCGCAGCCCCTGTGCTGCCAGCCCCGCGGCAAAGGTCACCGCATGCTGCTCGGCGATGCCGACGTCGAACGCGCGGTCGGGGTGCGCCTTGGCAAAGCGGTCGACGCCGGTGCCCGAAGGCATGGCGGCGGTGATGGCGACGATGCGCGGATCGCTGTCGGCGATTTTGGCGAGCGTGTCGCCAAAGACATTCTGGTAAGCAGGCGGTCCCGCGGGCCCCTTGACCTGCTCGCCGGTGACCACGTCGAACTTCTGCACGCCGTGATATTTGTCGTCGCTCGCCTCGGCCGGGGCGTAGCCCTTACCCTTTTTGGTGACGACGTGGATCAGGCACGGGCCTTCGGCGGCGTCGCGCACATTCTCCAGCACGGGGATGAGGTGCTCGAGGTTGTGGCCGTCGATCGGCCCGACATAATAAAAGCCCAGCTCCTCGAACAAGGTGCCGCCCATCGCCATGCCGCGGGCGAACTCGTCGGTCTTCTTGGCCGCCTTGTGAAAGGGTTCGGGGAGCTTGCGGGCGATGCGCTTCAACGCGTCGCGCACGCCGAGGAACTCGCGGCTCGACACGATGCGCGAGAGATAGGCGGACAGGCCCCCGACCGGGGGCGCGATCGACATGTCGTTGTCGTTGAGGATGACGACCAGCCGGTTGCCCGCCGCCTCGGCATTGTTCATCGCCTCATAGGCCATGCCCGCCGACATCGACCCGTCGCCGATCACCGCGATCGCCTTGCCAGGCGAGCCGGTCAGCTTGTTGGCGATTGCAAAGCCGAGCGCGGCGGAAATGCTAGTCGAGCTGTGCGCGGCGCCGAACGGGTCATACTCGCTCTCGCTGCGCTTGGTGAAGCCCGACAGGCCACCTCCCTGGCGCAGCGTCCGGATACGGTCGCGGCGGCCGGTGAGGATCTTGTGCGGATAGCATTGGTGGCCGACGTCCCACACCAGCCGATCGTCGGGCGTGTTGAAGACATAGTGGATCGCAACGGTCAGTTCGACCACGCCCAGCCCGGAGCCGAGATGGCCGCCGGTCACCCCGACCGCGCTGATCGTTTCCTGCCGCAACTCGTCCGCTACCTGCCGCAGCTCCTCTGGCGAGAGCGAGCGCAAGTCGGCCGGCACATGCACGGCGTCGAGCAGCGGGGTGGTGGAGGCTTCGGTCATCTCCCGGGGCTATCGCGCGTCGGCGCGCGTGTCGAGAGTTACGGGCTTTAGGGGGCGCAGTCCCGGCAGCGGCCATGCACCTCGATCACCGGGCGAACGGGGGTAAAGCCGTCGGCGCTCGCCGCGTCGCGCACCCCGGCGGAGAGCGAATCGTCGTCGATATGCGCCACCGAACCGCATTCGTCGCAGATCAGGAACATGCAGTCGTGCACGCAGCCGGGGTGGTTGTTGACGATGAACGCGTTGGCGCTCTCGATCCGCTGGGCGAGGTTGTTGGCGACGAACAGGGCGAGGATGCGATAGACGCTGTTCGCTGCGATGCGTCGCTGCAGCCGTTCGGACAGCCGCTCGGCAATGTCGTAGGCGGACGCAGGGCCGTCGCTCGCGGCGAGTTCGGCAAAGGTCGCCGCGCGCATGTCGGTCCACTGCTCTCCCGCCGCCTCGAGCGTGGTGCGGGCGGCGCGCTCTAGAGCGGCGTGGTCAGTGTGGTGGAGGTGCTCGACGAGGACGGCCATTGCCTAATGCTAGGCGGCGGGGGAAACGCTGCCAAGTGTCGAGCCGGCGCGGTGGCGCGGCGCCATGTTGCGTAGGTGCGCCAGCGCGAGAAGACCTGCGCCGAGAACGGTCATCACGATCTCCAGCCACGGCATCGAGTGGGGGACGAGCAGGGCCCCGCCCATCAGCGCGAGCCCCGCTGCCGCCGGCGCGAGGAAGGGCCGGTTATACGCTGCCGAACCCCGGAACGTCACGGTGCTCACTCCCAGAACAATGGCGATCAACAGCCCGACCTGGTGGACCGCGTGACCCCCGAGCCAGCTGCCGACACCGGCGGCGAAAGCGATCAGCACCGCGACCAACGCGCAGTGTGCGGCACATAGGAGCGACAGCGCGATGCCTACACGGTCGACCCAATGCGCCGATGGGGGAGGAGCGATTCGCAGCGGCATGAGCACCACCTACCCCAACCCGTGCCATGTTACAACATATCATGCGGGGGACTGCCCGAGAGCCCCCGGGGTCCCCAAATGGGGGTGGCGGCACGGTGAAGGGTTGTTCATGAAGCCGACAAGCGATAGACTTTATCGTGGTAACTCAATTAGCATCCTGGCGCTGACGGCGCCTCTCTGGGGGTGAAGATGTCCGATCAATCCAATCTCGATCGCCGGTCGTTTCTCGGTCGCGTGATGGGCGGCGTCGCTATCGCCGGCGCCGCAACCGTGCTCGGCGGGACCGCTGCGCGCGCGCAGGTTTCCGACAGCGACCCGACCGACGCCGTCGGCAGTGGCCGCACCGGCCGCACCGACAGCGATCCGACCGACGGCGCGAACCGCGGCCGTGGCGGTAGCAACGGTCGCTCGGACAGCGATCCCACCGATCGCGCGGGTCAGGGGCGCACCGGCCGGACCGACAGCGATCCGACCGATGGCGTCAATCGTGGACGCAGCGGTGGTTCGGGTCGGACCGATAGCGACCCGACCGACGGCGCGGGTCGTGGCCGTGGCAGCCACAATGGCCGTTCGGACAGCGACCCCACCGATCGCGCGGGCCAGGGCCGCACCGGCCGGACCGACAGCGATCCCACCGACGGCGCAGGCCGCGGGCGTCCGGGCTTCTAACCAGCCTGCGCCGCCCGCGCTGGCGGTGCTTGAGATGAAGGAGGCGAGCGCGCAACCTTGCGCGTTTCGCCTCCTTGTCGTTTGAAGGTATGGCGTCGCGGGGGTGTCGACCCGCGACTAGACGTCTGGGGGGAAGGGGCGATGCTCGATCATCCACTTTGGGACCGCAATCCGCTGGCTGCGCTGCTGGGGGAGCGGGCGGCGGCCGACTTCCTCACCCGCGTCTATGAGCGCGAATGGCTGTGCGTGACCGCAGGCGAACTGGGGGAGGCGCCCGACCGCTTCCGCCCGCTGGTCGACATCGCGACGATCGACGGCATCGTTACCGGCACCGACTTGAAGCGCGGCGATCTGCTGCTGGCCGACGCCAGCCGCGACCACGGCATCGACGACGACGCCTACATCGACAATCAGGGCTACATCGATCGCGGGGCGGTGTCGCAGCACTATCGCCTCGGCGCGACGATCATTATCAATCAGGGTCAGCGCTTCGTGCCCGCACTTGGGCGCTTTTGTCAGGGCCTGGAGTGGGCGCTGTCGGCGCATTTCCAGACCAACCTCTATCTCACCCCGCCCGACGCGCAGGGGTTTCCGACCCATTTCGACAATCATGACGTGTTCGTGATGCAGGTCGAGGGTGAGAAGCTGTGGAAGCTTTATAATGTCCCGCTCGACACGCCCTACCGCGGCGAACGCTACAACAGCGGCATCCACATGCGCGGCGATTGCGTGGCTGAATTCGTGCTGCGCCCCGGCGACATCGCCTACGTTCCACGCGGGCTGATGCATGACGCGGCGACGTCGGGCAGCGAGCCGAGCCTGCACATCACCGCCGGAGTGATCAACCGCACCTGGGCGGATCTCCTCCTCGAAGCCGTGTCCGAGGTCGCGCTGCGGGAGCCGTCGATCCGCCGCAGCCTGCCCGCAGGGTTCGCGCGGGCCGGCTTCGATCGGACCGAGGCGCGAGAGGAGCTCGCCCGACTCGCCGAGACGCTGGCGCGTGAGCTGCGGCTTGATCCCGCGCTCGACATTCTCGCCGACAGCTTCGTCTCCACTCGCGCGGCGTTCAACGACGGCACGGTGACGGGAGCGACGCAGGACATCACCGGCGTTCATTTCGAGAAGGTGCCGCATGTGCTACTCCGGCTCGAGCGCGAGGAGCAGGGCGAGCGCCGGTGGCGCCTGCTCGCGCCGGGCGGGCCGCTGTGGTTCACCGCAGAGAGTGGCGAAGCGCTCCAGCGCGCACTGTCGGGCGAGCCTTTTGCGGCGGGCGACCTCGGTTTCGAACATGCCGAGGCGCTGACCCGGCGGTTGTTCGCGTACGGCATCGTTCGCCGGGTCTGAACGGGAGCGACACTTGTCGCTTTGGCGGTGAGCGCCGATAAGGGGCGCGATGCTCGCCCCCCCTCGTTCCGCCCGTGACGCCACCGTGACCGCCCCGCACCTGCGAATGCTGGCGCGCTGGCTCTACGCCGTGGCGGCGCTGGTGGTGCTGATGGTGATCGTCGGCGGGATCACGCGGCTGACCGAATCGGGACTGTCGATTACCGAGTGGCGACCGATCAGCGGCGTCCTGTTCCCGCTCACGCAGGCGGACTGGGAACACGCCTTCGCGCTCTACCGCACCACTACCGAAGCGCAGACGGTCAACGCGACCATGACTCTGTCGGAGTTCAAGTTCATCTTCTTCTGGGAGTGGGCGCACCGGCTGCTTGGGCGCTTGATCGGCCTCGCCTACGCCCTGCCGCTCGCCTGGTTCGCCTGGAAGCGATGGGTGCCGACAGGCTATGGCTGGCGGCTGGTCGCAATCCTGCTGCTCGGCGGCCTGCAGGGTGCGGTCGGCTGGTGGATGGTCTCATCCGGGCTGTCAGGCCGGGTGGACGTATCGCACCTGCGGCTCGCGACGCATCTGTCGCTGGCGCTGATCCTGCTCGGCGGCCTGGTGTGGACCGCGCGCGACCTCGCTGCGCTGGGACGGGAAGGGGCGCGACCCGCGCGGCTTCGTCTTGGCGCTGCGATCGCGCTGGCGATCCTTGCGGTGCAGATCCTGTGGGGCGCATTCGTCGCGGGGCTGCGAGCGGGACACGCTTTCCCGACCTGGCCGCTGATGGGGGACGAGCTGTTTCCGAGCGGCACGCCGATCCTGCCCAACGCGCTCGCGAACCTGGTGCATAACCCGATCGTCGTGCAATTCGCGCATCGCTGGTGGGCGATGCTCGCGTTTGGGGCGATGATCTGGCTGGGCGTGCGAGCCATCCGCGTTGGTGGGCGCGTCGAGGGGCGCGCGCTCCATACGCTCGTCACGCTTCAGTTCGTGCTCGGCGTCGCGACCATCATGTCGGGCGTTTCGCTGTGGATCGCGGTCGCTCACCAGGGGGTGGCGGCGCTGCTGGTGATTGCCGCGGTCGCCAGCGCGCATCGGGTCGGCGCCGGTCGAGTAACCTGATACCTGTCGCGAATGCCGCGCTGTGCTTGACTTTCGCGCGCCTCGCTGACTAAAGCCCGCTCCAACGCCGCTCGGGTGACCGGGCGGCGATTGTTGTTGCGAGCGGGCGGCAGTCTCCCGCTCCTTTGTCTGAGGACCCTTCGATGAAGGCGCTGACCAAGACGACGCGTTCGGCGAATGCCGCGACCGTCGACAAGAAATGGGTGCTGATCGACGCGGACGGGCTGGTGGTCGGCCGCGTCGCGACGATCGTCGCCAACCTGCTGCGCGGCAAGCACAAGCCGGACTTCACGCCGCACGTCGACAATGGCGATCATGTCGTCATCATCAACGCGGAAAAGGTGCGGTTCACGGGCAACAAGCTCAAGAACAAGACCTATTACAAGCACACCGGCTACATCGGCGGCATAAAGGAAGTGACCGCGGAAAAGGTGCTCGGCGGCCGCTTTCCGGAGCGGGTGCTTGAAAAGGCAGTGGAGCGTATGATCCCCCGTGGTCCGCTCGGCCGTCAGCAGATGCGCAACCTGCGCATCTACGCCGGGGACAGCCATCCGCACCTCGCGCAGAACCCTGAAACTCTCGACGTCGCGGGCATGAACCGCAAGAACAAGGTGGGTGCGTAATGGCCGATACCGTCAATTCGCTCGCCGACATCGGCACCATCGCCACCGGCACCGATGAAGCGCCCGCAGCGCCTGTGCAGACCGCGCCGCTGCGCGAACAGCAGATCGACAAGCAGGGCCGCGCCTATGCCACCGGTCGCCGCAAGAACGCCATCGCGCGCGTCTGGGTGAAGCCAGGCACGGGCAAGATCGTGGTCAACGGCCGCGATCAGGAAGTCTATTTCGCCCGTCCGACGCTGCGTCTGGTCATCAACCAGCCGTTCGGTGTCGCCGGTCGCGACGGTCAGTATGACGTCGTCGCGACGGTCAAGGGCGGCGGGCTCTCGGGCCAGGCCGGGGCGGTCAAGCACGGCATCGCGCAGGCGCTGTCGCGTTACGAACCGGCGCTGCGTGGCGCGGTGAAGGCCGCAGGCTTCCTCACCCGCGACAGCCGCGTGGTCGAGCGTAAGAAGTACGGCCGCGCCAAGGCTCGCCGCAGCTTCCAGTTCTCGAAGCGCTGATCCGAGGCAAATCTCGACGCAATAGGGGGAGGACGGCGACGTCCTCCCCCTTTTCGTTTGCGCGGCCTTGCGCCGCGCATTGCCGGGTTGAAGCACACTGGTCGCTTGCCTTGGCGCCCTGTTCATTGCGCCGCCAGTCGCGGGCGTTAGGGTCGCGCCATGGCCTATGGGGATAGCGGCGACGGGCGGGTGCGTGCGGGGGCGATGGGCTTGTCGCTTGCGCTCGCGGCGCTGATCGGCTGGGGGCTCGTCAACGGCATTCGTCTGCCGACCGCCACGGAGGTTGTGGAGAGCCTGCGCGCGACCGCGGTCCCCGCCGACCCGCCACCGCCGCCCCCACCACCGCCACCTCCACCGCCAAAGGTCGCGCCGACGCCCAAGCCAAAGCCCGCTCGGCGCGAGGCGGCTGCGGCGCCTCCGGCCAAGCGCGCCACACCGCGCGAGGTGGTCGCACCGCCGCCGAAACTGCCGGTGCCGAGCGTAACGAAGGCCGCACCCGTGGCTGGCACCGGCAACGAAAGCCGCTCCGGCAGCTCCACAGCCGGCACGGGCACCGGTGCTGGAGGGGTCGGGGAAGGTCGCGGCAGCGGGGCGGGCGGTGACGGCGATGGCGGCGGAGGCAGCGGGCGCGGCACGCCGCTGGTGCTGCGCTCCGGCCAGTTCACCGAACGCGACCTGCCACGCGAATATCGTCGCTTCGAAGGAGCGGGCGAGACCGTCGTGCGACTGCTGGTCGACGTCGGCGGTCGCGTCGAGCGGTGCAGCGTCATGCGATCGTCGGGCAATCCCGAGCTCGACCGCATCACCTGCGACATGATCACCCGCCGCTTCCGTTTCGAACCCGCACGCAACGGTCGCGGTGAACCGATACCGGGCGCGTACATCTGGGGTCAGCGCTGGTGGCGGGAGTGAAGCGACGTCGCGTGGCGCCCGAAAGTTCCCGCGTGTCCGCGCAACATCGTGAAGGCGCCCGATGAACCTCCAGCCCGCGCCGCCTAGACCGGTCGAGATCGCTCAGATCACCGATCCGCACATCGGCACCAGTTCGCATTCGCAGCGCAACGCAGACCGGTTGCGCGCTGTAATCGCCGCCATCGTCGAGCAGGCGCCCAATCTCACGCTGGTGACCGGCGACCTCACGGAAGACGGGGCGATGGAGGACTATCGGCACCTGCGCGAGCTGCTCGCGCCGTTGGGTCCGAATGTTGCTCTCACTTTTGGCAATCACGACGATCGAACGGCGTTCTTCGCCGCCTTTCCCGAAGCCCCGCGGTGGGTCGAGGATGGCGTCGAGCACGGCTGCCATGCCACTCAGGCGGGCGACCTGCGCATCGTGCTGCTCGACACGCTCGAACCTGGGCGCCACAGTTCCGGGCTCGACGCGCGGCGGCTTGCCTGGCTCGACGCCATGCTTGCCGAGGCGCCGGAGCGACCGACGCTGATCGCGCTGCACCATCCGCCGGTGCGCACCGGCGTTCCGTGGATCGACAGTAACGCCGAGGGCCCGTGGTCGCGCGAGCTCCGGCGCGTCGTCGAGCGGCACGCGCAGGTGGTCGGGTTTGTGGCGGGGCATGTCCACCAGCCGATCGCCACCAGTTTCGCGGGGCGCCCGCTGATCATCGCTGGCCCCTCCGCCATGCCCATCGCGCGCGACACCAGGCCGATCGAAGCGAGCAAACCCGACGGTCGGCGGCTAATCCTCAATCAGGCGCCCGCCTATGCCATGCATCGCTGGGACGGTGCGCGTCTCGTGAGCTGGTTCGGCGTTGCGGACGATGCGATGACGCTCGCTCGCTACGACGCTAGTACCGCGCAAATGATCGCAGGCCTTGCAAAGGAGGAGGGGCTCCCCCCGCCAGTCTAGGACCCGATCATCTCCCACACAAAAGTCAGGATCGTAACTCCGAGGCCGACGAGGAAGGTGTTGAACGCGTAGGCGAGGTATTTATACTTTTTGTGCTGTAGCACCCAGCCGTTCTGGTACACGTCCCGGGCCATCGCGCGGTAGGTGCGTTCTTCGTCCGCCATGGTGTCGAGCACCCGGTCGATGAACTCGCTCTCCTTGAGACCGGCAAAGGCGCCGAAAAACAACAGATTGGCTCCCGGCGCGAGGCCGCGTTGCGGATGGCTGATCTTGGGCTTGATGGCCATCACGCACAGCACGGTCGCGGCGAGCGCGAAGCCGCCGAGCACCATCAGCGACATCGTCATCTTGTCGTTCGACAGGCGATCGATGCACAGCGAGAAGACAACGAAGGTCGCCGCCATCAACATCGAAGCTTTGCTGTCGGCCATGGTCGACATCGCCATGTGCGAAGTCTGCGCCGTGCTGAGCATGGCGTGGCTGTTCTTGCCGAATTGCCGCGGTCTGCTCTGTTCGTCGACGACCTCCGCAGGCGTTTCGATGACAGACGGTTGCGCGACGGTCATGCCCCATCCCCCGTGACTTGCGAGCCGTTGCATTCTCGACCCTGATTGCCGACAAGTCCATGCCATGGGGGAAGTTTTCGACGCAATGACGCGAATCCGCGCGTGGGGTGCGCGCCATCCCTATTGGGTGTCCGCCTTGCCGGGGTTGCTGGCGCTGATCGCCATCCTGGTACTGCAAGCGACCGGCACGCCCCTCGCCACGCGGCTGAGCATGGGCGTCACCGACGCGTGGCAGCGCGCCAAGCCGCGCGCGTATGAAGACGTGCCGGTGCGGATCGTCGACATCGATGACGAATCGATCCGTCGCATCGGCCAGTGGCCCTGGTCGCGTGAGCAGCTGGCGCTCCTCACCGAGCGGTTGGCGCAGGCCGGTGCCGCGGTCGTCGCGTATGACGTGGTCTTTTCCGAGGCCGATCGCACCTCACCCGCGCGGTTGGCAGAGCGAGTGCGCGATCCCGCGGCCCGCGCAGTGCTGGCGCGCCTGCCCGACCCGGACGCTCGCTTCGCTTCGGCAATCGCTAAAAGCCCAGTGGTCCTGGGCTATTTCCTGACGCGCGACGGGAGCGCGAACGCGGTTCCCCCCAAGGCAGGCTTCGCCGTGACGGGGAGCCAGCCGCGACGCGTCAACCAGTTCGCCAACGCCATCGTCCCGCTCCCCGCTTTGACGAACGCCGCGGTAGGGACCGGCTTCGTGAGCACGGTGACCGATACCGACGGCATCGTTCGCCGCACGCCGCTGATCGCCGAGCAACGCGGCCAGCTGCTGCCGAGCCTCGCGCTCGAAGCGCTTCGGGTAGCGCAGGGGGCTGGCTCGGTCATCGTCAAGTCGAGCGACGCGAGCGGCGAGACCGCTGGCGACGGCGGCGACGTGGTGTCGATCAAGGTCGGCGCGTTCGAGGTGCCGACGACCCGCGCTGGAGAGATGTGGCTCCACTATACCCGCCCCCGCCCTGAGCGCAGCGTGGCGGCGTGGCGCTTGATGCAGGGGGCAACGACCCCGGCAGAGCTCGACGCGGCGTTCGGCGGGCGAATCGTTTTCGTCGGCACTGGCGCGATCGGCCTGCGCGACCTCGTCGCCACACCGCTCGAATCCCGCGCGCCAGGGGTTGCCGTTCACGCGCAGGCCGCGGAACAAGTGATCCTCGGTCGCTACCTCCAGCAGCCCGACTGGGCGCCGGGCGTGGAGCGCGCGCTGCTGCTCCTGCTCGGCCTCGCGCTGGCCCTGCTGCTGCCCCGGCTGGGAGCGTCGTGGGGGGCGCTGCTGGGCGGGGCGGCGATCGCGGCGCTGATAGGAGCGAGCTGGTTCGCCTTCGACCGACATGGCTTTCTGATCGACCCGGTCTGGCCGGTGCTCGGCCTCGTTGCCGTCTACGCCGCGGTGACCATCGTCAACTACGTCCGCGAGGAGCGGCGCCGCGCCTTCATCCACGGCGCGTTCGGGCGTTACCTCGCGCCCGAAGTCGTGCGTCGCATCGCCGCGGACCCGGGCCAGCTCGAACTGGGCGGGGAAGAGCGCGACATGACCGTGCTGTTCTGCGACATCCGAGGCTTTTCTCGCATATCGGAGGGCATGTCCCCGCAGGAGGTCATCCGCTTCCTGATCGCGTTCCTCACACCGATGTGCGACGTGCTGACCGCGCGCAAGGCCACCATCGACAAGTTCATCGGCGACGCCATCCTCGCCTTCTGGAACGCGCCGCTCGACGATGCCGATCATCCGCGCAATGCCGCGCGCGGGGCGCTTGAGATGATCGCATCGCTGAAGCGGCTCAACATCGAGATGGGCCGGCAGAGCGCCGAACCATGGCCGGGAGAGGTGAGGATCGGCATCGGCCTCAACACCGGGCCGTGTTGCGTCGGGAACATGGGCGCGGCGCAGCGGCTCTCCTACTCGCTCATCGGCGACACGGTGAACCTCGCATCGCGGATCGAGGGGCTGACCAAATTCTACGGCGTCGATATCGCCATCGGCAGCGCGCTGGCGGAGCGGTTGGCGGACTTTGCGACGGTCGAGCTCGACCGGGTGCGCGTGGTCGGGCGTGACGCGCCGGAAACGCTCTACGCCTTGCTTGGCGATGAAATGGTCGCCGCAGATGCGCAGTTCGCTGCGATGCGCGCGGCGCATGGGCAAGTGCTCGCCGCATATCGCGCGCGCGACTGGGATGCCGTGGACAGCCACATCGCCAGGATGCGTGCGGAGGCGGAGCGTTTCGGCCTTACCAAGCTGCACGCGCTGATCGCGGCACGGACTGCCGGCTATCGCGAGAAAGACCCCGGCCCGCTGTGGGACGGGGTCTTTCTCGCGACCGATAAATAGCGGGCCAGGACCTCCTATCCTCGCCCGGTTGCGTCAGAACCGCGTGGCGGGGCCTTGCAGGTTGAGGTCGGTGATTGGACTGGTCGCCCGTGGGTCCAGGCCCAAGTCGCCGCGAACGACGCGTGGGTCGCCGAGCAGCGCCGACAACCGGGCATGGCCCTCGGCGCTGAGCTCGAACGGGCCAATCGGTGGTTGGTCGGCGCCGCCGACGAAGACCGCAAAGCCGGCGCGTTCGACCGGGACCGTTCGACCACCCGCGGCGACGTCGATTGCGCCCGCCGTCGTACCTTGCGCCGCCGCTCCAGGTCCACGCAGCAGGATCAGCGAGGCGGTTCCAGCATCGGCGCCTGCGACCCGATCTACGCCGAGTTCCGCGCGCGCGATGGCGACCGCGTCCTCACCGACGACCCCTTCGACGATCGTGCCGCGGATGCCGATCGTGGCGACCGGGGTGCGGATGGACGACTGGCCGGGATTGGCGTGCGTCGGTCGGCCCGACATGAAGCGGAAGGCGCCGCGCGCCACCGACATGCCGACCGCACTCGCCGAGCGTGCGGGGTCGTAGACGAAACGGTCGACGGTGATGCGAGCGTTGGCGCCGACCTGAAAATTCGATCGGTCGAGCAGGAGCACCTGCAAGCGACTGGCCGCGCCGGTCCGGATCTCGCGCCCCAGCGAGACGCGTTCGCGTACGGCCGCCGCGTGCAGCGTTGGCTGCGCGTCGGTGGTCATCTGCACGGTGTTGACCACCGCTGAGTTGACCCCGACGGTCTGCGCTGCGGCCGGAGGGGCGAGAGCGATACCGGCAGCGACCGCCGCCACTCGAGCAAGCTTGAACTGGGTCATATCGTCAACCCCCGAACCGATGGACGAGGCGAAGTTCCGCCCCGACGCTGCTGTAGTCGCGCTGCGGCGACGGTGAGTCGATGATGCGCGTGGTGTAGCTCACCGCTGGCTCGACGAACCAGCCCGACCCAGCGGCGATGCCGATCGCTCCCCGCAGGAACCCGCGCCATTCGCGGTCGCCGCGGACGGTCAGCGACGGATCGCGATAGTCGAGGTAGCGCACGGTCGCCGACAGGTTGGCGTAGCTGCCATTGTCGCTGATCGGCCATTCGACCGCGCCGAACGCGCGCCCACCGGTGTAGGCGAGCGTCCGGTCGCGCGCGTCCTTTGCCTCGAACGCTGCGCCGAGCACCCAGCGCGCGCCGGCGTCGGGCGTCTGCCGGTGCACGATACCGACATCGTAGCGCGTACCGTCGCGTGTCGCGCCAAAGGCGAGCCCGTGATAATCCTGCGCGACGATCTCTCCATCGATCGACCAGCGCGTTGTCGGCGTCGTCCGTATTCCGACCGACACCTGGCCGCCATATTCGGTCACGTAGGGCGCATCGGATAGCCGCGCGTGGCGGATGACGCCGCCGAGTATGAAGTCGCCACGTTCGGCGAGCGCGGTGCCGAACCCCAGTCGCGCGCTCCCGACTTGATAATGGACACGCGGGCCGGCGATTATGCTGTTCTTTGTCAGCGCGTCGGCGCCGTAATAGACGAAGCTCCGTCCGCCCGCCGCACCCCGTCCCTGGAGGCTCAAGCCAGCGACGAACGATACACCATCATCGCGCGCGGCGGGGGTGTTGGCGATGAACGGGTCGTTCTGGATCTGGCCGTAAGCGTCGCCGTCAAAGGCGAGGCCGGCCCAGACCGCTCCACGCAAACCATCGCTCGCCGCTCTCTGCGCTGTCGGTATCGCGATATCGCCGCACGCCGCGCGCACGCGTTCCCATTCGGCCGCGTTCGTGTTGGATACGTTGCCCAACTGATACTGCGCACGCGCACGATCATCGAGGCGACAAAGCAGCGCCGCATATTCGAGCCGCAACATGTCGGCGTCGGTTCCAGTGCGCGGTTCGCGCAGCAACGCGCGCTCGAGCGTACTCGCGGCGCCCGACATGTCCCCGGCGCTCGCCTGCGTCCGCGCCAACCGTCGAGCGCCGTCGGCATCGGCCGACGCATCGAGGACGAGGTCGATGTGCGCCTCCGCATCCTGCGCGCGCGCAGCGAACGGCGACGCGAGTGCGATCAGCGTCGTCAGGCAGCCCGCCGTGCCCAGGCTAACGATTTTCATAACCACCCTTTCGGCGGCGCAACGCGCACGCCATCATTCGCCAGCGGCGAACGATCCCCCACCGGAGCGGATAACTTGATGCCTCCGCGTTGACAAGCGGCTACGTCGGCCGTGCTTGCTAAGATGCCTCAGCTGGTGGTCGACGGCGCGGCGCGGGGCGCGATGGGTTCGCCGGGGCGGACCTGCGAATCCTCCGGTACGTCGGGGATCTGCATATCCTCCGTCGGCGGGCTTTCGCCAAAGGTCCGCACCCGAACCTCGACGCGCCCGTCGACGATGCGCAGTTCGTTGAACGATGGCGGGGTGGAGCGGATGCGCTGCGACAGCGTGCCCGCACCGATCATGCGAATGGGGCCGTTGGCGGTCTCCCGCATCAGGTCGAAGGCGTCGTGGACATGGCCCGACAGCACCGCGGTCACCCCCGCGCCGGCGAGCGCGGCGAGCGCGCGCTTGCCGCCCTTGGTAAGCGCCTGCCCGCGCGTCCCCGCTTCCTCGAGCGGATGGTGCGCGGTGACGAGCGTCACCCGCGAGCCGTCGCTCGGCATGTTGGCGAGCGCGTCCATGGTCTTGGCGAGCGCCTTGTCGCCGACCGCACCCTTGGACCAGTCGAGCCGCCACTGCGCCCGTGCCGTCGTCTTGAGCGGGACGATGGCGAGGCCCTGCAACTCGATCTCGCGCTCAACCAGTCGTTCGATGCGGCGAATACGGTGATAGGGGCGGGTGAAGCGTTCGAGCGGGTTGAAATAGGGGAGGTCGTGGTTGCCGACCTCGACCGTCGCGGGCGCCTTCAGCGCGGCGATCCACTCCCCCGCGGCGTCGAATTCGCGCTGGCGCGCGCGCATGGTGAGGTCGCCCGTGATGGCCAGCGCATCGGGCTTTTCCCGCTCCACGCATGCCGCGAACCAGTCGAGCGCGGCGCGGTCCTCGCAGCCGAAATGAAGGTCGCTCGCGTGGAAAAGTCGGATCATGCGGAGGCGCTAGCACCGCTCCGCGTGGCGACAAAGCGCAGCGGTGAGGTGCGCGCGCGCAGCACCAGTGGCGTCGCCGCCTCGCCCCGCTCCCCATCGACCAGCAGCCCGACGGTCCCGGCCTCAGAATCGATGGTCACTTCGGTGCACGAACCGAGGTCGTCGTGCGGCCCGTTGCGGAAATCGCCGCCCATCCAGGCGAAGCCGTGGCTGAGAAGGTCGCCCGCGCCGTCGGCGGAATAGCCCATCAGGTCGAGCTTGCCGTCGACCGGCTCGACGTAGATCGCGGGATAGGTTTGGTCGGATCCCGCGACGAAGACCTGGTCGCCGCCAAAGGTTTCGCGCACCGCACGCGGGATCGCCTCGAGAAGTCCGCCGATGTCGCGGTGGCGCAGCACTTCGCGAACGTCGCCCCACGCCGTCGTCGGCCCGACGAACGCCCCGACAAGGCCGGTCACGTCCAACTCCGGGTCGTCGCTTTCGAGCACCGTCACCGGCTGCGTGCGGTCGGGCGCGGCGAGTGCGCGCGCCACGATCTCGGCTGGGTCGGCGTCCTCGCCATGCAACCGCCGCGAGAGAAGGTTCATCGTGCCGCCGGGCAATACGAGCACGCGCCCGCCCCACTCGCCGATTTTGGCGCAGGTGCCGTTGATGGTGCCGTCGCCGGTGTAGATGGCGAGCATGTCGACGCCCGCCGCCTCCAGCGCCTCACGGGTCGGGAGGTCGTCGTCGGGCAGAGCGATGACGTTGGCGAGCGTGCCGCCGCTGCGCTGCGCCGCCTCGAGCACGCGCTCGATGATCGTCTCGTCAAAACTGCCGCTTGCGCGATTCACGATGAGCCAGAGCTGTGTCATAGGGGGAGTGTGGGGCGCGGTTGGTGAGCGTCAAGGTAAAAGGGGCGAGTGATGTCGAAATGGCTGCTGGGGCTGCTCGCCTTGCTGACGCTGCTGGCGATAGTTGCGGGCTTCGCGTCGGGCTGGTCGCAACCGGGGCTGCTCAACCTGCTCGACCGGGTGAGCCCCGCGGATGCGCGGGAGCAGCCGGTGCGCCTCGCGGCGAAGGGCCTCGCCTACGCCAATGACCCCGCGGGGGTGCAGCGCGTCGACGTGTGGACTCCCGCCAACCTCGCACCCGGGGCGAAGGCGCCGGTGATCGTCTGGTTCCACGGCGGCGGTTGGACCAGCGGCAGCCGCGAAGCCTATGGCTTTGCGGGCCGCGCCTTTGCGAGCCGGGGGTTCGTAACCGTGGCCGTCGGCTACCGCCTGGGCGATGCGGGGCGGTGGCCCAACTTCATGCAGGATGCGGCGGCGGCGGTGCGCTGGACCCGCGCCAATATCGCGCGCTTTGGCGGCGACGGCGAGCGGCTGGTGCTCGCGGGACACAGTGCAGGCGCGCACATCGCGACACTGGTCGCGCTCGACCGGCGCTGGCTGGGGAACGACAACGCGGCTGTCGCTGGGGTGATCGGGCTCGCGGGACCCTATGACTGGCTGCCGTTCGATCCCGGCTCCGGCTCGGAGCGCGTGATGGGCCGCGCTCAGCCGATCGGCGATACCCAACCCGTCAACTTCGCGCGCGCCGATGCGCCGCCGATGTGGCTCGCGTGGGGGCTCTCGGACACGAGCGTCAAGCGCCGCAACATCGACAACCTCAGCGCGGCATTGCAGCGGGTGGGTGCGCCGGTCGAGGTCAAGCTCTACCCCGGCATGACCCACGCGGGCAGCGTCAAGCCGCTCGCGCGCCCGTTCCGTGGCGATGCGCCGCTGCTCGACGATGCGGTGGCGGCGGCGCGGGGGATGCTCGCGCGCGATGGGAATGCGCCAAGCGCCTTGCGCGGAACGCCGTCGGGCGCGTAAGCGACAGACGAACCGTATCGCACGAAAGAACGCAGTCTCGTTATGGCCGAATTCCGCCTGCCCGCGAACAGCCGCATCAGCGCCGCCCGCACCGTCAACAAGGTCGACGGCGGCAAGCGCGTGAAGCGGTTCAAAATCTACCGCTACGATCCCGAAAGCGGCCAGAACCCGCGCTACGACACGTTCGAGATCGACCTCGACGACTGCGGGCCGATGGTTCTCGACGCGCTGTTCAAGATCAAGGGTGAGATCGATTCGACGCTGACCTTCCGCCGGTCGTGCCGCGAGGGGATCTGCGGTTCGTGCTCGATGAACATGAACGGGCTCAACGGCCTCGCCTGCACCACCGCGATCGAGGATTTGAAGGGCGAGGTGACCATCACCCCGCTGCCGCACATGGAAGTGATCAAGGACCTCGTCCCTGACTTCACCCACTTCTACGCGCAATATGCCTCGATCGAGCCGTGGCTGAAGACGAAGACCACCGCCCCGTCGGGTAAGGAACGGCTGCAATCGCCAGAGCAGCGTGCGGAGCTCGACGGGCTCTACGAATGCATCCTGTGCGCCTGCTGCTCGTCGAGTTGCCCGAGCTATTGGTGGAACAGCGACAAGTTCCTCGGGCCGGCGATCCTGCTCCAGGCCTATCGCTGGCTCGCCGACAGCCGCGATGAGTTCGCGGGTGAGCGGCTGGACGAGCTCGAAGATCCGTTCCGCCTTTATCGCTGCCACACCATCATGAACTGCGCCAACGCGTGCCCCAAGGGCCTCAACCCAGCGCGCGCGATTGCGGAGATCAAGAAGCTGGTGGTGGAGCGCGCGGTCTGAGCGAGGCGGCGCACGGCACGGCGCCGGCGACGCGGCTCGCGCATGAAGCGAGCGCGCGGGCAGGCGTGCATTTCTCTTCTGCCGAGCTGGGCGACGGCTGGGTCAGCTGGAACCTCAACGATCCGACCCGCTTCAACGCACTGATCGAGCCGCTGGCGGTGCGGCGCGAGGCGGACACGCCCGACGGCCGCCCCGTGGCGCGCGTGCGCATGCAGCCCGAACGGCAGCACAGCAACCTCGGCGACAATGTTCATGGCGCGGCGCTCCTTTCGCTGATGGACGTCGCGCTGTTCGCCGCCGCCAACCAGTTCGGCGTGATCGGCGCCGGGCCTGCGGTGACGCTCGACCTTAGCGCGCAGTTCGTCGGGGCGGGTCGCATCGGCGAGCCGCTCGACGCGGTGACCGAGCTGGTGCGCGAAACAGGTCGGCTCGCCTTTCTGCGCGGACTGATAGTGCAGGGCGACGCGGTGGTGGCGAGCTTTTCCGGCACGATCCGCAAACCGTCGCAGCGATGACAGCGGCGAGGTCGTTCCTTCCCGCGCTGGGGAGGGGGATAGATGGCTAACGTCCTCGCCGCTTATGATGCACTGGTCGCAAATGGCGAGCTTCGCCCCGACGCGGAGCAGCGCGCGGCCGCAGCGCGGCTCGATGCGCTCGCCGACGCGCTCCGTGCGGAGGCGAAGCCGGCGTCGTTGCTCGCGCGCATCGGTCTCGCCAAGCGGGCGGAGGCACCCGCCGGCATCTACCTCTGGGGCGGGGTCGGCCGCGGCAAGTCGATGCTGATGGACCTGTTCCACGACCAGGTCGCGGTTCCCGACAAGCGCCGCGCGCACTTTCACGCTTTCATGGCCGAGGTTCACGCCCGCCTGCGCGCCGCGCGCGCGACCGAGGCGGGCGATCCGGTCATCGCCGTCGCGCGCGACATGTCGCGTGAAGTGCGACTGCTCTGCTTTGACGAGATGATCGTCAACAACAGCGCCGACGCGATGATCATGTCGCGGTTGTTCACCGCGCTGATCGAGGGCGGGGTGACGATCGTCACCACCTCCAACCGCGCGCCCAACCAGCTTTACTTGAACGGCCTCAACCGCGAGCATTTCCTGCCCTTCATCGCGCTGATCGAGCGGCGGCTGGAGGTGATCGCGCTCAACGGGCCGACCGACTACCGCCGCGATCGCATGGCGGGCCTTGCGCGCTGGCACGTGCCCAACGGCCCGGCCGCGACCGCCGCGCTGTCCGATGCCTTTTTCCGCATGACCGACTGGCAGGTCGACGACCGCGCGCGGGTGCCCTCGGCGGAGCTCGATGTCGGCGGCGGTCGCACGCTGCACGTGCCCAAGAGCCTGAAGGGCGTCGCAGTTTTTTCATTCAAGCGGCTGTGCGGGGAGCCGCGTGGCGCGGCGGACTACCTCGCCATCGCGCGCAGCTATCACACGGTGATCATCGTCGGCATTCCGCGCATGGGGCCGGAGCTGCGCAACGAAGCCGCGCGCTTCAATACGCTGATCGACGCGCTTTACGAATATGGCGTGAAGCTGCTGGCAAGCGCCGACGCGCCCCCTGCGGAGCTGTACCCCGCCGGCGATGGGTCGTTCGAGTTTGAACGCACCGTCAGCAGGATCGAAGAGATGCTGTCCGACGACTGGCTCGAACGCGGCCACGGGTCGCATTGAGGTGAGACAGCGACCCCTCCCCCTTATGGGGAGGGGCAATGGCCCACCTTCCCGTTGCCAAGCGCACCCCCCGCGCCTAACGACCGCCGCGAGGCTGCGCGCCCCCGCGCGTGGCGATTCCGAACCGCAAACAGGGGTCCAAACCGCACATGGCTCGCAAGAAGATCGCGCTCGTCGGCGCAGGCAATATCGGCGGCACGCTGGCGCATCTCGCTGCGATGCGGGAGCTGGGCGATGTGGTGCTGTTCGACATCGCCGAGGGCGTGCCCCAGGGCAAGGCGCTCGACCTCGCCCAGTGCGGTCCGGTGGACGGCTTCGATGCCAAGGTGACCGGCACCAACGACTATGCCGACATCGCGGGCGCGGACGTGGTGATCGTCACCGCGGGTGTCCCGCGCAAGCCTGGCATGAGCCGCGACGACCTTCTCGGCATCAACCTCAAGGTGATGAAGGCGGTGGGTGAGGGCATCAAGGCCAACTGCCCCGACGCGTTCGTGATCTGCATCACCAATCCGCTCGACGCGATGGTGTGGGCGCTGCGCGAGTTTTCGGGCCTGCCGCGCAACAAGGTGGTGGGCATGGCAGGCGTGCTCGACAGCGCGCGCTTCGCGACCTTCCTCGCGTGGGAGTTCGGGGTCAGCGTTCGCGACGTCAACGCCTTCGTCCTCGGTGGTCACGGCGACACGATGGTGCCGGTGCTGAGCTACTCCACCATCAGCGGCATCCCCGTTGCCGACATGGCCAAGATCAAGGGCGTCGACACGGCGCGTCTCGACGAGATCGTCACCCGCACCCGCGGCGGCGGCGGCGAGATCGTCGGTCTCCTGAAGACCGGCAGCGCCTTCTACGCTCCCGCCACCAGCGCCATCGCGATGGCCGAAGCCTATCTCCGCGACCAGAAGCGCATCCTCCCCGTCGCGGCCTATGTCGAGGGCAAATACGGTCTCGACGGCCTCTACGTCGGCGTCCCCGCAGTGATCGGCGCGGGCGGCATTGAGGACGTGGTCGAAATCAACCTTTCCGACGCGGAAAAGGCGAACCTCAAGGTTTCGACCGACGCGGTGGAAGAGCTGCTGAGCGCGTGCAAGACGCTCGACCCGACCCTCGCCTGACAATCTCTTCCCGATAGGACGACACCCGCATGAGCATCCTCGTCGACAAGAACACCAAGGTCCTGACGCAGGGCATGACCGGGGCGACCGGCACTTTTCACACCGAGCAGGCGCTCGCCTACGGGACGCAGATGGTCGGCGGGGTGACGCCGGGTAAGGGCGGGACGACGCACATCGGTCTGCCCGTGTTCAACTCGGTCGCCGAGGGGATGGAGCGAACCGGCGCCACCGCGTCGTGCATCTACGTGCCGCCGAAGTTCGCCGCGGCCTCGATCATCGAGGCGATCGAGGCGGAGATGCCGCTGATCGTGTGCATCACCGAAGGCATCCCGGTGCTCGACATGGTCAAGGTGAAGGCCAGGCTCGAGGGTTCGAAGTCCCGACTGATCGGGCCGAACTGCCCGGGCGTGCTGACGCCGAACGAGTGCAAGATCGGCATCATGCCGGGCTCTATCTTCAAGAAGGGCAGCGTCGGCGTGGTGTCGCGTTCGGGGACGCTGACCTATGAGGCCGTGTTCCAGACGACCAATGCGGGACTTGGCCAGTCGACCGCGGTCGGCATCGGCGGCGATCCGGTCAACGGCACCAACTTCATCGACGTGCTCGAGCTGTTCCTCGCCGACGATGAAACCAAGTCGATCATCATGATCGGCGAAATCGGCGGCAGCGCCGAAGAAGACGCGGCGCAGTTCCTCGCCGACGAAGCCAAGCGCGGGCGGAAGAAGCCGATGGTCGGCTTCATCGCCGGCCGCACCGCGCCTCCCGGCCGTCGCATGGGCCACGCCGGCGCGATCGTCTCGGGCGGCAAGGGCGGCGCCGAAGACAAAATCGCCGCAATGGAAGCCGCCGGCATCAAAGTCGCGGCGAGCCCCAGCGAACTCGGCACCACGCTGGTCGAGGTGCTCAACGGCTGAGGAACGGCGGCCGCGACGCATCGCGGGGCCGACCGCGTCGCGGCCGCAATAACGCCGTTCGCATGGTGACGTGCGACGGAGTTGCCGTTAGGGCTGCGGTGACACCTGCCGCCTAACGGATAGAGCTGTGAACGACCTCTCCCCCCAGGATTTCGCAACCCCTGAACCTCGGCCGTCGTGGGCGCGCGATGCGTGGCCTTTGCTGGATACCGACGCGCTCACTGCCGGGCTCGATCCGACGCAGATGCAGGTCGCGGTCAAGGCGGCGGCGGAGAAGGCTGCGAAAACCGGCGCTGCTCCCGCAATGAGCGAGGCGCATGTCACAGCCGCGGCGGACGCGTCGATCCGCGCGATGTTGCTGGTGCGCACCTATCGCGTACGCGGGCATCTGGCGGCGGATCTCGACCCGCTCGGCCTCAAGCACAGCGACATTCCGGCGGATCTGACGCCTGAATATCACGGTTTCGGCGCGGATCAGCTCGATACGCGCGTGTACCTTGGCGGCACGCTGGGGCTGGAGTGGGCGACCATCCGCGAGCTGCTGGGCGTGCTGCGCGCCAACTACTGCGGCAAGGTCGGCCTCGAATATATGCACATCACCGACCTCGATGAGCGTCGGTTCCTGCAGGACCGCATGGAGGGCGCGGACAAGGCGATCGACTTCACCCCCGAAGGCAAGCGCGCGATCCTCAACAAGGTGATCGAGGGCGAGGAGTGGGAGAAATTCCTCGCGCGCAAATATGTCGGGACCAAGCGCTTCGGGCTCGACGGCGGCGAATCGATGATCCCTGCGCTCGAGGCGATCATCAAGTACGGCGGCCAATATGGCGTGCGCGAGATCGTGTACGGCATGGCCCACCGCGGGCGGCTCAACGTCCTCGCCAACGTGATGGCCAAACCCTACCGCGTGATCTTCCACGAATTCGCGGGCGGCAGTGCCAACCCGGACGACATCGCCGGGTCGGGCGACGTCAAGTACCACCTCGGCACCTCGTCGGACCGTAGCTTCGACGGGATCGAGGTGCACATGAGCCTCGTCCCCAATCCCAGCCATTTGGAAGCGGTGAACCCCGTGGTGCTGGGCAAGGTGCGCGCGCAGCAGACGATGCGCGACAATCTCGACGCCAATGACGAAGTGCTGCCGGTGCTGATCCACGGCGACGCGGCCTTTGCCGGGCAGGGCATCGTGTGGGAGTGCCTCGGCTTCTCCGGCGTGCGCGGATACAACACCGGCGGCTGCATCCACTTCATCGTCAACAACCAGATCGGCTTCACGACCAGCCCGCAGTTCGCGCGCTCCTCGCCCTATCCCTCGGACGTGGCGAAGGGGATCCAGGCGCCGATCCTGCACGTCAACGGTGACGATCCGGAAGCGGTGACGTTCGCGTGCAAGCTGGCGATCGAGTTCCGCCAGCGGTTCAAGCGCGACATCGTCATCGACATGTGGTGCTACCGCCGCTTCGGCCACAACGAGGGCGACGAGCCGAGCTTCACGCAGCCCGTCATGTACCAGGCGATCCGTCAGCACCCGCCGGTGTCGACGCTCTATCAGGCGCGGCTGGTGAGCGAAGGCGTGGTCAGCGACGCCGATGCCGACGCCATGCGGCAGCGCTTCATCGCGCGGCTGGAGGAGGAGTTCGCGGCCGGCGCGACCTACAAGCCGAATCAGGCGGACTGGTTCGCGGGTCGCTGGTCGGGGCTGCACGCGCCCGCGGAGCCCGAGGAGGCACGCCGCAACGTCGCGACGGGCGTCTCCGACGAGCTGTTCGACCGCGTCGGACAGGTGCTGACGACGGTCCCCGCCGACCTCGACGTGCACAAGACGTTGAAGCGCGTCATCGACGGGCGCGCGGCGATGTTCGCAGCCAAGGAAGGCGACGTGTTCGACTGGGCGACCGCCGAAAGCCTCGCCTTTGGAACGCTGGTGGCGGAGGGGCACGACGTGCGCTTGTCGGGTCAGGATTCGGGCCGCGGCACGTTCAGCCAGCGCCACGCGGTGTGGGTCGATCAATCGAACGAGCGGCGCTACGTGCCGCTCGCGACGCTGCCTGAGGCCAAGTTCGAGGTGCTCGACAGCCCGCTGAGCGAATATGGCGTGCTCGGTTTCGAATATGGCTATGCCCTCGCCGATCCGCGCTCGCTGGTGCTGTGGGAAGCGCAGTTCGGCGACTTCGCCAACGGCGCGCAGATCATGATCGACCAGTTCATCGCCGCGGGCGAGGCCAAATGGCTGCGCGCCAGCGGGCTCGTGATGCTGCTGCCGCACGGTTACGAAGGGCAGGGGCCGGAACATAGTTCCGCGCGGCTCGAGCGGTTCCTCCAGCTGTGCGCGCAGGACAATATCCAGGTCTGCAACATTTCGACGCCCAGCAACTATTTCCACGTTCTGCGGCGGCAGATGCTGCGCTCGTTCCGCAAACCGCTGGTGATCATGACGCCCAAGTCGCTGCTGCGGCACAAGCTGGCGGTCTCGGCTCGTGCGGACTTCATCGGTGAGGCGCATTTCCGCCGCATCATGTCCGACCGCACCCCGCCCGCCGACGCTGCGGTCAAGCGGCTGGTGCTCTGTTCGGGCAAGGTCGGCTACGACCTGATGGAAGCGCGCGACAAGAACGAGCTTGCCGACACGACCGTGGTGCGGATCGAACAGCTCTACCCCTTCCCCGGTGAGCCGCTGGCGGCCCGCGTCGCGAACATGCCGAACCTCGAAGAGGTGGTGTGGTGTCAGGAAGAGCCCAAGAACAACGGCGCCTGGTTCTTCGTCGAACCCTTCATCGAAGCGGCGTTGGCGGAGGCGGGCAGGGCAGGGATGCGCGCCCGCTACGCTGGCCGCGCGCCGTCGGCTTCACCGGCGACAGGGTTGATGAGCCGCCACCAGACCGAGCAGGCAGCGCTCGTCGCCGACGCGCTCGGGCTGAGCGTGCGCGGCGAAATCCGCCGGGTGCGCGCTGAAGGGGGCAACCCCACGTCGAAACCGAGCGAGGTGGGCAAGGCGGGGGCTTAACGCTGCGCATCGCGGGGGGTGAAAGGCACTCCCCGCGCCCCCCGACCTTTATGCCTCTGCTATTGCGACGCTTGTGAGCACGCTCGGCACGCGGGGTCCTTGGGCAAGCGCAGGGTGCGCCACTCCGGCGTCAGCCCGTCGATGATGTGCAGCTTCCCCGCGCCCTCTTCCCCGAAACCAATGAGATATCGCATCGCCTCCAGCGCGCCGAACGCTGCGACCATCGCCACCATCGGGCCGAGCACGCCCTGGTCGGCGCAAGTGTCGCAGTCGTCGCTGTCGTGCGCGTCACCGACGAAGCAGCGATAGCATGGCCGGTCGGGTAACCAGCCGGTGAACGTCCCGACCTGTCCCTGAAAGCGCGCGACTGCGGCGCTCACCAAGGGCACGCGCGCGGCGGTCGCGGCATCGCTCACCGCAAGGCGCGTCGCGAAATTGTCGCTGCCGTCGAGGACGAGATCGACGCCCGCCAATATCGTCGCCATGCTGGCCGCATCGGCGCGCCCCCTGACGGGTTCCAGCGCCACCAGCGGGTTGAGCGCGGCGAGGCGCTCCGCTGCCACGCTCACCTTCGCGCGGCCGACGTCGGCGCCGGTGAACAAAGGCTGGCGGTGGAGGTTGCTCGCATCGACGACGTCGTCATCGACGAAACGCACCCGCCCCACGCCCCCGCCCACCAGCGCGGGGATCGCGGTGGATCCGATCCCCCCGACGCCGATCACCAATATGCTCGCCGCGCGTAGAGCCTCCTGCCCGCGGGCGCCGACCTCGGGCAGAATGATCTGCCGCGCGTAGCGGTCGAGTTCGTCGTCGCTGAGGATCGCGCGTGTCCTGTTCAGCGCCCGGTCGAGCCGAACCCGCCGACGCCGCGCGCGGTGGCGTCGAGGCTCGACACCTCCACCACCTGCGTTTGTGGCGCGGGCGCAAGCACCAGCTGCGCGATCCGCTCGCCGCGCCTCACCTCGAAATATTCATCGCCGAGATTGGCGAGGATCACCTTGACCTCGCCGCGATAGTCGCTGTCGATCGTGCCGGGCGTGTTGAGGCAGGTGATGCCATGCTTGAGCGCGAGCCCCGAGCGCGGGCGCACCTGCACTTCCCACCCCGGCGGCACCGCAAGCGCCATGCCGGTCGCCACCGCGGCTCGGCTTCCCGGACGCAACGTCAACGATTCCGCCGCAACGATGTCCAGCCCCGCCGCCCCGGCGCTCGCATAGGCGGGGAGCGGCAGCCCTCCGCCGTTGGGCAGCCGCAGGACGGGCAGGTCGGGCGCGGAAAGATCAGTCGCGGGGCGGTCGGAGGGCATCGGCGATCCTGTCGATGAGACGGCGGGCGACCTCCTCCTTCGGCAGCCGTTCCCAGCTGTCAACGCCGTCCGCGGTGACGAGGTGCACTCGGTTCGCCGCCCCGCCCATCGGATCGACGCCGACGTCGTTGGCGACGATCCAGTCGCAGCCCTTGCGCGCGAGCTTGGCCTGCGCATGGTCGAGCAGCGCGTCGGTCTCGGCCGCGAAGCCGACAACCAGCGCCGGCCGCTGCGGCGAGTGCGCGAGCGTCGCGAGGATATCGGGGTTCTCTGCCAGCACGAGCGGGGCGGGGGCGTCGCCGTTCTTCTTGATCTTGGCCGGTGAGTGGGTGGCGGGTCGCCAATCCGCCACCGCCGCGACCATCACCGCCACATCGGCGGGAAGCGCCGAGGCCACCGCGTCCGCCATCTGCTGTGCGGTTTCCACGTCGACGCGGTCGACCCCCGGCGGCGTCGGAAGGGCGACCGGCCCCGCAATCAGCGTGACCCGCGCGCCAGCACGTGCCGCTGCCTCGGCAATCGCAAACCCCTGTTTGCCGCTCGAGCGGTTGGCGAGGTAGCGCACCGGGTCGATCGGCTCATGCGTCGGCCCCGCGGTCACGATCAGGTGGCGACCATGCAGCGCCCGATGCGTATCGTCGGCGAAGTCGGGCTGGTCAGCAAGCACCGAGGTCGCGGGGTCACTCCCACGCAACGGGGCGCCCTTTGCCAGCACCGCGTCCAACTCGACGAGGATTCGCTCGATCTCGGGTAAACGGCCAGGGCCGAACTCGCCGCACGCCATCTCGCCGACGTCGGGCTCCATCACCGTGACGCCTTCGCCCCGTACCGTCGCCACGTTGCGCATCGTCGCGGGGTGCTGCCACATGCGCACGTTCATCGCAGGCGCGATCAGCACCGGCGCATCGGTCGCGAGCAGCAGCGTGGTCGCGAGATCGTCGGCGATTCCCACCGCCATCCTCGCCATCAAGTCCGCCGTCGCGGGGCAGACGAGGATCGCGTCGGCGCTCCTCGACAGCTCGATGTGCCCCATCTCCACCTCGTCCTTGAGATCGAAGAGGTCGGTGTAGACGCGGCTCCCGGCGAGCGCGCCGAGGGTCAACGGGGTCACGAACTGCGCCCCCGCCCGCGTCAGCACCGGGGTCACCGCATCCCCGCGTTTACGCAGCGCGCGGATCAGTTCCGCGCTCTTGTACGCGGCGATCCCCCCGCCGACGATCAGCAGCACCCGCGCCATCACACCCCCGTCAGCAGCATGTCGAACGCCGCCATGATGCGGTCGTGTTCGTGTTCGAGTGATGTCACCCGTTCATGCAGAGCCCTCGCCGCGATGTTGGCTGCGAGATGCGTCGCCATATAGTATCGCTCGCCTTCCAGTTCGAAGATCGGTTGCAGGCGCGGGATGCGAACGCTGCCGTCGTCCCGCAACAGCGGGGCAACGAACCGCGTGGCTAAATGCGATAGCAGGTCCGACTGGCAGTCGAGCAGGAGCACCTCGCCGCCCCGCTCACGCCAGACATCATGACGCGCCACTCAAAACATCCGATATTTTGCGAGCGGCAGGCCATTTTCTTCGACCCAGCGGTTGGTCGCCTGAATGGCCTCCCAATTCTCCTCAACCCACCGCTCCTCACGAGCGCGGCGGACCTCCTTTTCAAGCGCCTTGGCGCACACGCTGGAGATGTTGACGCCATGCTCACGCGCGGCGTCGACCAGCGCCGGGTCGAGGGAGATGTTGGTCGGGCGTTTACGGAACGGCGCGTTCATCGGGAGAACTCCACTGCATGCGCATTCTTTATGCCCCTCGCCTGCGCGCATGCCAAGCGGAACCTCCCTGAACGGGCCCCGTTCGGACGCTACACCGAAACTGGAGAATAATGATGGAAGATGCGCGGCTGTGGGAGACCGAACAGAGCCTTTGGAAAGGTGGGCGCGAGATTTACGAGAAGCTTGTCAGCAAGGACTGCCTGATGGTCGTCCCGGCAGAGCCGTTCGTTCTCTCAGGCGAGCAGGCCATCGCTGCGGTCAGCGATACGCCGCGCTGGGATGAGGTGCGTTTCAGCGACCAGCGCATCAGCCGTCCGGAATATGGAATGATCGTGTGCGCCTATCATGTCGAGGCTAGCCGCGGCGACGAGCGCTTCGCATGCTACGCCACGTCCACCTATCAGCGTTGCGGCGACCATGACTGGCAGGTGGTTCAGCACCAGCAGACCGTGCCGCTCAAAGGCTAGGTGAAGAACGCCATCGCAGCCGCCCCCACGCCGGCGCCAAGCAACGCGACGGCGGGCCAGCGCCACCACGGTGTCGCAGCTTCGCGTCGCTCCCACATCAGTGGGACGTCGGGGAGCGGGGGCGGCGGGGGCGCGCCACCCGCAGGCGGATAGGCGTCTTCCAACCGCCGGATCAGCCCGGGAAGGCGGTTGAGCGTATCGAGATCGGTGCGGATGCGGTCGGCGAGACGGGCTTCGGGACCGAGCTCCCCCCGCATCCATTCGCGCACGAACGGGCCCGCCGTCTCCCACATGTTGATGTCTGGATCGAGGCTGGTCGCAACGCCCTCGATCATCACCATCGTCTTTTGCAGCAGCAACAGGTGCGGCTGCGTCTCCATGTCGAAATCGCGTGTGATGGCGAACAGTCCGTCGAGCATCATCCCGACCGACAGCTCGCTCACCGGCTTGCCGCGCATCGGTTCGCCCACGGCGCGCAGAGCGGTCGCGAACTCCTCGACATTGTGGTGCGCGGGCACATATTGCGCTTCGAAGTGGATTTCGGCGACGCGGCGGTAGTTGCCGGTGATGAGGCCGTAGAGGATCTCCGCCAGCCACTGCCGCGCCTGGTGGTTGATCCGCCCCATGATGCCGAAATCGATCGCGACGATCGTGCCGTCGGGCGCCACCAGCAAATTGCCCTGGTGCATGTCGGCGTGAAAGAAGCCCTCGGCGATCGCCTGGCGCAGGAAGGCGTTGACCAGCCGCCGGGCGAGCAGGGGAAGGTCGTGACCTGCGGCGCGCAAGGCATCGACGTCGGAAATCTTGATGCCGTCGACCCACTCGATCGTCAGCACGCTGCCGGTGGTGCGGTCCCAGTCGACCGCGGGCACACGATAGCCCTCCATCGCCACCGCCGATTCGGCGAGCTCGGACGCCGACGCCGCCTCGCGCCGCAGGTCGAGCTCGCGCAGCGTCCACCGCTTGAAGTTGGCGATGACCAGCCGCGGTCGCAGTCGCTTGGCCTCACCGCCCATCGCCTCGAGGTGCGCGGCGGCCCATTCATAGGTGTCGATATCGCGCGCGAACTTGTCCTTGACGCCCGGGCGCAGCACCTTGACCGCGACGTCGCGACCGTCTGTCGTGGTCGCACGATAGACTTGCGCCACTGACGCGGACCCGACGGGCTCCGGATCGAACGACGCGTAGAGCCCCTCGAGCGGACGGCCGAGCGCAAATTCGATCTGCGGGCGCACTTCGGCGAATGGCACCGGGGGCAGGCTGTCCTGCAGCGATACGAGATTGCGCGCGCCCGCCTCTCCGATCACGTCGGGCCGCGTGGCGAGCGTCTGGCCGAGCTTGATCGCCGCCGGGCCGATCGCGCGAAAGGCGGAGGCGTAATCGGGCTCGCGCGGCTGGATCGTTCCAAGTCGGGCAATGCGCGTCAGCCGTCGCACCGGCGCGGGAGTCGTCGGCGACGCCTCGATCCCTCGCAGCGCGCCATGGCGGGCGAGCACGCGGCCCCAGCGCAGCAGGCGCGCGATGTGCGTGGCAGGGCGGGTCACGCCCGCGCGGCTCCCATGCGCATCAGTCGAGCGTCCAGCCAGAGTGGATTGCGACCAGCCCGCCGAGGATCGGCGTCACCCGCGTGCGCACGAAGCCCGCGGCGTCGATCATGCCGCGAAACGCCTCCATCGTCGGGAAGCGTTCGATCGATTCGACGAGATATTGGTAGCTGTCGCGATCCTGCGCGATCGCCTGACCGATGCGCGGCACGACGTTGCGCGCATAAAGGTCGTAGCTTTCCTTGAAGCCCGGCCACTCGCTGGTTGAAAATTCGAGGCAGAAGAAGCGTCCGCCCGGCTTCAGCACGCGCCGCGCTTCTGCAAGGGCGCGGTCGATGTGCGTCACGTTCCGGATGCCAAAGGCGATGGTGTAGGCATCGAAGCTGTCGTCGCCGAACGGCAGCTCCTCGGCATTGGCCTCCTGCCAGACGAGGCCGGAGATGCCGCGCTTGCCCGCGCGCTCCATGCCGACGGCGAGCATGTCAGGGTTGATGTCGCTGACGGTGACGTCCGCGCCGCGTGCCGCCATGCGAAAGGCGATGTCGCCGGTGCCACCCGCAACGTCGAGGATGCGCTCGCCCGCGCGCGGATTGACCTGCGCGACGAAGCGGTCCTTCCACAGCCGGTGCATACCTCCAGACATTGCATCGTTCATGATGTCGTAGCGCTTGGCGACGCGGGAAAAGACGCCGCCGACCCGGCGCGTCTTTTCCTCGGGCGCCACCTGTTCGTGGCCGAAGGATACCGTTTCAGACATGACGCCCGCGATAGCGGCGCGCGGCGGGGCGGTCGAGCGCCGATATTGGCGCGTCGCTCGGACGTGCTAGGCAACGCGCGTGCCCGAACTTCCCGAAGTCGAAACCACCGTCCGGGGCTTGCGTCCCTTGCTCGAGGGTCAGCGCATCGCTCGGATCGAGGTGCGCCGCGCCGACCTCAGGCGCAACTTTCCCGAAGGCCTCGCCCAGAGGCTCACCGGCGCGCGTGTCACGGCGATCACCCGCCGCGCGAAATACGGCATCATCGCCACCGACCGCGATGCGAGCCTGATCTTTCACCTCGGCATGTCGGGGCGTTGGCGAACGGGCCTCGGCGATGAAGAGGAGCTCGACAAGCACGACCACCTCGTCCTGACGATGGGGGAGGGTACGCGCGTAGCGCTCAACGACCCGCGCCGCTTCGGCTCGGTCGACCTCGTCGAAGGGGCGCCGGAGGAGGGCTTCGCGCCGTTCGCGCTGCTGGGGCCCGAACCGCTGTCCGACGCCTTCGACGGCGCGCACCTGCTGCGCGCGCTCGTGGGGCGGACCGCAGCGATAAAGCTGCTGTTGCTCGACCAGCGCATCGTCGCCGGGCTGGGCAATATCTACGTGTGTGAGGCGCTCCACCTCGCGCGCATTTCCCCCAAGCGCGCGGGCGGCCGACTCGCACGGGCGCGGCTCGACCGACTCGCCGAGGCGGTGAAGGCGGTGCTGACGCGCGCGATCGCGGTTGGCGGCTCGACCATCCGCGACTACCGCCAGCCCGACGGAGAGCTCGGCTATTTTGCGCACGAGTGGCGGGTCTATGGGCGCGAGGGGGAGGCTTGCCCCGAATGCGCGGGCATTGTCGCACGCTTCGTGCAGGGCGGGCGCTCGACCTTCTGGTGCCCGCGCTGCCAGAAATAGCGCGCCCGGCGCCGCTTTGCGTTGACCTTTTGCGCCCACGACGCTAGGGGCGCGGCTTCGCGAGCCGAGGGCGATCCCGTCATGGGATGCCATGCCCATGCCCGCTTCGCTGACAGTTTCGCAGTTTTCTTGAGGAATCGATGGCCAATACGCCCCAGGCGCGCAAGCGCATCCGTCGCAATGAGCGCCGCACCGTCGTCAACAAGACGCGCGTCTCGCGCATCCGTACGATGGTGAAGAAGGTTGAGACGGCGCTGGCGGCGGGCGATCGCGAAGCGGCGACCACCGCGCTGTCGCAGGTCCAGCCCGAACTCGCGCGGGGCGTCGCGAAAGGCGTCGTCCACAAGAACACGGCGGCGCGGAAGTTCTCGCGCCTGACCAAGGCGCTGAGCACGCTCGCCTGACACGCGGGGCCGCGCGTCGGTCCGATGCATCGATGAGCCCGTTGGGGCTTCTGCCGCCGGCCACCGTCAAGGTGCGCCGGCGGTTCGCGTTGGAGCGGGTCACAGATGATTCGCAGCGCCGCCAGCGCCAACACCGACGTTCGAAGATGCGGCCTGCGCGGGTTCTCATTTTGGTCTGCGATGCACCGTCGTGAAACAGTGCGAGGGTAGTGGGCGCCGGACTGTCCGAATCCCCCCTAGCCGCGCGATTCGTGGGTTTGGATCGCGGTAAGGATTTGTGAAATCATCGGCGTATCAAAGACTTGAAGATAGATCGCGGCAAGCTCTAGGGAATCCTCGTCAACGCCTTTATTTCAGTTTTTTTACGGGCCCGGCGCTTGCTCGCTCCCGATTTTGCTCCCTACACATGCCCCCGCACCGACGCCTCCCGAGGACGGAGTCGGCGCCACAAACATCGCCGCGGACCCAAACCGCAGGTGCCCGTCGCGGCTACCTGCGCGGGGATACTTGCGGCCAACGAATAGGGGCACCCGCGGGGGACGCAGGTGGGCGGGGAGGACGTGGACGAGGCGATGATCAACGACCTGCGCCTGTCGGGCGACGCGGATGCGATCGCCAGCGCCGACCGTGCCGCGCTCAGCGTCCAGTGGGACCGGGTCGCGGCGGGGCTGCGTCAGGACCTCGGCGCCCGCACGTTCGACCATTGGCTTAAACATGTGAAGCTCGGCAGCCTTGGTGCCGACGGTGTCCTCCACCTGAGCGCGCCGTCGGTCTTCACCGCACAGCAGATCGAAGCGCGTTTTCTCGACCGCCTGCTGCTCGCGTGGCGGCAGCTGCGCGGCGACGTGCGAGAGGTCGCGGTGTCGGCCGCAGTCCGCGAGGGCGCGACCAGCATCCTCATCGACACGATCACGCAGAGCGCGCCGCAACGCGCCCCGGTGCAGGTCGATGCACGGCTCACCTTTGCGCGCTTCGTCACCGGGCGCAGCAACATCCTCGCCGCCAACGCCGCACGCCGAATGGCCGCGCCCGAAGCCCCCGCGTTCGCGCCGCTGTACCTGCGTGGCGACACGGGGCAGGGCAAGACGCACCTCTTCCACGCCATCGCCGCTGCCACCATCGAGCGCGATCCCGCGGCGCGGGTGACGATGCTGTCGGCGGAGAAGTTCATGGTCGAGTTCATCGCCGCGATGCGCAGCGGCGACACGCTCGATTTCAAGGCGCGGCTGCGCGCGACCGACCTGCTGCTGATCGACGATCTGCAGTTCGTTATCGGCAAGCAGTCGACGCAGGCGGAGCTGCTCCACACCATCGACGAAGTGACCGGCGGCGGCGGGCGGCTGGTGTTCGCCGCCGACCGCGCGCCGCACCTTCTCGACGGGATCGACGCGCGGCTCGCGTCGCGGCTGGGCGGGGGCCTCGTCGCCGACATCGACGCGCCCGATGAGGGACTGCGCCTCGCCATCCTCGCCGCGATGAATGCCGAGCGCGGCGCGGGCGTGAGCGAGGACGTGCTCGGCTGGCTCGCCGCCACCTTCCCCCGCAACGTGCGCGAGCTCGAAGGCGCGCTCAACAAGCTCATCGCCTATGCGACGCTGACCGGGGAGGCGGTGACGCTCGACTTCGCGCGCGCGCGGCTGGAGGATCAGGCGCGGCATGCCGCTCGGCGCGTGAGCATCGAGGAGATTCAGAAGGCGGTCTGCGCGCACTATCGCCTGGACCGCGCGGAGATGGCGTCGCAGCGGCGCACCCGCGCCGTCGCCCGCCCGCGGCAGGTGGCGATGTACCTCGCCAAGGAGCTCACGCCGCGCAGCTTCCCGGAGATCGGGCGGCGCTTTGGCGGGCGCGATCATTCGACCGTGATCCACGCCATCCGCACCATCGAAACGCTGCGCGCGGGCGACTGCGACCTCGACGCCGACATCCGCCGCATCCGCGCGGGGCTCGTGGGGTAGGGCTGGGGTCTCAGTCCACCGCGGCCGCTAATGCGAAGAAGGGCGCGGAAGCATCAGCCTCCGCGCCCTTTTCTAAAGCTGCCCGCTGAAGATCAGCGACGCGTGACGGTGTCCGGCGCCACAGTGATGCGCACGCGCTCGCCCGAATTGCCCGGAAAGCCCGTGAACATCGCCTGCACCAGGTTCGGCACGAGGCGGGTCAGGTCGTTGGTGCGCGAGACGGCTTCGGCCGACCCTTCGAACAGCCGCTCGCCACCCGGGCGCTCGATCGCCATGTCGAGCCCGCTGGTGTAGACGGTGTAGCTGTGCACCCGGCCGTAATCGCCGAACGACGGCCCGTAGAGGAACGGGTCATAGAAGCCGCGGACATACTGATAACCGTACGGCGTGCGCACGATGTAGGGGCGGCTGTAGAAGCTGTTGTAGCCCCAGCCGGGTCCCCAGAAGGGGTCGGACCAGCTGTCGTTCACGACGCGCTCGCGGCCCTGATCGACGCCGTAAGCGATCTTCACGATCATGTCCGGAGTCGCGCCCGGAGCGATGGCGCGGAAGCCCTGCCGCTCCATCGCCTGAGCGACGAGCCCGGCGTAGCTCTGGAACTCGAGGCTGTTGGCCATCGCATTGTCGCGCGGCACGACGGTAAAGGTCTGCCCCTGCGGCACCGGCAGCCGCGAGAAACGCGATACGTCGGCATTGAAGCCGGGCGTCGCGCAGGCCGTCAGGGCGCCAAGCGCGAGCGCGCCGGCAACGATCTTGGCGGACTTCCCCGCCGACTGGATACGGGTACGGATCGTCATCACTTCAACCCCTCGATGCGCGCGTGGAGCCCCCCACCCAGCGCATGATTCGTCACGCAGCCACAACGCGTGGCTTGCACGAAACGTGCCGTAACTGCGGTGAATGGCGGTTGAATGGTGTGTGAGGGAAGGAACGGAACGAAAGGTTGGGCCCCAGCGACTGCCAGAGCGGCGGCAGGCTGGGGTTCCCCGCAAGCGCGGTGCTCCTGCGAAAGCAGGAGCCTAGGGCGACTTGGCGCCGCGCTCGACTGCCCTGGGCTCCTGCGTTCGCAGGAGCACGGCAACTCTCACCCGCGCCCGAACAGCCCCAGTGCCTCGTGCGCGGCGGCGAGCGTTGGTTTGGCGATCTCGCGCGCAGCGGCGGAGCCGCGTTCGAGCAGCGTGTCGATCGCCGCCGCATCCTCCCGCAACGCCACGTAGCGGTCGCGGATCGGGCCGATGACGCTCACCGCGAGGTCGGCGAGCGCGGGCTTGAACGCACCGAAACCCTGCCCCGCAAAGCGTGCGCACACCGCATCGCCGCTCTCCCCCGCCAGCGCGGCGTAGATGGAGACGAGGTTGCGCGCCTCCGCCCGCTCGGCAAGGCCGGCGAACTCGCCCGGCAGTGGCTCGGCGTCGGTGCGCGCCTTGCGGAATTTCTGCGCGATCGACTCGTCGCTGTCGGAGAGGTTGATGCGGCTCATGTCGGAGGAATCAGACTTCGACATTTTGGCGCTGCCGTCGCGCAGCGACATGACCCGCGCGCCGGTCGGGGGGATCATCGGCTCGGGCAGAACGAAGGTCTCGGTGCCGCTGTCGAGGTTGAACTTCGTCGCGATGTCGCGGGCGAGTTCGAGGTGCTGTTTCTGATCCTCCCCCGCGGGCACGTGCGTCGTCTGGTAAAGCAGCACGTCGGCTGCCTGCAGCACCGGATAGGAGAACAGCCCGATCGAGGCGCCTTCGCGGTCCTTTCCCGACTTTTCCTTGAACTGCGTCATCCGGTTGAGCCAACCGATACGCGCGGTGCACATCAGCAGCCAGGCGAGCTCGCTGTGCTCGGGCACGCGAGTCTGATTGAACAGGATCGAACGCGCAGGATCGATGCCGCTCGCGATCAGCGCCGCAGCCATGTCGCGCACGCCTTCGCGCAGCTTCGCCGGGTCCATCCGCACGGTGATCGCGTGGAGGTCGGCGAGGAAGAACAGGCACTCCCCCGGATGCGCATCCTGCATCACCACCCAGTTGCGGATCGCGCCCAGATAGTTGCCGAGGTGGAGCTGGCCGGTGGGCTGGATGCCCGAAAGGATGCGCATGGTCATTCCTGTGGTGGTGCGGGGGCGGCGGGCGCGCGGCGGCGGATGGCTTTGAGCTCGTCGATGCGCACCGCTCCGAACGCGAGCGCGGCAAGCGCATAGATGGCAATGCCCCCGCCGACCAGCGCGCCGAGCGCCAGCGCGCGCTCGATCAGCGTGCCGGTCAGCCAGGCGTCGAACCGCCCGCCGATCGCCCAGAGGAGCGCGCCCATCGCCAGCGCGGCGAGCGCCAGCCGCGGGAGACGACGAGCGAGCGCGGCGTCGACCGCGAAATGCCCGCGTTGCCGAAGCCCGCGATAGAGCAGCGCGAGGTTGAGGAGACTCGCCAGCGCGGTCGCCAGCGGCGGCCCCAGCACGCCGATGGTCGGGATGAGGGCGAGGTTGGCGGCGATGTTGACCAGCACCGACCAGCTCGCGAACTTGACCGGGGTCGCGGTGTCGTGCCGCGCATAATAGCCCGGGGTGAACAGCTTGACGAGGATGTAGGCGGGCAGCCCGACGGAGAAGGCGGCGAGCACCATCGCCGCGCTTTGCGTATCGGCCGCGCTGAACTCGCCATGCTGGAACAGCCCGCGCACGATCTGCTGCGGGATAGTGAGGAAGGCGACGGTGGCGGGGAGGGTGAGTAGCAACGCCAGCTCCACCCCTCGGTTCTGCGTGTGCATCGCCCCCGCCTCGTCACCGTTCGACAACAGCCGTGAGAGGGTGGGGAGAAGGATCGTGCCCAGCGCGATGCCGATCAGCCCCAGCGGCAGCTGGTTCAGCCGGTCGGCGTAGTAGATGTAGCTGATCGACCCCTGTGCCAGCAGGTTGCCCGCGAGCGCGGTGGAAATGAGGAGGTTGACCTGATTGACCCCCGCCCCCGCCGCGACCGGGATGATCTTGCGCAGCAGCTCGCGCATCTCGCCATCGAAGGCCGGCTTCCTCAGGCGCAGCGATGCTCGCGCGCGGTGCGTCGCCCAGATCATGAACAGCAATTGCAGCGCGCCCCCAACGGTCACCGACAGCGCCTGCACCGTCGCGGTCTGGTAGGGCGTCTCCCCACGAAATAGCAGGAAGCCCGCGATCATCGCCACGTTGAGCAGCACCGGCGCCGCTGCATTGGCCCAGAACCGGTCGAGCGAATTGAGAATGCCGCCGAGCAGCGACACCAGGCTGATCATCAGCAGATAGGGGATGGTGATCCGCGACAGCATTACCGCGTACGCGAATTGCTCTTGCGTCGGGTCGTTGAACCCGCCCGACAGCGCGTAGGTGAGCGGCCAGGCGGCGACCATCATGGCGACGGTCATCAGCACCAGCACGGGGAGCAGCACCGCCAGCGCGCGGCTTGCGAAGTCGATTCCCGCGGCGAGCCCTCCGCCCTCGGCCACCTTGCGGTTGAACTGCGGCACGAATGCGGCGGCGAAGGCGCCCTCCGCGAACAACGCGCGGAACATGTTGGGCAGGCGGAAGGCGACGAGGAATGCGTCGGAGGCGAAGCCCGCGCCGACGTAGCTCGCCTGCAGCGAATCGCGCACCAGCGCCAGCACGCGGCTGACGAGCGTCAGTCCGCCGACCGAACCCAGCTTGCGGACGAGTGACATGGTCGGGCGATCAGGTCGGCACGCGCGCGGCGACGCTGCCGCCGCGCGCTAGCGTGAGATCAGGCGTTGCCGAACGTCTGGGTGTCGACAAAATCGTCGCCGCCACCATTCTCGCCACCGCCCTGCGCCGCCGCCATCTGCTGCTGCTGCTGGAGGTAGAGCCCGTGGAAGTCGATCGGGTCGAGCAGCAGCGGCGCAAAACCGCCGTCGCGCACCGCGTCGGCGACCAGGCGGCGAGCGAAGGGGAACAGGATCCGCGGCGCTTCGGCGAGCATGAAGGCGTGAACCTGATCGTCAGGCACGTTGCGTACGCCAAACAGCCCCGCGTACGACAGGTCGATCACAAAGCTCGGCCCCTCCGGGTGAGTGGCGCTGATGTCGATCTTGATCACCGATTCATGCACGCCGTCGGCGACACCGTTGGCGCTGATGCCGAACTGAACGTCGACATTGGGCTGGCTGGTCCACTGGTAGACCTGCGGCGAGTTCGGATTCTCGAACGAGAAGTCCTTCACATATTGCGAGATGAGGCCGATCGCCGGGCCGTTGTCGAGCCCGTTGGGCTGCCCGCCCTGCGTGGTGACGGGGGTGTCGGCGTGCTCGTCGGCCATGTTTCTGTCGATCCGTTCGCTGGAGGTTCGCAGCGCGGCGCCACCGCCCCGCCAAAGTCCCGCGCGCCCTAGCAGCCGGGGCAAGGCGGCGCAAATGGGTGGGGTACGCTGTACTCCGGCGAAGGCCGAAGCAGTGGGGGCAGGGCAGGCGGGCGGCTCTCGGTGCTCCTGCGAAAGCAGGAGCCTAGGGCGACTCAGCGCGGCGCCCCACCGCCCTGGGCTCCTGCTTTCGCAGGAGCACTCATTGTGCAGCCTCTTGGGCGTAGCCGCCCGGCCGACCTTCGTAGAAGCGCACGCGCATGTCGGCTCGAGACTGCGACAAACGCCGCACGCCGCCTCGAAAAAGCGATTTGCTACCGCATCGCAATAGCGTTAAAGTTAACTTATCGCGTGAACTTAGCCTGAACTTCCGCCGTGGCCCTCGGTCGATCTCGCCTCCTCCTTCTGCCTGATTTGAAGTGCGCGGCCATCTCGCCTACATGCGATATCTCCGCTCGCGACCATCCGGGACGCGCCTTGTTTGCGGGGTGGAAGAGGCTTGTCATGACTGCCACCATCGTCGTCCTTGCGATGATCGCCGCGTTTCTCGGGCTGCGGCTGTGGTCGGTGCTGGGCAAGCACGGGCAGGACGGCGACACGCCGCTGCTGCCGCGCCGCGACGAAGCGCCGCGCACCGCGCCCGCGGCGGCGCTGCGGGCCGGAGATGCGGACGCGACCCGAGGTGCAGCTCCGGCCATTCCGCTCCCCACCGTGTACGAACCGCAAGCCGAACTGGGCATCCGCGCGCTACTTCAGGCGGAGAAGGGCTTCGACGTTGGCCGCTTCATCCACGGCGCGCGTGAGGCGTACAAGGCGATCCTCGAGGCATTCTGGCGCGGCGATCGCGACGCCCTGCGCAGCCTGACGACGCCGGAAAGCTTTGAAGCGTTCGACGCTGCCATCACCGCGCGCGAGGAACGTGGCGAGCGGCTCGAAAACCGGGTCGTCTATATCGAAAAGGCGGTGATCGTGGATGCCGCGGCCGACCGCCAGACGGCGCGACTGGTGGTGCATTTCGTTGCCGACATCGCCGCTGTGACGCGCGATGCGGAAGGCAAGGTGATCGCCGGTTCGCTCACCGATGCGGTCGTTACCGAGGATGTGTGGAGCTTCGTCCGCCGGGTCGGCGATGCGAGCCCCGATTGGCAGCTCGACGAAACCGACGCGGGCTAAGCGCGACATGCGCGGACGGGGCGTTCCGGGGCGGCGGATCCTTCTCGGAGCATTGACGGCGCTTGGCCTAGGTAGCTGCGTCGGGCCGCGTCAGGGCGCGCCGGTGGTGGCGACGCCGCCCACACCGCTCGTGACGCCCGCCCCGGCCGCCGCCAACGCGTTCGCGGCGGGTGTGTTTGCCGCGGCGATGCCGCCGCTCGACAATGCCGAGGCTGCGCTGGCGAGCTTCCGCGCGAGTTGCCCTGCGCTCCTGCGGCGGACCGATACAAGCGGACTGACGCGGCCGGGCGACTGGGCTCCGGCCTGCGCCGCAGCGGCCAGCGCCAGTGACGCGCGACGTTTCTTCGCCGACCAGTTCGCGGCGGTTCGGGTGGGTGATGGGCGGGCGTTCGTCACCGGCTATTACGAGCCCGAAATCCGCGGCTCGCGGAGCCGTGCGCCTGGCTACGAAACGCCGATCTACCGCGTCCCGAACGATCTGATCGAGGCCGACCTGGGCGCCTTCAACACGGCCCTCGCCGGTCGCCGGGTGCGCGGTCGGGTGGAGGGACAGCGGCTGGTCCCCTACCACGACCGCACCGCGATCGACGGCGGCGCGCTCGCCGGGCGCGGGCTCGAACTTGCCTGGGCGGCGGACCCGATCGAGCTGTTCTTCCTCCAGGTGCAGGGCTCCGGGCGACTGCGCCTGCCCGACGGCAGCGTGATGCGGATCGGCTACGCGGGCCAGAACGGGCGCGATTATGTCGCGATCGGCCGCGTGCTGCGGGAGGCGGGCGCGCTTCAGCCGGGGCAAGCAACGATGCAGGGGATCGTTGCCCACCTGCGCGCGCAGCTCGACGGCGGCCGCAGCATCATGCAGCGCAACCCCAGTTACGTCTTCTTCCGCGAGCTCGAAGGGGAGGGCGCCATCGGCGCTCTCGGTGTGCCCGTCCGCGCCCGCGCGAGCGTCGCAGCCGACCCCGCCTTTGTGCCGCTGGGTGCGCCGGTCTGGCTGCGCGCGGAACCGGGCGCACCCGCGTCGCTCGACGGACTGTGGATCGCGCAGGACACCGGCGGCGCGATCCGCGGCGCCAACCGTTTCGACAGCTTCTGGGGGGCGGGCGAGGAGGCAGCGCGCATCGCCGGCGCCATGTCGGCGCGCGGCGAAGCGCTGGTGCTGTTGCCAAAGATCAGCGTCACCCGCCTCACCGCGCCGGGCTGATCGCAGCATGGCGCGGGCGGACGAGGAACCGGGTGAGCGGCTCTGGCGGCGGGTGGTCGCTGACGTAAAGCCGCTGCGGACCCCGCGCGAGCTTTCCGTCAGCCCGCCCCGCGAAACAAGCGCCGCCGCCGCGCCACCGCTTCCGGCGCCCAAAAGCGTGAGGGGCCGTGTGCCCGCGCCGCTGCTTCCGCCGCCAGCGCGCGCCTTGGCCTCGACCAAGGGCATCGACGCCGCGCCCGACGGTCATTGGGAGCGGCGCTTTCGTGGCGGACGCGTGGAGGTGGAGCGCACGCTCGACCTCCACGGCCAGACGCTCAGCGGCGCGCACGCCCGCCTGCACCACGCGATCGACCGGGCGCTTCAGGACGGCGTCCGCGTGCTGCTGGTGATCGCCGGCAAGCGCCGCGGCCCCGACGAAGCGCCGCGCGGCGCGATCCGGCGCGAGCTGGAGGCGTGGCTCGCGCACGGGCCGTTCGGCGATCGCGTGCTTTCGGTCCGCCCCGCGCACCCGCGCCACGGGGGGACGGGCGCGGTCTACGTGTTGCTACGCTCTGCCTCAGCGAAGCGCTCGATCAGCCGACGATAGATCGCGACGAGGGCGTGGAGGTCGTCGATCGCGATCGCCTCGTCGCGCTTGTGCATCGTCGCGTTGGGCGGCCCGAAATCGCAGATCGGCGCGAGCGTATGGAGAAAGCGCGAATCGGAGGTGCCGCCGCTGGTCGAACGCTCTGGCTCGACCCCGGTGACGTCGCGGATCGCTGCGGCGACCATGTCGACAAAGGGCCCAGGACGCGATTGGAACGCCTCACCGGAGACCTTGACCTCGACGCTGGCGCGGGGGTCGTGGGCGTGGACGATCGCCGCGATGCGCTCGCCCAGCGCGTCGCCGCGGTGGAGGTCATTGAAGCGGATCGACAGCCGCGCGCGGGCCTCCGGCGGGATGACGTTGGTCGCGGGATTGCCGACGTCGACGCTGGTGATCTCGATGTTGGACGGCTGAAACGCCGCCGTCCCCTCATCCAGCACCAGCGCGTCGATCTCCGCCAGCATGGCGACAAGGCGCGGGATCGGATTGTCGGCCTTGTGCGGATAGGCGACGTGGCCCTCCTGCCCGGGCACGCGGATCCAGATGTTGACCGACCCGCGCCGTCCAAGCTTGAGCGTGTCGCCCAGTCGCGCGACGCTGGTCGGCTCGCCGGTGAGGATCGCGTCCGGGTCGATGCCGAGCGCCGCCATGTGCCCCATCAGCGCGCGCGTGCCGTGGACCGCGGGGCCTTCCTCGTCGCCGGTGATGATCAGCGTGAGCGTCGCGGCCTCCGCGGGCACTGCCGCCGCTGCCGCGACGAAGGCAGCGACCGAGCCCTTCATGTCGCTCGCCCCGCGGCCGTAGAGGATTCCGCCCGCGATGCGCGGCGCGAACGCGTCGCCGGTCCACCCCTCGCCCGCCGGGACGACGTCGAGGTGTCCGGCGTAGGCGAGGTGGGCCGCGCCGCCGGGGCGAGTGGCGAGGAGGTTCTCCACCGGGCCGTCTGGCGCTTCGCCGTCGATGGAGCGATGCACGTCGAAACCGAGCGGCACCAGCGCCGCTTCCAGCACGTCGAACACCTCGCCGCGCGCAGGGGTGACGCTGGGCGCGGCGATCAGCGCCTCGGCGAGCGCGACGACATCGAGCGGGGAGAGGCTGGCCATCCAGCGCCGCTAGCGGCTGGCCTCGCGGCGGGGAAGGGGGCGGACGTGCGGGTCGGCGTCAGGCGGGCGCCATCGCCGCGAACGGGTCGATGCCCCGCCCGCGAAAAGCCTCGTGGCAGGCGCGATAGTGCACCGGCTCGTCGATGTTGAGCCGCCGACGCGCCGCGCCCAGCGGCTCGGCGAGCAGCGCGCGAATATCCTCGTTGATGATGTTGGGCGAGCGCTTGCCGTTGCGATAGGCCTGCCACAGCGCCTTGAACACCGGCGCACCTACGCGCGTGCCCCGCTTGATCTCCCGCCCCGCGAGCGTGGCGATGAAAGCGTTGCCGTAGTTGCCGGTCTGACCATAGGTGAACGCCAGCACGCACGCCTCCCCCAGCGCATCGCGGCTATGGCCGGTGAGGATGTGCAGCATGTCGTGCGTGTCGCGCAGGCGGTCGCCGTACCACTGCATCTGGTCGTCGTAGCGCGTGCGGAACTGCTTCTCCGATTCCTCGACCAGCCCCGCGGCGCTGAGGCCCTGACTGGTCATGAAATGGAGGTAGGCGCGTCCAACCGTGCCTTCCGGCAGCGCGGCAATCGGGGCGTGATCGTCGAGCAGGTCGGGGAGGTAGGGTTCGCTCGCCATGCGCGCGCGGCCGGTGGCACTCGCGCAAAAGGCGCGCGCGTCGTCGACGAACCCCGCGCGGGGCAGCGCCTCGAAGATGCCGAAGACCTGCCGCGTGTCTTCCTTGTCGGCGACGAGAGCCCGAAAGTGGCGCCATGCCTTCATCGGCCGCAGCTTCAGTCGCTCACGCGTTGGGTCCATGAACTGCCGCTCTGCAATGGCGGAGGTGGCGGTGCTGAAATCGAGGCGAGTGGGCGCGTTCATGGTGGCTCAGTTGGTTATACTGACAGCGGTGTCAACATGCGGCCTGAACCGCCACGTGCTCCTGCAAAGGCAGGAGCCCAGGGCGATCAAACGCGGCGCCGCTCCGCACCAGGCTCCTGCTTTCGCAGGAACAGAACTTTGGATCAACGCGCCTCCCACGCGCGGAGGTTTGGGGCCAGCGTGTTGGCGCGCAGTACCGGGCGCACCCCGCGCCAGCCTGCGACGAATACGCTCTCGCGGGTCACGCCAGGGGCAAACTGCGCGCGGTTGTTCTCGACCGTGACCTCCCCCGCATGCTCGCGCACTTCGGCGGCGACGGCGATGAAGGCGCTGTAATTTTCCTTCTTCGCGCCTTGAATGAAGAGGTTGCCGCCGATGGTCCCGCGCCCTCCGCCGGCGAGGTCGATCATATAGTTGGTGGCGCGTCCGCGGCTGTCGTCGAAGGTCGAATTGAGGATGATGTTCTCCGCCGCGCGGCTCTTCACATAATGCCCCCCGGTGCCGCGATCGAAACGACATTCGCGCACCTCGAGCCGCCCGATTGCCCCGGCGTAGAGCCCGTGACTCGGCCCACCGTCGTTGTCGCCGAGGCCCGAAAAGTCGCTGCGCACCACACTCAAGCTGAGTGCCGGGTCGTTGGCGGTGAGGATGCCCTGTTCGCTGTCGATGAAGCGGCTGCGCTCGACGGTGAGCCGTCCCGCCTCGTGCCGGATGCCGGAGCCGTTGCGGTCGGGGACGCGGATGCCGCGAAAGTTGACGCCAACCACGCTTGCGGTTCGCCCGCGCAGCACCAGCGCCGCCTTCCCCTCGCACGCGGTGCCGACAAAGGTGACGGTGCCGGGCGCGGCCTCGATCCGCACGTCGCCCGCCTCCTGCACCGCACATTCGCGATACTCGCCGGGTGCAAGGCGGACGGTCCCGCGCCCCGCACCGATGGCGGAAACCGCCGCCTGCACGCTCGCGAAACTGCGACCGAGCTCGGGCACGCTCACCCGCTGCGCCTGCGCGGCGGCGGGGGAGGCGAGGGCGAGGGCGAGGGCAAGGGTCAAGCGTGACATGGCGCTGACCTTAGCTGCGCGCTCGCATCCGCGCCATGCCGGCACCAGTCGTGGAAACGATCGACCGTCAGTCGAGGTTGGGTCGCAGCCAGCGACGGGCGGTGTCGACGTCCACCCCGCGGCGGGCGGCGTAGTCGACGAGCTGCTCCTCTCCCACCCGGGCGACGCCGAAATAGCTCGCCTGCGGGTGACCGAAGTAGAAGCCGCTCACCGCCGAGGTCGGCAGCATCGCGAAGTTCTCGGTGAGGCTGGCGCCGACCGTGCGTTCTGCGTCGAGCAGGTCGAACAGGATCGGCTTCAGACTATGGTCGGGGCAGGCTGGGTAGCCGGGGGCGGGGCGGATGCCGCGATATTCCTCGCGGATCAGCGCGGCGTTGTCGAGCTGCTCGCCCGGCGCATAGCCCCACAGCTCGCGGCGGACGTGCGCGTGCAGTCGCTCGGCAAAGGCTTCGGCGAAGCGATCGGCGAGCGCTTTCAGCAAGATGTCCGAATAATCGTCGTGCGCCGCGCGGAAGCGTTCGAGGTGCGGCTCGATGCCGTGAATGGCGACGGTAAACCCGCCCAGCCAGTCGCCCGCCGGATCGATGAAGTCGGCGAGGCACATGTTCGCGCGCCCGTCGCGCTTGACGATCTGCTGGCGCAGGAAGGGGAGGCGGACGTGACCGTCCCCCTCCCGCGGGCGGGAGGGGTTAGGGGTGGGCTGCAGCGCCGCCAGCGGTGCCGGACCCGGCCCACCCCCGGCCCCTCCCGCAAGCGGGAGGGGAGGTTCGAGCAACACCACGTCGTCGCCTTCGCGCGCGCAGGGCCACAGGCCCACGACGCCCTTCGCGGTCAGCCATTTCTCCTCGATGATGCGAGCCAGCATCGCCTGCGCATCAGCCCACAGCCCGCGCGCGCTGTCGCCGACGATCGGATCATCGAGGATCGCGGGAAACACCCCCGCCAGCTCCCACGAGCGAAAGAACGGCGTCCAGTCGATCGTCTCGGCGAGGTCGGAGAGGTCCCAGTTGTCGAACACATGCAGCCCCGGCTGCTCGGGCGGCGGGGGTTTGAGGCGCATGTCGGCGTCGAAGCCGTTGGCACGCGCGTCGGCGAGACTCGCGAGCATCGACTGGCCCTTGCCCTCGCGCACCTCGCGGACATGGGCATAGTCGCGAGCGATCTCCCCCACATATTCCGCGACGCCGGTTTCGCTGACGAGGCTGGTCGCGACCCCGACCGCGCGGCTCGCGTCGAGCACGTGGATGACCGGCCCGTCGTAGGCGGGGTCGATGCGCAGCGCGGTGTGGACGCGGCTGGTGGTGGCGCCACCGATCAGCAGCGGGATCGACAGGCTAGCGCGCTGCATCTCTTCCGCCACCGTCACCATTTCGTCGAGGCTAGGGGTGATGAGGCCGGAGAGGCCGATGATGTCGGCGTCGACTTCGCGCGCGGTGTCGAGGATCTTCGACCAGGGCACCATCACGCCGAGGTCGATCACCTCGTAACCGTTACACTGCAGCACCACGCCGACGATATTCTTGCCGATGTCGTGCACGTCGCCCTTCACCGTCGCCATGACGATACGGCCCTTGGCGCGCGCGCCCTCCTCCTTTTCCGCTTCGATGAAGGGGATGAGGTGCGCGACCGCCTTTTTCATCACGCGCGCGGATTTCACCACCTGCGGCAGGAACATCTTGCCCGACCCGAACAGGTCGCCGACGATGTTCATCCCGTCCATCAGCGGGCCTTCGATGACCTCGATCGGGCGCGGCGCGAGCTGACGTGCCTCCTCGGTATCGTCGACGATGTGCGCGTCGATGCCCTTGACCAGCGCATGTTCGAGCCGGCGCGCGACCGGCCAGCCGCGCCATTCCTCCGCCGCCTTTTCCGCCGCGACGTCGGTGCCGCGGAAGCGTTCGGCGAGCGTGATAAGCCGCTCGGTCGCGTCCGGGTGCGCGTCGAGGATGACGTCCTCGCACGCCTGCCGTAGCTCGGGGTCGATGGTGTCGTAGACGTCGAGCTGCCCGGCGTTGACGATGGCCATGTCCATGCCCGCGGAGATGGCGTGATAGAGGAACACGCTGTGCATCGCCCGGCGCACCGGCTCGTTGCCGCGAAAGCTGAAGGAGAGGTTGGAGAGCCCGCCCGAGATGTGAACGTGCGGGCAGCGCGCCTTGATCTCGCGCGTCGCCTCGATGAAGTCCAAGGCGTAGCGGTTATGCTCCTCGATCCCCGTCGCCACCGCAAACACATTGGGGTCGAAGATGATGTCCTCGGGCGGGAAGCCGTCGGCAGTGAGCAGCTTGTAGGCGCGCTCGCAGATCTCGACCTTGCGCTGCGCGGTGTCGGCCTGACCGACCTCGTCGAAAGCCATCACCACCACCGCCGCCCCGTAGCGGCGGGCGGCGCGGGCCTGTTCGAGGAACGGCCCCTCACCCTCCTTCATGCTGATCGAATTGACAATTGGTTTGCCGGGGACGCACTTCAGTCCCGCTTCGATGACGCTCCATTTCGAGCTGTCGATCATCACCGGCACCCGCGCGATGTCTGGTTCGGCGGCGATCAGCTTGAGGAAGGTCGTCATCGCCAGTTCGGCGTCGAGCAACCCTTCGTCCATGTTGACGTCGATGATCTGCGCACCGTTCTCGACCTGGCTGCGCGCGACATCGACCGCCTTGGCATAATCGCCGGCGAGGATCAGCTTTTTGAACGCCGCCGATCCGGTGACGTTGGTGCGCTCGCCAACATTGACGAAGCGGGCGGTGGAGGCGGTGGAGGTCATGCTTTTGTCCAGTTCCTCCCCTGGAAAGGGGAGGTGGCCCGCGCAGCGGGTCGGAGGGGTGTCACCGGTTTGGGGGGGCACGACGCTGACGGGGACACCGCTCCGTCAGCCCTGCGGGCTGCCACCTCCCCTTTACAGGGGAGGGACTAAGCCGCCGCCATCGTGAAGGCCTCCAGCCCGGCGAGGCGCGTCGCGACCGGCAGCGTCGGCACTGGCCGCGGTGCGACACCCGCGACGGCGCGAGCGATCGCCGCGATATGCGCTGGCGTCGAGCCGCAGCAGCCGCCGAGGATGTTGACCTGTCCGCCCTGCGCCCACTCGGCGACGAGGCCTGCGGTCTCCGCCGGCGTCTCGTCATATTGGCCGAGCTCGTTGGGGAGGCCCGCGTTCGGATAAACCATCAGCAGCGTGTCCGCGATCTGCGCCAGCGTGCGCACGTGCGGCCGCAGCTGCGCCGCGCCGAACGAGCAGTTCAAACCCACCGTCACCGGCCGCGCATGGCGCACCGCGTACCAGAAGGCCTCGACCGTGTGGCCCGAGAGGTTGCGCCCGGCGAGGTCGGTGATGGTCATCGACAGCATCAGCGGCACCTCGCGCCCCGACGCGGCCTCCGCCTGCTGGGCCGCGACCACGCCAGCCTTTGCATTGAGCGTGTCGAACACCGTCTCGATCAGGATGAAGTCGACGCCGCCTGCGATCAGCGCGTCGCACTGCTCGCGATAGACTGAGACCAGCTCGTCGAAGTCGATTTCGCGATAGCCGGGGTCGTTGACGTCGGGGGAGAGTGACAGCGTCTTGTTGGTCGGCCCGACCGCACCCGCGACGAAGCGCCGCCGCCCGTCGCGCGCCTGTGCCGCGTCCGCCTCCTCACGCGCGATGCGGGCGGAGGCGATGTTGATCTCCGCCACGAGCGCCTCGGCGCCATAGTCGGCCTGGCTGATGCGGTTGGCGCTGAAGGTGTTGGTCGAGACGATGTCCGACCCGGCATCGAGATAGGCGCGCGTAATGCCGCGCGGCACCTCAGGCTTGGTCAGCGCTAGGATGTCGTTATTGCCCTGCTGATCATGCCGCAGCGTCAACGTGCCGCGATAGTCGGCTTCGACCAGCCCGAGCCGCTGGATCTCCGTTCCGAACGCGCCGTCGGTGACGAGGATACGTTCGCGCGCTGCCGCCTCTAGCGCCGCCCGCGCGCTCACGCCGCCTCCTCCACGACCTGCGCTTCGCCTTTGGGCCGCACCCCCAGCAAGTGGCAGATCGCATAAGCGAGTTCCGCACGATTGAGCGTATAAAAGTGGAAATCGCGCACTCCGCCCGCGTAGAGGCGGCGACACAGTTCAGCCGCGATCGTGCCCGCGACCAGCTGACGCGCGTCGGGCTTGTCGTCGAGCCCGTCGAATAGCGTCTCCATCCAGTCTGGAAGGTGCGTGCCGCACATCGTCGACATGCGCCGGACCGCGTTGAAGCTCAGCACCGGCATGACGCCCGGCACGATGGGGGTAGCGATCCCCGCGGCGGCGGCGGCGTCGCGAAAGCGGAAGAAGGTATCGGGCTCGTGAAAGAACTGCGTGATCGCCCGGCTCGCGCCCGCGTCGAGCTTGCGCTTGAGATTGTCGATATCCGCCTCAAGCGAGGTCGCTTCCGGATGGCACTCGGGATAGGCGGCAACGGAAATTTCGAAAGGCGCGATGGAGCGCAGCCCCGCAACCAGCTCAGCAGCGCTGGCATAACCATCGGGATGCGATGCGAAGCGCGAGCCCGCTTCACTGGGGTCACCGCGCAGTGCGACGATGTGCTTCACCCCCGCGTCCCAGTAACTGCGCGCGACCTCCTCTATCTCGCCACGCGACGCATCGACGCAGGTGAGGTGAGCGGCGACGGGGATGTCGGTTTCCGCGACGATCCGCGCGACGGTCGCATGGGTCCGCTCCCGCGTGGTGCCCCCGGCGCCGTAGGTGACCGACACGAATTCGGGCGCGAGCGGCGCCAGCGTCTCGATCGAGCGCCAGAGCGTCTGCTGCATCGCTTCGGTCTTAGGCGGGAAAAACTCGAAGCTCACCGCAATGTCGCCGGCGAGGCCCGCGAACATCGGTGATGCGTTGGCGCGCCTTGCCTCGCTGATCGGGGTGGGGGGTGCGCTGTCGGTCATATGCCGTCTCCGTCGCTGCGCCGCCGGCCCAGCCAAAGTTTCACGTTGAGCGCCGCGCCTTTCAGCTCCTCGCTCTTCTCGAGCAGCAGGCCGCTCGCGGCGAACCAGCCGCGGATCTGCCCGTCGGAAAAGCCGAGCCGAACATGCGCCGCTTCGCGCCGCAACTCCTCGCGGTCATGAGGAGCGAAGTCGACGATCAGGAGATGTCCGCCGCCGGTCAGTACGCGCGCCGCTTCGGCGATTGCGCGGTCCGGTTCGTCGAGAAAGTGCAGCACCTGATGCATGACGACGCTGTCGACGCTCGCGTCGGCGAGCGGGAGAGCGCGCAGGTCGCCGAGCTTGAGATCGACGACCTGCTCGCCATCGGCGGCGATGCGCGAGCGTGCCACGCGCAGCATCTCCGGGCTGCGATCGATGGCCGTGACCCGCGTCGCCTGGGGGGCGAGGATGGCCGCCATCCGCCCCGTCCCCGTTCCGAGATCGAGGAGATGGCCGAGGCGCCGCTTGTGCAGCACGCGGATGATGGCGTCTTCGACCTCCTCTTCCGCAACGTGCAGCGAACGGATCGAGTCCCATGTCTCGGCGTGGGCGGCGAAATAACGCTGCGCCGCGGCCGCGCGCTCCTCCTGGATTGCGCCTAGCCGCGCGCGATCCGCCGCAACCTCTGCCGCATCGTCCGGATGGCGTGGAAGCTGCGCGAACAATGTCCCGAGGGCTCGCACCGCACGCGTTTGCGCCAGACGGACGAACACCCAGCTTCCTTCGCGGCGTCGATCGACGAGGCCGGCTTCCTCGAGAATGCGCACGTGACGGGAGATTCGCGGCTGGCTCTGCTCCAGCAGCGAAGCAATTTCCCCAACCGCCAGCTCTCCCCGCTCCACCAGCGACAGAATGCGCAGCCGGGTGCGATCGTTCAGCGCGCCGAACAGCACCTCAGCCCGCCTCGCGGCGTCGGGTGGTGTCGCGTCACCCGAACTCGGCGTTTCGTCTGCGGCGACGATATGAAGGAAGGGAAGGTCGGCCACGCGCTTGACATAAAGTTTTCTTTATATGTGTCAAACGGGAGGAACGGCGCTAAAACTCCACCGATTTGCTTGAGTTTTCGGATGTTGGTGGTTTCGCGGGATTACCGTTGTCGCAAGTCGGCAAAAATCCCCATTGCGCGGCTCCCGCCGGGCGAATATTGGGCTAGCCGTTGGCGGCGCGAACCGGATAGCCGGGGAGAGACCAGCCAAGTTTTGCTAGAGGGGTTTCCTCATGAAGAAGATTGCGTTCTCGATCGTCGCCGCTTCGGGTCTCGCGCTTGCTGCTTGCTCGCAGCCGGCCGCCGAAACCACGACGACCACCGACACCACCACCACGACGGCGACCCCGGCGGCTGAGGGCACGATGACCTCGACCACCGGTGCGACCGACACGATGGCTCCGGCCGCCACCGGCACCGACGCGACCGCCACCACCGGCGCCGCGACGACCACCACCCCGGCGACCACCACCACCTCGACCGACGCCGCTGGCTCGACCTCGACCACGAGCGCGACCAACCCGGCGACCGGCACCAGCACGACCGTCACCACCGAAGAAAAGAAGTAATCTTTTGATCTCGGTCGGTCCTTCGGATCGATGACGTCGGGGTCGGCATCCTTTCGGGTGCCGGCCCCTTCGTTTATGCAATGTGCTGCGTGAGCTTTTGGAGGGGCGACGATGCGTTCAGTGCTGCCGTTGCTTCTTCTGACAGCCGCGCTTGGCGCCTGTTCGCCCGCACCGGATGACGCGGCGGGCGGTGGGCTCAATCAGGCGGAAGCAGAGCAGCTCGACCGGGCCGCCGCTCGCATCGACGCGCGGCCCCCCTCGCCCGGCGCGGATGCGGCAGCGCGGCACGAAGCTGAGGTGGAAGCGCGGCTCGCCGCGGAACCAAAGCCGCGCTGAACGCTTGCAGCGCGACGCGAGTTGATTACAACTTGCCCGCGAAGCTCCCCGAAGGCTGCGGCCGACGTGGACTGCTTCGGATCATCGTTGGAGTAATGGTATGAAGTCGACCCTGACCCTGACCGTTGCAGCCGCCGCCGCGCTCGCGCTTTCGGCTTGCTCGCAGCGTACTGAGAACGCCGCTGAAACCGCCGTCGAAGGCGCTGCTGCGGACACCGCGGCGAACGTCGAAAACGCTGCGGAAGCGACTGCGGCGACCGCGCGCGACGCTGGCCGTCACGCCGAGAACGCCACCGAGAACGCCGCTGCTGCGGTGAACAACGCGGGCGACGCGGCGGCTGACGCCACCGGCGAAGCTACCGCGCGTGCGGGCCGTGCGATGCAGCAGGCCGGCAACGAGATGAAGGACTGATCCACTCGTTCTACGAGTGACAGTCTGAGGGCGCGTTTCCAAACGGGAGCGCGCCCTTTTCTTTTGCGCGAACTGCTTCCGCCAGTCCTGTCCTCCGGCGAATGCCGGAGCGGTGGCTGGTGCGGCCGAAGCTCAAGGTTCTGTAGCCAGGTGCTCCTGCGAAAGCAGGAGCCCAGGGCAGTCAGGCGCAATTCTAGGCCGCCCTAGGCTCCTGCTTTTGCAGGAGCACATGTTAGCGATAAGCCTGCTCGGGGACGCTCCCGCCTTCGCATTATCCGCGCCACCATTCGGCGCACGCCAGCGAACTTAAAGTGCGACGTCCTTGCCCATCAGCGTGGGGAGGAACCCCTCGTGCGCTTCGCGGAGCTCTGCCAGCGGAACGCTCGCGGCGCCCAGGACCAGTGCATCGCCCATCGCTGCGCCGACCAATCGGTGCTTGATGCCGAGGTCAGCGAGTCGACGCACGAACGGATCGCCGTTGTCGACCGCGACGAGGTAGCGCGCCTGATCTTCACCGAACCACCAGCCGGTCTCGCCTGTTTCGCCGAGATCACGGGCTTCGGGGGCCCACAGTCGAACGCCGACGTTGCCCGCCAGCGCCATCTCCGCCGCGGCGACTGCGAGACCGCCGTCGGAGAGGTCGTGCACCGCGCGCACCAGTCCTTCGTGAATCAGCGTCCGCACCGCGTCGCCGACCTTGCGTTCGAGCGTCAGGTCGAACGCGGGCGGTGGGCCCTCCTCGCGACCGTGGATCACGCGCAGCCACTGGCTTTGGCCGAGATGCGCGCCTCCGCCGCCGACCAGGAACAGGTCCCAGCCGTCCTCGACCGCGATCCCGACCGCGCGGCGCCAATCGTCGATCAGCCCGACCCCGCCGATCGCGGGGGTGGGGAGGATGGCGGACCCGCCGCCGGTCGCCTTGCTCTCGTTGTAGAGGCTGACGTTGCCGCTCACGACCGGATAGTCGAGCGCGCGGCACGCTTCGCCCATGCCGTCGAGGCAGCCGACGATCTGCCCCATGATATCTGGGCGCTGCGGGTTGGCGAAGTTGAGGCAGTTGGTGATCGCGAGCGGGGTCGCGCCGACCGCGGTGAGATTGCGCCACGTCTCCGCGACCGCCTGCTTGCCGCCCTCGACCGGATCGGCGAAGCAATAGCGCGGGTTGCAGTCGGTGGTGATGGCGAGCGCCTTGTCGCCGGGCGATCCGTCGGCCCGCGCGACGCGCACTAGCGCTGCATCGCCGCCCGGCGGCATCACTGTGTCGCCGCCGACCTTGTTGTCATACTGCTCCCATATCCAGCGCCGCGAGGCGAGGTCGGGCGAGCCCATCAGCGCCAGCAGGTCCGCTGCCGGATCGGCGCTCACCGGCACGTGGCCCAACGGCGCCGGCTTGGGCGTCGCGACATGCGGCCGATCGTAAAGCGGCGCATCGTCGGCGAGCGGGCCAAGCGGAATGTCGGCGACCGTTTCCCCGCGCCACACCAGCTCCATGTGGCCGGTGTCGGTGACTTCGCCGATAACCGCGAAGTCCAGTTCCCACTTGCGGAAAATCGCCTCCGCCTCGGCCTCGCGGCCAGGCTTCAGCACCATCAGCATGCGCTCCTGGCTCTCGGAGAGCATCATTTCGTAGGGCGTCATACCGGTCTCGCGGCAAGGCACCTGGTCCATGTCGAGCCGGATGCCCGCGCCGCCCTTTGACGCCATCTCCACCGAGGAGCTGGTGAGGCCGGCCGCGCCCATGTCCTGAATGGCGACGATGGCGTCGGTGGCCATCAGCTCGAGGCAGGCTTCGATCAGCAGCTTTTCGGTGAAGGGATCGCCGACCTGCACCGTGGGACGCTTGTCCTCGTCGCCCTCCTCAAAATCGGCGCTGGCCATGGTCGCGCCATGGATGCCGTCGCGCCCGGTCTTGGAGCCGACATAGACGATCGGATTGCCGATGCCGGTGGCGGCGGAATAGAAGATCTTGTCGGTCCGCGCGACGCCGACGGTCATCGCGTTGACGAGGATGTTGCCGTCATAAGCGGGGTGGAAGTTCACCTCTCCGCCGACCGTGGGCACGCCGACGCAATTGCCGTAGCCGCCGATCCCCGCGACCACGCCCGAAATGAGGTGGCGCATCTTGGGATGATCGGGCCGCCCGAAGCGCAGCGCGTTCATATTCGCGACCGGCCGCGCGCCCATCGTGAAAACGTCGCGCAGGATGCCGCCGACCCCCGTCGCCGCACCCTGATAGGGTTCGATGTAGCTCGGGTGGTTGTGGCTCTCCATCTTGAAGATCGCCGCATCGCCGTCGCCGATGTCGATGACGCCTGCATTTTCCCCCGGCCCGCAGATCACCCACGGCGCCTGCGTCGGCAGCTTCTTGAGGTGGATGCGCGACGATTTGTAGGAGCAATGCTCCGACCACATCACCGAGAATATGCCGAGTTCAGTGAGGTTGGGCTCGCGCCCCAACGCAGCGAGAACGCGGTCATACTCCTCCGGGGACAGGCCGTGGTCGGCGACGATCTGCGGAGTGATGGCGGGGCTGGGGGAGCGCTCGGTCGACATGACGCGCGCCTTAGCCAAGCCGTCGCGTCGAAACCAGCACCTCCCACCCCTCGATGCGCGAGTGTAAACGCAGCAGCAGCGCGCGGCTTGCCGAACGGCGCCGGATCGGCTTTGCCGCGAGCCATGTCGAGCGCACCGCTCCCCGACAGCGAACACGCCATCGCCGCCCGGCCGGGGCTGTGGCGCGACCTCGCGATCCTCGCGCGGTTTGACCGGCCGATCGGCTGGTGGCTGCTGTTCTGGCCCTGCGCCTTCGCGATCGGTCTCGCTGGCGGGCTGGCGAGCCACTGGTGGCTGTTCCCCGCTTGTCTCGTGGGCGCCATCGCCATGCGCGGGGCGGGGTGCGTCTACAACGATATCGTCGATCGAGAGCTCGATGCGCAGGTCGCGCGCACGCGCGATCGGCCGCTGGCGAGCGGGCGGGTTTCGCTGCGCGTTGCCTGGGGCTGGCTCGCAGCGCTGAGTCTCGTCGGGCTGGGAGTGCTGCTGATGCTGCCATGGCGCGCGCAGATCATCGCGCTGGCGAGCCTCGCACTCGTCGCCGCCTACCCCTTCATGAAGCGTATCACCTGGTGGCCGCAGCTGTGGCTCGGCCTCGTGTTCAGCTGGGGGGCGCTGGTCGGGGGCGCGGCGGTGCGCGAGGCATGGCCAGAGGCGGCAATCCTCTGGCTCTATGCGGGCTGCGTGTTCTGGGTCGTCGGCTACGACACGATCTACGCGCTGCAGGACATCGAAGACGACGCGATGGTCGGCATCCGCAGCTCCGCTCGGGCGATGGGCGCGCGGGTGAGGGGCGGGGTGGCGCTGTGTTACGCGTTGGCGCTGGCGGGCTGGAGCCTCGCGCTGTGGCAGGTACGGCCCGAATGGGTCGCGCTCGTCGCGCTCGTGCCCGCAGCGGCGCATCTTGGCTGGCAGGTGGCGGCGCTACGGCGCGAAGATGCTGCGATGGCACTGCGACTGTTCCGGGCCAATCGCTTCACCGGGCTGCTCGTCGCGTTGGCCTGCGTGACGGTGGGGAGCACGGCGTGACCCTCGCCCGCTCGTAACGTCGCGTCTCCCGGAGCGTGGTCTGTGCAACGATCGCGCTTTTCCCCCCGGACTGTTCGCTTGGCGTTCAGGCGCAGGGTCATTATAGCGCGCCGCATGTTGTCTGCCCGCCCCCGCACCTCCGCCCGCGCTGCCGCCATCGTCCTCGCCGCGAGCCTCGCGCTGCCGCTCGGCGCCTGTGCCGGTCGAGGGGGCGGCGGGATCACCGACACCAACTATGTCGCGCGCGACGTCAACACGCTCTATTCGGCCGCAAAGGAGCGGCTCGACGCGCGCGATTATGCGACCGCAGCGGCGCTGTTCGATGAGGTCGAGCGCCAGCATCCCTATTCGCCCTGGGCCCGCCGCGCGCAGTTGATGAGCGCGTTCAGCAACTATGCGGCCGCCGAATATACCAAGGCGATCGAGACCGCGCAGCGCTTCCTCCAGCTGCATCCCGGTAATCGCGACGCGCCCTACGCCTATTATCTGGTCGCGCTCTCCTATTATGAGCAGATCAACGACGTCACCCGTGACCAGCGCATCACGCTGCAGGCGCAGGAGGCGCTGACCGAGCTCGTCCGTCGCTATCCGAACACCGAATATGCGACCGACGCGCGCTTGAAGCTCGACCTCGTTGCCGACCACCTCGCGGGCAAGGAGATGGAGATCGGCCGCTTCTACCAGCGATCCTCGCGCTGGCTGGCGGCGACGCTGCGTTTCCGCCAGGTGGTCGAACGCTATCAGACCACCAGCCACGCACCCGAGGCGCTTTATCGCCTGACCGAAAGCTACCTCGCGCTCGGTGTGCCCGAGGAGGCGGTGAAGTCGGCGTCGGTGCTGAGCAGCAACTACCCCGGCAACGAATGGTACGAGCGCGCCTATCGCCTCGTCCAGCGCAACGCGATGAAGGTGTGGGAAAGC
>ERZ501047.9-NODE-9-length-84059-cov-7.673385_pt1 | contig 84059 bp, 85 predicted proteins | sample MGYA00510868_ERZ501047 | MGnify/ENA primary metagenome ERZ501047 (study PRJEB25958, sample SAMN03398593) | human skin metagenome | study: EMG produced TPA metagenomics assembly of the Human Skin Microbiome Metagenome (human skin metagenome) data set. | reverse complement strand
GCCGGGTGCCTCAGCCGGCCAGCCCCAGGTGCCGGGCGACGAGGGCACTGATCTCACTGGCCGCAGCGGCACTCGACATCTCGCAGAACACCCACCGGCCCGGACGGCCGGGACTTCTCCGACCACGCCAGCGAACCGGACCCGCCCTTCACGGCGTACGAGATGGCGCTGATCAACCACCACAGCTACCCCGTCACACGGGGTGAGCCTGGCTGGGGCGAGCCGATGGCGACGCTGCTCGAGTGCGGGGGCGGCTGGGTGGAGCCCTTCTCCGCCGAGGAGGTCGCCGCGACCGAGCAACGGCTGGAGGTGACGTTCCCGGTGCTACTCCGCGAGTGGCTCACCACGCTCGGCGGCATGGCGTGGTCACCGAGAAGCTGGACGAGCTCTCCGTACGCGACGGCCGGCTCTTCATGCCGTGGTTCGATGCCGAGCTCGACCTCCACCTCCGAGGTGGTGACCTCGCCGAAGGGGCGGCAGCCGCTGGACCCGTACCTGGTGAGGTCGGCGGGAGACGAGCTCTGAGAACAATCGCCTGAACGTCACCCGTCTGCCTGCAAGGCTGATCCCATGGGATTCGAGCTATTCGTCGTCGACGACGATGACCGCGACATCGGCCCCCGCGCCCACATCGTGAGCCTTCTGGAACAGCTGGAGGGATGGCACTGGGAGAGCCCCGGCGTGGGCCGGTTCCACTGGCCCGACTACGGCCCTGACTTCGAAGAGACTGTCTACGTCGGCGAGGACGACCCGTGCGGATCGCTGATGTTCGAGCGACCGTCGCAAGAGACGACGGTGATGGCAGCCGGTCTCGCCGCCACCCTGGGAGTCAGCCTCTTCGACACCGGTGCTGAGGGCGACCCAGAGGTGGAGACGCCGGAGGCGACGACGCACTTCACCGCGTACGAGGTCGGGCTTCTCCGCGGCGGAGTCATGCCCGTGTCGACGGGCGACCCCCACTGGGTCGAACGGATGGCCGATGCCGTCCGGGCCCTCGACGGCACGGTCGAGCCGGCCTCCCCCGAGGAGATCGCCGCAACCGAGCAGCGGCTGGGTGTCCCGCTGCCGGCCTTGCTCCGCACGTGGTACGCGACGGTCGGCCCGATTGCGGTAGGCCAGCTCAACGAGCTGACGCTCGAGGACGGCCGGCTGTGGTTGCCCGACATTGGAGTCAGCTGCGACCTGACCGACGAGCCGACACTCGGGCCCGACGACCCAGAGCCCCTCGCGGAGTACCTCACGCGCAACCTCTTCTCGGAGATCTGAGGCTCTATTTTCTGTCGCGCTTCGCGCTCCGCGGCAGCGGGGCTATAACCCCTGTCTTCCCTCGTCGATCGACAGCGGCGGCCCGAGACCCGGTGCCGGTAGGCCTCGCTGCCGCTCTCCTCAGTCCAGACAGGGGGCCCCGCCGCCGGAACTCGATGGTTGAGCAAAGATCCTCCAAGCCTGCGAGGAGGAGCTGCGTCGAGACCGGGCTTGTCCGAGCTGGCGAGGACACGACCACCTAGCAAGGGTTCTGTGCGAACAGAAGCGAAATTTCGCTTCTGTTTGCACAGAACACTTGTTCAATGCGGCCCGTGGTTAGGGGGCGATGCGCGCGTACAGGGTCAGCATCTTGTCGAGCTCGACTCCCCAGTTGAGCTTCTCCGCGATGGCCCGGCGGCCGTTCTCGCCGTGCTCCCGGGCCAGATCATGGTCGGTGTTGTAGCGGGTGATCCACTCCGCGACGGCGTCGGTGTCGAACGGGTCGACGGCCACCCCGCAGCCGTACTCCTCGATCAGCCGCTCCCACATCGGGAAGTTCGAGCAGATCACCGGGATGCCGCAGGCCATGTACTCGAACATCTTGGTCGAGTACGCATCCACGTAGTTCGTGATCGGGTGGTCGAGCACCACCCCGCAGACGGCGTCGCGCAACGCCTCCACCACCTGCGCACGCCCCACCACGCCGGGGTAACGGACGCGCGACCACCCCGGGTGAGCCCGTGCCTCCTCCTCCTTCTGCTTGAACTTGCCGGCCAGCACACCCGTCAGCCCCTCCGGCAGCTTGGTGAACGCCTCCAGCATCTCGAACAGGCCCTGCTGCTCAGACAGCCCACCCACGTACACGAACGCGTTGCGACGCAGCGAGAACGACTTGGTGTTCACCACGGCGGCGAGCCCGACCTCCGGGAAGTTCTGCACCACCACGGTCTTGCGCGCGGGGAACTTCTCCGCGATCGTCGGCGTGGCGGTCACCACCCCTGACAGCGCCAGCCCCGCGACCTTCTCGAACGCCGTGGCAGCCGCGGCGAAGGGCAGCTTCAACGCCGGCTTGATCCAGAACTTGTTCATGATCTGCTTCGGCACGTCCTCGTGCACGTCGTACACGACCTTCTTGCCCCGCAGCCGCAGCGCGATCCCGACCGGGATCAGCTCGGGGTCGTGGAAGTGGTAGATGTCCGCGTCCTCGGCCAGCGCACGCCGCAGCAGCCGCGTCGTCGACACGGTCATGCGCGTGAAGCGGTTCGAGGCGACGCCGATACCGAGCACCGGCACACCCTCGACCACCTCGTCACGGGGGTTGGACGCGATCAGCGCCACGTCGTGGCCGGCGTCGAGCAGCGACTTGCACTCCTTGTGCAGCACGCGTGTGTCGCCGATGGCATGGACGGTGCTGAGCTGGCGGACCTTCACGGCCGCGAGTCTAGGCCGCTGCCTGCCGCCGGGCGCGGCGGTGCATGACCACCAAACGGTGCCCGGTGATCAGGACCGCCAGCCAGGCCGCCCCCAGCGCCCAGGCGCCCAGCACGTCGCTCAGCCAGTGGTGGCCCAGGAACACCCGCGACAGCCCCATCGCCGACGCGTAGATGGCGGCCAGCACCACGGTCAGCACCCGCGCCAGGAGGCACACGAGGTGCACCACGATCGCGTACGCGAGGACGCCCGCGATCACCAGGGAGTTGAGCGAGTGCCCCGAGGGGAAGCTGCCCGACGACTCGTACGGCGGGACCGCCTCCGTGAGCGGCGGCCGGTCACGCCCGACCACGGTCTTGCCCACGTGGGTCATCAGCAGCGAGCCGCTCACGGCGACGATCATCAGCGGCAACGGCCACCAGCTGCGCGTGCGCCATGCGACCAGGCAGATGACGAGGGTGGTCACGACGGGCATCCAGTACGGGCCCCCGGACTGCGTGAACGCGTTCGCGACCTGGACCAGCCCCGGCGACCGAGCGGTGACCATGAGATCGAGGACCGGTTGGTCCAGACCCGCCACGCCGTCGGACTCGGTGGTCGCGTCGTACACGGCGGCGAACAGCACCGCGAACACCGTGGCGACCGCGAACCCGACGGCGGCCATCACCGCGACCACGACGTGGGTCTCTCGGTCGCGGAACCGCACCACCTGTCGAGCCAGCCACGCGCCGGCGTTGGTGCGCGGGCGCGGATCGGGCTGGGCGCGAGTTGCGAGTCTGGTGGCGGGCATCCGTCCATTGTGGCGGTCCGCTGCGCCGGGGTGCCGTCGTCAGGCGCTCAGCATCGTCTTCATCACGTCGTCGCGGACGAGCTGGATGTCCGCGTCCGGGGCGGTCGTGCCGGCGATGCGCTCGCTCTGAACCCAGATGTTGAGGCCGTCCTTGACGCGGTAGATGCCCTGCCAGTCGTACTGGCGGACGTTGGTGGTGTCCTTCACGTAGTAGGCCGTCATCGCGCACGTCGCGGCGCTGAGCTTCGGGTCGCTCTGGATCTTCGTCGGGTTCTGGGTGACCACCGCGTTGGTGACGCCGTACTTGTCGCCTCGCTGGGTCCAGTTCTCGATGATGTAGCCGCAGCGCTTCTCCGCGTCCCACGGCGGGGAGTTGTTGCCGACGTAGACGTAGATCCAGGCCCTCCCCTGGCCGTACTGCAGGGTGACGTATCCCTTCTCCGGGTTCGACTCGTTGACGTTCCAGCCGTCGGGCATCGCGACCGAGTAGTTCTGGTAGATCTGCACGCGCTGCTTCGACGGGGCAGGGGTCGGTGTCGGGGTCGGCCGGACCGGTGTGGTCTGGACCGGCGTCGGGCTCTGCGGCACAGGGGTCTGCGGGCCAGGCGTCTGCGGCCCAGCGATCACCCCGGAGCCGCGCTTGAGGTAGAGGCCCGCTGCGGCTCCGATACCCGCCACCAGGAGCAGGGCGAGCACCACGGCGAGGATCAGCTTGAGGTTCGGCTTCCTCGGAGCAGGCGTCGAGGGCCCCCACTGCGAAGGCGTCCCTCCTCCGCTGCTGAAGGCGTTCGGCTGCGGGGGCGCGGGCGGGAACGTGGGCCCGCCGGAGACGTACGACTGCTGGGTGCCGGACTGGTGGGGCCCAGACCGCACCGGGCCTGGTTGGTACGGGCCGGGCTGGTGCGGCCCTGCCGGGGCGTTCTGAGGCGGGCCGGACGGGTACGGCCCCGGGTGCTGCGGCGTGTACCCGCCCTGGTTCGGGTTCCACGACGTCGGGTACTGAGTCACCGGGTCACCTCCTGGTTGGCACCGGTCTTGGCGGTGGCCCGCAGCGACTTGCCGCAGGCACCGCAGAACGCGGCATCCGGCAGCAGGGGCATCTCGCAGGCCTCGCAGTGGCTGAGCTCCCCCTCGCCGACACCGCGGCGACGGGCGACGCTCTCGAGAGCGGCCTCGGTGAGCCCCAGCTGGAGCGCGCGGCGGAGCCGGATCAGCAGGTACGCCAGGATGGCGAGGCCCCAGACGCTGGAGAGGACGAACCCGAGCACGCCCCCCGGCCAGCGAAGAAGCACCTGGACCCCCAGCACGAACAGCGCGTTGGCCGCGATCGCCTCCACGACCCGCAGCAGGTAGCGCGGGGTGATGCCGTCGTGGCCCCGTCCCAGCCCGCTGAACTCAGCGCCGGCAAGACCTGACGCCGTGCCCATGACCAAGGGCTTCACGAAGCCCTCGAGCAGCAGCAGGGAGGTCCAGGTGCCCGCGTCCGCGGTGCCGGGGAAGCCGGCGCTCAGCAGTGCCCAGTGCTTGACCAGTGTGTCGGCGGTGGCGTACGAGACGCCGGCGATGACACCGAAGGTGAGGCCGTCCATCAGGTCGTCGAACTTGTCGCGGCTGGCCAGCACGATGGGAGCGACCTGCCGGATGACCTCGCCCACCAGCGGGGCCAGCAGGACGGGGACCAGCATCGAGGCCACCGAAGGGACCGGAGCCGCCGACCCGTCGCCGACCGTTGAGGGGGACGGACCCCGCAGCGCCAGCCAGGCGGCCGTCCAGCCGGCTGCCAGCACGGCCGTGAGCACGAAGGCCACGCCGGTGACCAGCACCGGCTCGTCCTCCCACTGGTTCACGTCGTAGAGGTAGACCACGTAGACGATCGGGATCGCCAGGGCTGCCAGCAGCACGGCGATCGGCAAGGCACCCAGCACGGCGGCGACCAGGGTGGCGGCGGCAGCGATGCCTAGCGCCCACCTGTACGTCGACGGGCCCTTGGTGGCCCCGAACGGCATGATGGTAGAGACCAGCCGCAGCGACGCGACCGACTCGTTGGGCTTCACCGCGTACGGCACCAGGCCACCGCCGACCTGATGGCCGCAGGCGTGGCAGTAGTGGGCGCTCGTCGCCAGCTCGGCGCCACATCGGGTGCAGGGCATCGGACCTCCCTCGGAACCTGTGCGGCCCATGCTGGCACCTCACAGGGCGATCGGAAGGGTCCGGGATCAGGTTGGTGGATGGGAGATGTGGGTGGTCATCCCCGTGCAGGTCTTTGCTCTGCAGCCATCACCCCTCGAGCGAGCACTTGAAAGGTTCCAAAGTGGCAGAAGGGCTGTCTGATCTCCCGTTTCACCAGCGTGCCATCCGCAACTGCCAGCCTCATCGATGGAAGCAGCGGGGCCAGGCCGTCCGGCCTGGCCCCGTCTCATGGGTGCAGCTCAGCTCTTGGCGTCGTCCTGGGAGCCCTCGACGGCCGCCAGCGAGTCGTCGTCGGTGAGGTTGCCACCGTGCTTCGCCTTGTCGTTCTGCAGCATCTCCGCGGCCCGGGCGTCGGACACCTGGCCCTCCACCTCCGGGTTTCCCTTGCCCGAGGCGATGTCACCGCCGGCGTTCTGCGAGGTCATGGCGTTCCTTCCTGGTCGGTCCTGCGTTGTCGCCCACCGTACGGGGGCCGGGGCCGCCCCAGCCTGACGGTCCCCCGATCCCCTCCCCACGGGCCGTCCTCGCCGGCGTCCGGCATGATGGCGGGGTCTGCGAGCCCGCGCCCCTACGGAAGGACCGCACGTGCTGCGTCGAACCCTGCTGACGGCGGCTGCGACGTCGCCGCTCGCCCTGTCGGGCTGCACGTCGAGCACGACCACCCCAACCGTGGAGCCAACGGTGGCGGGGCGCACGACGACAGTCCCGCAGCAGTCGCCCGCAGGGAAGGTCCAGCTGACCTTCGCCTCGTACGCGTTCGAGGACGCCACCGTGAAGGCGACGCAGGACATCGTCGACAGCTGGAACGTAGCGAACCCCGACGCCACGGTCATCTACGAGAAGGTCGACCCCAGCACCCGCCACGAGCGGCTCGCGACGCAGCTCGCCAACGGGACGGCCCCCGATGTGATCCACGACGACGCGGTCGGCCTGGCGGGCTTCTCGCAGCACGGTCATCTCGCCGACCTCGGGCCGCTGCTGCCGGCAGCCGTCCGCTCTGAGGTGTCGGAGCGTGCCTGGGCCTCGGTCACGCACGGCGGGATCATCACGGGGGTTCCGACGATCACCCCGGTGGCCACGGTCTTCGTCAACACCGCCCTGCTCCAGGCCGCCGGCATCCCGGTGCCCACGGCCGGCACGCCGTGGTCGTGGGACACGCTGCAGGCGAACGCCCGCACGCTGACGCGGGGGCCGGAGGCGTACGGCTTCGCATGGGGCCTGAAGTCGCCGGCCGCAGCCCTGATGCCGGCCGGCCTCGCGTTCGACGGCACCTTCGTGAGCGGCGACGGGCCGAAGCCCGCCATGACCGTGGGTGACAAGGAGCTTGAGGTGCCGCGACGGATCAAGGCCATGCTGGACGCGAAGGTGATGGCACCCGCTTCGCTCACGCTGTCGGCGCCCGAGGTGCTGCCCGGGTTCTTCATGGGTGCGTACGCGATGATCATGACGAGCTGCGCCGTGGCCCGCCAGATCGGGGCCGTGTCGCCCCCGGGGCTGACGTGGGCGATGATCCCCCTGCTCACAGGCACCTCCCAGAACCAGGGCATCACCCCGCAGACCCTGTCGATCACCAAGGGCAGCAAGCATCCCCAGCAGGCGATGGCGTTCATCACCCACTACCTGCAGGCCGGACGGCTCGCCAAGGTCGCCGAGGGCGACGGCCTGGTGCCAGTGCCCCGCGCTGCCGCAGAGGTGGCGCGCACCGACATCGGTACGGCCTTCGGCTGGGACGCCGTGCTGGCCTCGTCCCCGTTCCTGGTCGACGCACCCTGGAACCGGGCCGAGAAGCTCTCGCAGTGGCGGTCCGAGGTCGCCGACCCCGCCTACCTCGAGTTCCTCGGCGGCCGCACCGATCCTGCCACCCTGCAGGCCCGGCTGGGCGACGGCTGGAAGCGGCTCAACGCTTGAGCTGAGCACGTGCTCGGCGGCGGGCTCTCCCGCACCGGCAGACCGACAGGGCTCACTCCGCTTGCCCTGCCGGGGCATCGACGCGGAACTCCCTCGCAGGCTCGGGAGCTCCTTGCTCAGCCAGCGTCTCCCGCCGGCCCTTGTTCAGCTCACAGGTGGGTCAGCTGTTCGCCGGCCAGTCCTCCGGGCCGGGCTTGCCACCGGGGGTGACGTCCTCGGGCTGGTCGGAGTGGTCGGTCCAGGTGTCCTTGGGGCGGTACCCGAGGTCGAGCATGGTGTTGGTGATGTCCCAGCGGCGGTTCTGGTTGTCGGAGACGGCGTAGTAGAGGCCCCACGTGGTCGGCGCCTCGATGGCGCAGCGCACCACCTGCTCGCAGTCGTCCTCGCTGAGCCACATGGCGTGGAGGATCTCCTTCTCGGCGAGCATCGGGTCGCCCGACATCCAGCCGATGCGCAGCGCGATGAAGTCCATCCCGTACTCGTCGTGGTAGAACCGCCCGATCGCCTCACCGAAGATCTTCGAGACCCCGTAGAACGAGTCGGCCCGCGGCGGCGTGGTGGCGTACACGGGCCACTCGCCGAGCCGGTCGTACATGCCCATGGCGTGGTTCGACGACGGGAACACGAACCTGCGCACCCCCTTCTCGCGTGCTGCCTCCAGCGTGTTGCGCAGGCCGATGATGTTGGCGCTCAGCACGTCGTCCCAGCTCGACTCGGGGCTCGCCGACCCAGCCAGGTGGATGACGGTGTCGACACCCTCCATCAGCGGCAGCACCTCCTCGTACGACGTGAGGTCGGCCTTGCGCAGCTCCTTCTCCTGCTTCTCGGTGCGGGGGGTACGGCCCTGCATCACGATCTCGTACGTGTCGGAGAGCCGCTCCGACAGCACGATCCCGATGTTGCCCGTCGCACCCGTGATGAGCACCTTGCGTCGCGTCTCAGTCATGCGTCGATCCTTGGGGGCCGAGTGAGCTCCGTCAATGGGCGTCTCACGACGAGGGGTGGGGCTCACAACGGTTGCTCCACCAGCACGGTGACGCCGTCGAGCCGGTTGACGATGCGCATCAAGACGACGACCTTCGACCCGTCGGTTGCTGCGTCCCAGACCTCAGCCTCTGCGCCCTCGGTGATACCGGGCATGGTGAGACCAACCCCGGCCCACTGAAACCCGTCACCGGAACGCCAGAGCGTGACGACCTTCCGATCGTTCGATCCCGTGACAAGGACGACTTCGTTCCCGTAGACGAGCAGCGACTCGTGGCTCGTCCTCCCCCAGCTGTCCATCACCGCGAGACTCCAAGTCTGGCCGCTGTCGCTGGAGGTCCAGATGGTGGTGGATCACTTCGCACTCTCTCGTGCCCGAGAGCGACCCAACGCCACCAGGCGCTGGCCCGCGACGACTACTTGGGCGAGCGACCCCTCTGCGAGGTCGCCTAGCGGCAGCTCGACGACCGTCCAGACCGAGCGCTCTGCTGAGACCTATGTTCGCCGCTCCTTCCCTCTGCTGGTCCAGGCGTGCCCCACGGCCAAGAAACCATCGCCAACGCCTGGGACCGCTGCGGGTCTGGTCCTCCAAACCGTCGAGATCGGTGGCCAGTGCGTTGGGGATGGTGCCTACGCCCAGGGGCTTGCCCGGAGCGGCACCGAACACCTCCGCCGGCAGCTTCGGGGCGTTGACGACGGGCGGCTCAGGCGGCTTCAGCAGGCTGCAGCCTGCCAGCACGGCGACCAGGAGGAGCACGGCCAGTGGGCGGGGTCTCGTCATGGCAGGGACGCTAACCAGGGGCTCAGTCAGCCGATCTCCCCTCCGGCCGGTTATCCCCAGCTTCCGGATCTCTCTCAGGAAGTTCTTGGGAACAGCATCAGTCCCCCAGCGCCGCGATCGCGTCGGCCGCGGTTACGGCAGCCGGTCGCACCCACCCAGGCAGGTCGGCGCGACCGACGAAGGGGCGTACGAGGCCGTACGGGCTGAGCCTCGTCGCCACCATCAGCAGCTCGCGGCGTTCCTGAGTGGCGTCGCCGTACCGCCTCCCCACGAGCGCCTCCAGCGCCGCATCCACCTCGTCGTTGACGTGGGCCGCCTGTTCCCGCAGCGTCTCGGGGCCGTCGGCGACCAGCACCTCCTGGTGGAAGAGGGTCATGGCCAGCGCGTCGGTGGGGTGCTCCTCGCAGAACCGCGGCACATGGGCCGCCGCCTCGCGCACCGCCCGGTGCGGGTCACCGATCGCGTACGCCTCCCGCAGCCCCACGTGGAACCGCTCGATCGATCGCAGCCACAGGCGACCGGCGAGCTCCTCGCGCGACGCGAACCGGTGGTAGATCGAGCCGGTGGGGGCACCCGCCGCCCGCGCGGCGGCCGCGACCGTGAACGACCGGCCGCTCTCGGCCAGGGCGCGCGCCGCCCCGTCGAGGATGTCGTCGTCGGTGAACCGGGCCGGTCTTGCCATGGCAGCACACCCTAGCTATCTTCTAGAGCATGAGTTTTAGATCATCGCGTCTATTTGATCGTGGTGACACCGGCGCGCCACCGCAGCCCTGGGCCAAGGCAGTGGGATGGGGCTGCCTGGCCGCGGTCGCGCCCTCGCTGCTGTGGCGGGTCGCCATGCTGGCGGGCGTGGACACCGGCTTCGCGGAGTCGGAGCTGTTCCGCTCCAGCGGGTTCGGCACCGCGTACGTGCTCGGGCTCGACGTCGCCGAGCTCATCGGCGGCGTGCTATGCGTCGGCCTGGTCAGGCCCTGGGGCGAGGTGTGGCCGCGCTGGATCCCGCGCCTGGGCGGCCACACGGTCCACCGCCTGCTGCCTACCACGCTGGGAGCGCTGGGCGACATCGCCCTGTACGCGATCCTCACCCCACTGATCGTCAGCTTCGCCGGACGCTGGCTCGGGCTCACCGACGCCTGGGTGCCGACCACCGGCATGTCACCGGCACAAACCACGGTGCTGCTCCTGGCGTACATCCCGCTGTTCTGCTGGCCCGCCCTGCTCACCGTCGCCCTGCTCGGCTACTGGCGCCGCCGCAGCCCCGAGGGCGCCGACCGCACGGTCACTCCGACGCCTTCCGCCTCCGCTTCGGCGCGCTGACCTCCGGCTCGGGCTCGGGCTCCTCCTCGGTCGCCTCCGCGATCACGAGCGCCACGGCCCCGTACCCGCCGAGCTCGACGGTGAACCCACCCAGTGCGTCCACGTCGCTGACGTCGAGGCCGGTCATCAGGTCGATGACCCGGCCGGCAGGGATCGCCTCGTCCTGCACCCGGGCATCGACGGGGTCGGGCCCGAAGTTCAGCACCGTGACCTGCGTGACGCCGCTCAGCAGGCGGTTCACCATCACCAGCACAGCCTTGTCCGACACGGCGGGCACCGCGACCAGGGCGCCCGTGCACAGCTCGTTCTCCATGCGGACGCGCAGCAGCACGGCCAACCGGCTCGCGAACGACCCAGCGTCGGCCAGCTGCTCGGTCAGCGGCGGGTAGAGACAGCGGGCGCGCGGCATCCCGGCCGCCGACGCGGTGGCCTCGGGGTTGGCCCCCGTCATGTCGTACGCACCGCGCTCGATCCATCGCGTGTCCCCCGTGCGGATCAGGGACGCCACCTCCGAGCGGTCGAGCGGCAGCGCGCCCATCAGGTCCCAGCCCGAGAGCGCGAAGACGCCCGGCTGCAGCAGGTTGTACGCACAGAGCAGCAGGTGCGCGTCCATGATGCGGGCCGTCTCCTCGGGCCCGATCGCGTCCAGGTCGGTGATCCCCTGGCTGGCGGCGATCACCGAAGCGGTGGTGCAGGCGATGCCGTTCTGCACGAACAGCGCGTTGTACGGGGCGGCATCGCCGGCGATGGTGTCGCGCAGGCCCTGCCGTACGGTCTCGGCCAGCTCGCGCCCCGTCAGCTCCTGCCCGCCGAACATGTACACGTCGTCGCGGTGGCGGGTCTCGAAGTGCACCAGCTCGTACGTCAGCTCGTCGTGGTTCTGCATCGCGTGCACCAGCGACGCCTGGTCGATGCCGGCGTTCATCGCCTCGGTCAGCATCAGCCGCAGGAACTCGGTGTCACCCGTAGCCAGCGCGTAGTGGTAGGCGGGCCGGGTGATGAAGTCGTACGACAGGTCGGGCCCGACCGTACCCGTCTCCAGGATGTCGTCGATGGTGAGGTTGAGCTCTTGGAACGTGAACCCGCCGACCTTGCGCACCATCGAGCCGATGAGCTGGTTGGCCGCCTGTGACAGCGGATGGCCCTCCGACCACGCCGGCGCATCGAGGGTCTTCTCGACGCCCAGGAACCCGTTGGCGTCGAGCCGCAGCCCGCCGGAGCCGAGGTCGAGCAGCGAGTGCAGGGCATCGCCCATCACCATCCGCATGCCGGCGAACGTGGGGTCGAGCCAGTTAATGGAGGGCTGCCCGTCCTTGAAGTAGTGCAGGTAGACCCAGCGCACCGGCTCGCCGTCGACGTCGTGGACGACCCGGGTGGCCGACCAGTTCGTCTCCTTCACCCCGGGCTCGTAGAAGATCACCCGCTGCAGGGCGCCGATGATGAAGCCCTCGTCGGCCAGCGCCTGCTCCTGCTCGGCGCTGAGGTTGGCCGAGTCGGCACCCTCGGGCACGTCGGGCAGCAGGTGCCACGCGCCCTCGGGGATGCGCACCATGTGATAGATGCCCGCGTAGTCCTTGTAGTCGATCTCCGCGAGCCGGAAGTCGGCGCCCTTGCCCGTGTGACCAGGCACGATGTCGTCGATCACGGTGCCGCCATGGGCGCCCGCGACCTCGGTCATGGTGCGGAACTCGTCCTCGGTGCCGAACAGCGGGTCGATCGCCATCGAGATGCGGTCGAAGTGGCCGTCGATGCTCGGCGTCAGCTCCCAGTCGGTGATGCCGCCGGCGAGCTTCAGCGGGCCGGTGTGGATGGCCTGGATGCCGATCTGCTCGAACGCCTCCCACAGCTCCTCAGCCCCGATCGCGGCGAGGAACGACTGCCGAGGGGCGGTCACCACCGAGAGCGGGTACGCCGTGTACCAGACCGACGCCTTCGACACCGCCGCGCGGGGGTCGGGCGACGCGTACGGGTTGGACCACATCAGGTGGTCGCCCTTCAGCTGGCGGGCCAGCATGATCGCGTCCTTGAGCATCGACTGCTCGACCAGCCACGACACGTACGCAGGGTTCGTCCCGTCGGCGGCGAACGGCTTCGACGGGATCACCTGCTCCGCCGAGCGGCGCCGCGCCCTGGGCCGGAGCCGCGCCGGGCGCGCCGGGTAGAACTGCGCGTCGTAGCTGATCTCCGGCAGCTCCTCGGAGGCGGCCTCAGTCTCGGGCGTCGTCATGGGCGCCACCCTAGTGATCCTCGGCGGGCGCTTGCGCGGGCCGGCCGACGTGCGGCGCACGCACACCGGCATCCCGAGCAACGGTCCCACCACCTCGAGGCGGCCACCAGGCAACAGGCAGCAACCGCATTGCCCCCCACCAGAGGCCGTCTTACGTCGAGACATCCAGGTGGTGTTCCAGGACCCGTACACCTCCCTCAACCCGTCGATGACGATCGGCGACATCCTCAGCGAGCCCCTGAGCACCCAGGGGATCGCCGGGGCGGAGGCCCGCACCCGGGTGTCAGACCTGCTGGACCGGGTGAAGCTGCGGCACGACTCGATGGACCGGCTGCCGCGCGAGTTCTCCGGCGGGCAGCGCCAGCGCGTCGCCATCGCCCGGGCGCTCGCGCTGCAGCCTCGCCTGATCGTCTGCGACGAGCCCGTGTCCGCCCTCGACCTGTCGACGCAGGCCCGGGTGCTCGACCTGCTACACGCAGCGACTGATGCTGGCCTCCCCCGTGCCCGATCCGGACGCCCAGGCCGAACGTCGGGAGCAGCGTCGAGCGCACAGTGCCGCTGTGGCCAGAGCCCTGGCCTGACCCGTGGCGCCCGAGCCGTCACACCCGCCGCAGAACGACGTGGAGGTGCACCGAGTCCCCGCCGGCGTGAGATGGTCGGGCTGTGACGACGCCGGACCTCGACCGTGTGCTCCAGTGGGAGGGGCTGGGCGCGCCCTGGGAGGTCGTCCACGACGACGGCACGACGCTCACGGTGTCGCTGTGCCAGTGCGACACGGGCCACGAGGTGGACCGGTTCTCCTCCCGTGAGGCTGCCCTCCGGGCGTACGTGGTCGAGGCCGGGAGAACCGCACCGTGAGCGAGACGGAGGCTGACCGTCGCCGGTGGCAGGAGTGGGCAGACGAGGCCTGCGCGGCCGTCGGCGTCGACCCGGCCCAGGTGGACATCCGCCTCGTTCACGCGCTCACCAAGCACGTGGCGCACCGGCTTGACCGGCCGCTGGCACCCGTCTCCTCGTACATCCTGGGCCTCGCCGTAGCGCAGGGGATGGACGCGGCCGCCGCCTACGAGCAGCTGCTGAGCACGCTGCCGACGCGGTCGACCGAGCAGTAGCGCCTGCTCAGCCCTGGTCGCCCGCGGCGCCGAGGGGCTGCTGCACCGTGTCGACGGTCCGGCTGGTGGCGATCTCGCGGGCGACCTCGCTGAGGCTGCGCTGTTGGAGAGCGCCGTGGCTCGCGGCAGGTCGAACGCCCGCCCCATGTCCACACCGACCCGCTCAGCCAGCACTCCCTTGGCCTGCTTGATGACCACGCGACTCTCCAGCGGCCCTGCAGCTGCCGCGCCACGACCGGACGCGAGCCGTGGAGTGTCGCCACCCCCAGGTCGAGTGGACCGGCCAGCAACGGCAGGGCAACCACGGAGCGCACTCCTCTTGCCAGCGCCTCGGCGCGAAAGAGCACCCACGGCTCGTGACGTGGCCGTCCGCGAGACCGGGCACCAGCACGGGGGTCCTGCGAGCGACGGCGGTGTGGGAGGGCCCCTCCCCCAGTGTCGTCTGCAGGGCGATGACGGCGCTGGCCTCCTCTCCCGAGGAGAAGACGACCCCGTCGCGGCGGCCCCTGAGGCTGTGACTGGTGGTCAGGTGTCCAGCCCCCAGGTCCTGCACGCGACCAGCACGTGCCGGTGCACCTCCGCGACGTCGACAGGGCGTGCCTCGTGGCGAGGCCCGTCGGGCAGCCCGCCATCAGCGGCCCGGTCCCCCTCAGCCATCTACCCGCCCACGTCCTTTGTCTGCCGACTGCCGCCGGCCTCCCGACGGCTCTCCGAGCCCCTCGCCGAGGCATTGTCATCCTCGGTCGACACCGCGACGGTGCGCTGGCGGTCTGATCGACCATATCGGTTGAGCCCCCCACGATGACTCGTGGACCGATCACGGCGATTCCCCTGCAGAAGCAGAAGCCCTTGTCTAGGTTGAGAAGAGCGCCGGCGGCCTCGCCGGCCAGACGGCCATACGACGGGGTGGGGCGATGAGGCGCAGGACGGTGCTGCAGGCTGGAGCGGGGATCACAGTGGCAGGACTGGCGGCCGGCTGGGCCCTTCCCGCTGAGGCGGCGCCGACCGACCTGGAACGCATCCTCGCGAACGTCGTGACGATCTTCGCCGGCACACAGGCTGACCAGTCCGATCCCACCGTCGCCTCGAAGGTGCGCACCATCGGCACGACCGCCTCGGCGCGGCTCAAGGCCATGGCTGATCCCGCGGCCCTGCCGCTCACGGCGACCGCCCTGTTCAGCGGCGTCACCCTGGGCACCGCCGAGGCGTCGCTCACGACGACCTTCCAGTACCTGGCCGAGATCGGTCTGGCCACCGTGACGCCCGGCACACCTCAGTTCGACGACGCCGCCGTGCAGCGCCGCGTGGTCGCCGGCATCGACTGGGTGCACCGGGCCTGGTACGGCGACCAGGCCCGGGGCTACTACGGCAACTGGTACGCCTGGGAGATCGGCATCCCCACGCAGCTCACGAAGGCGCTCGCGTTCGTACGCCCCGCGCTCGCCGCGTACGACCCCGCCCTCCTGCCGAGGCTGGTGGCGACCATGGATGCCTATCTGCGCGCCGGCAAGGGCGGCGACGTCGACCTCGACTCGCGTTTCCACACCGGTGCCAACCTTGCCGACATCACGGGCAACCGGATCATCCAGGGCGCCCTGGTGGGCGACGAGGTGCGCGTGGCGAAGGCGGTGGCCGACCAGTCGACGGTGTTCGCGACCATCGACCCTCAGCACCTGGTGCACGGCAACACCGACGGCTACTACGCCGACGGCTCCTTCATCCAGCACGACTCGGTGGCCTACACCGGCTCGTACGGCAAGGTGCTGCTCTCCCGCGTCGTCCTGAGCGTGAAGCTGCTGGACGGCACCTCGTACACGGCGCGAGACCTGGTGCCGACCGTCCAGCGCTGGATCACGCAGGGCTTCGCCCCGGTCATCGTTGAGGGCTACATGATGGAGATCGTCAAGGGCCGCGGCGTCTCCCGCCCCACCACCGGGTACGCCGACGTGGTCGGTGTCATCGAGGCGGCCGTCGACCTCTCCCGGTACCTCACCGGAGCCGACGCGACCCGGATGCGCGCCTACGCCAAGCACCTTGCCACCTCCGGCGCGGTCTCGGTGAACGCCGCCTCGTTCGTGTCCCCGGCCACGATCGTGGCCTACGACGCGCTCCGAGCCGACCCCGCCCTGGTCGCCGCTGACCTGGTGGACGCCACCGCGCACATCACCTTCAACGCGATGGAGCGTGACGTGCACCGCCGGCCGGGGTTCACGTTCGCGGTGGCCCGCAGCTCGTCACGGATCAGCAAGTACGAGTACATGTCGGGCGAGAACCTGCAGCCGTGGTTCCAGGGTGACGGCGCCTACTACCTCTACCTCCACGGCCAGGACCAGTCGGCGGCGTTCGGGGCCGACTACTACGCCACGGTCGGCGCGTACGGTCTGGCGGGCGTCACCGCCCCGGTGGAGCGGCGGCTCACGGTGCCGGAGGCGTACGGGCGGCTCTGGTACGAGAACCCCACCCACCCGCTGGGCTTCACCTCCTCCTCGGTCTCGCAGAACACCTACGTCTACTTCCCGGTGGGCACCAACGACTTCTCCGGCGGCGTCCGCCTGGGCGCCGACGGCGTCTCCTCGATGGTGCTGAGCGACGACGTCGCCTGGCGCGACAAGCAGCGCGGCATCCTGCCGGCCGACTTCGTGGCGTACGCGAACGCGCGCGGTGTCAAGACCACGGTGATGATCGGTGACCAGGTGGTGGTGCTCGGCGCGGGCATCACCGGCGGGCAGGGGCGGGTGGCGATGACGACCATCGACGCCCGCACGAGCCCGGTCGCCGACGCCGTTACGCTCACGGGCGAAGGGGTCGGCGGCCTGGCTCCGGCGGCCACCGGGCGGCTGCCGTGGGCTCGCTGGGCGAATGCCTCGACCGACGCGTCGGTCGGCTACGTCGTGCTCGCGGGCCCCGCGGCAGAGGCATCGGTCCAGGTCGCCTCGGTGCCCCGGTCGGCGGTACGCACCGCGAGCACCGGCACCGCCGAGCGACGGGTCGCCTCGCTGCGGATCCAGCACCCGGCCGGCACCACCGGGTCATTCGCGTACGCCCTGCTGCCGGGTGCCACCGAGGACGCGGTGCGCCGCGAGTCGGCCACCCCCAGCATGCGGGTGCTCCGCAACGACACCACCGTGCAGGCGGTCGAGCACCCTGCATCGGGCCTGTCGGCGTACAGCTTCGTGGGTGCTGGCGAGGCGGGGCGTCTGGTGGCTTCCACGCCGGTCGTGGCGATGGTCCAGCAGCAGGGTCCGACCCTGCGGATCGCGATCAGCGACCCGTTGCGTACGCAGGAGAAGCTCTCGGTCGCCGTCCGCGGCCGGGCCCACGCGGTGGGCGGGGATCCGGCGACCGTGACGTTCTCGCGGCGGCTCACGACGGTCGCGGTCCAGGGGGGCGACGGCATCGGCCGTACGCGGACCGTGGAGCTGCGGATGGGTGCCTGACCTGATCGTCGGGAACGCCTGTCTGCAGCGATCCATTCCCGTTTCGGGGCGGTTGCGCCCTGCAGGGTGAAAGATCGCCCCCGGGTGGAGGAGACGCCTGCGAACACCGCCCCGGACCCCCTAGCGTCGGGGACGTCCACAAGTTCTACGAAGGGCAGAACATGACCATCAGCAAGGATGCCGCCAGCCTCATCGGCGCGAACGCGTACGACAACAAGGGCGAGAAGATCGGCAAGATCGAGGAGATCTACCTCGACGACGTGACCGGCGAGCCGACGTTCGCTGCCGTCGCCACCGGTTGGTTCGGTCTCTCCCAGAGCCTGGTCCCGCTCGAGGGCGCCACGTCCGATGCCGAGGGCATCCGCGTCGCCTACGACGAGGACGTGGTGAAGGACGCTCCCCGTCAGGACGCCGACCAGCACCTCGACGAGAGCGAGCAGGACGCGCTGTACGCCTACTACCGTGGCCGCGGCACGGACGCCACCGTCGACCGTGACCGCACCGATGTCGACGTCGATCGTGACCTTGATCGCGACCGCGCCGACCTGGTGGGCGACCGCGACCTGGAGGTCGACCGGACCCGCGAGACCGGCGACGCCTCGGTGACGCTGCGCGAGGAGAGCCTCAACGTCGGCAAGGAGCAGGTCGAGACTGGCCGCGTCCGCCTCCGCAAGTACACGACGACGGAGAACCAGACCGTCACCGTCCCCGTCACCACCGAGCGTATCCGCGTCGAGCGCACGCCGGTCTCGGGCGACACCCGCACCGACGCCATCGGCGACACCGATGACCAGGTCGAGGAGGTCGTCCTGCGCGAGGAGCGCCCCGTCGTCACCAAGGAGACCCACGCGGTGGAGGAGGTCAGCCTCGGCAAGGAGGCCGTGACCGAGAACCGCCAGGTCACCGACGAGGTCCGCAAGGAGCACGTCGAGGTCGAGGGTGCCGACGACGTCGACGCCGGCCGTCTCGGCGACGACCGTCGCGACCGCATCTGAGGCTCGCGCCAGCCAGACAGCTAGACCAGAGGGCCCCGGCAGCGCCGGGGCCCTCTGGCGTTCCAAAGCAGGTCGCCCGCTCCCGTGACCTGCGACCACCCCCACAGTCTCTGGGCGCCACTGCCCTCACGGGCCGCCAGGGCACGCATTCCCGAGGTCGGCACGCCGCTGGCCCGGCGATAGCTGCTGGCGCCTGGCTCTGGCCCTGGGCATGCTCGCCGGGGCCGGGGTGCCGAAGGTGCCGGCGCCTGGTGGTCTGGAGGGGCCGCCGCGGCCGGGACGGTGGACGGGAGGAACGGCCCTCCCGACACGGCCAGCAGGACCGCCGCAACGGCAACGGAGAGCCACCGCGGCATGCCGCCCTCACGTCGTTCGTCACGGCGCGCGCTAGCCATGGTCAGGTACTTCACGAGATCCCCAGTGCCCTAGACGGCCCTCAGCGCGTCATGCCGACTGCAGCGGGACCGAACGTCAATCGCGGTTCACGACCTCCCCGTGGCCGAGACCGCACTCACCCCTAAGTACGCGGACAAACCCGTCCTGATGCACATGTCCGTACGTGACGTGGACCGTGAGCGGCCCCGTGGTTATCAGACAAGCGGTCCGCGCGCATGGCCGTACCTGCCCAGCAGACCCGCGCCACTGGTCTCGCGATCGACGACCGCCGGACCTCCCTAGGGTGTGCTGCATGATCACGTACGACGCCGTGGTGCTCGCCGGCGGACAGGGCATGCGGCTCGGCGGCGTCTCCAAGGCCGATCTGTACATCGGTGAGCAGCGGCTGCTCGACATCGTGCTCGCGGCGGTGCCCGCGGCCCGCACGCGGGTGGTCGTCGGCGACGTCGACGTGCCGTGGGACGTGCTGCGGACCATGGAGGAGCCTCCCGGCGGCGGGCCGGTGGCCGGCGTCCAGGCCGGCCTCGACGCCATCACCGAGCCGTGCGACTGGACCGTCGTGATGGCCGTCGACCACCCGGGCGCCGAGCCTGCCGTACGCGACCTCCTGGCCGCGGTCGTCGAGGACGACCCCGCCGACGGGTGGCTGCTGGCCGACGCCGACGGCACGCTGCAGTGGCTGCTCGGCGTGCACCGCACCGCTTCGCTGCGCCGAGCCATCGCGGCCTCCGGCGCAGACGGTGTCGCCATGCGCCGGATGCTGTCGTCGCTGACCCTGAACCCGGTGCCGACCGCGGCCGACCTCACCGACCTGGACACCCCGGCCGACCTCGCTCACTGGGGCGCGGAGCTGCCCACTCCGCCGGAGCCCCCGGCCGAGGCCTGAGCAGCACTGCACGAACCCGCCCTCGTCGGCGTGCCGGACGCGCATCTCGGCCAGAGTGGAGCCATGTCGTCCCACGTCAGCGCCACCTCGGCCGCTCCCCTCACCCGTCACGAGCTCCACGCCGGCTGGCGCGTACGCCCCGCCGGCGGACCCGTCCCGGCGTCGATCACCGAGGTGCCGGCGACCGTGCCTGGCTGCGTGCACACCGACCTGCTCGCCGCGGGGCTGATCGACGACCCGTACCTCGACGACAACGAGGCCGCCCAGCGCTGGATCGGGGAGTCGGACTGGACGTACGAGACCACCTTCGCCCGCCCCGCCGGTGAGGCGGAGCACACCGACCTGGTCTTCGACGGCCTCGACACCATCGCGACCGTGAGCCTCAACGGCCGCCCGCTCGGCGACGTGGACAACATGCACCGCACCTGGCGCTTCGACGTCACGGGCCTGCTGCAGGACGAGAACACGCTCTCGGTCGCCTTCACCAGCCCCGTCCGGCACGCGTCCAGCGCCGCGCTGGCCCTGGGCGTCCGCCCCAGCCCGTACCCCCTGGCCTACAACGCCATCCGCAAGAACGCGTGCAGCTTCGGCTGGGACTGGGGCATCGCCACGGCCACCTCGGGCATCTGGAAGGGCGTCCGCCTGGAGACCTGGACGACGGCGCGTCTGGAGCAGGTGCTGGTCGACGCGCAGCCGGCGGCCGAGGGCGGCGTGCTGGGTGTCCGCGTACGGACCGCGGCCGACCGCCCGCTCACCGTACGCGTCACCTGCCACGGCGCCACCACGGAGGCCCCGGCCACGGCCGAGACCGTGCTCGCCCTGGAGGTGCCCGACGCCGAGCTCTGGTGGCCCCGCGGGTACGGGTCGCAGCCCCGGTACGACGTCACCGTCACGCTGCTCGACGGGGAGACCGTGATCGACGAGACCACGCGCCGCGTGGGCTTCCGCTCCGCGCGCTGGGACACCACCCCTGACGCTGCCGGCACGCCGTTCCTCCTGTACGTCAACGAGCGCCCCGTCCTCGTGCGCGGCGTGAACTGGATCCCCGACGACGCGCTCGTCACCCGGGTCGACCGGCAGCGCTACGAGACGCGGCTGCGGCAGACGTACGACGCCGGGGTGAACCTGGTGCGGGTCTGGGGCGGCGGCATCTACGAGTCCGACGACTTCTACGACCTCTGCGACGAGATGGGGCTGCTCACCTGGCAGGACATGCTGCTGGCCTGCGCGGCGTACGCGGAGGAGGAGCCGCTGTGGTCGAGCATCGAGGCCGAGGCCCGCGACAACCTGGCCCGCATCGGCCACCACCCGAGCCTGGTGCTGATCTGCGGCAACAACGAGAACCTGGTGATGCACGAGTCCACGACCTGGCAGCGCTCGCTGGGTGACATGACGTGGGGGCTCGGCTACTACGAGCGGATGTTCCCCGCCCTGGTCGCGGAGATCACGCCCCAGCTGCCGTACATCCCGGGCTCGCCGTTCTCCCCCGGAGGTGAGCCCGCGAACGCGGAGGCCCACGGGTCGATGCACATCTGGGACATGTGGAACGCCCGCGACTGGTCGGAGTACCGCACGTACGCACCTCGGTTTGTCGCCGAGTTCGGCTGGCAGGGCCCGCCCGCGTGGTCGACGCTGGAGCGGTCGCTCAGCGAGCGCCCGCTGACGCCGCAGTCGACCGGCATGCTCGTGCACCAGAAGGCGTTCCTGGGCAACCTCAACCTCAGCGCCGGCCTGGTGCCGCACCTCGACATGCCGCGCGAGATGCGCGCGTGGCACTGGGCGATGCAGCTCAACCAGGCGTGGGCGATGCGGGCGGGCGTGACCTGGTACCGGTCGCTCTGGCCCCACTGCGGCGGCACCGTGGTGTGGCAGATCAACGACTGCTGGCCGGTGGTGTCCTGGGCGGCCATCGACGGCCACGGGGTGTACAAGCCGCTCTGGTACGCGCTGCGCGCCGCCCACGCCGACCGCCTCGTGACCGTCCAGCCCACCGATGACGGCCTCGTGGTCGCCGTGATCAACGACACCGACGAGGCCTGGGAGGGGACGCTGACCGTCAGCCGGCTCTCGTACGCCGGGGAGACCCTCGCCGCCACCGAGATCGCGGTGGCGCTCCCGGCCCGCCAGACCGTGCGCCTGCCGGTGCCGGTGGAGGCCGGCGCCCCGGCGGATCCCGCGTCCGAGGTGCTGGTGGCCTCGCTCGACGGTTGCCGCGACCTGTGGTTCTACGCCGAGCCGCGCGACACCGCGCTGACCCAGCCGACCTGGGCGATCGACGTCGCCGACGGCGTGGTGCGGCTGACCACCGACGTGCTGGTGCGCGACCTGTTCCTGATGCTCGACCTGGTGTCGCCGGACCTGGTCGCCGACCAGGGCCTGCTCACGCTGCTGCCCGGGGAGACCGCCGAGATCCGCGTCTCCGGCGGCACGCTCACCGCCGACGACCTCACCCCTGAGGTGGTGCGCACGACCAACGAGCTCGTACGCCCCACGGCCTGACCCCGGACCGCGCCCTCACATCCGAATCTGCACTTGGAGGCCGTCTGGCCGCATGCGAGGACCAGGACCGGATGTGAGGTTGCGGGTCAGCCGACGGGGACGACCCAGCCGTACGGGTCGGGGGCCTGGCCGAGCTGGATGTCGACCAGGTGCGTACGCAATGCCGTCGTGGCCGGGCCCGGCGTGCCGTCGCCGACGACCAGCCGGTCGCCGCTCGGCGTGGCGAACCCGGTGATGGGCGTGACCACGGCCGCGGTGCCGCAGGCGAGGGCCTCGGTGATCGACCCGTCGCGGACGCCCTGGGCGACCTCGGCGAACTCGATCCGGCGCTCGACCGGGGTGAGGCCGTGCTCGGAGGCCAGCGTCAGCAGGGAGTCGCGGGTGACGCCGTCGAGGATCGTGTCCGTCAGCGACGGGGTCAGCAGCTCGCCGGCAGCGGTGACGAAGAGGATGTTCATGGTGCCGCACTCCTCGACCCAGCGGTGCTCGGCGCCGTCGAGCCACAGCACCTGGCCGCAGCCGTGCTCGTGCGCCTCCCGGGCGGCGGCCAGCGAGGCCGCGTAGTTGCCGCCGCACTTCGCCGCGCCGGTGCCGCCCGGCGCCGCACGGGTGAAGCTCGGGGTCACCCAGAGCGTGACGGGCTCCGGGTAGTACGGACCGGCCGGGGTCATCACGACCAGGTACGAGTAGCGGCGGGCCGCCCGCACCCCCAGGAAGGTCTCGTCGGCGATCATGAACGGCCGGATGTACAGCGACTGCTCCCCCGCGCTGTCGGGAACCCACGCCTGGTCGATCTCGACCAGCCTCAGCACCGACTCCACGAAGTCGGCCTCGGGGAGCGGCGGCATGTCCAAGCGTACGGCGGACCGCGCGAACCTGGCCGCGTTGCGGTCGGGCCGGAAGACCTGCACACCCCCGTCGGCGCGCCGGTAGGCCTTCAGCCCCTCGAAGATCTCCTGCGCGTAGTGGAGGACCCCTGCCGCGGGGTGCATCGACATCGGCTCCAGGGCGGTGATGGCGTGGTCGTGCCAGCCGCGCTCGGTGGTCCAGGTCGCCCGGGCCACGTGGTCGGTGTACGCCTCGCCGAGGACAGGCGCCGTGACCGCTGCGGTGCGTACGGAGTCGGGCTGCAGGGTCTGCGACGGGCGCACCTCGAACGTCATGGGGCGAGCGTACGGAGACGTCCGCGGCACCGGGCAGGTTTCTCATGCTGCGGCCGGGAGCACCGACCATCGCTGAGGGCTCTGAGCCACCACCCGCTACTCTGCCCTCACCGCCAGCCCGGCGGGTTTCTTCAGCACGCACGTCTCTTCTGCACCAAGGAGCACCCATGACCGTCGCCCGCCGCACCCTCGCCGCCGGGGCCCTGACCGCGATCGCGCTCGCTGCCGGCTGCTCCTCGTCCACCGCCACCGTCCCGACGCCCGCGCCCGTGAGCTCCGCCCCTGCCACCGGCCAGACGGGCTCGGTGTCGGCGCCCGGCGCCCCCACCACCGCGTCGTCCGGGGCGACCACCGCCGCCGCGCCCGCCCCCGGCGCCACCGTCGACCCCGCCGCGTTCACCAAGCAGATCGCCGACGCGTCGAAGAACGTGAAGACCGCGAGCTTCTCGTCGCAGGTCGAGAGCGCCAGCGGCGGCATGACCAGCACGGGCGTTGCCGACATCTCCGACCCGAACAAGGTGAAGACGCAGAGCGAGCTGACGGCCGGGGGCCAGAAGGCTCAGATCATCACGATCGGCACCACCCAGTACACGAAGCAGGCGGGTGCCGCGAAGTGGACGAAGGGCACCACTCCGACCGGCGCGGCGAACCCGGCGGACTCGATCCGCAACAACGTCACGTACAGCTCGGTCACCTACGTCGGGCCCGACACCGTCGACGGTGTCTCGGTCCGCAAGTACAACGTGACGGTGGACGCGGGCGGTCAGAGCATCCCCTCGGAGATCTACCTCGACAGCAAGTCGCTCCTGCGCAAGTCGGTCACCACGTGGACCACGGGCAACGCCACCAGCAAGATCACGGCGACGTTCTCCAAGTACGACGAGCCCGTCACCATCACCGAGCCGGCTGCCTCCGAGGTCCAATAGCCCCGGCCCCCGCACGTCCCGACGCACGCCCGGCCTCCTCGGGGGCCGGGCGTCGTCCACCCTCTGGCGCGTACGGCGCTGGGCCGGGGGCCCGCTCCTGCGGCGGCGTGGCAGAGTGGAGCAATCTCACGAGGAGGACCCATGGCGCGCCCCGCACCGGCACAGATCTTGATCGTCACCACCAGCACCCCCGCCTTCGAGAAGGTGGGCTACCGTACCGGCCTGTGGCTGAGCGAGCTCACCCACTTCCACGACGTGGTCACCGAGGCCGGCCACGAGGCCACCATCGCGAGCGTCGCCGGTGGCCAGGTGCCGCTCGACCCGACCAGCCTGGCGACCGCCGAGATGGGCCCCAAGGTCGGCAAGCGGTACGAGGACCCGGAGTACATGGCGCTGCTCGACGACACCGTCTCCGTGGCTGAGGTCGCCGGACGCGACTGGGACGCCGTGTACGTCACGGGCGGCCACGGCGTGATGTTCGACCTGCCGAACAACCCGGAGCTGGCCGGGGTGCTCGCCCGCACGCTGGAGGAGGGCCGGATCGTGTCGGCCGTGTGCCACGGCCCGTCCGCGTTCATCGGCGCCACCCTCTCCGACGGCACCCCGCTCATCAAGGGACGCAAGGTCACCGGCTTCTCGTGGCCCGAGGAGAAGCTGGCGCAGCGTGACAAGGCCGTGCCGTTCCGCCTCGACGAGAAGCTCAAGGCCGAGGGGGCCTCGTACACGAAGGCCCTGCGGCCGTTCGTGGAGAAGGTGGTCGTCGACGGCAACCTCGTCACTGGCCAGAACCCGGGCAGCGCCGAGGGCACGGGCAAGGCCGTGGTCAAGCTCCTGAAGAACCGCAAGGCCTGACCGGCGGGCCCTGTTCGAGAGCAGGTCCCTGGCCTACCATCGCGCCATGAGATGGCTGGCGGCGATCCTGACCGGTGCCGCCCCGACCGGGTGCTCGCACACCTCTGTCCCGCTCCCGCCGCCGGAAGAGGTCGTCGCGACCTCTCTGCAGGCGCTCGAGGCCACGGACTGCCGCACGGCCACCGCGTTGCTCACCACCGGCAAGCACGGGAGCTGGTGCGGGCGCATCCGCGTGACGGAGGTCACGGTGAGATCGGCCGCCCCAGATCGCGGGTCGCCACGGAGCGACAGGGTGAGGGTGCCCGTCACGTTCGTCTCCCACGGGGGTGACAGCTCGGTCCCGGACGGCCCGCGCTCCTGGGCGTACATCCTGGAGCGTGGAGGCCCAGCCGATCGCTGGTTGATCGCTGACGAGGGCCTGGGGTGAAGCGGTCGCCCGCGACCTCGGTGAGTGACGCGCCGGCAGCTAGGGTGACGCTCATGCAGTCGCCCCCCGACCCGAGATGGGGCCCGCCCCAGCCGGTGACGCCGGCGCTGCGGGAGACGTCCCCCGACCCGGCCTGGGGCGCACCCGCTCACCCGCCAGCGGGCATCCCGCCGCGGGCGCGGAGCCAGCGAGGCTGGTGGGTCGCGCTCGGCGTGGCGGGCCTGGTGGTCGCCCTGGTCGCCGCGCTGGGTGGGTTCAGGACCGCCGACATCGGCAACGCCCGGAGAGTCGCCCCTGGCACTGCCGTGAGGCTCACCAACTGGACGATCACGGTGCTCGAGGCCGAGGTGGTCGACGACAGCTCCGGGCGGGAGATCCCGACGGAGGTTCGGGTGCGGCTGGACATCGTCAACCACCATGACGCCACCAAGGACCTCCCCGACGACCTGATCATGGTGCAGCTTCCCGAGGGTGACCGGCAGAGCTTCCCCAGGCTGAAGAACGTGGACCCGCGCAAGGCTGAGCAGTACGACCCGCAGGTCACCGAGCCCGTGTGGCGCATCTCGACGTACAAGCCGGGAGTGCGCCCGCGGGTGTCGGGGACCCTCACCGTGCTGATCAGCGACGAGCGCTGGAACGACGGCCTGCTGGATGACAAGTGGGTCGTCGCGGGCGTCGTGGCCCGCGTCGAAGTGCCACTGGTCGATCGGAGGCTCCATGCGTGAGCGGGGCGGACGGGTCGCCCTGGCCGGGTGCTTGCTGGTCGTCGGCCTGATCTCCGCCGCCGTCCCCGAGTTCTCCCCCGAGGCGACCGACCTGCGCGCGATCCGCGTGGGCGACTGGGGCACCGGCGACGGCTTCAAGACCAAGGTCGACTCCGTCGCGCTGTCGTACGAGGTCAGCAAGGGTCAGGCGCGGGTCCCCGCGGCAGACGGGACGCTCTGGGTCGTCGTGACGTGGCGGGTGGCGGCCCTCAGCCGCAACGTGTCGTTCGCCGACGTCTCGCTCGTCACCGACCGGGGCACGTACGCCCGGCGCTCCACGAACGCGGTGGCGGGCCACATCCTCACCGAGCCGGGTTTCACGAGCCGCTGCACCGAGACGTTCCAGGTACCCGCCGAGCTCGTGGCCGAAGCCGCGCTGCGCCCCAGACCGGCAGGGCGTTCCCTGATCGTCTACCGCGCCCAGGTCTCCGTCGACCTGGGCATCGATCGCAGCACCGAGGTGGTCCAGAACGTGCCCGTCAGCCCCTGCACCAGCGAGGTCACCCCGTGAGGCGCTGGGCGGCCATGACCGTGGCGCTTGTGCTCGCGCTCGGCCTCGCCGTGTGGACCGGGCTCGACCAGTCCCGGCACTACGGCGCCGACCCCGGCGGCCCCCCGACCCGAGGGGCGATGGGGCAGCCGGTACGGATCGGGGCGTCGACCGCGACCGTGACACTGCTCGGCTTCCAGGCGGCGTCCTCGTTCCCGAACCCCAAGGATCCCGCGAAGCCTGTCACGATGACCCCCGGGGCGGTGGGAGTGCTGCTCGACCTCCAGTTCGACCACGGGCGGGAGGACGCCGCGGCGCTCTACTGCACCGTCAGGCTGGTGCAGCGCGAGCCCGTGGCCAGGGAGTGGTCCACGACGGCGAGCGACATCCTCTGGCGCGCCCGGCCGGACGCACCGACCTCCTGCCGGGCGACCGGCGGCTCCCAGAGCACGATGGCGGTGGCGTTCATGATCCCCGACGAAGCCGTCGATCACGTCGCGGTCCGCGTCACCTACGGGAGTCAGGGGACGGTCGAGATCTCCCGCTGAACCGGGCCCTCGAGGGCAGCGGCGAGGGAGCGGTCGAAGGCAGCCGCGTACAGGGCGCAACCCACCACCGCTGTGAACCCGCTGACGATGCCGGCGGTGACCGGTTCGGTCAGCAGCACGGTGTCGATGCCCACCGGGCCCCGGGCCGTGATGTAGCCCCAGGTCATCAGCCGGCTCACGGCCCGCAGGACGGTCGCCACGACCAGGTAGGCGCCTAGGAACCGCGGGCCGGCCCGCCACAGCAGCTGGAGCGCGTGCAGCACGGGCAGCCACTTCAACCGGACATCGCCGCTGACGAGCAGCAGCACCCGTTGGACGGGGCGGGGCATGGCCTCCCAGAGGTCCGCCACCCGCCCGGGCCGGGCGGGGATGTGGTTCTCGAAGTCGCTCCACCCGAAGACCACCGCCGTGAGCGCCAGCCACATCAGCGGCAGCAGCACGCCCATGCCCACCCCGGGAAGGAACGTCTGGCTCACCCAGGACCCGACCCGCCGGACGACATCGGGCAAGGTCAGCGCCCAGGGCAGGCGCAGCTCGGGGAGCGAGGCCAGGAGCGAGTGCCAGACCAGCTCCGCCTCGCTCCACACCACCCGGTCCCGCAGCCAGGCCATCAGTCTGGACACGATCCGGATCAGGGCGAGGAAGGAGGTGAACACGAACACACCGTCCAAGACGGTGGCCAGGAGCCCGAGCGCCTCCACCTGACGCCGGCGGTGGACCAGCTGCACCGCCTGCTTCAGGAGCCAGGCCACCGCGGCGACCAGCCCGTACGTCTGCCACCGCCGCAGGTCGACCGACCACATCTCCGTGGCGAGCAGCCCGTGCCGCACGACGTTGGCGAGGAACAGCTCGGACACCTCGTCGTCGACCAGGCCCCAGACGGCGTACACGGCGAGGAAGGAGCTGATCGTGGTGGCGAGCACGGTCAGCACCGGTTGCCGCCGGAGCACCGAGTCCGGGACCGCGTACGCCGCCGGCTGGTCGATCATCGCCGGCGTGCGCAGGTGACGCTCCAGGGAGGCGATCATCAGCACCAGGCACACCACCCGGCCCACGACGCCCAGGATGAAGACGATGAACGACCAGATGGGTGACGTGCTGCCGATGGCGGCCGAGAGGTAGATGCCCATCCGGTTCGCCGTCCAGCCCAGGCAGAACCACGTCACCAGCTCAGGCAGGCCGAGCCGCAGCATGCGCCAGGTCTCCCTGACCAGCAGCCACACCTCCCGCGCCGTCCGCACGAGGTCACGCTAGCGGGAGCCCGCGCCGCTCGCCCGAACGGGGGCGAGGCGACCGCTGACTAGGCTGCCCGCGTGAGAGCAGCTCGACTGGCAGCGCTGGGCGCTGCCGCCATGGTGGGCGCGGGCGCCGGGGTGCTCCTCGCGGCCCGGCAGATCAGCGGCCCGTGGCGGCCCCCGCTGCCGTACGCCTTCAGCCCGTTCGAGGTGCAGGCCGAGGCCACCGATGTCACGTTCTCCTCGGGGGACGGCACGCGTCTGTCCGGCTGGTGGTTCGACCGCCCCGCTCCCACCGACGGCACCCCCGACCAGGTCGTGGTCGTCAGCCACGGCTACCACAGCTCCAAGGCCGACATGCTGGGCATCGGGCCCGGGCTGTGGCGCGCCGGCCTCACCGTGCTGCTGTACGACTTCCGCGGCGCCGGTGACTCCGAGGACGGCCCGCAGTCCCTGGCCCACTACGAGCAGGCCGACCTGACCGCGGCCATCGACCTGGCCCAGGAGCGACGCCCAGGGGCGGAGATCTCCCTGGTCGGGTTCTCCATGGGCGCAGCGGTGAGCCTCCTGGTCGCCGCCACCGACCAGCGCGTACGCCGCGTGGTCGCCGACTCCTCGTTCGCCGACATGCACGGCGTGATCGCCACCGCCGCGGCAGGCCTCCGGCTCCCGCCGGTGCCCCTGGTGACCCTCGTCGACCACGCCACGCGTCTGCGGTACGGCTACCGGTTCGGCGACGTACGGCCCGAAGCGGTCGTCGGGCGGATCAGCCCGCGCCCCCTCCTGCTGCTGCACGGAGACGCCGACGAGATGATCCCCGTCGAGCATGCGCACCGCCTCGCGGCAGCGGCTGGGCCGGGGTCGGAGCTGCGAATCACCCCGGGCGCCGGCCACTGCGGTGCGTACTTCCTGGACCGCCCGGGCTACATCGCCCAGGTCGCCCACTTCCTCAAGACCGGGGGCTGAGGAGCGCATCTTCGCGGCGCAGGACGACGTTCATCGTGGCCAACCGAACCGACGCTCCGGCTGGCTACCTCTGTCTCGTCTCCCCCACGCGGACGGAGGCCCAGATGCACAGCCCTGCGAGCCCGGCGGCCACCAGCACGAGGACGACCGTCCCCAGCACCGCGGCGCCGTCGCCCGCCAGGTGGCGGAGGACCTCCGCCAGGAGGGGCGCGAGGGAGAGCACTCCCACCGCACCCACGGCACCTGCCACCAGCAGCACCGCGCGACGGGCCGTCCTCGTCCGGTCTGGCGTGATGCCCCGGTAGCCGGCAACGGCCAGACCCACGAGCATCAGGGCCAGCACCAGGATGAGGGCCACCGCCACCCGCGTGGGAGCAAGCGAGCTCGGCATCGCGACGAGACCCACCACGCTCAGTGCCACCACCACGAGACCCAGACCGGCCACGACACCGTAGAGGGGCTGGGTAGGTCTGAGTGAGGCCACCGGCCCACCCTGGCACACGGCGGGGGCGCGCCGTCAGGGGTAGCGTCCGGTGTGGTGGCGCTGCCCATGCTTCGTCCTCAGTGGCGCGAGGTGGCGATCAGCTCGTCGCCGACGGCCACGGCCCCCTCCGACTCCACCACGGCGTGCACGCAGAACAGGGTCTTGGAGCCGTCCAGGCGGTGGCGAGCCAGCGTACGCACCGGTTCGTGGCCACGGCTCAGCGTGTGAGGGTCGATCGTGGTCATCACGCACCGGGCGACGGGCTTGACGACCCGTAGCCGTACGTCACCGATCGTGAGCCTGACCCAGCCGTCCTCCGCGAACGGCTCGTCACCGTCGACCACGATGTTCGGCCGGAACCTCCGCATGGTGAGCGGGACCGGAGCCTCGCCCCGCCCTGCCGCGACCTCGTCGACCCAGGCCTGCAGCTGCCGCAAGGAGGCCTCGGACCCGATCGTCACCGGGTACGCGTCGGGGAAGCGCATCGAGTCGCCCGGTGCCCCGGGCGGTGTCTTCACCGCCCGCGCGGCCGGGTCGTGGCACCACAGCAGCCGGAGGTCGTCACGCCCGGTGGCTGCCCGCAGCCAGTCGTCGGCGACCGGCCCGACCCGTACCCCCGTCAGCTCGTTGCGGAACAGGTGGAACGGCTCGGGGTCGCCGGACGGCAGACCGAGCAGGAGATCCTCCTGCCCCGGCGCCCGGAGCCGCAGCGGCACCTCCAGCCCTGCAGCCGTGGCCGGCGTGTCCGCGGTCACCGAGAACAGGGACGGCAGCTCGCGAGCCGACACCATCACGCCGTCGCCGTCGACCACCACCCATTCCCGATCGCTCTCCAGCCCGGCTCGCAGCACCCGCGCCGTCCCCACGGGCCGCTGCGCCGTGCTCTTGACCGGATGCACGTTCAGCCCCGTGATCTGCACCGAGGCAGGGTATCCGCAACGCCTCGCCTAGGGTGGCCCGGTGTCGCACCGCATCTTCACCACCAGCGTCGCCTCCGTGTACGTGCACTACCTCGCCAAGGCGGAGCGCAAGGGGCGTACGAAGGCTGAGCTCGACCGGGTCATCTGCTGGCTGACGGGGTTCGACCAGGCCGAGCTCGACCGTCACCTCGAGCGCGGGACCACGTTCGAGAACTTCTTCGCCGCCGCGACCCTCAACCCGGGCGCCTCGCAGATCACCGGGTCGGTCTGCGGGGTGAAGGTGCAGGAGGTCGAGGACCCGCTGATGCGTCAGATCCGTTGTCTCGACAAGCTCGTCGACGAGCTGGCGAGAGGCAAGGCGCTCGACCGGGTGCTGCGCCAGCCGTCCTGATCTCTGGTCCCTGCTGCATCGCCCCCAGAACGTCTGACCAACAAGAGAACGTTCACCGACGAGGTGATTCCGGGCCCCATTTCGTCACACCAGAAAGGGGTCTTGTGAATGTGGTCCGGCGTCCACTAGCGTCCGAGGCCACATTGAACCGCCAACCAGGAAGCCGGTGTGATGTCCCCCACTGCCCGGAGTGCCACGCCCGTCCCCGGCGTCCAGCCGTCGTCCATCCGCAAGGTCATCACCGCCAGCATCATCGGCACCTCGCTCGAGTGGTACGACTTCTTCATCTACGGCACCGCTGCCGCGTTGGTGTTCAACAAGCTGTTCTTCCCCTCGTTCGACCCTCTGGTCGGCACCCTGCTCGCGTTCACCACCGCCGCCGTGGGGTTCGTCGCCCGCCCGCTGGGCGGCATCGTCTTCGGCCACTACGGCGACAAGCTCGGCCGCAAGAACGTGCTGGTCGTCACGCTGCTGCTGATGGGCATCGCGACCTGCCTGATCGGCGTCCTGCCCACGTACGCCACCATCGGCATCTGGGCACCGATCCTGCTCGTCACGCTCCGCTTCCTGCAGGGCCTCGGCCTCGGCGGCGAGTGGGGCGGCGCCGTCCTGATGACGCTGGAGTCCGGCGACCCGAAGCGCCGCGGCCTCAACGCCAGCTGGCCGCAGATCGGCGTCCCGATCGGTCTGCTGCTCGCCAACGGCGTGCTGTCCCTGATGAGCGCGCTGGCGCCCGGTGACGCGTTCGCCTCCTGGGGCTGGCGCGTGCCGTTCCTTCTGAGCGGTCTGCTGGTCGGCGTCGGCATGTGGATCCGCATGACGCTGGCTGAGAGCCCCATGTTCAAGGAGGTCGAGAAGGCCGACGAGAAGGAGGCCGCCCCGGTCCTGGAGGTGCTGCGCAAGTACCCCAAGCAGGTGATCCTGGCGATCGGTGCCCGCGTGGGCGTCGACGTGGCCTTCTACACCTTCGTGCTCTTCATCACGACCTACGTCGCCACCTACCTCGGCCTGCCCAGGGCGTGGGCGCTGAACGCCGTGCTGATCGCCGCCGCGGTTCAGATCGTCGCCATCCCGCTCTTCGGTCACCTGGCCGACAAGGTGGCCCGCCGCCCCATCTACCTGGCCGGCGCGGCCGCCTCCGCGATCTGGGTGTTCATCTTCTTCATCATGCTGAACACCAAGTCGCTCCCCCTGATTATCCTGGCCGCCGTGATCGCGCTCATCTGTCACGCCGGCATGTACGGACCGCAGGCCGCGTTCATCACCGAGATGTTCCCGACGAAGGTGCGCTACACCGGTGCCTCGATGGGCTACCAGCTCGCCGGCATCCTCGGTGGCGCGCTCGCGCCGATCATCTCGGTGGCCCTGCTGGACAAGTACCACAGCTGGGTCTACGTCGCCGTCTACGCCGCAGCGATGCTGGTCGTCACCCTCATCTGCGTCTTCCTGGCGCCGGAGACGTCGAAGATCGACCTGCACAGCGAGGACGTCGAGCTGGCCGAGCACCGCTGATGACGTCCGCGCCGGTCGACCTCAACAGCGACCTCGGCGAGGGTTTCGGGATCTGGAGCCTGGGCGACGACGACGCCCTCCTCGAGATCGTGACCAGCGCCAACGTCGCCTGCGGGTTCCACGCCGGTGATCCCGACATCCTCCGCCGGGTCTGCGGCACGGCGGTGGAGCGGGGCGTCGTCATCGGCGCCCAGGTCAGCTACCGCGACCTGGCAGGGTTCGGCCGGCGGAGCATCGACGTCCCCCCGGCCACCCTGACCAACGAGGTGATCTACCAGATCGGGGCCCTGGACGCGTTCGCCAGGATCGCCGGTGACCGGGTGCGGTACGTGAAGCCCCACGGGGCCCTCTACAACCGGGTCGTCCACGACGAGGCGCAGGCCGCCGCCGTGGTGGAGGCCGTCAAGGCGTACGACCCGTCGCTCTCCGTGCTCGGCCTGCCGGGCTCGGCCGTGCTGCGCCTAGCCGCCGAGGCCGGCCTGACCACGGTGGCGGAGGCCTTCGCCGACCGTGGCTACACGCCGCAGGCGACCCTGGTGCCCAGGTCCCAGCCAGGGGCCGTGCTCCACGACGAGGCCGAGGTCGCCGACCGGGTGGTGCGGATGGTCACCGAGGGGGTGGTCCGCGCCTCTGACGGCAACGATGTGGCGGTGGCTGCGCGCTCGGTGTGCGTGCACGGCGACTCCCCCAACGCGGTGGCCATGGCCCGCCGGATCCGGGCGGCGGTGCAGGAGCGCGGCATCGAGCTGAAGGCGTTCGCGTGACCCCCCGCGTCGCCCGCCCACGAGCAGCCGTGGCTGCTCCCTCTCCCGCCCAGATCAGGCGGGCGGGCGACCGGGCCTTGCTCGTCGAGCCTCACGCGTTGCGTCTCGACACCCTCGTCGACCGGCTCCGCGCGACGCCGCTGCCTGGCGTGGAGGACCTTCTGCCTGCGGCGCGCACCCTCTTGATCACGCTCTCCGACGGCACGGACGCGTCGGCGGTGGAGCGCGAGCTGGAGCGGTTGCTGACCGACTCCTCACCAGCCGGCATCGGCGGGGGGGCGCCAGACATCGTCACCATCCCGGTGACGTACGACGGCGCCGACCTCGAAGACGTCGCCCGCCAGCTCGGGATCACCGTCGAGGAGGTGGTCGCCCGGCACACGAGCGCCGAGTGGCGCTGTCAGTTCGTCGGCTTCACCGCAGGCTTCGGCTACCTCGAGGCCGAGGGCGCCGGTCTCACCGTGCCGCGTCGCACCCAGTCGCGTACGGCGGTGCCTGCCGGCTCCGTCGCGCTCGCCGACGGGTACAGCTCGGTCTACCCGCGCCGCGCCCCAGGCGGCTGGCAGCTGATCGGCACCACCCCGATGGAGATGTGGGACCTGTCGCGGCCGCGCCCAGCGCTGCTGATCCCTGGAACGCAGGTCCGATTCGTCGAAGCGGGGCGCGTCAAGGCGGGGCAGGCATGAGGCGCCCCGCGTTCCGGGTGCTGGCCCCTGGCCCGAGCGCCACCATCCAGGACCTGGGGAGGCCGGGCTGGTTCTCCTGCGGCGTGGGCGTCGCAGGAGCGGCCGACACCGTGTCGCACCGACTCGCCAACGCGCTCGTGGGCAACGACGAGCTCGCGGCGACGGTCGAGTGCGTCCTGGGCGGCCTTCAGCTGAAGGCTCTTGCGCCCATCGCCGTCGCGATCACCGGGGCGCCCGCCCCGATCACTGTCGACGGAGCGGAGGCCCCGCACTCCACGCTGCTGGAGCTGGCCGAAGGTCAGGAGCTGCGGCTCGGGCTGGCGACCGTGGGCATGCGGGTCTACCTGGCCGTACGCGGTGGTGTGGCCGCAGAGCCGGTGCTGGGTTCGCGCAGCCGCGACACCATGGCAGGGGTGGGCCCGGACCCGCTGCAGGCGGGCGACGAGTTCCGGGTGGGGCCGGCCCCGCTCACATCCCCCGGCCCGGTGGCACCTGCGCGTCGGCTGACCATGGACCCGCTGCGGGTGCGGGTCGCGCTGGGCCCCCGGGACGACTGGTTTGCCCGCCCCACTGACCTGTTCACCAGCCACTGGACCGTCAGCGACCGGCTGGACCGCGTCGGCGTACGGCTGGACCGCCCGGCCGGAGCACCACCGCTCACCCGGCTCACCACCGACGAGCTGGCGTCGGAGGGCGTGGCCACCGGCTCGATCCAGGTGCCGCCCAGCGGTGAGCCCGTGGTCTTCCTGGCCGACCACCCCATCACCGGCGGATACCCCGTGATCGGCGTGGTGCTGACCGACGACATCCCCTTGCTGGCGCAGGCACGCCCGGGCCAGCAGGTGCTGTTCCGTGACGCCGCCGGCTCAGCAGACCCCGCCCGTCGCTCTCTCACGACCGCCGACCTGGGGTCGATAGGTTTGCGAGGGCACCCGAGCAGCACCGAGATCGCGGCGATCCTCGCTGCCCTGTCGGTAGCGGCCGCCACCCCCTCCGGCCGGTTGTGACCGGCTCGTACCCCTGGAAGGACGTGCCTCGATGCAGACGCAGACGATCTCGAAAGTGCTGGTGGCCAACCGCGGCGAGATCGCCGTCCGGGTGATCCGGGCGGCCAAGGATGCCGGGTACGGCAGCGTCGCGGTCTACGCCGAGCCGGACGCCGACGCGGTGTTCGTACGGCTGGCCGACGAGGCGTTCGCCCTCGGTGGGCAGACGTCGGCGGAGTCGTACCTCGATGTCGGGAAGATCCTCGACGCGGCGGCCCGGTCCGGTGCCGATGCGATCCACCCCGGGTACGGCTTCCTGTCGGAGAACGCCGACTTCGCCCAGGCGGTGATCGACGCCGGCCTGATCTGGATCGGCCCTTCCCCGCAGGCGATCCGTGACCTGGGCGACAAGGTGACCGCGCGCCATATCGCCGAGCGGGCGGGCGCTCCCATGGCCGCGGGCACCAAGGACCCGGTCTCGACGGCCGAGGAGGTGGTGGCGTTCGCCGAGAAGCACGGGGTGCCGGTCGCCATCAAGGCGGCGTTCGGCGGCGGCGGGCGCGGCATGAAGGTTGCCCAGACCATCGAGGAGATCCCTGAGCTGTTCGCCTCGGCGACCCGGGAGGCGGTGGCCGCCTTCGGGCGCGGAGAGTGCTTCGTCGAGCAGTACCTGGACAAGGCGCGCCACGTGGAGGCCCAGGTGCTCGCCGACCAGCACGGCACGGTGGTCGTCGTCGGCACCCGTGACTGCTCGTTGCAGCGCCGGTTCCAGAAGCTCGTCGAGGAGGCGCCGGCCCCGTTCCTCACCGACGACCAGCGGCGACGCATCCACGAGTCGGCCAAGGCGATCTGCAAGGAGGCCGGCTACCACGGCGCCGGCACCGTCGAGTACCTGGTGCAGGGCGACACAGTGTCCTTCCTCGAGGTCAACACCCGCCTCCAGGTGGAGCACCCCATCACCGAGGAGACGGCCGGCATCGACCTGGTACGGCAGCAGTTCCGGATCGCCGACGGCGAGAAGCTGGCCATCACCGAGGACCCGGCTCCTCGGGGGCACGCGTTCGAGTTCCGCATCAACGGGGAGGACCCGGGCCGTGGGTTCCTGCCGGGGCCCGGCCGCGTACAGACCTATCGGGAGCCGTCCGGGCCGGGCGTCCGGGTCGACTCCGGCGTCGAGACCGGCAGCGTGATCGGCGGCCAGTTCGACTCGCTGCTGGCGAAGCTGATCGTCACCGGCGAGACCCGCACCCAGGCGCTGGAGCGCGCGCGGCGGGCACTGGCGGAGATGACCATCGAGGGCCTGGCGACGGTGCTGCCCTTCCACCGCATGATCGTGGAGCACCCGGACTTCGTGGGGTCTGTCGGCGCCGACGGCCAGGAGACGTTCGGCGTCTACACCCGTTGGATCGAGACCGCCTGGCAGAACACCCTCGAGCCGCAGGCACCGGCGGCGCCCACCGGGCCGACGCGTGGCCGGCAGACCATCACCGTCGAGGTCGACGGCCGCCGGGTCGAGGTCACCCTGCCCAGCGGGTTCGGCGCTCAGGAGGCGTACGAGAGCGCGGTCGACGAGCCCGAGTCCCCCGCCGCGCCGGTGGACGCGGACACGCTGGTGGCGCCGATGCAGGGCACCGTGGTGAAGGTGGCGGTCGAGGAGGGCCAGCGGGTCGCGGCCGGTGACCTGGTGATCGTGCTCGAGGCGATGAAGATGGAGAACCCGATCACCGCTCATCAGGACGGCACGGTCACCGACCTCGCCGTGAAGCCAGGCGTCACCCTCGCGGCTGGGGCACCGATCGCGCGCCTGACGAGCTAGGTGCGGCCGGCGCCCCGGCGTCCACTGGCCGACCAGTCCACAACCGCGCAGGCGTTGGGGCTCCGCACAGGCGTTCTGGCGCCTGTGGGGAACCCGAAGGCCCGTGGAGCTGTGGGGCAGTGCTCAGCGGCTGCCGGGGGCACCGGTGGGCGGCGTGCCGCCGGGGCCGCGACCCCCGCCGGCCATGCCGCCGCCGGTGGGCGTGGTGCGGGTGTCGACGCCGACGGTGAGCCTCACCGTGTAGCCGGAGGTGACGTCGCCGGAGACCGTGGCCAGCTGGTGCTCGCCGCCGTCGTCGCCGAAGACGTTGTCGCTCTTCAGCGAGAGCGAGGCCAGGTTCTTCACCGACTGGGAGTAGCCCGTGGTGGCGTACACGGTGTCGCAGACCTCCTTCGGCAGGGCGACCTGTGAGGTGCAGACGGCCTTCGTCGCGTCGATGATGCTGGCCTGGTCGGGGTAGACCTCGAAGTGGATGTGCGGCCAGCGACCCGAGTAGCAGGCAGGGAAGATGCTCGTGTAGCGGACCACGCCCTGCGCGTCGGTGACCTGGACGCCGCGGAGGTAGTTCTCACCGGTGACGCCGTTGGAGTACATGGAGTAGTTGCCGTCGCGGTCGCAGTGCCACACGTACACCGCCGCGTCCACCATGGGCACGTTGCCGTTCGCCATGTCGACCATCGTGAGCTCCAGCGTCATCGGCACACCCGGAGCCGTACGCGTCGAGGAACCGAAGCTGGACCGGATGTCGCTGCGCACCACGCCCGACTGCTCCAGCACGTCGGCACCGTTGGAGCCGTCGCCCGGGTAGGGGCCGGCGGTCTCGTCGGGGATCTCCGTGAGCGCCCCGGCCGCCGCCGTCGCCGTGGCCGCGGTCGGGGTCGGGGTGGCCGCCGACGCCGCCACCTCGGTGGTCGCGCCGCACGCCGTCAGGGCGGCCATCGCGGCCCCGCCGCCCAGCAGCCCCAGCAGCCCGCGCCGAGACAGCAGCGTTCCGATGTCGAACTGCAGGCCCTGGTCGACCAGCTCCTCGTCGGGCTTCGGGAGCGTGCGGCCCTCGTACGTGGGAGTCGTGTTCTCGGTCATCGTGGGGTCCTTCCGTGGTTTGGTACGACCTACGGTGGTGTCCTCGTCTGTGCGTTTCCTGTGCGGTTCCGGAGAGCCTGTTGTGACCTTTCTGTACGCCCCTCAGCGCCTGCTGTTCGCCAACACCGGCATCGACGCCCGGGCCTTGTCGACCAGACCCAGGTCGAGGTCCACCACTAGCAGCTCGGGCCCGGTGCGCGCCTCGGCAAGCACCTCGCCGAGCGGGCCGACCACCATCGAGCCGCCGACGCCGAGCGGGGTCGCCCGGTCGACGCCGGCAGGCCATGGCTCCGGCACCGCCTGGTCGCAGGCGACCACGAAGCACGTGCTGTCCATGGCGCGGGCCCGCACCAGCGTGCGCCACATGTCTGCCTTGCCGGGCCCGTCACCCCAGGACGCGACGACGTAGATCACCTGCGCCCCCGCCCAGGCCAGCTGCTTCACGTGCTCGGGGAAACGCAGGTCGTAGCAGATCGCGAACCCCGCCGGCACGCCGGCCACCGGGGTCACGAGCAGCTCGTCACCAGGGTCCACGGTGAGCGACTCCTGGTAGCCGAGCGCGTCGTACGCGTGACGCTTGTGGTAGACCGACGACGCCGTGCCATCGGTGACCAGCAGCGTGTTGCGTACGCGGTCGGACTCCTCGTCCACCTCGGTGAACATCCCCGTCATGACGGTGATGTCGAGATCGGAGGCGAGCTCGACGACCGTCTCCACCCACCTCTCGGCGACGGCCACGGCGTCGTGCGGGGGGAGTGCGAACCACGAGACCATCGCCTCGGGGAACACCACGACGTCGGCGCCCTGCTCGGCGGAGCGGACGGTCCACTCGCTCACCGTGCGCAGGTTGGCCTCGACATCGGGCCCGCTGCTCACCTGGGCCACCGCCACTTTCATGGCTCTACTCGCTCAGCTGGTCAGCGGTGAGGTGGCCGGTCCAGCCGATGAGCTCGGCCACGACGTCGTACGTGTAGCCGCTGTCCTCCCCGACCGTGTCGGCAACGACGCTGACGGCCGTGTTGTGGATGGTGAACCACACCGACGACGACTCGACCGCCAGCAGCTCCAGCAGCAGGAACTGGGTGAAGAAGCCGTGCGTGATTAGGCCCACCACGTCATCGGGCCCGTGAGCCTCGCGCATCTCCGCGACCAGCTTCTTCGCCCGGGCGGGCACGGCGTCGGCGGTCTCGTACGGCCCCTTCCACCAGCCCTCCTCGGCGATGTCGTCGGCCAGCTGGAGCCGGGGCGACACCTCCAGCAGCGCGCTGCGGTTGGCGCCCGGGTGGTGCGTACGGTTCCCCCCAGCGTCCTCGTCGAAAGGTCCGCCCACCTCGAACCCGTCGACGCGGGTGTGGAGCGGCAGGTCGAGCGCCTCGGCGATCGGGGCGGCCGTCTGAACGGCGCGCGTCATGAGGCTGGTGTAGAGGTGTGTCAGCTTCCAGGGCAGCGCACCCCCGGCCAGGGCATCGGCGAGGCGGCGGGCCTGCTCGTGCCCGAGGTCCGTGAGGGGCGTGTCGGGCAGCCGGCCCTCGGTGGCCCGGGTCTGGGCCCAGAGCAGGTTGTTGGTCGACTGGCCGTGGCGGATCAGCACGAAGCGCATGCACCGACGCTACCGGCTGCCCACTGCGTACGGCCCGGTCGGCACGAGTCGTTCACCCCCGCGTCAGCTGCACCGCCTCGGCGACATCGCGGGCGGGCTCGTCGCGCTCGGTCTACGCGTGGGGTCGCCATCTCGTCGCAGTGGTAGCACCACGTGCCGCCGCGCGAGCAGCGCACGCGAGCGTCCCCGTGTCGTCAGGTGAGGGGAGCGGCAGTACCCTGGCCCTCATGCCACTGCGATCGACCTCACTGGGTGACCTGGAGCGCACCCTCATGGAGACGCTGTGGACGCACGGGCCGCACCTGTCCGTACGCGACGTGCTCGACCACCTCGAGGCATCCGGCCACAAGGAGCTGGCGTACACCACCGTGATGACGGTGCTGGACCGCCTCGCCAAGAAGGGTGTGGCCGACCGGGAGCGAGACGGGCGTGCGTGGCGCTACACGGCCGCGACCACCCGCGCCGAGCTGGCTGCCACCGCGCTGCGGTCCACACTCGACGCTGTCAGCGCCGACCGTCGCCTGGCGATGATGCACTTCCTCGACGAGGCGAGCCCGGCTGAGCTGGACGACATCAAGGCCGCCCTCGCCGAGGTCGAACGACGCCACAGCTGAGACGGTGGGCGCTGGTGCGCTGGTCGCAGCGCTGATCCTGAGCGGCCTCCTCCTCACCCTGGCCGCTCCCCGGGTGCTGTCCCACTGGACGCTCCCTCGGCGCTCCCCCGCCGCCGGCCTCCTCCTGTGGCAGTCGGTCGCCCTGTCCGGTGTGGTCAGCACCCTGCTCGCGGCACCCGTGGCCGCCGTGGCGGTCGATGACCGGCACCCCCTTCTGCTGGGGTCGGCCTGCCTGCTGTCGGCCGTGATGCTGGGCCGGGTGCTGTGGTCGGGTCACTTCATCGGCACGGATCTCCGCCGGACCCGGAAGCGACAGGGCCAGCTCGTCGACCTGGCCGCCGACCGGCTCGACGACCTCGCGGGCAGCAGGGTGCACGACCCTGTGGCGGTCCTCGCCGACGACCGCGCGATCGCGTACTGCCTGCCCGGTCGCCGTGACCGGATCATCCTCAGCCGCTCCGTGCTCGCCCGCCTGGAGCGGCCTGAGCTGGCGGCGGTGCTCACCCACGAGCAGAGGCACCTCGACCACCGCCACGACCTGCTGCTGGAGCTGTTCACCGTGCTGCACGAGGCGGCCCCCGAGGCCGTACGGGCCCCGGGTGCGCTGCCCGAGGTGCACCTGCTGGCAGAGATTCTCGCCGACCGGGCGGCCGTCGTCCAGGTGGGGCCGGTGCCGCTGGCCCGGGCGCTGGTGGCGATGGCCACCGCTGCGGTGACGGCCGCTCCCGGCCACCCGGCCGTCGCTGCCGGCGGTGAGCAGCTGCGCGTACGGATCGGGCTGCTGACCGGCCCCGCCCACCACCCCGCGCTGACGGCCGCCCTGGTGGCCCTGGCGGTCGCCGTCCTGGCACTCCCCCTGGCCCTGACCAGCGCCGCACTGCTCGTGTGAGCACCCCCTCAGGGAGGGAGTAGAATCTCCGACGAAACGTAGTAGAACTCGTCCGTTGGAGACACATGAGCACCGTCGACCTGGCGCGCTGGCAGTTCGGGATCACCACCGTCTATCACTACTTCTTCGTGCCGATCACCATCGGCCTCAGCTTCCTGGTGGCGCTGATGCAGACCCTGTGGCTGCGCTCCCGCAGCACGTCGTGGCTGCGGCTGACGAAGTTCTTCGGCAAGCTGTTCACGATCAACTTCGCTCTGGGTCTGGTGACCGGCATCGTGCAGGAGTTCCAGTTCGGGATGAACTGGTCGGACTACTCGCGCTTCGTGGGCGACATCTTCGGCGCCCCGCTGGCGATAGAGGCGCTGCTGGCGTTCTTCCTGGAGTCGACCTTCCTCGGTCTGTGGCTGTTCGGCTGGGGCCGCATCCCCGAGAGGCTCCACGCCGCCTGCATCTGGTTGGTGCACATCGGCACGGTGCTGTCGGCGTACTTCATCCTGGCCGCCAACTCGTTCATGCAGAACCCCGTCGGCTACCGCATCAACCCCGAGTCGGGGCGCGCGGAGCTGACCGACTTCGTCGCGGTGCTGACCAACAAGGTGCAGCTCGTCACCTTCCCGCACGTCATCTCGGCAGCGTTCATGACCGGAGCCGGTTTCGTGCTCACGTTCTGCATGTGGCACCTGTGGCGGACGGCCACACCGGGCTCTGACAAGCCGATGTACCGTCGCGGGGCCAAGCTCGGCGCCTGGACGCTGCTGATCGCCGGCGTCGCCGTCATCATCACCGGCGACATCCAGGGCAAGATCATGACCCAGGTGCAGCCCATGAAGATGGCCGCGGCCGAGGCCGTGTACGAGGACGTGCCCGAGGGTGTCGGAGCCCCGTTCTCGATCATCACGGTCGGCACGCTCGACGGCCGCGAGGAGGTCTGGGCCGTCCGGGTGCCGAAGCTGCTCTCCTACCTGGCGACCGGCTCCTTCACGGGGGCGGTCGAGGGCATCGACCACATCCAGCAGCGCTACGAGCTGACGTACCAGGGTGCTGAGCTGACCGCCGCCGAGGACTACCGGCCGATCATCCCAGTCACCTACTGGAGCTTCCGGATCATGATGGGCCTGGGCTTCGCCGGCATGGCGATCGCGCTGGCCGTGCTGTGGCGGCTGCGCAATGGTGACCCCGATTCCGAGACCCGCATCGAGGGGCACCGGCTGTGGGGCCTGGCGGGCGTGGTGGTGCTCTTCCTGCCGCTGCTCGGCAACAGCTTCGGCTGGATCTTCACCGAGATGGGCCGCCAGCCCTGGCTGGTCGCGGGGCTGATGACGACCAGGACCGGCGTGTCCCCCGGCGTCGGCGTGGGCTCGGTGCTCACCTCGTTGGTCGTCTTCACGCTGCTGTACGGCGCCCTGGCAGTGGCGGAGGTCGGGCTCTCGCTCCGGTACGGCCGCGCGGGCGCCGAGGAGGTCCCGGAGGACGCCTCGTACGAACCAGCCGACCGCGACCCCGACGACGAGCTCGTCTTCACGTACTGAGAAAGCTAGGAGAACGATCATGGAGCTCACGACTCTCTGGTTCATCCTCATCGCCGTGCTGTGGGTGGGCTACTTCTGCCTCGAAGGGTTCGACTACGGCGTCGGCATGCTGCTGCCCGTCCTGGGGCGCGACGAGACCGGCCCGGATGCGTACAGCGGTGAGACCCGCAAGCGTCAGATGCTGTCGGCGATCGGGCCGCACTGGGACGGCAACGAGGTCTGGCTGCTGACCGCCGGCGGCGCGACGTTCGCGGCGTTCCCGCACTGGTACGCCACCTTGTTCTCCGGCTTCTACCTGCCGCTGCTGCTGATCCTGGTGGGGCTCATCGTCCGCGGCATCGGTGTGGAGTACCGCGGCAAGGTCGACTCGGCCTCGTGGCGCTCGCGCATGACCTGGATGATCGTCGTGGGATCGTTCATCCCCGCCCTGCTGTGGGGCGTGGCGTTCAGCAACATCGTGAGCGGGGTGCCGATCGACGCTCACAAGGAGTACGTGGGTGGCTTCTGGTACCTGCTCAACCCGACCGCGCTGCTGGGTGGCCTCACCACGCTGTCGCTGTTCCTCACGCACGGAGCCCTGTTCATCGCGCTGAAGACCGAGGGGCGGTTGCGTCTCGACGCGCGGCGGCTGGCGCTGCGTACGGGGCTGGTGGCCGCCGTCGCCGCCGTGGTGTGGCTGGGGCTGCTGCAGGCCCGGATGGGCAACACCTGGTCGTGGGTGCTGACGGCCCTCGCGGTGCTCGCGTTCGTCGGTGCCCTGCTGGCGACCTGGCGCGGCCGGGAGGGCTGGGCCTTCGCCGGCACCTTCGCGACCATCGCCCTGGCCACGGTCTCTCTGTTCGTGGCGCTCTTCCCCGACGTGATGCCCTCGACCCTCGACCCGGCATGGTCGCTGACGGTGCACAACGCGTCCTCGACCCCCCGCACGCTGGGCATCATGTCCGTGGTGGCAGCGATCTTCACGCCGCTGGTGGTCGCTTACCAGGCCTGGACGTACTGGGCCTTCCGCAAGCGCATCGCCGGCCACCACATCCCGACCTCGGTGCACCACGCAGCGGTGACCGAGGAGACACCCGCCGCCGCGCGGGCCTGACGGGAGGAGCTGCTGGTGCGACCGTTCGACCCGGCGCTGCTGCGCGCCGTGCCCGAGACCAGGGCACCGGTGGCGCTGCTCGCCGTTGTCGGCGCGGTCACCGGGGCGGTGTCGATCACGCAGGCGGTGACGCTGGCGGTGGTGGTGACCAGGGTCGCGTCTGGCGGGCCGGTGGTCGCGCCGTTGACCCTGCTGGTGGGGCTGCTGCTCGCTCGCGGCGCGCTGGCCGCGCTGACGGAGGTCGTGTCCCGCTGGGCGGGTCGGCGGGTGTCGGCGGCCGTACGGCTGACGGTGCTGCGGTCGTGGCTGCGGCGGCCGGTGGAACGGCGGCCACGTCCGGAGGTGGCGGTGACCCGCGCCACCGAGGGAGTCGCCGCACTGGAGCCGTACGTCTCCGGCTTCCTGCCCGCCCTGGTCACCGCAGCGGTGGTGCCGGCGCTGGCGGTGCTGACGCTGCTCGTGGTGGACCCGTGGAGCGCGCTGATCGTGGTGCTGACGCTGCCGCTGCTGCCGGTGTTCGCGGCGCTGATCGGGCGGTTCACGCAGGCGCAGACGGAGCGGCGCTGGGCGGCCACTGCTGCGCTCGCGGGGCACTTCCTCGACGTGGTGAAGGGCTTGCCGACGCTGGTGGCGTACGGGCGGGCGCGGGCCCAGGTCGACGTGGTGCGTCGGGTCGGGCAGCGGCACCGGCGGGCGACGGTGGCCACGCTGCGTACGGCCTTCCTCTCCACCGCCGCGCTGGAGCTGCTGGCCACGATCTCGGTCGCCATGGTGGCGGTCGCGGTGGGGCTGCGGCTTGCGTACGGAGGCATGGAGCTGGTCGTCGCCCTGACCGCCATCCTGATCGCGCCGGAGGCGTACTGGCCGGTGCGCCGCGTCGGGGCCGAGTTCCACAACGCAGCCGACGGCGCCGCGGTGCTGGCGGACCTGAAGGCGGAGGGGCTGCTGGGCGACGACGCGGGGACGCCGGTCGAGGCGGGCGCGACCGTGGCCCTGAGCAACGTCACGTACGCCCACGAGGGCCGAGACCGCACCCTTGCCGGAGTCACGCTCAGCAGCCCGACCACCCCCGGGCTGACGGCGCTCACCGGGCCGTCAGGAGCGGGCAAGACCACCGTGCTGGAGCTGCTGGCGGGGCTGCGGGTGCCCGGGGCCGGGATGGTCACGGCTCCTCCGGCCCACCTGGCGTCGCAACGACCGGTGCTGCTGCCGGGCACGGTGCGCGACGCGCTGGCGCTGGTGGGCGAGGTGGGCGACGCGGCCATGGTGGCGGCGCTGGAGCAGGTCGGCCTCTGGGAGGCGCTGGCCACCCGGGAGGGTCTGGGCACGGTTCTCGGGGAGGACGGCTTCGGTCTCTCCGCGGGTCAGCGGGGGCGGCTGGCCTTGGCGCGGGCGCTGCTCTCGGACGCTCCCCTGGTGCTCCTCGACGAACCGACCGCCAACATCGCCCCCGAGTCCGTGCCAGCGCTGCACGCGGTGATCGGACGCCTGGCCACGACGCGCCGGGTGATCGTCGTCACCCACGACCCGGTGCTGGCCGCCCAGGCTGACGACCACTGGGAGATCGAGCCCCTGCCCCGGCGGCTGCCCGGCGCAACCACCGACCCTGCTGCCACCCCGGGCTCGGTGGGGGCCGATCGAACGGCGCGACCCGGGGAACACACCTCCCCCGTGGAGGCACCTGCGCACACGTCGCCTGAGGTCGTGCCCGCGCCGCGGGACGGAGCTCCCCCGAACCGGCGGGGTTCTGCCCTTCACGGGTCAGCCGCAACGCCGGCCGCCACTGCGGCCCCCTCGTTCGCCGGCGGAGAGTCGCCGACGCCGACCGGGTGGCGATCCAGCCAGCACACCCGACTCGCCGGTGCCTGCGTGCTCGGCGGCCTCTCGGTCTCGGCCGGGGTCGCGCTCACGGCGACCTCGGGCTGGCTGATCGTGCAGGCGTCGACGCGGCCGGTGATCCTCACGCTGATGGTGGCGATCGTGGGGGTGCGGGCGTTCGGCATCGCGCGGCCGGTGCTCCGGTACGCCGAGCGAGTGCTCTCCCATGACGTGGCGCTCGGTGAGCTCGCGGAGAGACGCCCGCAGCTCTTCGCCGACCTGATCCCGCTGACGCCTGCGCGGCTCGGGCGGCGCAGCCGGGGTGAGGTGCTCACCGGCGTCGTCCGCGACCTCGACGACGTCGTCGACGCCACCGTGCGCTACGTGGTGCCCGCCGCGTCGGCGGTGATCGCCACGGTGCTCGGCGTCGTGCTCGTGACCTGGCACCTACCGCCCGCGGGTGCGGCGGTGGCGGTCGGAGGGGCCCTGGTCGCCGGGCTGGGCGTGCTCCTCCACCGTCTGGAGCTGGGCCCCGCTCCGCTGGTTGAGCAAGCACTGTCCGACGTGCGGGGGCTGGCCGGGGCAGCGGCGGCTGCGAACGCGGGTACGGATGCCGACCGAGACCCCCAAGCTCAGCGCGCTGGCAGCCCCCCCTCGCTGGTTGAGCAAGCATCGTCCGAGGAACGAGGACGAGGCGCGTCGAAACCCGACCTGGCTGAGCGCCAGCGAGGCCAGGGCGCAAGCGACGCCGTCGTCACCGCCCGCGGCGAGCTCCAGCGCCGGACCAGCGCGGTCACCACGCAGCTCACGGGGATCCAGGCGGCCCGCGGCCTCGGTGCCGACCCGGCCCCGGTGCTCACCCCGGTCACGGAGGCCGAGACGGCCCTGGACCACGCCGACCGCCGGCTCACCACCCTGCGGGCGGCGGGGATCGCGGCCTGCTGGGTCGTCCTCGCTGTCACCGTTGCGGGGGTCACCATCCTGCTCTCCCGGTCCGGGTTCTCCGGCCCGTACGCCGCCCTGGTCGCCCTCGTGCCGATCGCCCTCGCCGACACCTGGGTCGGCGTGCCTGACCTGGTGGGTGCGGGAGCCCGCGGTCGCGCGGCCGCTTCCCGGGTCGCAGGCCTGGTGTCCCAAGACCCGGCCGTCGCGGGTCGCGGGCACAGCCCGGCTCCGAGCGCACCGGACCTGACCCTCGACGCCGTCACCGCCCGCTGGAGCAGCGACCCCACGATCCCGCTCGACCTGCCCACCACCTACCTGGCCCTGCCCCAGGGCAGCCGTGTCGAGCTGGTCGGCCCTAACGGCGCCGGCAAGTCGACCGCGCTGGCGGTCCTCGCCCGGCATCTCGACCCGGCCGACGGCCGGTACGCGGTCGGCACCACCGACGCCCGCGCGCTCGACCTCGACCAGCTGCGGTCACGGATCGCCGTGGTCGACGACGAGCCGCACACCTTCGCGGGTACGGTCCGCGCGAACCTGCTGCTCGCCGCCGCCGACCGCGACCCCGATGACGCCGAGCTGGTCGCGGCGCTGGAGTCGGTCGACCTGGGCCACTGGTTCGACACGCTCCCCGCCGGCCTGGACACCCCCGTGACCGGTGTCTCCGGCGGTGAACGAGCCCGCCTCGCGCTCGCGCGTGCGCTGATCTCCCAGCGCCCGGTGGTGCTCCTCGACGAGCCCACAGCCCACCTCGACGACGCCACCGCGCAGCGCGCCCTCGACGGCCTGCTCGCCGCGGCCGACGACACCACCAGCTGCCTTCTGGTCAGCCACCGCCCGTTGGGCGACGACCGCTGGGAGCGTCGTTCGCTGCACCCGGCGACTCCCACCCACCGTTCACAGAGCGAACCGACCGCCCTGATGGCCGGTCGTCACTGACGGGCCTCAGCCCCGGGCCAGCTCCGTCAGCGTCTCGGACACGCCAGCCTCCAGGCGTACTGTCGCCAGCGCATCTCCCCTCGTGGCGCCGCGGTTCACGATCGCCACGGGACGCCCCAGCCGGGCCTGGTGCCGCACGAACCGTAGCCCCGACATCACCGTCAGCGACGACCCCAGCACGACCAGCACGTCGGCGGCGTCCAGGAGCGCGTACGCGGCCTCGACCCGCTCCCTCGGGGCCGACTCGCCGAAGAACACCACGTCGGGCTTGAGCACCCCGCCGCACACGAGGCAGGCGGGCACCACGAACGACTCCCAGTCGTCGACGACCGCGTCACCGTCGGGCCGCAGCCGGGCGGCGTCCAGCTCGGCCGCCCCGGCGGGCAGGTAGCCGTCGATGCCCGGGTTGAGCTCCGCGAGCCGCACCTGCAGGTCGGCCCGGGCGCTCAGCGCACCGCAGCCGAGGCAGATCACCCGGTCGATCCGGCCGTGCAGGTCGATCACCGGGTCGCTGCCCGCGGCCTCGTGCAGGCCGTCGACGTTCTGGGTGACGATCCCGACCAACCCGGCCGGCGGAGCGGCCAGCGCCCGGTGCCCTACGTTCGGCACCGCGCGGCCGAACGACTGCCAGCCGATCATCGACCGGGCCCAGTAGCGGCGCCGGTTGCGCTCGTCGCCGACGAAGTCGCCGTACATCATGGGCGACGCCTTCGGCGCGCCCGGCCCCCGGTAGTCCGGAATGCCGGAGTCGGTCGACATGCCGGCCCCCGACAGCACCGTCCAGGTCCGGCCCCGCAGCACCGCCGCCAGGTCGTCCACGGTGCCGGTCGCCGGCTCGTATGCGGGGAGCGGCTCCAGGGTCTGCACCCGGTGCCGTACGCGCGGCCCCTCGGTCACACCGCGAACAGCTCGCTGACGACCTCGACCTGGAACGAGTCGAGCCGCGCCATCCCCGCGTCGGCGTTCTGGTGCACCTGCTCGGGCGTGGTCGCCCCGGCGATCACGCTCGACACTGCCGGCTGAGCGAGCAGCCACGCGAACGTCGCCTCGGTCATGGTGAGCCCGGCCGCCTCGCAGAACTGCTGGTACGCGTCCAGCTGCTCCCAGTCGGCGTTCTCCAGGACCTCGGGGCGGTTCTCCAGCCGGCCCTTGCCGCCCTCCCGCGTGTACTTCCCGGTCAGCAGCCCCGACTTCAGCGGGAAGAACGGCAGGAACCCCAGCCCCAGCTCCAGGCACGTGGGCAGCAGCTCCGCCTCGGGGTCGCGATGCACGAGCGAGTACTCGTTCTGCGCCGACACGAACCTCGGCAGACCCAGCTCGGTGGCCACGGCGTCGGCCTCCCGCACCTGGTCGGCGCTCAGGTTGGAGTGGCCGAGGTAGCGCACCTTCCCCGCCTCGACCAGCCGCGACAGCGCCTGCAGGGTGTCGCCGATCGGGGTCGCCTCGTCGGGGGTGTGCAGCTGGTACAGGTCGATGTGGTCGGTCCGCAGCCGCCGCAGCGACCCTTCCACGGCCTTCGTGATGTACGCCTCGGAGCCGGGTGCCCCCGAGCTCTCGATGCCGTCGGCACCGCCGCTCTTGTGGCCGAACTTGGTGGCGATCACCACCTGGTCGCGGCGGCCCTCCAGCGCCTGGCCCATCAGCTCCTCCGAGCGGCCGGCCGGGTCGCCGTACAGCTCCGCCGTGTCGAGGAAGGTGACCCCACGCTCGATGGCGGCGTCGAGCACCGCGCGGGTGCCGCCCAGGGTCTCGGTGGCCGTGCCGGGCCGCCCGAAGTTGTTACAGCCCAGCCCGACCGGGCTGACGACGAGGTCACTGGCTCCGAGGCGGCGTTCCGTGGTGGTCATGCAGGGAGCCTAGTCCGACCACCGGGCGGTCAGTCGCGCTTGATGAGCTGGCCGCCGTCGTACTCGAGCCAGAAGTCCACCCCACCAGGCGCCGGCCAGGACTCGCCCGCGACCTTGGTGATCGGCTGGTCGGGCGGGATGCGCAGGCACTCGCCGTCCTCCCGGTCGCCCGGCACGAACGCGGCGACCAGGTCGTCACCGACGAACACGGCCGACTCCAGCCAGGTGGAGTCGGGGATCGGCGGTACGGCGACGTCCCAGACGGGCTCCAGGCCGGGCCAGGTGAGCACCTGCAACGGACCGTCACCGGAGTGCGGGGTGGTGAGGAGCCACCGGCCCGAGGGGTGCACGTCGGTGAGGATGCGGTCGTCCCACGGCGCCTCGCGCACGGTGAGCTCGTCGGCGTCGGTCTGCAGAAACCAGCTGCGGGCGGCGTCCTGGCCCTCGCCGACACCGATGCCCAGCCACCCGTCGGTGAACGGCACCAGCTCGATGCCTGACGGCGCGGCGTCGATCACGTGCAGCCCGGTGACCGAGCCGTCGGCGATGCTCATCCTGATCAGCTCGCAGCTCTCGTGCGCGTCGTCGGGGATGATCGCGAACGCATGGCCGTCGCGCAGCCAGGCGCCAGCCCCCTCGAAGTCGCCACCCCAGCCCGTGTGAGGCAGCCGCCACACCTCCTCCCCGTGCTGCTGCAGCACGATCGCGGAGTCGTGGTCGAAGATCACCGTGTCGGTCATGGGGTCGGCGTCGGCGATGCCGGTGACGCCCTCGGGGAGGGTCCACGACCCGAGCACCTGCAGCTCGTCGTCCAGCAGCACCAGCTCGTCACCGGCATGGACGATCACCCGCCCGGCGTCACGGTCGAACATCCGGATCGACCGGACGCGGCCCGGCAGCGTGTACGAGGTCATGGTTCCCCCAAGGAACGGAGTGGTCGATCAGAGCGTACGGACGCGAGCGACCTCTCGCCTCCTGGCTGAAACAACCCTCATGGGGAGGTCAGGGGGTCGGGTACGCGGGCATCATCTCGTACGTCCGCAGGCCCGACTCCTTCACCGCGGCCACGATCGCGGCGACGGCCTGATCCACGCCCGCCGGGGTCACCGGGAACGCGGTGGACCTGGACGGCTCCCTCAGCGCCCCACGCGCAGCACCCAGACGCCCGTGCTCCCACGACTTCGCCACCCACGCCGGCGTCGCGGTGACGATGATCCTGCGCTGCTTGTCGTACTCGCCGACCTGGAACCCGATCGTCAGCTCCGCGCTGCCGTACCCGCCGGGCTGCAGCACGAATCGTGAACCGCGGCGCACGGCGAGGTCGGCCATCCGCTTCAGCTGCCAGATCGACCACGGGTCCAGCTTCTCGTCGGGGAACGCCCCCGGTTGTACGGCGAACCGGCGCGGGTGACCCGAGCCCGGCGTCCGCTGCCGCACGACGAGCGCGTTGCGGGCGGTGTCCATGTGGCCCACCTCCGCGTACGCGCCGCCGATGTCGCGCCGCTCGACCTCCTCCATGCCGAGCACCGCAGCGAGCGAGGCCGGCTCGACGGGCTTCCAGAGATCGAGCCCGTACTCCGTCCACAGCCCCACGATGCCGCCGCCCACCAGGCCCAGCAGGCACGGCACCAGCCCGTCCTTGCCGGCCGGCGACGAGCTCACCAGCGAGTGCGTCGGCCCCTCGTCCGCGTCGAGGTCAAGCCACGACATCGGCGGGTCCGGCCGGGTGCGTACGGGTCATGGCCCCAGTGTGGCTCAGGCCGGGCGCCCGATGACCAGGTGCCGCACACCGCTCCACCGGCCCGGGTCGGTGAGGTTGCGGCCGTCGACCAGCACCCGCACGCCGGGGATCTGCTCGAGCCCCCAGTCCAGGTACTCGCGGTGGTCGGCCTGGAGGATGGCGGCATCGGCGGGCTCGCCGGGTGTGTACGGCTCGAAGCCGAGCGCCCGCAGCTCGTCCCCGCTGTACATGGGGTCGTGCACCCGCACGCTGGCCCCGGCTCGTACCAGCTCGTCGACCGTCGCGAACACGCCCGAGAACGCCGTCTCCTTGACGCCACCGCGATAGGAGGCGCCGAGCACGACCACCTGCTGCCCCTCCAGCGAGCCGAGAGCCCCGTGCAGCAGCCCGACCGCGTACGCGGGCATCTGCGCGTTCGCCTCGCGCGCGGCCGACACGATCGTGGCGTCGGGGTCGGTGGAGAGGTAGAGCCGCGGGTAGACCGGGATGCAGTGCCCTCCGACGGCGATGCCGGGGCGGTGGATGTGGCTGTACGGCTGCGAGTTCGACGCCTCGATCACCGCGTAGATGTCGATGCCAGCGGTCGCGGCGAAGCGCGCGAACTGGTTGGCGAGCCCGATGTTGACGTCGCGGTAGGTGGTCTCGGCGAGCTTGGCCAGCTCGGCCGCCTCGGCACTGCCGAGGTCCCAGACGCCGTTGTCACGCGGCAGATCCGGGCGCGGGTCGAAGTCCAGTACGGCCTCGTAGAACTCCGTGGCCCGGGCGGCGCCGCGCTCGGTGAGGGCGCCGATCAGCTTGGGGTACTTGCGCAGGTCGGCGAACACGCGCCCGGTGAGCACGCGCTCCGGCGAGAACACGATCTCGACGGCGCCCGCGGCGAGGCCGGAGTGCTGCGCGATCATCGGCTGCCAGCGGTGGCGGGTGGTGCCGACGGGCAAAGTGGTCTCGTACGCGACCAGCGTGCCCGGCGTCAGCGCCTTCGCGACCTCGACGGTGGCGGCGTCCATCCAGCCGAAGTCGGGCTTCGCGGTGGCCTCGTCGACGTACACGGGCACCACCATCACCACCACCTCAGCAGTGCGTACGGCATCGGCGTGGGAGGTGGTGGCCGTGAGGTGCCCCGCGGCCACTGCCTCGGCGAGCAGCCTCGCCAGGTCGGCCTCACCCGGGAAGGGCTCGGTGCCGGCGTTGACCTGGTCGACCACGCTTCGCTGCACGTCGACGCCGACGACATCGTGGCCCTTCGACGCGTACTGCACCGCCAGCGGCAGCCCGATCTTCCCCAGCCCCACCACGCAGATCCGCATGGGGAGGAGTCTGCCGCATCAGCCTCGGGCGCCGCCCGCGGCGCAACCCGACAAAGGAGAGTGTGGTGGGCCTGGCGAGGACCCGGTGGTGGTGCCGGAGTCCTGGATGCTCCGGCCGGGGGATGGTCGGCGTGAGGCATGGGGATGTCCGACCTGCCACGCATCATGATGCGCACCGTTGATGTTACGATGCGTCATGCGCACAACGATCAGAATCGACGACGAGCTCCTCCGTCGCGCGCGTGTCACGGCCGCCGATTCTGGTCGGTCCCTCGGTGATGTGATCGACGACGCACTGCGGGCACACTTCGCCCAGCGAGATGCAACGACCATGCCCGTGACGATCCCGACCTATGGCTCGCGCGGGCTCCGCCCTGGGGTCGATCTGGAGGACAAGGCTGCGCTGGCAGACCTCCTCGACCAGCCGGAGGAGCGTCGTGCTGCTGGCTGACGTCAACGTCCTCATCTACGCGCACCGGGCCGACTGTGCCGACCACGACCGCTACCGGGACTGGCTGTCCAGATGTCTCACGGGCCCTGAGCCGTTCGGAGTCAGCGAGCTGGTCCTGTCCGGGTTCCTCCGGATCGTGACCAACCACCGGGTGTTCCAGGACCCGACGTCGCCGGATGACGCGCTCGAGTTCTGCCGCGTCGTCAGACAGGCCCCCTCATCAGTCATCGCTCGTCCCGGGCCGCGTCATTGGCAGACGTTCGCACACTTCGTCCAGCACCTCGGGGCGCGCGGCAACGACGTGCCCGACGCCTACCTTGCGGCCCTCGCGGTTGACGCCGGCGCCACCTGGGTCACGACCGACCGAGGTTTCGCACGATTCCCGGGCCTCCGGTGGAGCACAGCGCTCGACGCCGACTGACGACGCGCGGCCACCCTCGCGCATGACGAGAGAACGACCCGCTGCCACGTGGATGGCCGGCTGCTCGACTGGTCTGTCGAGGCGGGTCGGAGCCTCAGACCGCCGCGTGGGTCTTGGTGCTCGAGGGGCGCGTGTCCGGCACCGCCCGCCGCGAGGCGATCAGGGCGTCGACGCTGGCACGACCGGGGCCCACGAGAGCGATCACCACTGCGAGGGACCCGATCAGGACCACCAGCTCCCATCCGCCCTTCGCCACGAAGGGCCCATGGCCCAGGTGAGCGAACAGCCAGGCGCCAGCCATGTCCATCGCGACAAGGAGTGCAACCACCGGGGTCAGGGCACCGAGGATGAGCAGCACTCCCCCGACGAGCTCCACCAGCGTCGCGAACCACGCGGCGGCCCCGGGCAGCGGGACGCCCATCTTGGTGAAGCCCTGGGCCACGGCCGGCACGCCCCCGGAGAGCTTCTGCCAGCCTTGGGCGACGAGGACCACGCCGAGCAGCACCCGGGCGAAGAGCAGGCCGGCGTCGCGCACCGCGGCCGGGACGGGGAACAGGGTGGTGGTCATCTCAAGCTCCTCAGGATGGGCACGGGTTGTTGACGTGTCACCGATACCTTCACCCGATCTCAATGACATGTCAACCATCGGGGGCGACGTTCGTAGGATGCTGGCCATGGGGGATGAGACACCGTGGCTGGACGCGGACGAAGGGCAGCTCTGGCGCGACTGGATCCATGCTCAAGCCGCCATCGAGCTCGCCGTCGCCCGCGACCTCCGCCAGAGCGCAGGGCTCGGGCACGGGGAGTACGAGATCCTGGCCCACCTCAGCGAGTCACCCGATCGCCGTCTGAGGTTCGGGGATCTGGCCTCCCTGACCGGCTGGGAGCGCAGCCGAGCCTCTCACCAGCTGGCGCGCATGGAGAAGCGTGGGCTGGTCTCCCGTGAAGACACCCCAGGCGACCGGCGTGGCTCGATGGTGGTGCTCACCGACGCCGGATTCCAGGCGATCCAGCAGGCGGCGCCCCAGCATGTACGCGCCGTGCGCGCCGCGTTCGTCGACCGGCTTGACGAGAAGGAGCGCGCCGTCCTGGCCACGGTGCTGCGGCGTCTCCAGGAATGAGACCCAGCACCGCTCGGGGCCCCGAGGCGACCGCCCGGTTGCCGCGTACCCCCCGGCCGACCCGCCTCGCCGTGGTGGCGTGCGACCGCTCAGACTCCCTTGACGCCCGCGGCGCGTGCGCGTAGCGGACGGCTCCGGTGACCGTCATGACGATCGGGTTGGCCTCCCGGCCGTACGACGCCTCGAACCAGTCGAGCCAGCTCTCCGCCTCTCGGCCGCGGCCCGCCTTGGCCGCGGCGAGCGAGGCGTTCGAGGCGATGAGCTGGCTCTCCGGGTAGAGGACCTTCTCTTCGAGCGAGTCCCCCCGACAGCGTGGTCAGCGGCTGGCCCAGGCGTGACCACGCCGTCTCGGCCGTCGTCAGCGCCTGGTCGACCTGCCCCTGCTCTGCCAGCGCATACACCTGGTCGCTCGCCTCGATCATGTACTCGACCTCAGCGCCGGGCAGGTCCTTCGTCCCGAAATCCATCTCGTTCCCCGCCGGGACGGATGCTGGACCTCTCAGGCTCCCATCAGCTCGTTGATGGCCTTGTCGATGGCGAGGTTGATGGCGAGCTGGGCGCCCTTCTTGGCGAGGAAGGAGACGGCTGCCGACGCGCCGCCACTGATGATCGCGGCGGCGATGGAGACGACGTCCAGGAGGATCTGGCCGATCACGTACGCCTTCAGCCCGATGATCAGCTTGGCTGCACCGCTGTACGCCTTCGCGGCCAGCGGGGCGGCCTGCGCCACCGTGTGCAGAGAGTGGACGTTCGAGTCGTCGCTGTTCATGTAGGCGGCGACGGCATCGATCGCAGCCCCCTCGTTCGCGCCCTGCAGGCGGGTGATGCCTGACTGCAGGTCGGAGACGTAGGTCTCGAGCTGGCTACCGAGCGAGTCCCAGTCCGCCGACCAACCTTCCAGCACACCCGAGCTGGTCGAAGGCCACTCGTAGCCCATGTAGTTCAGGATCTGGATGACCTTTTCCCTGACGAAGGCCTCCGGATCAGCCGGCAGCTCGACCTCGACGTGCCATCCGAACAGATTGAACTTCACAGCTCCCCCTTGACCGCATCGGCGGTGTCGGTGTTCTCGTCCTCCATGGCCTGGAGGGTCTTGCCGGTGTCGGTCAGCGCCGTTGCCTCCGCATCGAGGCCCTTCTCCAGGCTCGGCACGACGGTCCCGTTCATGACCTCCCCGAACACGGTGAGCATGATCGCCACGGCGCCGTCGACCGTGGCGTACCCGCTGGCCGCGCCGCACGCGGCAGCGTTTGTCGTCTTGGTCACCACCTGCGTCAGCTTCGGCGGGGCAGCGGCCGACACCTTGTCGAACGTGGCGGCTGCGGTGTTCCACGAGCCGAACTCGATCTTCATGTCACCACTCATGCGTACCTCCATGGGGCGTGCCGCGGCGTCGAGGGACGGGTGGGTCGACGGTCGCGACGGCGGTCAGCCGTCAAGTTACACGCCGCCCGGGTCGGTTGCCCAGCCGAGGCGGCGCTGGCCTGCTCAGACCAGGCCGGGCCGCCATGCAAGTCCGCGGAGACACTGTCAGTGACACTCGGTACGGTCGCAGCATGACCGACCGCACCCCCACCGCCATCGACGCCATCGCCGAGGCCCACCACGAGCAGAGCATCGCGCTGTCGCCGATCGCTGCGACCTACCTGGGCGTCCCGGCCGCGACGGCGAGCTCGACGACTTCTCCCCGGCTGGGTGGGCGGCGATGGCCGACCTGGCGCGTCGCACCCTCGCTGCGCTGGCTGGCGCCACGCCCGTCGACGACGTCGACCGGGTCACCCTGAGCGCGATGCGAGAGCGGCTCGGGCTGGAGGTCGAGAGCCACGACGCGGGCATCCCCCTGATGTCGCTCAACGTGATCGCCTCGCCGCTGCAGGAGATGCGCGACATCTGCGACCTCATGCCCACCGACACCGACGAGCAGGTCGACACGCTCGGCCAGCGCATGGCAGCGATGCCGCGTGCGCTCGAACAGTGGTTCGAGTCGCTCCACGCCGCCCGCGAGCGCGGGCTGGTCTCGCCGCGCCGCCAGGTCGAGGCGTGCATCGCGCAGACCGAGCAGCACACGGCGCCCGACGGCTACTTCGCGACCCTGGCCGCGCAGCACCCGCGCATCGCGGAGCAGGTCGGGCTCGCGTCAGCGGCGTACGCCGCGCGGGCGAGCGCCTGCGCGACGAGATCCTGCCCGCCGCCCCGGCCGCCGACGCGTGCGGGCGCGAGCTCTACCGGCTGCACTCGCGCTCGTTCCTGGGCGCGGAGGTCGACCACCTCGAAGAGACGTACGCCTGGGGCCAGGCCGAGCTGGCCCGGATCCGGGCAGAGATGGCGAAGATCGCCGAGCAGATCCTGCCGGGTTCCACCGTCCATGAGGCGATGGCCCACCTGGACGCGGACCCCGCCTACCAGATCCACGGCACCGATGCCCTGCAGCGGTGGATGCAGGAGACCGCCGACGGTGCGGTGGAAGCCCTGGCCGGAACGCATTTCGACATCCCCGACCCGGTGCGCACCATCGAGTGCTGCATCGCGCCGACGCAGTCGGGCGGCATCTACTACACGGGGCCGAGCGAGGACTTCTCCCGCCCTGGCCGGATGTGGTGGTCGGTGCCGAAGAGCGTGGAGCAGTTCGGCACCTGGCGCGAGCTGACCACCGTCTACCACGAGGGCGTGCCCGGCCATCACCTGCAGATCGGGCAGACGATGGTGCGCTCGGGGCTGCTCAACTCCTGGCGCCGCATGGACGCCTGGACGTCGGGGCACGGCGAGGGCTGGGCCTTGTACGCCGAGCGGCTGATGGACGAGCTGGGTTTCCACACCGACCCGGCGACCCGGCTGGGCATGCTCGACGGCCAGTCGCTGCGCGCCGCCCGCGTGGTGATCGACATCGGCGTGCACTGCGGCTTCGAGGCGCCGGAGTCGGTCGGGGGCGGGGAGTGTACGTACGACAAGGCGTGGTCCTTCCTCACCGCCAACGCCGACATGGCCGAGGGGTTCCTGCGGTTCGAGCTCGATCGCTACCTGGGCTGGCCGGGGCAGGCGCCCGCGTACAAGATCGGTGAGCGGCTGTGGCTGCAGCTGCGGGATGAGTTACGGCAGCGCGAGGGTGACGCGTTCGACCTGAAGGCATTCCACCGCCGCGCGCTCGACGTGGGCGGTGTGGGCCTGCACACCCTGCGGGCGGCGGTGCTGGGCGAGCTCAGCTCGTAGCGTCGAGCACCCGGCCCGGCTGAGCCCCTCAGGAGAGGTGGACGAACGACCCCGTACGCGCCGACTCGATCATGGCCTCGCAGACCCGGACCACCTTCGCCCCCTGGGCGAGCGTCACGATGTCGGCGTCCTTGCCGAGCACGGCGTCGCGGAACTGCTCGTGCTCGGTGCGCAGCGGCTCGGGCTTGGCGATCGCGTACCGGGTGACGTCCCCCTCGCTCACCCCACGGAACTGCGCGATGTCGTCGCGGGTCACCTCGACCAGGCCGTTGGCGTAGAAGGTGAGGTCGGCCAGGAGCGTGTCGGCGACGAACATGCCTTTCTCGCCGGTCACGATCGTGAGCCGCTCCTTGGTGGGCGACAGCCAGTTGACCAGGTGGTTCGCCATCACGCCGCCATTGAGAGAGCAGGAGGCGGCCACCATGTCCTCGTGCGGGCGGCCCGACTTGGTGACCGTCCGCGCCGCCACGGACTCGTACGCGCACTGCGTGACCCAGCTGGTCAGGTCGATGTCGTGGCTGGCGAGGTCCTTGACCACGCCGACGTCGGCGATGCGGTTCGGGAACGGGCCCTGCCGCCTGGTGGCCACCTGGTAGACGTCGCCGAGGTCGCCGTTCTCGAGGCGCGTACGCAGCGATCGCAGCGCTGGGTTGTACCGCTCGATGTGGCCGACTGCGCCGACCAGACCGGCGCTCTCGAACGCGTTGACCAGGAGCTCGGCGGACCAGGTGTCGAAGGCGAGCGGCTTCTCGATCAGCGCATGGACACCGGCCTCGGCCAGCGCCAGCCCGGCGGCCTCGTGCAGCTCGGTCGGCAGCGCGACGACCGCATAGTCGATGCCCGCCTCGATCAGAGCCTCCACGCTCGGGAGCACCGGGAGATCACCTGCCACACCGTGCGGGTCGCCAGCCGCATCGGCCACGGCCACGAGCTCGACGCCGTCGAGGGCGCGCAGGTTACGGGCGTGGTGGCGTCCCATCATCCCCAGGCCGACGAGGCCGGCGCGCAGGGTCATGCGCCTGCTCCGGCGAGGGTGTTCACGGCGGTGACGAGGCGCTCCAGGTCGGCGTCGGTGAGCGAGGGGTGCACGGGCAGGGAGAGCACCTCGGTGGCGGCGCGGGCGGTCTCGGGGAGGTCGAGCGTGAGACCGAAGGAGGGCAGCGCGTGGTTGGGGATCGGGTAGTACACGCCGCAGCCGACCCCGTACTCCTCCCGCAGCGCCTGCGCGAACCGGTCGCGGTCGGTGGGCACGCGCACCGTGTACTGGTGCCAGACGTGGGTCGCGTTCTCGTGCACGGTCGGGGTGGTCACGCCGGTCAGGTGGGCGCTCAGGTACGCGGCGTTGGCGCGCCGCTGCTCGGTCCAGCCGAGCACCTTGGTGAGCTGCACCCGCCCGATCGCCGCGTGGATGTCGGTCATGCGGTTGTTGAGGCCGACCAGTTCGTTCTCGTACTGCTTCTCCATGCCCTGGTTGCGCAGGAGACGTACGGACCGGGCGATCTCCTCGCTCGCGCAGGAGACCATGCCGCCCTCGCCAGAGGTCATGTTCTTGGTCGGGTACAGCGAGAACATGCCGAAGTCACCGAAGCTGCCGACGGGCCGGCCGCCCCAGGTGGCGCCGTGGGCCTGGGCCGCGTCCTCGAAGATCGCGATGCCGTGACGCTCGGCGAGCGAGGCGAACGCGTCGGCGTCGAACGGGTGGCCGTACAGGTGGACCGGCATGATCGCGCGGGTCGCCGGCGTGATGGCGGCCTCGGCGGCGGCGGGGTCGAGGCAGTACGTGTCGGGGTCGATGTCGACGAAGACTGGCGTCGCCCCCGTGAGCGCGACCGAGTTCGCGGTGGCGGCGAAGGTGAACGACGGCACGATCACCTCGTCACCAGGGCCGATGCCGCAGGCGAGCAGGCCGAGGTGGAGGCCGGAGGTGCCGGAGTTGACGGCCACGCAGATACGGCCTCCGACGAGGGTGTCGGCGAACTCCTGCTCGAACGCGGCGACCTCCTTGCCCTGGGCGAGCATGCCCGAGGCGAGCACGGCGTCGACGGCCGCGCGCTCCTCGTCGCCGATGATCGGCTTCGCGGCGGGGATCATCGGCTGGGTCATGCGGTCTCCTCGCGGGCGGCCGTCTCCTCGCGGACGAGGGTGTCGGGGCCGGTCTCGATGTACGTCTCGGCGGTCTCGGGGCAGCGGAAGCGGCCGTCACCGAGGGGTTCCAGGGGGCGGCCTGCGCGGCCCACCCAGGCGTGCCGACGGGCGGGGACGCCGAGCACCAGCGCGTACGCGGGCACGTCGTTCGTCACCACCGCCCCGGCGCCGACGACCGCCCAGGCGCCGATGGTGACGGGGGCGACGCAGACGGCGCGGGCGCCGATGGCGGCCCCCTCGCGTACGGTCACGCCGACGGGCTCCCAGTCGTGGGCCGACTTCTGGGTGCCGTCGGGGTTGATGGCGCGGGGGTAGGTGTCGTTGGTGAGCACCGCCGCGGGGCCGACGAAGACACCGGCCTCGAGGTGCGCCGGCTCGTACACGAGGGCGTAGTTCTGGATCTTGCAGTGGTCACCGACGTGGACGCCGGTGCCGATGTACGCACCCCGGCCGACCACGACTCCTTCGCCGAGCGTGGCACCTGTACGTATGTGGGCCAGGTGCCAGACCGACGCGCTGTCGGCGATGACCGCACCCTCGTCGACGTCTGCCGACGGCAGGATCCTCGCAGCCATACGGCCACCCTAGCGGCCGGATTGCATGCGCCCCGGGAGCCCGTCGGCGGGCCCACCGGTGGCGAGGAAGCGATCGGGCAGCGAGCGCTCCGGTGCGTGCGCAAGGCTGGGCCCATGACCGACCGGGACCTCAATCAGCAGCTCCGCGACCAGATCGACTGGCACTGGCGCGTACAGGCGCGGCCTCGTCTGGAGGGGCTGACCGACGCGGAGTACCTCTGGCAACCGATGCCCGACTGCTGGACCGTGCACCCCCCGCAACCAGGGAGCCACCGAGGGAGCCGGGGCCGGCGAGACGGTCATCGACTTCACGTTCCCCCAGCCGGAGCCCGCGCCGGTGACCACGATCGCCTGGCGTCTCGGCCACATCATCGTGGGCTGTCTGGCGATGCGCACCGCCGGCCACTTCGGGCGGGAGGCGGTGGACTACAGCTCGTTCGCGTACGCGGCCACGGCCGCCGAGGCGCTCGCCCAGCTCGACGAGGAGTACGCCCGCTGGCTCGCCGGCGTCGAGTCGCTCGGCGAGGAACGGCTCTGGGAACCCGTCGGCGCCGCCGAGCGCGGGCACGAGAACGACCCGTACCTCACCCTCGTCCTCCACATCCACCGCGAGCTCATCCATCACCTCGCCGAGATCGCGCTGCTGCGCGACCTGTACGCCCACCAGGGCTGACCCGTGACCCGGCTCATCCACCTCAACGGCCCGCCCGGCATCGGCAAGACGACGCTGGCGCATCTCTGGGCGGACCGTCACCCCGGCACGCTGGTCGCCGACATCGACGCACTCCACCAGTTCGTCGGCGGCTGGCAGGACGTGGCGCAGCACCCGCACCACGTGCTGGAACCGCTGGCCAATGCGATGATCCGTACGCATCTTTCAGGCGGGTACGACGTCGTGCTGCCGCAGTACCTCGCCCGCCCCGACCGGCTCGCCTCGTTCGCAGGGCTGGCGACCGAGACCGGCGCCCAGTTCATCGAGGTCGTCCTGCTCACCGACCGCGACCAGGCGGTGGCCCGTTTCGGTCAGCGCGTCGACGACACCGAGTGGGGGCACTGGAACCCGGGGTCGTGCAGTCCCTGGGCGGGGAGACCTGGCTCGGGGATGCGTACGACCGCCTGCTCGACGGGATCGCCGACCGGCCGTACGCGACCCGCCTGACCGTGCGTGCCGGAGCCGTCGAGGAGACGTACGCCGACCTGGAGCGCGCCATCGAAGCCAGCCCGATGTGACGCCCGCGAGCGCAGTCCGCTGAGATGTGCCCATGACGGCGGACTCCCCAGCGCCCAGCACCCCGAGGCGCCCGGCTCGCAAGCCGCACGCCTCGTACCCATGCGCGGTCGCGACCCGCACGAGCTGAACCGGGCGGCGACACCGCTGGAGCTGTTGTACGACCTCACGCTCGTCGTCGCGTTCTCGTTCGCCGGCAACGAGCTCGCTCACTCGCTGGCGGCCGGCAGCCGGGCCGGCGGCATCCTCGCGTTCCTGTTCGTGATGTTCGCGATCGCGTGGTGCTGGATCAACTACACGTGGTTCAGCTCTGCCTACGACACCGACGACTGGGCGATGCGACTGGCGACCCTCGTGCAGATGGTCGGCGTGCTGGTCATGGCCCTGGGGTTCGCGCAGCTGTTCCACGGCTTCGACACGGGGCACGTCAACAACCCGATCATGGTCGCCGGCTACGTGGTGATGCGGTTGTCGATGATCTCGCTGTGGCTGCGGGTCGCGCGGCAGGATCCCGCCCGGCGAGCCACAGCGATGACGTACGCGATCGGGCTGCTGCTCGTGCAGGCGCTGTGGGTGGTGTTCGCGCTGGTGCCGCTGCCGGTGGTGCCGACGGCGATCGTGTACGTGGTCGTGTTCGGGCTGGAGTTCGCCGTCGTCATCCGGGCCGAGCGGCGCGCCGCCACACCGTGGCACGCCCATCACATCGCCGAGCGCTACAGCCTGCTCACGATCATCACCCTCGGCGAGGGTGGTGCTGGGCACCACCACTGCGGTCGGATCGCTCGTCGACAAGCAGGGATGGAGCGCGGAGGCCGTCGTCATCGCGGCCGCCGGGGTGTCGATGGCGGTGGGGCTGTGGTGGGCGTACTTCGCCGTGCCCTTCGCCGACCTGCTCCACCAGCAGCGCGAACGCTGCTTCCGGTTCGGGTTCGGGCACGTGCCGATCTTCGCTGCCGTCGCTGCGATCGGCGCCGGGCTGCACGTGGCGGCCTCGTTCATCGAGGGCGAGGCGAAGGTCGGCGAGACCACGGTGGTGCTGGCGATCGCGGTGCCGCTGGCCGCCTTCTTCGCCGTGCTGCTGTTCCTCTACTGGCTCTGCACCGGCTCGTTCGACGGGCTGCACGCGGCGATGCTCGGCGGGGCGGTGGTCGTCATCGGCGCGGCGGTGGCGATGGCCTCGTACGGGGTCGGCATCGGCTGGTGCATCGCCGTGCTGATGCTGGCGCCGTGGGTCTTCGTGCTGGCGTACGAGTGGCGCGGTCACGAGCACATCGCCCGCGACCTGCGCACGAGAGGCTGACCCGCTCGTACGACCGGCTTGACGGTTTGAACCTCAGGCCTGGAGCAGCATCAGCACGGCCCGTACGCGGCGGTGCACCCCGTCGTCTCCGGCGAGGCCGAGCTTCGCGAAGATCCGCTGCGTGTGCTTCTCGACCGCGCCCTCGGTGACGACCAGCCGCTCGGCCACCGACGCATTGGTGAGGCCCTCGGCCATCAGCTCCAGGACCTCCCGCTCGCGAGGCGTGAGGGTGGCGACCGGGTCGCCCGACCGACGGGTCGCGAACATCTGGGCGATGACCTCCGGGTCGATCGCGAACCCGCCGCCCGCGACGCGGTCGACGGCGTCGAGGAACTCGTCGAGGTTGGCGACGCGGTCCTTGAGCAGGTAGCCGATCGCCTCGCCGCCGGTGGCGAACAGCTCCTGGGCGTACGACATCACGACGTACTGGCTCAGCAGCAGGATCGGCGCCTCGGACCAGGCCTGGCGGAGGCGTACGGCAGCGCGGAGCCCCTCATCGGTGTGCGACGGCGGCATGCGGATGTCGGCGACGACCAGGTCGGGCCGGTGCTCGACCGCGGCGGCGTACAGGCTCTCTCCGTTGTCGACCGCGGCGACGATCTCGTGGCCGGCGTCGGCGAGGATGAGCCGCAGCCCCTCGCGCAGCAGCACCGAGTCGTCGGCGATCAGGACGCGCACGGGATCTCCGCCCTCACCGTCGTCGGGCCACCTGCCGGCGAGGTCAGATCGAGGCGGCCGTCGACCGCGGCCACGCGTTCGGCTAGGCCGGCGAGCCCGTGGCCCTTGGCCAGATCGGCGCCCCCGTGGCCGTCGTCAGTCACGCTGACGATCAGCCACCCGTGGTCGATGGCCGCCGAGACCGTCGCCGACCGCGCCTGGGCGTGCTTGTTCGCGTTCGCCAGCGCCTCACTGACCACGTAGTAGGCCGCCGTCTCCACGTGATCGGCCAGGCGCGGCACGTCGGCGTCGACCTGCACCGGCACCAGCGACCGGCCGGCCACCTCGGCCACGGCGGCCGCCAGACCACGGTCGACCAGTACGGGCGGCGCGATGCCACGGCTCAGCAACCGCAGCTCGTCGAGCGTGCTCTGCGTCTGCTCCATCGCCTCGGCGAGGATCACCTGAGCGTTCTCGGGGTCGTGCACGGCCAGCCGACGGGCGCGGGCGAGATCCATCTTGAGGCGTACGAGGCGCTGCTGCGGCCCGTCGTGGATGTCCCGCTCCAGGCGGCGCAGCTGATCGGTCTCGGCCCTGCGGCCCGCCTCACGCGACGACTGCAGGGCGCCGATCTCCTGCTGCTGCTCGGCGCGCTGGCTGAGGACCGCGTGGGCCACGGAGGCACGGATCGAGGCCAGGCCGCGCGCCGCCCACGGCAGCGTGACGAGGAAGGCGAGACCTGCCACGGCCTGCAGCGCGGCGTCGGCCAAGCGCGAGGTGGTGATGCCGAGCCCCTCGAGCATGGGCTGGTACTCCCCCGGCGGCAGCGCCCGGTCGAGCACGAAGACCGAGACCGGGCCGAGCACGGTGGCGAGCGAGCCCACCGTCCAGGTCAGGGCCAGCGCGAACGTGACCGTCGAGACGACCAGTCCGAACCCCGACCAGAGCACGTCGAGCCAGCTCTGCGGATCGCCCAGCCGGGTCAGCAGGCGACGACCGAGCCCGGCGCCGGGGTCAGCCCTCTGGTAGAGCGGCTGCGGCGCCTCCCGGTGAAGCAGCGTGCGCTGGAGCCCTCGCTCGGCGTTGGCGGTGGCCCTCGCCACGAGCACCGCCGCGACCAGGATCGGCAGGCCGACCCAGATGACGGTCGTGCCGATGCCGAGCACCAGCAAGGGCACGACCAGGCAGAAGGCGAGCAGCGCTAGCGGCCACGTTGCGAACAGGTACGCCAGGTTGTCGCGAGTTCCCCTGACGTAGGCCGCCAGGTCGCCGGAGGGGTCAGGACGGGACCCGAACGGTCCGGCGGCGTGCGCGCCGGTGACCGAGCGGTCGGTGGACGGGTCGGGACCGTCGACGGGCTCGAACGCGACGGTCAGGTTGGCAGCTGAGGTCATGCCCTCAGACTCCTCACCTTCCATGCCCGGAAGTATCCCGCAGGCTGGCGGGCGGGGGTGGGGCTGGCCCGACAGCTCGTCGACCGACCTGCCGGCCGACAGCTGCAGCGTGTACTCACCCGACCGGACGTCACCGCCGCCGGTCGCGAGCTTCCCAGCAGGTGGTGTGCCAGTGGCGGCGGGAGTCGACCGCCTCCCCTTGCCCCACCGAGCCTTGGGCCGGCCACGCCACGGCGTGGGCCGCGCTGGCGCTCACCTGCTGGCGGCAGCCAGGGCAGAGGTACGCCCGTCCGGAATCGTTGCCACGCACCCGCTGGACGACGTAGTCGCCTTCGACGCGTCGCAACGAGCCCAGGGTCAACGGGCGATCCTCGTCGTCGGACGGCAACCGCCGCCCACGCCGGGAATGGTTGCTGCGAGGCACCCCCGCAGTCTCGCGCACGGCGGCGACAGCGGCGACGAGGCTCGTCGTCACCACCGCATTCACGATCGGCGGTACGAGGTCATTCCCACCCCGCGCGGGATCGCCTTCTCCCGACGACCAGGGCCCCGGCCCGCGGTCTCAGCGGTCTGCCCTACGGTGGGCCGATGGCGGCGGGTGTGGGGCCTCTCGCTCCTGCCCGACTGGGCACGCTGCTGGCCAGCCGCGCCCTCAGGACGAGCTGACCAGCCTCGTACGGGCTGGGTCGCCCTCACCCATGGTCGTCCTTCGGCGTCTTGGGGAGCAGCCACACCAGCGCGATCGACACCAGGAGCAGCCCGCCGGTCACCCAGAGGACGAGCCGGGTGGCGTCGACGAAAGAGCCGGAGCGCTCGACCGCGGAGAAGAAGAGGCTGCCCAGGACCGCGACGCCGATGGCGCCGGCGAACTGCTGGACGGCGTTGAGCAGACCGGAGCCCGTGCCCACCTCGGCGTCGGTGACGGCCCCGAGCACGTACGAGAAGATCGGCACGAACACCAGGCCGAGCCCTGCTCCGATGAGGGCCAGTGCGGGGGCGAGGCTCAGTGAGGTGACCTCCCTGGTGAGGGTCCAGGCGAGCACACCGAGGCCCAGCAGCGCGATCCCCATGCCCAGCTGGATGGTGCGCCGGCCGAGGCGCTCAGCCAGCACGGCACCCGCCAGGGTCGAGCCGACCGCTGTGCCCAGGGCCCACGGCACGAGCGTCAGCCCGGAGCGCAGCGGCGACCAGTGGAACCCCATCTGCATGAGCAGGTTCACCGTGAGCGTGAAGCCGGTGAGCGCGGCGAAGAAGCCGGAGACCACGACGAGACCCGCGACGAAACCGCGGCGCTGGAACAGCGTGGGTTCGATCACCGGGTGGGCGCTGCGTCGCTCAGACCAGGCGAACGCCAGGAACGCGACTGCGGCCACGCCGAGAAGCACCCAGCACCACATCGGCCAGCCGAGCTCGCGGCCCTGCACGAGCGGGACCATGAGTGACGCGGACGCGACGGTGAGCAGCGCCACACCCACCAGGTCGAGCCGAGCAGTGCTGTCCTCGCCGGCCGTGCGCGGGAGCACCCGCCAAGCGATCAGGAACGCGATGAGGCCGAGCGGCACGTTGATGAGGAAGATTGACCGCCATCCGGCATCGCCGATGTCGGCCTTGAGCAGCAGCCCGGCCAGGATCGGGCCGGCGACACCGGCCAGACCCATCACGGGGCCGAACGGCACGAAGGCCTTGGCCAGCTGGTCGCGCGGGAAGGCCACCGTCACCAGGGCCATGCCCTGCGGGATCATCACCGACCCGAAGAGCCCTTGGAGCACCCTCGCCACGATCAGCCAGGCGACCGAGGGAGCCAGCCCGCAGGCAGCGGACGCCACCGTGAACCCTGCCAGGCCCACCAGGAACATGCGGCGGCGCCCCAGCAGGTCGCCGAGACGCCCGCTGGTGACCAGGCCGAGGCCGAACGCCACGGTGTACGCAGCGAGCACCCACTGCAGGGTGCTCTCTGAGCCACCGAGCTCAGCGCGGATGGAGGGGCCGGCGAGGTTGGCGACGGTGGCGTCCACCAGATCCATGACGTCGGCGAGGAGAACGACGGCGAGCACAGACCAGGCGGTCCGCATCGAGGTCGGCGGCGAGGACTCGTACGAAGATTCTGTCGTGTTCACGAACACTGTTCTAAACAAGAACATAGTTCTTGTCAAGAACACCGTTCGTATCCTCATCCACCACCCAGCCGTAGAATTTCGCCTGTGCCCGAGCCCACTGACGCGCCTGCCTCGCGCCGCCGACCAGGGCGCCGCAAGATCCTCAGCCGTGAGCGGATCGTCGAGGTGGCGCTGGAGATGGTGGCCGAGGAGGGGTACGCAGCCCTGACCATGCGCCGCATCGCCGCGAAGCTCGACACCGGGCCCGCGACGCTCTATGCCCACTTCGCGAACAAGGCGGCCCTCGACGAGCAGATGCTGGCCACGCTCTGCAAGCAGATCGTCCTGCCTCGGCCCGACGCAACGCGTTGGCGTGAGCAGATGCACGACCTCGCGGCGCAGATCCGCGACGCCTACCTCGCCTACCCGGGCATCTCGATGGCGACTCTCGCGGTGGTGCCGACGAACCCCGAGACACTGCGGCTGAGCGAGAGCATGCTCGCCGTGATGATCGCCGGCGGAGTCAGCCCCCAGTCGGCTGCGTGGGCCGTGGACGCCATCAGCCTGTACGTCGCCGCCTACTGCCTCGAGCAGGCGCAGTGGGTCACGGACGTCACAGCCTCCGGCGGCTGGCCGCAGACCCGGGACGCGCTGCTCCGGCGGTTCGACGCACTGCCAGACTCCGACTTCCCGGTGTCGAAGGCATACGCAAGAGAGCTGACCGCTGGCGCCGGCCACGACCGGTTCGACTTCACGCTGTCGATCATGCTTGCCGGCCTGGCGCAGCAGTGAGCCCTGGGGGTCGGAGCGCATCGACCAGGGCGTACGCAGCAGTGAGCCCTGGGGGCCGGAGCGCATCGACCCGGGCGTACGCAGCGGCGGAAACCCACGACGGCGACCCCGAGATCACCCCAGCCAACGCAGGTCACCGCCGGCGGTTGCGCGCCTCCCAGCACGGCGTGTGCCAGTGGCGGCGCGCGTCGACCGCGTCGCCCTGACCCACCGAGGCCTGCGCCGGCCACGCGACCACGTGTGGCACGCCGGCACTGACCTGCTGACGACAGCCGGGGCAGGTGTACGACCGCCCGGAGTCGTTGCCCGCCACCCGCTGGACGACCCACTCCCCTTCCACGCGTCGCAGCGAGCCCACGCTCAGCGGGCGGTCCTCGTCGTCGGACGGCGACCGTCGACCTCGGCGAGGATGGTTGCTGCGGGGCACGGGAGAAGTCTCGCTCACCACGTCTCTGGGAGCACGTCGATGCAGGTGCACCCGTCCAGCGCACATTTCGTCGAGCTCGGTTCAGGCGGCAGATCGGACCGGCCGGTCTCGGTCACCGCTTCCTCTCCCCCTCTGCGCGCTCCAGTCGGCGACAACGGAGAACACCTCGGCTGACCACCGAGCACGAGGTCATTCCCACCCGTGCGTGATCGTGCTCCACCGACGTCGATGACCCCGGCCCGTCGTCCCTGCGGGCTGGCCTAGTGTGGCCCGATGCAGTCCGCCGACCGGGCACGCCGCGAGCTCACTGGCTGGGCCGTTGCCTGGGCGGTCGTCGGGGCCGTCCTTTGGCTGGTGCTCGGGTTCGCACCGGGGGCCGCGGCGCTGGTGATGGGGTGCGTCTGCCTGGGCCTGGTCGCGGCGCGGGTCGGCGCCGTGCTCCCGCCCGGTGCAGCGTGGGCCAACCGCGTCACCCTGCTGCGGGCCGTCCTGGTCAGCGTCGTGCTGGCCCAGACCGTACGTCTGCTGCTCTCCCACGAGCCACCCAGCCTCGGCTTCCTCACCGTGGGCGGGCTCGCGCTGGCCCTGGACTCCGTCGACGGGCACGTCGCCCGCAGCACCGGCTCGGTCAGCTCCGTCGGCGCGCGGTTCGACGTGGAGCTCGACGCCTGGCTGGTGCTGGTGCTCTCGGTCGCGGCCACGACCGCGTACGGCGCCGTGATGCTCGTCCCCGGCCTCGCCTACTACGTCTTCCGCCTGGCCGGCCTGGTGTGGCCGTGGCTGCGCCACCCCCTGCCGCCGAGCACCCGGCGCCGTGTGATCGGAGCCCTGCTGGGCGTTGCACTGCTGGCGATCGCCGCGCAGGTCCTGCCGCCACAGGTCAGCCCGTACGTCATGGCGCTGACCGTCGTCGCGCCCGCGAGCTCCTTCGGCTGGGACGTGACGCTCCTGCGGCGGCAGCGCGACCGTCGCTGAGGCCTCAACGACCGCCGCGGCGCTGCATCCAGGGCCAGACGATGAACGCCACGAACAGGATGCCCACGACGGCCCCGCCGACCATCAGCCACCACCACGCGACGTTCTCGCCCCACAGGGAGTCGCCGAAGGCGACCCCGGCGCCGTAGACCACGGCAGCCAACCCGGTCGCTGCGGCACCGGGCGTGGTGAAGACCGACGGGTTCGCACCGCGACCGGTGGTCGTCACGGGGTCACGGTCAGGGTTCACGGTGGTCATGTGTCCTCCTGGGTCGGATGCTTCATCGTTGCACAGCGATTCGGCATCAGCGCTGAACACAGAATCATTGACGTGGTGGCGAGACCCGGAGGGCGTACGTGAGGAAGAACCACCAGAGCAGAGCGAGCGGGAACGACTTCAGCAGGTAGTAGTCGAGGCCGAACGCCAGCAGGCTCACACCAAGCGCGGTGAGCAGACAGAGCCGCAGTGGGTTCGCCGGGTGCGCGGTCACCGCGGATCGCACCACGACGCCGACCAGGCCGAGCAGCAGCAGGCAGCCGACGACCCCCAGCTCGGCCAGGGTGCCGAGGTAGAGCGAGTGGGGGTTGGTGAGGGCGAGGCCGTACGAGGTCGCGAGGAACCCGTCCTTGCCCACAGGGAGCAGGCCTGCCTCAGTGGCGAACCAGGGCCAGAGGCCGCCCTGGCCCACGCCCAGCAGCAGGTGCAGCGGAGAGCTGGTGGCCGCGTCCAGCGCAGTGACCGCGTTCTGCTCCCGCAGCGGATCGCTCAGGGTGACGAGCCGCAGCATCTGGTTGCGGAGCACCAGGGCGAGCACGACCCCGATGGCCGCCACCGCTGCGACGGCGATGCCCATGAGGCGTCGGCTCACCGCGGGTGCTGCGCCCCGGGCCGGGAAGTAGCGCGTTGCGAGCAGCCCCACCAGGACGACCAGGCAGATCAGCCCGGCGCGGGACCCGGTGGCCACGACCAGTCCCGCCGAGAGCAGGGCGAGGGCGAGAGACAGGGTGGTCCGTACGCGCTCCCACGCCAGCCCCAGGAAGGTGGCCGTGACGAGGAGCAGGGGTACGTGGATCACCGCCGCCCCGCCGAGGCCCGAGAACAGGCGGGCCGACGGGTCGGCATCGAGCTGGGCCCGGACGAACCCCACCAGGCTGAGCAGGGCGATCAGGAGGGCGAGCGCGTACGCGTGGCGGCGGCTCCATGCCCGCGGGACGGCGACCGCGAGCAGCACGCCGGCGGCCATGGCGAGGAAGGCCTCGAGGAGGGGCACACCGATGTACGGCCAGGGGACGACGACGTCCTGCGCCGCCGTCGCGGGCACGCTCATCACGCGCGAGACGCCGAGCGAGCGTACGAACGCGTACCCCAGCAGGGCCGTGAAGGAGCCGAGCGCGAGCCAGAGGGCGGGGCGGCGCTCGCGTACGGCGGTGGTGGGCAGCACGACAACGGCCCCGGCGATCACGACGACGGCGGCGATCCAGAGAAAGCGCGGGTACAGGCCGTGGCTCCCGTCGGCCTGGGTGGTGGTGGTGACGAGGCTGAGCAGGGCGACGAGGGGAAGGATGGTGAGGGCGTACCAGGGGGCCAGCCGCTCGGTCATCGGGGAGAGTCGGCTCGTCACGCCGTCACTGTAGCCAGGCTCACGTGACGGTGACCGCGATGGTGTGGTGGCCGGAGGCGCCGTCGGGAGCGAGCGGGGCCGGGGCCGCGGTCTGGACGGTGCCGTCGGTCTCCACGGCACGTACGCGGATGGTGTGCCTGCCCGCCGTCGCGTCCCAGGGAAGGGCCCACTGGCGCCAGTAGTCGACGCCGACGTCGGGGCCGAGCGTGGCCTTCTGCCAGTCGCCGCTGTCGACCTGCACCTCGACGGCGCTGATGCCGCGGTGGGTGGCCCAGGCGACGCCGCCGATGGTCGTGGCGCCGGCAGTGAGGGAGGCGCCCCGGGTCGGGGTGTCGATGCGGGAGGCGGTCTTCACGGGGCCGCGCGCGGACCAGCCCCGGGTGGTCCAGTAGGCGGTGTCGCGGTCGAAGCGCGTCACCTTGAGCTGGGAGAGCCACTTGGTGGCTCCGACGAACCCGTAGAGACCAGGGGTGACCAGCCGGGCCGGGAAGCCGTGGACCTGGGTGAGCGGCTCGCCGTTCATGGCGACGGCGATCATGGCGGAGCGACCGTCGAGGAGCACGTCGAGCGGGGTGCTGGCGGTGAAGCCGTCGGGCCCGGAGCTGAGGACCATGTCGGCGTCCCGGTGAGGGGAGGCGCGGCGCAGGAGGTCGGAGACCAGGACGCCCTGCCAGCGGGCACCGCCGACAAGGTCGCCGCCGACCTCGTTGGAGACGCAGCCGAGGGTGATGTCGGCCTCGACCATGGGCATGGCGAGCAGCTCGTCGTACGTGATGGTCAGCGGGTTCTCGACCATCCCGTTGATGCGGAGCGACCAGCCCTCGGGGTTGACCTTCGGCGGGACCAGGGCGATGTCGATGCGGTAGAAGTCCTTGACCGGGGTCTGCAGGGGCGAGACCGGGACCTGGCGCTCGAGGCCTTCGGGCAGGGGTGGGCGACGCGTGGCCGGGCTGGGGATGGCGCGTCGGGCCGTCGGCGTGGTGTCGGGGATGAGCGCGCCGATGGCGGCCAGGGCGGCGCCGCCGGCGAGGGCGGTCGTCGTCGTGACGAAGCGGCGGCGCCCGGGGTCGGGTGGCGTCATGCGTTGCGCGAGGGCGACGAGCACCGCACCGCCCACCAGTGCGGTGACGGCCCCGGTGAGCGCGCCGGCGGCGCCGTACCGGGTGGTGGCGATCGCCGTCGGGATGAGGGCCAGCAGGGTGCTGGCGGTGAGCGCGAGGGGCAGGGAGCGGCGGGCGAGCACGCCGACCAGGGCGGCTATGCCCAGGGTCACCAGGACGACGGTCGCGACGAGCACCGTCTTGTCGTACGAGCCGAAGGTCGCGATCCCCCAGTCCTTGAGTGGTCTCGGGACGACATCGATGGCGGCGCTCCCCACGGCTGCGGCAGGGGATGTACGGGGGTCGACGAGACTCGCCACGAGGTGGCCCGCGCCCAGGCCCGCGGCTGCTGACGCGACTCCCGCCAGCGCGTACTCCCGTGTCGTCCTCACCTCGCCATCCTGCCCGGGGTGAGCAGTGGGGTGGTCGTGGGTACGTCAACGCTTGGGGCTGACGATCACCGATTGCAGCTCAGCCACAGGCATCTGACGCGACTGCGTACGGTCCATCGCGATCGTTCCGGTGTGTCCCATCGCCGACCAGGTCACCGTCCAGTGAGTCGCGGCCGTCATCGTGAAGCCAGCCCCTTCCTTCGCTGGAAGGCCGGGGTAGCGATAACCACAGTCCGGAGACTCCGGCGGCGGGAGCACGGTCATCTGCCTGTATGGCGTCATGCTCGTGCACCTGACGACGTCGCCGTTGCCCATGTCGAAGGACGCACCCGTCCGCCTGGCCACGATCACCACAGTGATGCCCTGCTCGGTGACGCTGGTGCTCAGCTGGTCTGGACTCTCCGCCCACAGCCAGATCGGATATCCGACCGCCACGACCTTCCACTCGTTCACCGACGGGTCCGGCCCCACCTGAGCGTTGACCTCCGGCAGTTTGAGTCGTGCCACCGCCTGCCGAGCCACGACGGCAGGGTCGGGCGTGTTGGCCTGGGGCAATATCTGACAAACGCCGTTGATCTGAGGGTTTGTGTCTACGCAATAAGCGGCGCCCAATCCGTCTCCGCCGTCAGGCACTGTGTAGCCAGGCGGGGAGGGGTTTGACGGTACTCGAGGATTCTTCTCACCCCCCGATGTCCCACCTACCACCGTGATTTGGCCATCGCTCGAGCTGGCGTTCGCGTATCCCCCTGTAGCTCCTTCCCCCTCATCACCACGGGCACCTACAGTCGTCGCCATCGATGAAAGAACCACCGAGAAGAACAGCGTCTTCCTCGCGACCGACGCTAGAAGGGACACTGCGCCTGCACCTTGTCAATGTTTGAAAAGATCCGAAGTTTGCCGTCTTGCCTCTTCAGGGCGCGTGTTGCCACTACTAGCTGTCCTGGGCCGATCAGCGATCCATCAGGCCCATACATCGCTCCCCCTCGACTGTCCTCGCAGGTCGTGAGCACCACGAGTGCATCCTCCCGCCTGGTCGTTCGATCGATGGCAGCTCGAAAGGTCGCAGGCTCGCCTTTGGCGAGGTTCCCGGATGATTTCTGGTGGGCCAGTAGCGCCACGATGTTCTTACGGAACGGGTCTGCGATCGTGGCGTCGAGCTCCGGCGTGGGGGCTTCGGCGCCCCCCGCGAAGATCAACCGCCAGTACTCCTTGGCGTACCGGTCGTACACCTCCAGCGCCTCGGCCTCCAGGGCCAGCTGGGCTTGCTGCTCCTCGTACGTGGTCTTGTCGCAGGCATACGGAGTCGCGGGACCACCGGCGGGCGGTGTGCACACGTACGTCGGTGTGGACGCCACCGCCGTCGGGGAGGTCGTGGGCTGTGTCGGCGAGCCTGTGCAGGACGCGAGCAGGGCAACGACCAGCGTCGCTGCGACGACCACCCATCTGGCGCTCACCGGGCTCCCCTCGTTGGACCTGGCTCACTATGGCACGGGCCCTTCGGGGCGAATCAAGAGCCCGTGGAGCATCTGTGGACAACTCGCGCTGTCCACAGGACACCCCCCGACGGCCGCCACACCGATCGTCGGAACCGGTTGTCAGAGCCGCCCCCTAGGCTGGCCGACGTGTCGGTGGCAGAGCGGTTGAGGGGCAGCACGTTCCTCAAGCACGTCCTGCAGCTGATGACGGGCACGGCGCTCTCGCAGGTCATCACGATCGTCGTCCAGCTGGTGCTGATGAAGCTGTACACGGGCGCCGACTTCGGCGTGTATGCCGTTGTCACCGCCGTCACGGCCGGCCTCGTCACGATCGCCACGCTGCGCTACGACCTCACCATCGTGCTGCCCACCAGTGACGGCGATGCCCGCCGCCTCGTCACGCTCACCAGCCGCATCAACACCATCGTCTGCGCCGCCGCGCTCGCGATCCTGCTCCTCGCCCGCCACCAGCTCGCCGCCCTCCTGGTCACCGGGGTCACCCCCGAGGATCTCGCCCGCCGCGCCGAGGTCGCCACCTGGTTGCCGGCAGCCGCTCCCCTGGCCTGGGTGATGCAGCAGCTGCTGATCTCGGCCTACTGGCTGAACCGGCACCAGCGCTACTCCGAGATGGCCGGCAACAAGGTCGCCCAGTCGCTCGGCGCCGGGGCGGGCCAGATCGCGCTCGGCGCGGCCCGGCAGGGCACCCTCGGTCTCCTCGGCGGCCAGCTCGCCGGCCTCCTCGCGGCCCTCGCTCTGGTCTGGGCCCGCCTCCGCACGACGCTCGGGGCCGCCCCCACCGCGTACGCCCCCGGGCTGCTGCGCACCTATCGCCGGATGCCGCTCCTCAACGGGCCCAGTGCGGTCTTCGACGCCATCCGCCTCAACGGCATCACGGTGCTGCTCGGCGCCGCGTTCGGCCTCGCCCCGCTCGGCCAGTTCAACCGCGCCTGGACGCTCCTCCAGGCCCCGATCGCCCTGATCAACGGCGCGCTGCAGCAGGTCTTCTTCCAGAAGCTCGCCACCACGCCGCGGCACGAGATGGCCCGCACCGTCCGTACCTCCATCCTCCGCTCCGCTGCCCTCGGCGTCGTTCCGTTCGGGCTGATCTACGCCCTCGCTCCACCACTGTTCCGCTGGTGGGACGTCGAGTGGACCCAGGCGGGCATCCTCGCCGCCGCGCTCGTGCCCTGGCTCTACCTGAACTTCATCACCTCGCCCATCTCCTCGGTGTTCCTCGTGGTCGAGGCGCAGGGCATCTTGATGGCGTTCTCGTTCGTCTTCGCCGTTGTCCCGCTGGCGATGATCTGGTGGCACACCGCTGACATGGTCGGTACGGTCCGAGTCGTGTCTCTCGCCATGGCCGCACTGCTCCTCGTCTTCTGCGGCCTGGCACTGCTGGTCGCCAAGCGGTACGCGTCGACTCGGGAGCCCGAGGTCGTCGCATGACCGACGAGCCCCGCGCACTCCCCGACCTCCCCACCCCTGACCCGGCCACGCTGCGCGAGCTGACCAAGCCCGTCCGGGGGGCAGGTCAGCGGCCCACGCCGCGCTGGGTCGGCTGGTTCCTGATCCTGCTGCCCAGCCTCGCCGCGGGCGGCCCCCTGCTCGGCGTCGGCTCGGTGTTCGCGTTCCGGGTCGCGGCCGTGGTGCTCTTCGTCACCGCCGCCTGGGACTGGAACCGGTTCCACGACCGCTCCCGTACGTTCATGGTCACCCTCGGGATGGGCGCCGCCTTCGCCGCGTCCGGGCTGCTCGCCCTTGCTGTCTCTCGCCCGCCCACCGGGCCCGCGGTCACCGAGCTGCTCGCCGTGGGGCTGATGTTCGCGGTCGCGCTCGCCCTGGTGCAGCTCTACCGCACCGCGGAGACGGTGCTCACGGTGGCGCGCGGCTGGCTGTACATGACGGCGCTCGTCCTTGCCGTCAACGCCTGGGAGATCCTCTCCGGCAACCGCCTCCCCAACTTCTACCTGCCACCGTCGATGAAGGGCGTCGACTTCCAGTGGGACCAGATCGCCGGGCCCTTCCACAACCCCAACCAGCTCGCCGCCGTGCTCGTGATGTCAGCGATCGTGATGGCCGTCGGCTTCTCTCTCGAGCATGACCGGCGGCTCCGCTGGGCGTACGTCGCCGTCTGCCTCCCCATGCCCCTGGTGATCCTGCGCACCGGGTCCACCTTGGGCCTCGCACTCCTGGGCGTGGTCACCGTCGTCTGGCTCAGTCTCCACCGCTGGACCCGCCTCATCGGCCTCCCGCTCGCGGTGATCGCCGTCGTCGCCCTGCCCCCGGGCCGCGCCCTGCTGACCGCCCTCTGGGGCCAGGCCGTCAACCTCTGGCACCCCCGCGACGACTTCGTCTACTCCTCCGGCGACCGGCTCAACCTGATGCTCGACGGCGTCGTGATGCTGCGGCGCTCGAGCTGGGTCGGCGTCGGCCCCGCCGGGTTCAGCCACGTGATGACGACCCAGCCGATGCCGTACGGCACGCACGGCATCGTCAACCCCCACAGCGCGGTGATCGAGATCACGGCGCAATACGGCATCGGCATGTTCGTGCTCCTCGTGCTCGTTGCCGTCGGCCTCGTGAAGTGGTCGCTGCAGCGCCTGGCCCGTACACGCGGTGAGCGCCTCGCCTCCCCCCGTCGCTCCGTCGCCCTCTGGCTGCTGGTGCTGACGGTGCTGTGGCCGGTGCTGTCGATGATGAACTCCACCTGGCTGAACCAGTCGATGTCAGCCATGCTGATCGGCACGCTGGTGCTCTGGGCGCGCCACATCGAGCGGCCCCTCGGGCGCCGGGTGACCACCTCCGAGGCCGCCCTCCGCAACCTGCCCCCCGCACCGAAGGAGACGACATGACGCTCATCAAGGCCGAGCGGCTGGTGACGCGAGACGGCGTGCACGAGCCGGGGTTCGTACGCATCGAGGGCGACCGCATCGTCGAGGTCGGCCCCGACCTCCCGGGCACCCCCGACCACGAGGTCGGCACCCTGGCCCCAGGCCTGGTCGACGTGCACTGCCACGGTGGCGGCGGTGCGTCGTTCGGCTCCGACGCCCCCACCGCGATCCGTACGCACCGTGCGGCCGGCACCACCAGCCTCGTCGCCTCCACCGTCACGGAGTCGATCGACGACCTCGAGCAGCAGGTACGCAACCTCGCCCCCCTCGTCGAGCAGGGGGAGCTGGCCGGCGTGCACCTCGAGGGCCCCTGGCTCGCCGAGGAGTTCAAGGGTGCCCACCCGGCCGAGCTGCTGCGCGACCCCGCCCCCGAAGACATGACGCGCATCCTGGAGGCTGGCCGCGACACCGTACGCATGGTTACCCTCGCCCCCGAGCGCGAGGGCGGCATCGACGCGGTGTCGCTGCTCGTCGACCTGGGCGTGGTGGCGGCGGTCGGGCACACGGCGGCGACGTACGAGCAGGTGGCCGAGGCTCTCGCCGCCGGCGCGTCCGGCGCGACGCACCTGTTCAACGCCATGAAGCCGATCCACCACCGCGCCCCGGGCCCGATCATGGCGCTGATGGGCGACTCCGGTGCGTGGCTGGAGATCGTCGCCGACGGGCACCACCTGCACCCCGAGGTGGTCCGGTACGTCGCCTCGACCTATCCCGGTCGCGTGGTGCTCATCACCGATGCGATGGCGGCGGCCGGGGCGCCTGACGGCTCGTACGTGCTGGGTCAGCTCCACGTCACCGTCACCGAGGGCGTCGCCCGGATCAGCGGCACCGACACCATCGCCGGCAGCACGCTCACGCTGGCGAAGGCGCTGCAGAACGCGATCGCGTACGGCGTCGAGTGGACGACGGCGATCGCTGCCGCCACCTGGAACCCGGCCGCCTACCTCGGCCTCGACGAGGTCGGCGACCTGGCCGCGGGCCTCCGGGCCGACGCCGTCGAGCTGGCCGACGACTGGTCGGTGACCCGGGTGCTGCACCGGGGCGAGTGGCTCTGAGTCAGCTCGCCCAGCGGCCCTGGTAGAACATCCAGGCCCACCAGATCATCACCAGCACGCTGAGCACGGCGGCGACGGTCGCGACCGTACGCCGCCGCGCCCCCGACGCGCCCTTGCCGCCCGTCACCCACTCGCCGATCAGCAGCCAGAGCGGGAACCACAGCAGCACGGCGCGGTTCACGCTCATCAGCCAGTACGAGGTCGTGAAGGCGAGCACCTGCGGGCCGACCCAGGCGGCCTCCCCCCAGCGGCGCTTCGCGAGGCAGATGACCGTCACGACCAGGCCGACCGCCAGCGACACCACCTCGGCGCGGAACACCCAGGCCCAGCCGGGGTGGTCCGCATACGCCCCCGGCACGATCGCCGGGATCGTGTGCTTGATGGAGTCCCACGGCCAGGTCAGCCCGCGGGACCAGCCGGTGGCCTGCGCCGCGTACCAGGCGGTCCAGCTGCCGAACGTGACGCGCAGGTAGACCGCGTACGCGACCGGCACCAGCGCCGGGATCAGCAGCCACTCCAGGCGACGCCAGCGGCGGCCCTTCGTGGTCAGCGCCAACACCGCGAGCGCGGCGATCAGGAAGACCCCTGACACCCGGAACGCACACGCGCCCGCCGCGAGCAGAGCAGCCCATCCCCAGTGGTTGTCGCGGGCCTTCACCCAGGCCCAGAAGGCGAAGGCGCAGAACAGGCTCTCCGTGTACGGCACGATCGTGAACACCGTCGTCGGAGCGATCAGCCAGGCCGCCGCGGCGACCACACCGGCGCGGCGCCCGCCCAGCCTGTACAAGCCCCACGCGGCCACCGCCGACGCGAGCAGCGAGATCGCGATCCCGACCACCACCGGGTCGACGCCCACCGCGAGGGCCCCCCGCAGCAGCATCGGCAGGCCCGGGAAGAACGCCACCTCTTGCTGCTTGGCGTACCCGTCGCGGGCGATGGTGAGGAAGTGCTCGACGTCCCAGTTCGCGGCGACGTCCTTGAGCGACCGGGCCTTCGACCACATCACCCACACCGCGACCAGGGCGAGCACCAGCCGGCTGCCCAGCCAGGCCTGGACGACGAGCCGGGGCCCGTCGCCGGCCGTCGCGCGTCTGCTGCCCGTCACCTGCCGGGCCGGCCGCGGCGCTCGCGGCGGGTTGCTGGGGCGGGCGGCTCAGACGACCCCGTACGCACCGTGCCGGCGCCCACCGGAACGAGCGCGAACTGGTCGGGGGCGCCGTCGAGCACGCCACCGATCTCGTCGTCGGTGCCCGTCTCGCGCACCGGGTCCTCGTCAGGTCTCAGGATGTCGGTGGCCACCACCAGCACCAGCCACAGCTGCACTCCGACCCGGATGAAGACGGCGAGCCAGTAGATCCGGTCCGGGCCGCCCGAGCCTGGCTTCAGGGTGCCGGCGAGGTGGCCCCAGATGGCGGCGAAGTAGATCAGCTCGGCGACCGTCCAGACGGCCCAGGAGCGCCAGTCGGGGCGCGCCAGCACCAGGAGCGGCAGCAGCCACAAGGCGTACTGGGGCGAGTAGACCTTGTTCACGATCAGGAACAGGGCGACCACGATGAACGCCACTTGCGCCACCCGCGGCCGCCGGGGTGCCACGAAGCAGAGGAGGCCGAGGCCGACGCAGCCGGCGAGCATGAACAGCAGCGACCACATGCTGACGTTCGGCACCTGGATGCCGCCCAGCGCCAGGACGTACCAGATCGAACCGAGATCCCCGCCGCGGTCGGCGTTGAAGGTGAAGAAGTACGCCCACCCGCTCGGTGTGGCGAGGTAGACGGGGAGGTTCACGGCTAGCCAGGACGCGGTGGTGCCGGCCAGCAGACGGCTCATGGCGTCGAGTTTTCCGGCCCGGATCAGCAGCAGCACGAGCGGCCCCAGGATGAACAGCGGGTAGAGCTTGGCGGCGATCGCGAGGCCGTACAGGAGGCCGGAGACGAACGGGTGCTTCTTCATCCAGGCGTACATGGCCGCGGCCGTCAGCGCGACGGCGAACATGTCCCAGTTGATGAGGGCCTCGGCCATGACCACGGGCGAGACGGCGACCATGAGGCCGGCGCGCCAGCCGTCGCTGGGCATCATCCGGCGCGTCAGGTCGATGGTGGCGAGGAAGCACGCGAAGAGCATCACCGACGACACCGCGAAGAACACGTTGGCGTTGTCGAGCACCTGCTGGCCGTCGAGACCCGGCTGCGCACGGAAGCCGAGAAGGTTGGTGACCAGCCGGGCGACCTCGACGAAGCCGCCGGTGAGCACGGGGTACTCCCACGGCACCTCGGAGTAGAGCGGCTGCCCCTCGGCGATCCCCCGCACCTGGTAGAGCACCGGGATGTCGGAGTAGCAGAGGCGGTAGAACGAGTTCACCGGGTGCCCCGCGTCCGACTGCCGGCACACGGACTGCCGGGCCATCAGCACGAACCAGGAGAGCGTGCCGATCAGGAAGAGCAGGCCCGGCCCGCGCAGGAAGCTCATCCCGCCCCGGGCGTGGCGCCCGAGCGGGCCGCCGAGCCGGGTCCAGAGCACGGCCGGGCCCTGGCTCACGGGCCGGCTGGTCGCCGTCACGGGCGCAAGCCTAGGGGTCGCGGTGATAGCAACCCCTTCCGGAAGGCGTCGAAGAGTTCTGTGGCTTCGGTGCCGTGGGAGTCTCGCGCCATGTCCTCACCGTGCTCAAGAAGCACCTCCGCAGCGATGGAGGCGCCGTCGGGGCGAAGGATCGCCACGGCCTGCCGACCCGTCCGATACGCCGCTGCCAGCTGTGGGTCGTGATCGACGGCCTCGAAGGCTTGTTCGTCGGCGTACAGATCATCGGCGTACGGCTCGTCTCCAGCACCGCGGAGGAGGGCATAGAGGTCCACGGCGTCCTTGGGGGTGGCATGCCGTCGGTCCCTCCACGCGAGCACCTTCAGGTAGCACTGGGCAGCAAGGGGAGCCACGGGGATGACTTCCCCGTTGACCTCGACCAGGTCACATGCCCGGCTGGTCTCTTCAAGCCCCGAACATCGAGACTGAACCCGTCCATGATGACCTTGCGCTCGTGCTCCAAAGGGCCAAACGGCACGAGATCGATGTCTACCTCGCGCACACGAAACCGATGCGTCCCACCTGCCGGCTGCAGGGCTCCTAGGAACTCTCCACTGAGCTCATCGTCACCGATGTTCAATCTTGGCACTCGTTCAACTTAACTGAACACCGAGAAAAACTGAACGCTCAGCTGGTGCTGGTGGTCGCCGAGGGCGGCGCGCTGCCGCCTCCGCCGCCGGTACGGGTCGCCGACGGCGCCGAGGTGGTGGCGCGGGTGGTTGCCGGCGGCGGCGCCGAGGTGACCGGGGCCGTGGTGGCCGGAGCGGTCGTGGGCGGCTCGGTGGTGGCGGGTGCGGTCGGGGTGGCCGGCACGGAGGCGGGTGGCGACGACACCGGCGCCGACGCGACCGGGGCCGACGCGACGGTCTGCTGGGGCCGCGGGGAGCGGGTCTGCTCCTTCGACCCGTTGACGTACACGGGCGGGTCGAACTCCACGTCGGGCCGGCCCTTCATGGCCACGGTCATGTAGTCCAGCCAGGTCAGCGCCGGGTACGTACCGCCGAAGAAGGTGGCGTCTCCCTTGCGGGCGTACGGGTCGAGGTCGGCGTTGCCGCCGTCGCCGGCGACGTACATGACGGCCGTGGAGACCTGCTTGGTGTACGCGACGAACCAGCTCGACAGGACGTCGTCACCCACGCCGGCGGTGCCCGTCTTGCCGGCGATGTCGCGGCCGAGGCTCGACACCCGGGCGCCGGTGCCCTCGTTGACGACGTTCTGGAGGGCGTACGTCGTGTCCTTCGCGATGTCGGCCGAGAACGCCTGCCGCGTCGTCGGGTTGGCACGGAAGATCACCTCCCCGTTCAGCGAGCGCACCTCCTTCACGAAGTGCGTCGCCACGTACGTGCCGTTGTTGGCGATGGTGGCGTACCCGGTCGCCTGGTCCAGGGGGCTGACCTCGGCCGCGCCCAGGGAGATGCGGTTGTTCATGTCCCACCCCGGGCCCTCGGCCACGCCCGCATCGTTGGCGGCCTTGGCGATCTCCTGCGGGCCGTTCTTCATCTGCTGGGTGAGGTCGACAAAGGCGGTGTTGATGGAGTCGGCGGTCGCCTTGGTGAGCGACACCTCGCCGTACTGCGTCGAGAACTCGTTGCGTACCGGCGCCCCCTCGCCCTTCGGCGTGAACGTGTCGCCGTTGAACGTCGAGCGCAGCGAGAAGCCGTTGCGCAGTCCGGCGATGACTGCGTACGTCTTGAACGTCGACGCCGCCATCCGGTCGGTGGTGGCCCAGTTGCGGCTGTTGGCGACGTAGTCCGGCCCGCCGTACATGGCGAGCACCTCACCGGTGCCGACCTCCACCGACGCGATCGCGGCGTGCAGCTGGTTCGGGTCCTGTTTCTTGGCCGCGTTCGCGGCCGCCTGCTGCGTGTACTTCTGCGCTGACGCCACCGCCGCCTCCTGCGCCGCGACGTCGAAGGTGGTGACGATCTGGAGGCCGCCGCCGCTGATCTGCGCGGGGGTGATGTTCTGGCTCAGCAGCTCGGCCTCGACGGCCTTGAGCAGGAAGCCCTTGGGGCCGCCCAGGCGTGAGCTCTTCGGCACGTCGGGGAACGTCGGCAGCGCCCGCGCCTGCTCGCGCTGGGCCGCGGTGATGGTGCCCATCTCGAGCATGCCGTCCAGCACGTACGTGTAGCGGTCACCCAGCCGCGCCAGGTTCTTCTGGCCCTCGCTGGGGTCGAACATGCTGGGGTTGTTCAGCACCGACGCCAGCACGGCCGACTGCTGCAGGGAGAGGTCCTTGGCGTCGACGTTGAAGTACGCCCTCGCGGCGGCCTGCACCCCGTACGCACCGCGCCCGAAGTAGATCGTGTTGAGGTAGCCCTCGAGCACCTGCTCCTTCGGCATGGCGCGGCCCATCTTCACCGCCAGCAGCAGCTCGGTGATCTTGCGCGTCGCTGACCGCTCGGAGTTCAGGTAGAGGATCTTGATGTACTGCTGGGTGATCGTCGACCCGCCCTGCAGCTCGCGGCCGCGGGCGATGTTGTACGCCGAGCGCGCGATGCCTGAGGGGGAGATGCCCTTGTCGTTCCAGAAGTCGCGGTTCTCGGCCGAGATCACGGCGTCCTGGACCGTCTTCGGCATCTGCGACAGCGGGATCGTGGTGCGGTTCTGCTCCACGAACGACCCCAGCTGGGTGGTGCCGTCACGGTAGAACACCGTCGACTTGTTCATCTGGAACGCGGTGTTCGGGTCGGGGAAGTCGGTGCGCTGGTACGCGATCGCGATGCCCCCGAGCCCCAGGATGCCGACGACGAGCACGAGGATCGTGACCGCCTTCAGTCCGGCCAGGAGCCGGCGCTTCCAGTCGGGGCGGGTTGCTCTGCTCGGGGCCTTGGTCGCGGTCGACGTACGGCGCTTGGTCTCAGCCATAGATGTCCTCAACGGTCTTCTGGCGGCGCGGCGGGCGTCGTGTGACGCCGTCACCGGCCAGGTACGAGGTGATCATGTGGTTCCAGCCGCACTCGGTGCAGACCTCGACGACGCAGACGCGGAACTCGCCCACCTCGTTCTCCATCTCCTCCAGCTCGGGCGTCGACTTGATGCGCCCGGAGTACTGGCCGAGCTGGGGGCCGAACACGTAGCTCAGGTTCACCAGCCGGCCGCAGTCGTTCACCGGGCACCGGACGTCGCCGAGCTCCCCGTGGTGCAGCGCTGAGCGCACCAGCATCGGGTCGGCATCGCAGGCGTCGGCCTTCGTCAGCGTACGGACACGGCTGCGCAGCGCCTCTAGGGTGCGACGCCGCTGGAGGGCATAGTCGACGACCTGCCGCTTGGACCACATGCGAACCAGAGTAGGCGGGCCGCGCCAGCCCGGACGAGGCCGAGACGGCGCGTACGGCGTATGCTTCTCCCGGCCCACCGTCTGCAGGCGGGCCTCGGGGCACTGGCGCAATTGGTAGCGCACCGCCTTTGCAAGGCGGGGGTTAGGGGTTCGAGTCCCCTGTGCTCCACCCAAAGTGTCTTACGGGAACACTCGACATCGGAAGATGTGGAGTGTTCCCGTTTGGCTTCCTCTCCCTCGCCGCCGCGGCTGTCGTGGTCTTGTCCCGTTCTCGTGGACACGGATTTCTAGGCGATGGGACTGCTGCAGGGATGGGTGACACGATCGCTGTGGTGCCGTTGGGTGCCACGG
>ERZ501047.8-NODE-8-length-87988-cov-7.483072_pt1 | contig 87988 bp, 83 predicted proteins | sample MGYA00510868_ERZ501047 | MGnify/ENA primary metagenome ERZ501047 (study PRJEB25958, sample SAMN03398593) | human skin metagenome | study: EMG produced TPA metagenomics assembly of the Human Skin Microbiome Metagenome (human skin metagenome) data set. | reverse complement strand
AGAGTTGTCCCTGACGTTGATTTGCTTGCTCGACTCGTGGCGTTTCCGGCCCACACCCGTCGTCCCGTGACGCGCCAGACGGCCTTCACGGACATTGCGGTGAGTGGTGTGGGGGGACGCTTTGGGCGGCGGGTTCTACTTTTTTTGGCTTTGGCAGGGGCTAAATTTCGGGCAAGCTGTTCTTCAGTTTCAGGAGTTCTAGAAGGGCCTTGTCTCTTTTCCGGGTGATGTCCTCGTCGCTGCGTCCGGCCTTCTCGTCCTCGACGCCCTGGATGATCTTGGCGTTCAGTTCGTCGCTGAGGGGCACGTGGCCCAGGTCGTCCCACCACACTTCCATCGGCGGGCCGAGGTGTTTCAGGACGTGCGCTATGCCGCCCGCGCCGCCGCTGACGTGCTCGTCCGGGTAGTCGACGTGCGGCGCTGCGTCGTCGTGGTGGAGCGCGTGGTTGCACTCGGGCGCGTCGTCGTGCGGGTCTGCGCGGCGGCTGCGATCGGCGCGGCGACCGCTGCGATCGCGGCGCTCACCAGCGCTGCACGAGCGGTGAAACGACGAACGGTGGAACGGGTCGAAAGCTTCACGCGAGGTCCTGCTTCACGAAGGGCGTTACGCCCGGAAAGGTGCACCTCTGTACGTCCTCGGCTGAACCCGTGCCGAACGCGATGAGGCGAGCGTCGACGCCTACACGCCGAGATTGCGGAAAGCCACCCGCACGAGGAAGCTGTTGCCGGCGCGCGCGTCGCCAGTGTCGAGATAGTCGCGCCGCCAGGTGAGGCTGAAAGCGAAACATTCGTCCTCGTAACCGACGCCGATGCGATGGCGGATCGGTTCGAACCCGTCGCCGACGACGAGCGGATCGTCCTCCGGCCCGGTGAGGTCGACGATCGCCGATCCGAACGCCGACCAGTGACGGCTGATCTGCCAGCGCCCGCCGACGCGCACTTCCTCGCGATCGCGCAGGTCCTCGCCGCGCGAGAGGATGTCACGGTTGAGCCGGGAATAGCCGACCACCGCATAGGTGCGATCGCTACCCACGGTCGCGTCGATCTCGTTGCGGCGGATCGCGAGGTTGTCCTTGTCGAGCCGGAAACGATGCGTCAGCCGGACGAAGTCGCGCCAAGCGACGCTCGTGCGACCGACGATGTCGCTGAACTGATCGTCGAGGCCGGTGCCCGGCACGAACAGTTGCGGCTGGTCATCGAGGCGGAAGCTCTGCGCGAGCTGCGTGGTGATGGCGAGGTCGCGGCGCTGCCAATTCCATTCGACGCCATAGGTCGCTCGGCTGCCGTCCTCGACCCGGTCGTGGCCGTTGAAGCGGTTGAGCGAGAAGATGTTGACATCCTCCAGCTCGAACGCGCGGCTGTCTTCGTTGGGGATGTCGATGTTGTTGACCGGCGCTGCGATGACGACCTGCACGCGCGGGGTGAGCCGCTGCGTGCCGCCTGCGAAAGCACCGACCAATGGCCAGCTCGCCTCCGCCGCGCCGAGCAGGATCGCGCGCGTCTGCCAGCCTTCCGCGCCGCGATAGTCGATCACTGGCGAAAGTGCGGTCGACTGGGTGTGATAGACATCCACGCGCCCGAGGCCGGTGAGGCTGTACTCCACCCCCATCGGCAGCAGTCCGCGCCAGTTCCAGGTTCCTCCGGCGAACAGTCGCTGCGTGTCCTGACCGGAGGTGCGCAGAAGCGAGAGCGTGTTCGCCTCAAGCAGCAGCGAGCCCGGCACCGGCAGGGCGTCGATACGGCGGCGATAGTCGATCAGCGGCAGCGCGATCGGCTGCTGGCCCTGCGAATCGCCGAGGCGCAGCGTCTGCGTCGCCCAGCCCGCGATCGAAAACATGCTGCGCTCGTCGAGCCGCCGCACCGCGACGGTCGAACGCAGCCGATCGTCGCGGCTGATGTCGTAGCGCCGCAGGAAGGTGCGGTCGCTCGCCCAGCGGATCGAGCTGTCCGCGCTCCACTGCGGCGTGAACTGATAGCCCGCCGCCGCTTCGACCGCGCCACGCAGGCGAAAGTTGCCGCTCGAGGCGAATGTGGCGCTGGTCTGGCGGCTGGCGGTGAGCCACCCGCGCACGTCGAACGCGCCCCGCCGGGTCAGCCCGCGAACCTGCGCTTCGGCCATCGGCAGCACGTTGGTGTAGATGTGCGGGGTTGCCGTCACGTCCAGACGGTCGGAATAGCGCCGGTAGTAGGGGACCGCGACCTCCACCCCGTTGATGTCGTCGAAGCGCAGGTCGGGGGTGAGGAAACCGTCGCTCGTGCCCCCGCCGATTGGGTGCGAAAAGGCCGGGAGCGGAAGCGTTGCGAGCCCGAGCAGGGAAATCCGCGCGCCTTCGTAGCGGACGCGTTCTTCCGCAGCGCTGTAGGTGACCCGCTCGGCACGGACCAGCCAGGTCGGGCGGCGCGGGCAACCGTCGGCGTCACTCACGGGGCAGGGGGAATATGTCGCGCGCTCCAGGCGGAGGTCGCCGTTGGCGAGGCGTTCGCCGCGCGCTGCGGCAAGCCGTCCGCCCTCCCCGAAGACCACCAGCAGCTGGTCGATCATGCCGTCGCGCAGCGAGTCGGTCAGCGTCACATGGTCGCCATAGGCGGTGTCGCCCTGGGGGTTGGTGAGCGCGACATTGCCGCGCGCCACAACCTCCCCCGTGCGGCGGTTCCAGGTGACCGCATCGGCGCGGACGCGCCATGCTTCCCGTTCGAGCAGCACGCGGCCACGCGCGGTGACGATGTCGCCGGTGGCGTCATAGTCGATGGTGTCGGCGGAGAAGTCGACGGTGCGCGATGCTTCGCTCGCCGCGGGCCCAGGTTCGCTTGCGGGCACCGTCTCCTGCGCCGCGGCAATCGCGGGGAGAGCGGCCAGCACGGCTCCGACCGCCCACCAGCGACGCGATCCGCGCAGGCTGTGAGTGCATCGGGTGGACATCGGCGCGTTCAATCTCCGGCGCACGGGCGGCGCAGCTTTCGTTCGCGCTGATAGCGCGCAAAGGGGGCTTTGCAACGCCGCGCTGAGCCTCCTATCGGGGCGAACGATCATCTTGCCCCGCTGGCGGGGCTCAAGCCCCAAGGACGCCGATTTGCTCACCATCCGCGCTGCCACCGCTCCCGCCGAGCCCAATGCTCCGCTGATCCTTCCCGTGCGCAAGGACGGCCTCGCCACAATGACCGAGCGGTTGCCGGCGGGCCTCGCGCAGATGGCCGCCGCCGCAGCGGAGCAGACTCGCTTCGATGGAGGCGCGGGTTCGGTGCTGGAGCATTTCGAGCAGGTCGACGGCGCGGCGCGACGCGTGATCCTCGTCGGCATCGGTTCGGGAGAGGGGCACGACGTCGAAAAGGGCGCGGGCGCTGCCATCGCGCGCTTGCTCGCCTCCAAATCGACCAGCGCGCACGCGGACCTGACAGGGCTCGATGCGACGGCAGCGCGCCACTTCGCGCTTGCGGCGGTGCTGCGCAGCTGGCGGATCGACCGCTACCGCACCAAGCTTGCCGATGATGCGAAGCCTGCGCTTGCGACGCTGACCATTTCGGGCGCCGGCGACGACGCGCTGTTCGCGGACGTCACGGCGCTCGCCGAAGGGGTCGCCTTCACCCGTGAATTGGTAAGCGAGCCCGGCAATATCCTTTATCCCGAAAGCTTCGTCGAACGCTGCCAGGGCCATGCGGACGCGGGCATCGCCGTCAGTGTAATCGACGATGCCAAGATGCGCGAGCTCGGCATGGGCGCGCTGATCGGTGTGGGACAGGGCTCGGCCCGCCCGCCGCGCCTGCTCGCGCTCGAGTGGAAGGGGGAGGGCGCGCCGTCCGGTCCGCCACTGGTGCTGATCGGGAAGGGCGTGACCTTCGATACCGGCGGCATCAGCCTCAAGCCCGGGCCGGGCATGGAGGACATGAAGTGGGATATGGGCGGCGCGGGCGCGGTCGCGGGCGCCATGCTCGCGCTCGCCAAGCGCAAGGTCGCGGCGCATGTCGTCGGCGTTTGCGTGCTCGCGGAGAATATGCCCGACGGCAACGCTCAGCGCCCAGGCGACATCGTCACCACCATGTCCGGGCAAACGGTGGAGGTGCTCAATACCGATGCTGAAGGTCGCCTGATCCTGTGCGACGCGATGACCTGGGCGCAGCGCACCTGGTCGCCTGACGTCATGGTCGACCTCGCGACGCTCACCGGCGCCATGATCATCAGCCTCGGGCGTGAGCATGGCGGCATGTTCGCCAACGACGACGGCCTTGCGGCTGAGCTGATTGCGGCGGGCGGTGCAGTTGATGAGAAGCTGTGGCGCTTTCCGCTGGCGGAGGCTTACGACAAGCTGATCGACAGCCCGATCGCCGACATCAAGAACATCGGTCCGCGCGAAGGGGGCTCGATCACCGCCGCGCAGTTCCTGCAGCGCTTCGTCGAAAAGGGTGTGCATTGGGCGCACCTCGACATCGCGGGAATGGTCTGGTCCGACAAGGACGGCGCCACGCATGCCAAGGGCGCGACGGGCTATGGCGTGCGACTGCTCAACGCCTTTGTCGACGCGCGGGCCACGCGTTGAGCGAGGCGACGCTTGCGGGTTGATTTCTACCATCTCGACGGTGCTACGCGATCGGCCGATGTGGTCGCCGCGCTCGCCGAAAAGGTGGTGGCCGCAGGTTTGCCGCTGACCATCGTCGCCGACGCCGATGCGCTGTTGGAGGCGGTGGATCGGGCGTTGTGGTGCGCCAAGCCGGAGAGTTTCCTCCCGCACGGGGCGCCGGGGGATGCGGACAGCGACGATCCGATCCGCCTATGCCGTACCGCCCCTTGCGCAGGGGAGGCTGCGGCGGGCGCAGTGGCGCTCGCCGACGGGCGCTGGCGCGACGAGGCGCTGACCTACGCCCGCGCGCTCTACCTGTTCGACGGTGCGACGATCGACGAGGCGCGCTCGACATGGCGGCGGCTGAAAGCGGAACAAAGCGCCGACTGCCGCTATTGGACGCAGAGCGCCAAGGGATGGCGCGAGGGTCCGTGAAGGAGAGTGCCATGCGGTGGATAATCGGCGGCGCGATGATGGCGGCAACGATGCTGGCGGGCTGCAACGAGCGATCCGCTTCCAATCAGACGGCTCAGCGCGCTCAGGCGGTATCGCGTGCCGATCCGCGGCTTCCCGGTGGCTTTCCGATCTACCTCGGCAGTGCCGGCCAGGTTCGCGCGTTCGAGGTGATGGAAACGCGGCAGGGCGGAAAGATTGCCACCTTCTCCGTCCAGGCCGAGCCCAAGGACGTCATCGCATTTTACGAGACGGCGGCGCGCAACGCCGGGCTTAGCTACGCCGGGCGGTTCGAAACCGATGCGCAGGCGAGCTACGAGGCGCGGCGGACCAGCGGGGATGCCCGCCCGCGCACCTTCGGCGCGACCGCCCAGCGCAAGAGCGAATGGGCGAACGTCACCTTGATGTTCGATGTGACGCGCTGAGCGCGGGCGGCCCCCTTGAGCGGGGCGGGGAGCGCGGCTAGTGCGCCCGCGATCCCCTCCCACTCACGCACCGGAGCCACAACATGGCGGTCACCCGCACCTTTTCGATCATCAAGCCCGACGCCACCCGCCGCAACCTCACCGGCGCGGTCACCAAGATGCTGGAGGATGCGGGCCTGCGCGTCGTCGCCTCCAAGCGTATCCACATGACCCGCGAGCAGGCGCAGACCTTTTACGAGGTGCACAAGGAACGCCCGTTCTACGGCGAACTATGCGACTTCATGACCTCCGGCCCGGTGGTCGTGCAGGTGCTCGAAGGCGAGGATGCGGTGAAGAAGAACCGCGACGTGATGGGCGCCACCAACCCGGCTGACGCCGCCGATGGCACCATCCGCAAGGCGTTTGCTGAGTCGATCGAGGCGAACTCGGTCCATGGCAGCGACAGCGACGAAAATGCAAAGATCGAGATCGCGCATTTCTTCAAGGATGAAGAAATCGTCGGCTGATCCGCCGTCTGATCGTTCAGCGAGACAGATCGCGCATCGCCTGACCGCCTCGCGCGTTGGGGATGAACGCGACAACCAAGGAGCCGAGAGATGACCTTCCGCCTGCCCGACCTCCCTTACGCCAAGAACGCCTTTGGCGACACGCTCTCGGCTGAAACTTTCGATTATCACCACGGCAAGCATCACAAGGCCTACGTCGACAAGACCAACGAACTGGTCGCCGCGAAGAGCGAGCTTTCCGGTGCGTCGCTCGTTGAGGTGATCAAGTCCGCGCATTCGGGCGGCGACAAGGGCCTTTTCAATCAGAGCGCGCAGATCTGGAACCACAGCTTTTACTGGCAGTGCCTCACCCCTGAGCAGCAGCAGCCCTCGGGCCAGCTCGCCCAGCTCATCAACGACGGGTGGGGGAGCACCGACGCTATGATGGAGGCGCTCAAGAAAGAGGCGGTCGGCCATTTTGCGAGCGGCTGGGCGTGGCTGGTGCACGACGGTGGCAAGCTCAGGATTACGTCACTCCACGACGCCGACACGCCCGTCGTCTACGACGGGATGAAGCCGCTGCTGACGATCGACGTGTGGGAGCACGCCTACTACATCGACTATCGCAACGCGCGTCCGGGATACCTCGATGCGCTGCTGCAAAAGGCGATCAATTGGGAGTTCGTCGCCCAGAACCTCGACCGCGACGCGACTGCATGCGCTGACCAGCACGGCTGAAGTTTGGGGGGGAGCGGGGGGGGGGCACGCCCCTCTCCCCTCGACAGCGACGGCTCAGGCGGTAGAGGGCGGCGGTATGCCTGCCACGCTGCCGCCCGAAGCCTGCACGACGATGACCCAAGTCCGCGAGGGTGTGGACGTGCTCGACGCGCAGCTCGTTGCACTATTGGCAATGCGGTTCGGCTACATGCGTGCCGCCTCGCAGATCAAATCGGACCGAGCAGCGGTTCGCGACGAAGACCGCAAGGCTGCCGTCATCGCCGCCGCATGCCGAGAGGCCGAAGCGCGGGGGCTCCCCCCGCAGGCCATCGCGGACGTTTGGGAACGCCTGGTTGAGGCGTCGATCGCCTACGAACTCGCGCTGTTCGACGCCCGGATTGCGGCGGTCTCAAACGAACCCACCCGCGCCCCTGCCTAAGGGGGGCAACACCCTTTCCGCTGCCCCGAGCTCTTGTCGTAGCGCGAGCAATGAACTGCGCCTCCGCAAAGGCAGCCGTGAGCTACCGCCGGCCGCGCTCGAAGGCGGTGATGATGCCGCGCATCATCTGCACCTCCTTTTCGCTCCAGCCGGGCTTGGTGAGGAGGGTGCGTAGTGAGCGCATCGTCGCGCCGGTCCGCTCAGGCGGCTGGAAATAATCGCGGCGGTCGAGTGCCGCCCGCATCGCCTCGACCAGCCCATCCAGCGCTTCCTGCGGTGCGGGGGGCGATTCATCGAGCCGGGGCGGCTGCATCAGCGGTGCATCCTCGCGCGCGGCGAGTGGCTTCGACCATTCATAGGCGGCGAGGATCACCGCCTGCGCGAGGTTGAGCGACCCGAACTTAGGGTTGATGGCGACCGTCAAGATGGTGCGCGCGACCGCGACGTCATCGGTCTCAAGCCCCGACCGTTCGGGCCCGAACAGATAGGCGCACTTGCCCGCCTCCGCGTGGACGATCGCCGCTGCGCCTTCGGCATCGACGACGGGCTTGACGAGCCCGCGCCGTCGCACCGTCGTCGCGATGACATGCGCGCAATCAGCGACAGCGCTCGCCACGGTCGGGTAGACCTGCGCCGAATCGAGCACGCGGTCCGCGCCCGCGGCACTCGGCCAGGCAGCCTCGTTGGGCCAGCCGTCGCGCGGCGCCACCAGCCGCAGGTCGTCGAGGCCGAAGTTGAGCATGGCGCGCGCGACTGCGCCGATATTCTCGCCCAACTGCGGGCGAACGAGCACGACGGCGGGACGGATCACCGCCCGCCGACTTCGCGCACCGAAGCTGCGAACTCCTCGAAGTCGGAAGCCTGCGCAAAATCCTTGTAGACACTGGCGAAGCGAATGAAGGCGACGCTGTCGATCTGCTGCAACTCGTCCATCACCGCCTTGCCGATGTCGCGGGTGGAGGCTTCGCCGTCGCTGCCAGTTTCGAGGCTTCGCTCGACGCGCGAGACGATGCGGTCGACACCGGCCGCGTCGACCGGGCGCTTGCGACATGCGATGGCGATCGAGCGGGCGAGCTTGTCGCGGTCGAACGGCTCACGCGTGCCGTCCGATTTGACCACCGTCACTTCACGCAGCTGCACCCGTTCGAACGTCGTAAAGCGCGCGGCGCACGATTCACACTGGCGGCGGCGGCGGATTGCGCTGCCGTCTTCGGTCGGGCGGCTGTCCTTGACCTGGCTATCGTCGTGGCCGCAATTCGGGCAGCGCATTTATGCTCCGTTCAATCAGCGCCGAATGGTTCGCCACAGCGCGTATCCCGCGCCTGCGATGAGGCCGATCGGCAGCGTTACCACGGGGAGCACCATCCCCGCGACCGCGCCAGCGGCGCCATAGCCGGCAACCTTGCGCGATGACGGACGCGACCAGCCTTCACGCGCCATCGCCTTCACCTCGGCAGCCGCATCGCTGGCGAGATCGGAGAGATTGTTCTGCGACATGTCAGAGCCCTTCGTAGATGGGGAAGCGTTCGCACAACGCGCGAACGCGGCGCTTGACGTCAGCTTCGACGGCGGCGTCGCCGTGCTCGCCCCCACGCGACAACCCTTCGAGCACGTCAGCGACCATATCGCCGATCTCCTCGAACTCCGCGACCCCGAACCCGCGCGTGGTGCCCGCTGGCGAACCGACGCGGATGCCGCTGGTCTTGACCGGGGGAAGGGGGTCGAACGGCACGCCATTCTTGTTGCAAGTGATACCCGCGCGCTCCAGTGCCTCGTCCGCATCGCGCCCCGTCACGCCGAGCGGGCGCAGGTCGACGAGCGCGAGGTGGGTGTCGGTGCCCCCCGCGACGAGGTCGGCGCCGCGCGTCTTCAGCCGTGCCGCGAGCGCCTGCGCGTTGGCTATGACGCCCTTTGCGTAATCCTTAAAACCGGGCTCCAGCGCCTCACCGAACGCGACTGCCTTGGCGGCGATGACGTGCATCAGCGGGCCGCCCTGGAGCCCGGGGAAAACCGCTGAGTTGATCCGCTTCGCCAACGCCTCGTCATTGGTGAGGATCATGCCCCCGCGGGGTCCGCGCAGGGTCTTGTGCGTGGTGGTGGTGACGACGTGCGCGTGGGGGAAGGGGGAGGGATGCTCGCCCGCCGCGACCAAACCCGCGAAGTGCGCCATGTCGACCATCAGCAGCGCGCCGACATCGTCCGCGATGCTGCGGAAGCGCGCGAAGTCGAGCGTGCGAGGATAGGCCGAACCGCCGGCGATGATCAGTGCCGGACGATGCTCCTTCGCCAGTCGCTCCACCTGCTCGAAATCGACGAGGTGGTCCTCCTCGCGCACGCCGTACTGGACGGCGTTGAACCATTTGCCCGAAATCGCCGGGGGCGCGCCGTGGGTGAGGTGCCCGCCCGCATCGAGGCTCATCCCCATGATCGTCGCGCCGGGCTTCAACAGCGCGAGCATCACCGCACCGTTGGCCTGCGCGCCCGAATGGGGTTGCACGTTGACGAAGTCGCAGCCGAACAGCTGCTTGGCGCGGTCGATCGCGAGCCGCTCCACCGCGTCCGACGGACCGCAGCCCTGATAGTAGCGGCGGCCGGGATAACCCTCCGCATATTTGTTGGTGAACACCGACCCCTGCGCCTCGAGCACCGCGCGGCTGACGATGTTTTCGCTGGCGATCAGCTCGATCTGATACTGCTCGCGCGTCAATTCATCGCGCACCGCCGCCGCGACCGCGGGATCCGCGCTGGCGAGGCTGGCGGTGAAGAAGTCCGCGGGGCGGAGTGCTGGACGGGTGAGCGTATCGAGCGTCATGCAGACACCTTGTCGGCGGTGGGGGAGAGCTTTGCGACGCGCGCGGTGTGGCGCCCGCCGGCAAACCGGGTATGAAGGAAAGCCTCGACACAGGCCTTGGCCATGTCGATTCCCGTCAGCCGCGCGCCCATCGCGAGCACGTTGGCATCATTGTGTTCGCGGGAGAGGGCGGCGCTCAGCGGTTCGGAAACCAGCGCACAGCGGCAAGCGGGATCGCGATTGACGGCGATGGAGATACCGATGCCCGACCCGCACAACGCGATCCCGCGCTCGGCATCCCCGGTCGCGACCGCACGGGCGAGCTTGGCTCCGAAGTCCGGGTAGTCGACGCGGTCGTCGTCGTAGGGGCCGAGGTCCATCACCGCGTGCCCGCCCTCGCGCAGCCAGTCGGCGAGCGCGGCCTTCAATTCGACCGCGGCATGGTCGCTGGCGAGTGCGATGCGAAAGGTGCGATCGGCCATGGGGGGAGGCTCTAGGCGAGGGTGCGCGATGTTTCCAGCGCCGAAGGACGCCCGGCGGCAAGATTTTGGTAAGACGGAAGAGGGCAGGCTGGCGCCATGCTGAACCACCTCGCCTCGCGCGTCGCCAGTTCTGCGGTCCCGATCCTGATCGCGACGGTTACTTTCTTCGCGGGATAGCTCCGCACCTTGCTTTCGACGGCCCCTCCCTTGCGCGGCGTGGCGGCTCTCGGCAGAGACGCGGGCCATGACACAGCTGCTCGACTTTGCGCTCGGCGAAAGCGCCGACATGATCCGCGACACAACCGAACGCTTCGCGCGGGAGAAGATCGCTCCGCTCGCTGCAAAGATCGACGCTGACGACTGGTTTCCGCGTGACGAGCTGTGGCGGGCGATGGGCGAACTCGGCCTGCACGGCATCACCGTGGACGAGGCGGACGGCGGGCTGGGGCTCGGCTATCTCGAGCATGTCGTCGCGGTGGAGGAGGTCAGCCGCGCCTCGGCCTCGATCGGGCTCAGCTATGGCGCGCACTCCAACCTGTGCGTCAACCAGATCCGCCGCTGGGGCAATCCCGAGCAAAAGGCGAAATATGTGCCCAAGCTCGTCTCCGGCGAGCATGTCGGCAGCCTCGCCATGTCGGAGGTCAGCGCGGGCAGCGACGTCGTCTCGATGAAGCTGCGCGCCGATGCGGTCGACGGCGGCTACCGCCTCAACGGTACCAAATTCTGGATCACCAACGCGGCCTATGCCGACACGCTGGTGGTCTATGCCAAGACCGCGCCCGAAGCGGGCAGCCGCGGCATCACCGCATTCCTGATCGAAAAGAACTTCCCCGGCTTTTCGATCGGGCAGAAGATCGACAAGGTCGGGATGCGCGGTTCGCCGACGTCGGAGCTGGTGTTCAACGATTGCTTCGTGCCGGAAGAAAACGTCATGGGCCCGCTTCACGGCGGAGTCGGCGTGCTGATGAGCGGGCTGGACTATGAGCGCGTCGTGCTTGCGGGCCTGCAGATCGGTATCATGCAGGCGTGCCTCGACACCGTGCTCCCCTATGTGCGCGAGCGGCAGCAGTTCGGGAAGCCGATTGGTTCATTCCAGCTGATGCAGGCCAAGGTCGCGGATATGGTCGTCGCGCTGTCGACCTCTCGGGCGTACGTATACGCGGTGGCAAAGGCGTGCGATGCGGGGCAGACGACCCGCCACGACGCCGCGGGCGCGATCCTTTACGCCAGCGAAGCAGCGGTGAAGGTCGCCAACGAGGCGATCCAGGCGCTGGGCGGCGCGGGCTATACCAAGGACTGGCCGGTCGAACGATATTGGCGTGACGCCAAGCTGCTCGACATCGGCGCTGGCACCAACGAAATCCGCCGCATGCTGATGGGGCGCGAGCTGATCGGAGCCGCCGCGTGAGCGCCGATGAAGACTATGTCTATGATGAGGTGAGCGGTGATTGGCTCCCCGCTGCTGAACTGGCGGCGCGCCGGGCTGCCGACAGCCAGGTCGAGGTCCGTGATGCCGTCGGCAACCTGCTCGCGGACGGGGATCAAGTCACGCTCATCAAAAACCTGGAGGTGAAGGGCGCTGGCCAGACGCTCAAGCAGGGGACGCTGATCAAATCGATCCGGCTGACGGGTGATGCGCAGGAAATCGATTGCAAATATCCTGGCATCAAAGGGCTCGTCCTGCGCGCCGAATTCGTGAGGAAACGGGCGTGAGCGCGCCTGTCATCGGCTCGCCGGTCGATGCCGGTTCGCCCCGCGCGGCGCATAATCGCGCGCTGGCGGAGGAGCTGCGTACGCGTGTTGCCCGCGCGGCGCTCGGTGGCGATGAGCGCGCGCGCGATCGTCACACGGCGCGCGGCAAGCTGCTCCCGCGCGAGCGGGTGGAGCGGCTGGTCGACCCGGGCTCGCCGCTGCTCGAATTATCGCAGCTCGCCGCGAACGGGCTTTATGGCGACGAGGTGCCGGGGGCGGGGATGATCTCGGCGATCGGGCAGGTCGAAGGTCGCCTCGCCATGATCGTTGCCAATGACGCGACGGTGAAGGGCGGCACCTACTACCCGCTAACGGTGAAGAAGCATCTGCGCGCGCAGGAAATCGCGATGCAGAACCGGCTGCCGTGCATCTACCTCGTCGATTCCGGCGGTGCCAATCTACCGCATCAGGCCGAGGTCTTTCCCGACCGCGATCATTTCGGGCGCATCTTCTACAATCAGGCGAACATGAGCGCGGCACGCATCGCGCAAATCGCGTGCGTCATGGGCAGCTGCACCGCGGGCGGTGCCTACGTCCCCGCCATGTCTGACGAGACGGTGATCGTGCGCGAGCAGGGCACCATCTTCCTCGCTGGCCCGCCTCTGGTGAAGGCCGCGACGGGTGAGGAGATCAGCGCCGAAGCCCTGGGCGGCGGCGACCTTCACGCGAAGAAGTCGGGCGTCGTCGACCATCTCGCCGCCGACGACATGGACGCCCTGATTACCGTGCGCGACATCGTCAGCCACTTGGGCGATGCGGGAAGCGAAGCCGACTTCTCGAGCCTGCACGGCGACGAGCCGCTCTTTCCTGCCGACGACCTCTACGCGCTGATCCCGGAGGATGTGCGTGCGCCCTACGACGTGCGCGAGGTGATCGCGCGGCTGGTCGACGGTTCGCGTTTTCATGAGTTCAAGGCGCTCTACGGCACCACGTTGGTGTGCGGCTTCGCGCATATCCACGGCCAGCCGGTCGCCATTCTTGCCAACAACGGCGTGCTGTTCAGCGAAAGCGCGGTGAAGGGCGCGCACTTCATCGAGCTCGCGCAGCAACGCCGCGTGCCGCTGCTGTTCCTTCAGAACATCTCGGGCTTCATGGTTGGCGGGAAATTTGAGGCGGAGGGCATTGCGAAGCATGGCGCCAAGCTCGTCACCGCCGTCGCCACCGCCACCGTGCCAAAGATCACCATCCTCATCGGCGGCAGCTTCGGCGCAGGCAATTACGGCATGTGCGGACGCGCCTATTCGCCGAACTTCCTGTTTAGCTGGCCCAACAGCCGCATCAGCGTGATGGGCGGCGAGCAAGCGGCAAGCGTCCTCGCCACCGTCCACCGCGACGCCGCGAACTGGTCGCCCGAGGAGGCCGAAGCCTTCAAGGCGCCGATCCGCCAGAAGTATGAGGACGAGGGCAATCCCTACTACGCGACCGCGCGGCTGTGGGACGACGGCGTCATCGACCCCGCGCAGACGCGCGACGTGCTCAGCCTAGCGCTTTCGGTATGCAGCGGGATGCCGGTTACCGACACGCGCTTCGGCGTGTTCCGGATGTGAGCGGATCGATGACCAAAGACACCTTATTCCTGCTCGACGCCGCCATCCCTGACCCTGCGGGGGAGGGGGGCGAAAGATTCTGTAAGGACTGCCTTATCGTCGAAGGCTTGCTCGCTGCATTTCCGGAGCGCGCTTCAAATCTCGACGTGGTGCGCGTGCCCTATCCTCGCCCGCGTGAGGCCGTGGTGGCGGTGGCGGGAGAGGGGTTGCAGAACTTGCCGCTGCTCATGTTCGCCGACGGTGACGATGATGGCGAAGCCGATGCGCATCACGACGGTCGCGCCTTCGCGACCGACATCAATGCCCTGCTCGACGCGCTTCATTCGCGGCACGGCTTCCCGCGCCGTTTAGGAGCTTAGGCTCGATGATTACCTCCCTCCTCATTGCCAATCGTGGCGAGATCGCGTGTCGGATCATGCGCACCGCGCGTCGGCTCGGGATCGCAACCGTCGCAGTATACTCGGATGCGGACGCCGGTGCGCTGCACGTGCGGGAGGCTGATCGCGCGGTGCATATCGGTCCGGCTGCGGCGCGGGAAAGCTACCTTGTCGGCGAGCGGATTATTGCGGCGGCGAGGGAGACCGGCGCGCAGGCGATCCATCCCGGCTACGGCTTCCTCTCCGAGAACGCCGAATTCGCTCAGGCGGTGATGGACGCGGGGCTGATCTGGGTCGGTCCCAACCCCTCCAGCATCACCGCCATGGGCCTCAAGGACGCGGCAAAGAGGCTGATGGCGGACGCTGGCGTGCCGGTCACGCCTGGCTATCAGGGCGACAATCAGGACCCGGCATTCCTCGCCGAGCGGGCGGCGGAGATCGGCTTTCCGGTGCTGATCAAGGCGGTCGCGGGCGGCGGCGGCAAGGGCATGCGGCTGGTCGAGAGCGCGGATGCGTTCGCCGATGCGCTCGCCTCGTGCCAGCGCGAGGCGGCGGCCTCGTTCGGCAACGACGTGGTGCTGATCGAGAAATATATCGAGCGCCCACGCCACATCGAAGTGCAGCTGTTCGGCGACAAGCACGGCAACATCGTCCACCTGTTCGAGCGCGACTGCTCGCTTCAGCGTCGGCACCAAAAGGTGATCGAGGAAGCGCCGGCGCCGGGGATGGACGCTGCGACGCGCGCGGCAGTGTGTACCGCTGCCGTCAACGCCGGGCGCGCGGTCGACTATGTCGGCGCCGGCACGATCGAATTCATCGCCGATGCGAGCGAAAGCCTGCGCGCCGACCGCATCTGGTTCATGGAGATGAACACGCGGCTTCAGGTCGAACACCCGGTGACCGAGGCGATCACCGGCGTCGACCTCGTCGAATGGCAACTTCGAGTGGCGAGCGGCGAGCCGTTACCGCTCCGTCAGGATGAGCTGGCGATCAACGGCCATGCGATCGAGGCGCGGCTCTATGCGGAGGATCCCGCCAGGGGGTTCCTGCCCGCCACCGGTACGCTCGAGGCGCTACACCTGTCGCCGTTGGCGCGGGTCGATACCGGGGTCGAGGAGGGCGACGCGGTGACGCCCTATTACGACCCGATGATCGCCAAGTTGATCGTCCATGGCGACAGCCGGGATGGGGCGCGGCGCGGTCTCGTCGCGGCGCTCGACGATGTGCTGGTGGCGCCGTTGCGCACCAACCAGGGCTTTCTTGCGCGCTGCCTTGAGGATGAGGCTTTTGTCGCGGGAGACGTTCACACCGGTCTCATCGCCGAACGCGGCGATGCGCTGATTCCCCCTGCCGAGCCGAGCGCGGAGGCCAGTGACAGCGCCGCTGCCCTGTTCCGCGCGGCGCGGGTTGGCTCGCCGGTCGGCTTCCGCCTCAATCGTGCGCCCGAAACGCGCATCCCGCTGTGGCACGACGGGATCGAGGTGCGCGGCGATTTGCTCGCGAGTGGGCGGGGGATTGCGGCGCAGATTGACCAGGACCACGTGGTCGTTGCCGATCGCGGACACAGTCGCCTTTTCACCACCCTGCCGCCGCGCGGGCAGGGGGCGCATGCCGCCGGCGACGGCGCGGTCGTCGCGCCGATGCCGGGCAAAATCATCGCGGTCGAGGTCGAACAAGGTCAGCGCGTCGCGAAGGGGGACAAGCTGCTGACGCTCGAAGCGATGAAGATGGAGCATAGCCTGACCGCACCGTTTGACGGAGTGGTGGCGGAACTCGCCGCCACCGCCGGGGCCCAGGTTCAGGTCGACGCTCTGCTCGCGAGGGTCGAAGCCGACACCTAAAAGCTGAGCCGTGCTGTGACTCGCAGGTCCCGCCCGCCCAGCGGGACATAGTCCTTGGTAAAGCTCGCGTGCCGGCGCGCTTCGACGTCGACCAGATTTTCGACCGATGCGATAAGGGTAACCCCCCGCAGCGCCGCAGGCTTCCAGCTGGCCGACAGCCCGACCAGCGTAAAGGCGTCGGTTGGGGTTTCCGCCGCGGCGATGTCGCGCTGGGCGACATTATGCTCGACCTCTCCGCGCAAGGTGACGGGTCCGGCCTCCCAAGCAAGCCCCCCACGTAGACGTGCAGGCGGGATGCGCGGGAGGTTGCCACCGCTCGCAAAGGTCGCACGAACGTAATCGGCGGAAAGCTCCGCCGTCAGCGCATTGGCATCGCGGCGCCACAGGGGAAGCGTGGCGCTCGCCTCCGCGCCCCAGATGCGTGCGGGCGCCTGGGTGTAGCGGAACACAGGCAGACCGTCCTCAACCTCGGTAGTGGCGTTGCGGTAGGTGAAGCTGTCATAGCGGTCGTGAAAGCCGGTGAGGTTGACGCTCACATCCCCGCGACGCAGCCGCGCGAACAGCTCGAAGCTCCAGGCTCGTTCGGTGGCGAGTGTCGGGTCGCCGATTTCATAGCTTTGCGTCGCGGCATGTGGGCCGTTCGAAAGCAGCTCCTCGGCGCTCGGCGCCCGGCTGGTGCGCATGACATGGCCACCGACGCGCAGGCTGTCGGAAAGGTCTACCGCGACGCTAAACCCACCCGACAGCGTCGAGCGTTCGGAGGCGTAGCCGACGCTCTGGGCGTCGATGCTGTGCCGCTCCCAACGAAGTGCGCCTTCGATGTCGAGCGCACCGACGCGATATTCCTGAAGAGTGAACAGCGCGAGCGTGCGGCTGTCGTTGCCCGGCAGAAATGCCTCGTCGCCGAGCGCGTCGAAACGGTGCGCGGAGTATTGCGCCCCGCTCGCGCCGCGCCAACCGCCGCGGTTGGCCTGCACCAGTTCCGTGCGTAGTTCGACGCCGCGGTTGAGGAAGCGCGTGCCGACCTCTTCGCCCTCGAACTCGGTGTGCCCATAGTCGCCATAGCCGGCGCGGACGCGTAGCGCGTCGAACATCCCGCCGCCCAGCTTCACTTCGCCCCGAGCATCTGCCCGCCATTGGCGCGCAGCGATGGTAACGTCCCCGTGATGATCGTGGCCGATGTGGTCATGCTCTACCGGCGGGCGAGAGGGGACGCCGTAATCGCTCGACAGCCGCGCCAGCGACACGCCGAGCGATCCACCATCGTTGATTACCGACAGCCCGCCCGCGACCGACCAGTTGGAGATGCCGCTGTTGAGGACCCGCCCGCGACGATTGGCGAGGTCGGTGAGCTCCGCCGCCTCGTCGAGATGGCCCTCCGCGGCAACTTCGGCCGCCAGCGCCGCCACCTGCGCGCGCAGCGGCGCGGCGAGCTGGTAGCCGCCGATGCGCTGATCCCCGGCGTCGAGCCAGCCCGCGTCGGCATGGGCGACGATTCCGCTGCCAAGCGGCACGTCGAGCGAGCCGCCGAGCGACTTCGCCTCGTTGACGCTCGCAAAGCTGGCGAGTGCATCGACGTGGACCCGCTCGTCGGGCACGCGGCGGGGGATGCGGCGTTCGAGCACGTTGACCGCGCCCCCCACCGCCGCAGGCGCGTAAAGCAGCGTCGCCGGACCGCGCACCACCTCGACGCGCTCGGCGGTAAGCGGATCGATCGCGACGGCGTGGTCCGCGCTCGCACCCGATGCGTCGATGGTGGCGATGCCGTCGATCAGCAGCGGCACACGCTCGCCGTCGTAGCCGCGCACCACTGGACGCGACGCGCCGGGGGTGAAGCTCGATGCGCTAATCCCCGGCTGCCGCGCGAGTATGTCGCCGATCTGCGGCTTGAGATCGCGGGCGAGCTCGTCCGCGCGCACCACCTCGACTGCGCCGAATTGCGTTACTGCCCGACCGAAGGGTGCGGTAACGACGATGTCGGTCTGGTCGGCGTGCACATCATCCACCGCACGCGTGCTCGCATCTTGAGCGATGGCCGGGGTCGCGGCGACGATCGCCAGAATGGACACAAGAGGAAAAGAAGAGCGCACGGGGACCTCATCAGGAGTAATGAGATAACATATCATGCGGGTTCGCGGGTGGCGCAAGCCTTTTCTGCTACCGAGCCGACGTTAGTATAAACGCCGTCAAAGGCGCGCGTTCACGATCCAGTCGTGGAAGAGCCGGACCGCGGGGCGTCGCAGGGCGGGCGGACGGCATATGAACCAATAGCTGTACGGGCTGTCGATCTCGTAATCGAACAGCCGCGAGAGTCGTCCGTCGTTGGCATCGTCGATATGGTGGCCGTGCATGAAGGCAACGCCGACGCCTTGCGCGGCGGCTTCCAGCATCAACGGTCCCGAATCGAACATGTCGACGGAGGCGGGCTCAAGTTCGGGGTAACCCACCGCGCGCGCCCATTCGGTAAAGGTTTCGGGCATTTCCCGGTGGATCAGCACCGTTTGCTGCGCGAGATCGGCCGGGGAGCGGATCGCTCCGCTATCACGCAGGCGCGTCGCGACGATGGGGTAGATGCGGTCGTGATCGAGCCGCACCGAATGCAGCGCCGGGTCGATCGCTCGGGCGAGTACGATCGCCGCGTCGATCCCCCGCCCCAACCGCGCCTCACCCAAACCGCCAGTGTCGATGTCGATGTGGAGGTCCGGGTGAAGCGCGCGCAATTCGGGCAGCTTAGGGAACAGCCGTTGCTGCGCGAACAGCGGCAAGACGTTGAGCCGCAACCGCACCGCTGCGCCGCCGCCGACGCTTTCTACAGCCGCTTGCAGCGCCTCCAACGCAGGGCCCAGTGCGGCGTGCAACTGTTCGCCCGCAGGTGTCAGACGCATGCCGGCGCCGGTTCGCTCGAACAGCGCGCTGCCGACGTGTCGTTCGAGCCCCTGCACCCGACGCGAGAGTGCCGGCATCGACAGCGACAGTGCCGAAGCTGCGCCCTTCACGGATCCCGTTCCCGCAACGGCGACAAACGCCTCAAGCCCCGAAAGCGGAGGAAGGCGGCGCATGTGGCGGCCGGTCGGCACGATCGGGTTCACTCTCTTGAGGGGTCGGCCTCTGGCGGGCCGATGGCGTGGCCTTGTTGCGCATTTTGCAAGGCGGCGAAACCCTGCACTCGCACTTGGGCGCCGTAGCCCTTATCTCGGCGCCCTCTGCAACGAGGCGATGAGGATTACATGGCGGAACTGGCGGCAGGCGAAATCCGGTTGCAGGTGGCGAACGCGCGGCCCGAAGACCTCGGCAGCGGGCTCGCGCGGATGCCGCGGCGTGCAATGGCGGCGCTCGGCGTCGGCGAAGGCGAGGCGGTGGAGCTGATGGGCAAGCGCTCCACCGTGGCGGTCGCGGTCGGCCCCTATGATGAGGATGAGGGGCTCGAGGTCGTCCGCCTCGACGGCCTGCAGCGCGCGAACGCCCAGGCGGGAACGGGCGATCAGATCATCCTCCGCCGCGCCGAGGTGAAGCCCGCGAAGTCGATCCGCTTTGCGCCTGCGCAGAACAACGTCCGCCTCTCGGGTCCGTCGGATGGGCTCAAGCGCAGCTTCTTTCGACGTCCGCTGACGCAAGGGGACGTGATTGCGACCCGCGGGCAGCAGCGCGTCGGCCCGACCGACATGCCTCCGCAGCTTGCGCAGATGCTCGCGGCGCCGGCCTATGCCCTGCAGGAAATCCGGCTGGTCGTGGTCTCAACCAACCCCAAGGGTGCGGTGTTCATCGACGAGAATACCGAGGTGGAGCTGCTCCCCGAAGCGGTCGATCAGGCGGAGATCGCACGCGGCACCATCACCTACGACGATATCGGCGGCATGGGCGAGACCATCGACCAGTTGCGCGAGATGGTCGAGCTGCCGCTGCGATACCCGGAACTGTTCCAGCGGTTGGGGGTCGATCCGCCGCGCGGGTTGCTGCTCTACGGCCCGCCGGGCACCGGCAAGACGAGGCTTGCCCGCGCGGTCGCGAGTGAGAGTGAGGCGCGCTTCTTCCTCATCAATGGCCCGGAAATCATGGGTTCGGCCTACGGCGAGTCTGAGAAGCGCCTGCGCGACATCTTTGAGCAGGCGGCCAACGATGCGCCCTCGATCATCTTCATCGACGAGGTCGACGCCCTCGCGCCGAAGCGCGGGCAGATCTCCGGCGAGGCGGAGAAGCGGCTGGTCGCGCAGTTGCTGACGCTGATGGACGGGCTCGAGCCGCGCGCCAATCTCGTCGTCCTCGCCGCCACAAACCGTCCCGATGCGATCGACGAGGCGCTGCGGCGACCGGGCCGCTTCGATCGCGAGATCGTCGTCGGCGTGCCCGACGAACGCGGTCGGCGCGAGATACTCTCCATCCACACGCGGGGTATGCCGCTGGCGCAGGACGTCGACATCGACGAGCTCGCGCGCACGACCTACGGGTTTGTCGGCGCGGATATCGCAGCGCTGACGCGCGAGGCAGCGATCGAGGCAGTGCGGCGCATCATGCCGCAGCTCGACCTCAGCGCGGGGACTATTCCACCGGAAATCCTGGAAGCGCTGACCGTTACGCGCGACGATTTCGTGGGCGCGTTGAAGCGCGTGTCGCCCTCCGCGATGCGCGAGGTGATGGTGCAGATGCCGACCGTGCGCTGGGCGGATATCGGCGGCATCGACGAGGCAATGAACCGCCTCAAAGAGGGGGTCGAGCTGCCCTTCAAGGCGCCGGAAGCGTTTCGCCGTCTGGGCATCCGTCCCGCCAAGGGCTTCCTCCTCTACGGGCCGCCCGGCACGGGCAAGACGCTGCTGGCCAAGGCGGTGGCGCGTGAGGCGGAGGCGAATTTCATCGCCGTCAAATCGAGCGACATCCTCTCCAAATGGTATGGCGAGAGTGAGGCGCAGATCGCCCGGCTGTTTGCGCGCGCGCGCCAGGTCGCGCCGTGCGTGATCTTTATCGACGAACTCGACGCGCTGGTTCCTGCGCGCGGGGGGAGCATGGGCGAACCGCAAGCGACCGAGCGCGTCGTCAACACCCTTCTCGCGGAGATGGACGGGATCGAGGAGATGCAGGCGGTGGTGGTGATCGGCGCCACCAACCGACCCAACCTTATCGACCCCGCTCTGCTGCGTCCGGGCCGGCTCGACGAGATGATCTACGTTGGCGTGCCCGACCAAGCGGGGCGGCGGCGCATCCTTGGCATCCACACCGCGGACATGCCGCTGGCGAGCGACGTCAACCTCGACGACATCGCAGCGCGCACCGATCGCTTCAGCGGCGCGGACCTCGAAGATTTGTCACGTCGCGCAGGCATGATCGCGCTGCGCCGGTCGCTCGATGCGAAGGAGGTGACGCGCGCAGACTTCGACGAAGCGCTCGAGGACGCACGGGCGACGGTGACGCCCGAGATGGAGAAGGATTATCAGAAGATCGCGGGCGAGATCAAACGCAACGCCGCGTCGCTCAACCCGATCGGCTTCGTCATGCCGGGGCAGGTAACGCCGCTCCGTTCAGTCAAACACGCCGCCGCGGCGAGCGGAGAGGCGGAGGGGTAGCTCGGAGCAGGTCCGAGCAACGCGACGGCGGGGGGAGGTCCTACCCCACGTCTTTCAGCGCCCAGGCACTCCACAGCGCGAGGAGGATCGTGGCCGCCCCGATGACGACGAACGTCGTCACCGGGGCCGCGCCGTATGCGAGGACGCCCAGCGCCGGTGCGGCGACGTAGCTCGCGCCGGCGATGGAGGCGTTTTGCCCGGCCACGGCGCCTTGCTGGCTGCGCGGGACCGAGAGTGACGCGCCGCTCGTAAACCCGGGCCGCAACAGCCCGAAGCCGAGCGAGGCGAGCGCAAAGGCGAGCGCGATATTCTCAGGCGTGCGCGCCACGCCGAGCGCGGCGATGCCGAGGCCGGCCGCCAGCCCGCCGCCGACCACCGCCGCCTTGGGACGCAGCGCTAGCATGGGGATAAGCCCCCACTGGCTGAGCAGCGTCGCGATCGCGCCCACCCATAAAACATGCCCGGTCGGCGCGGCGGCAGCTTCGGGCGTCGCACGAAGGGCCAGCCGGTCGAGCACGAGGAAGCCGATCACCCCCAACGTCATCGCCTGCGCGTGCCCGCTCGCCAGGCCGACGATCGACCAGTTCCGCACGCGCGGGTCGAACCAGGATATGCGCTTTGCTTCGGGAGTTTCAGCGCTCGCGCTTTCGTCATCGCCCAGAGTTTGCGCCGCGCCCGCGGTGGCGGCGGCGGGGTAGTAAGGCGTGACGCCCCTCGCCGGGAAGCGCGGCGTATCGTCGGGCAGCCCCAAGCGAATAGCAAAGATCACCGCCACGCCGATCAGGCTGAACATCAGCATCGGGCCTGAGAGCCCCACCACCGGCAGGATCAGCCAGGGCGCCAGCGTGGGGCCGATCACCGTGCCGAGGCCGAAGGAGGATGCGACCAGGCTCAGCGCCTTGGTGCGCTCCGCCGGATCGGTGCGCGCGGCGACATAGGCTTGCACAGCCGGCGGCGCCGCGGACCCGAAGCCGCCGTAGAGGCTGCGGAACAGCGAAAAAAGGACGAACGTCAGGACGGGCCCGATCCACCCTTCGATCCCAGCCCACAACGCGAGTCCGCACAGCAGCATCGACACCGAAAAGCCGCTGATCCCGGTGACCATCAGCGCCTTGCGCCCGCGCCGCTCCGACACACGCGCCCAGCGCGGAGCGGTGATCATCCACAGGAGCGCGGACCAGCTGAAGGCGAGGCTGATGAGTACGTCGGCGATCCCCAGCCGCGTGCCGAGCGCCGGGAGGATCGACTGCATCGCGGTGTTGCCCGCCGCCGCCACCAGCATAACCGCGAACAGCACCGCCATCCGCTGTTTGGGGAGGTGCGACGGAGTGGTGGTCTGGCTCGATGGGGAGGGCGCGTTCACCCGTGCCGGGTGGCACAGGGGGTTGCGCTTTGCAAAGCTCTCTCGCCGCGCCCCGGCTTCCATCACGCGCGCCGCCGCCCTATGCGAAGCACCTCGCATTCCTCCAGAGGCTTCCCCACCCCATGGCTAGACGTTTCTTCGGCACCGACGGTATCCGCGGCCTCACCAACGCGAGCCCGATGACCGCCGATGTCGCGATGAAGGTTGGCATGGCGGCTGGCGCGCACTTCCTGCGCGGCGATCACAAGCATCGCGTCGTCATCGGCAAGGACACGCGGCTATCGGGCTACATGCTCGAAAATGCTATGGTCGCAGGGTTCACCGCGGTCGGCATGGACGTGGTGCAGGTGGGGCCGATGCCGACTCCCGCCGTCGCACTGCTTACCCGATCGATGCGTGCCGATTTGGGCGTGATGATCTCCGCCAGCCACAACCCGTTTCACGATAATGGCATCAAGCTGTTCGGCCCCGACGGCTACAAGCTGTCCGATGCCGACGAGCTCGCCATCGAAGCGCTGCTGGAGGTGGACCCGCAACTTGCCGAGCCGCGCAACATCGGCCGTGCGCGGCGGATCGAGGACGCGCGCGGGCGCTACATTCACGCGGTCAAGGCGAGCCTGCCGGAACGGGTGCGACTCGACGGGCTCAAGATCGTCGTCGATTGCGCCAATGGCGCCGCTTACAACAGCGCGCCGACCGCACTGTGGGAGCTGGGCGCGGAGGTGGTGGCGATCGGGGTCACCCCCAACGGCACCAACATCAACGATCGCTGCGGTTCCACGCACCCGCAGGCGCTGTGCGAGACGGTGGTGGCGAGCGGTGCGGACATCGGCATCGCACTCGACGGAGACGCGGACCGGCTGATCGTCGCCGACGAGCGGGGCGAGATCATCGACGGCGATCAGATCATGGCCGCACTTGGGCTCGCCTGGGCCGCTGACGGACGGCTGCGCGGTGGCGGGATCGTCGCGACGGTCATGTCCAACCTCGGCCTCGAACGGCGGCTGGAGGCGGCGGGGCTGACCCTCGAGCGGACCAAGGTCGGCGACCGCTACGTGCTCGAACGCATGCGCGAAGGCGGCTTCAACGTCGGTGGGGAACAGTCGGGGCACATGATCCTCTCCGACCATGCCACCACCGGCGATGGCACCATCGCCGCGCTGCAGTTGCTCGCCGCGCTGATCGACAGCGGCAAGCCCGCGAGCGAATTCCTCCACCTGTTCGACAAGGTGCCGCAGCTGCTTAAGAACGTCCGCTACGCCAAGGGCGCCAAGCCTCTCGACGCGGAGGCGGTGAAGCTGGCCATCGCCGACGGCGAGCACGAGCTGGCGGGCGCCGGTCGCATCGTCATTCGCCCGTCGGGCACCGAACCCGTGATCCGCGTGATGGCGGAGGGTGACAACGCCGACCGGGTGACGCAGGTCGTCGATCGCATCTGCGCGGCGGTCGAGCAGGCGGCGGCATGAGCCTTGCGATGAAGCCTGCGTGCGAACGCTGCGAAACTCCGCTCCCTGCGCACCTCCACGGCGCATTTATCTGCTCGTTCGAGTGCACCTTTTGCGCCGAATGCGCCGACGCGATGGATGAAGTTTGCCCCAACTGCGGCGGCGAGCTGGTCGATCGCCCGACGCGCTCGAAAAAGGCGAAGCCGGCAGCGTGACGGCGCGGGTATTGATCATCGCGGGGTCCGACTCCGGCGGCGGGGCGGGCATCCAGGCGGACATCAAGACCGTCAGTTTGCTCGGCGCGCATGCGATGACTGCGGTTACGGCGCTGACCGCTCAGAACACGCTCGGGGTGCAGGGCGTCCATCCCGTCCCCACCGACTTCGTCATCGCGCAGATCGACAGCGTGGTCGCCGACATCGGCGTCGATGCGGTCAAGATCGGCATGATCGGCAGCGCGGAAACGAGCGCGGCAGTCGCCGAGAGGCTCTGCCGCGACGACTTGCGCGCCGTTCCGGTGGTATTTGACCCCGTCATGGTCGCCACCAGCGGCTCGGTGCTCGCGGATGAGGCGACCATTGCGGCGTTTGGCGCGCTGATGAACCGGGCGACCATCACTACCCCCAACCGTGCCGAACTGGCTGCGCTGGGCGGCGTGGCGGCGGTTTTGGCGCACGGATGCGCTCTGATCGAGAAGGGCGGCCACGACGATGGCGAGCTCCTCACCGACACGCTTTACCTCGGTGGCGTGGACGCTCCCGAGCCGCTGGTGTGGGAGGCGCCACGCATCGACACGCGCCACACCCACGGTACCGGCTGCACGCTGGCGAGCGCGATTGCGACGGGCCTCGCGCAGGGCATGGCGCTGGTGCCCGCGGTTGCTCGTGCGCGCGACGTCGTTCGTCTGGCGCTTCACGCAGCACCGGGGCTGGGGCAGGGCGCGGGGCCGATGGGTCACGCCGACCTGCGCGCCGACGGCATCTTCACTGGCCCTGCGCTCAATCAGGTGACGCTCCCGGCGCGCGATGTGCAGGCGAGCGTCGCCTTCTACCGCAAGCTCGGCTTGAAGCAGATCGTTGCCGCCGAACACTACGCGCGGTTCGAGGCCGCTAACGGCGCCACGCTGTCAGTCGAGCACAGCGATGCCGCGCCGGGCGGGGCGGTCAACTACCTCGAAAGCGGTGCACTCGATGCGTGGGTGGCGTATCTCTCGCGCAAAGGCGTCGCTTTCGACCAGCAACCCCGCGACGAGGATTGGGGCTGGCGCGAAGCCCGCCTGACCGACCCCGCGGGCAATGCGCTGTGCCTCTACCAAGCCGGCGAATACCGCCGCTTCCCGCCATGGAGGGTGGAATGATCGCCTCTCCCGGTCCTTTCCTCGTCGGGGAGGGAGCTAAGGCGTGATCGCGATCTACTATCGCTGGACGCTCGTGCCCGGACGGGAGGAGCAGTTCGTAGAGGCGTGGACCGCGGTGACCGAGCATCTGAAGCGGCAAGGGTCGTTGGGTTCCTCGCTTTTCAAAAGCGCAGACGGAAGTGTTGTCGCGATCGCGCGCTGGCCCGACCTCGCCACCCGTCAGGCAAGTTCAGCGATGCGAGCCGACCCCGATCTCTACCGCCGCATGATCGACGCGATCGCAGTGGAGCACAAGGAGCGCGTGCTCGACCAGCAGATCGACATGTGGGTCCGATGATCGTCGGCGTGGACGAAGCCGGGCGGGGGCCGTTGGCGGGGCCGGTGGTCGCGGCGGCGGTGGCGCTGTGCAAGCCGCGGCCGCCGGGGATCGGCGATTCGAAGGCGCTCAACGCCGCCGCTCGCGCCAAGGCGGAGGCGGCGATCCTGCGGCGTTGCACCGTGGGCGTGGGCATCGCCAGCGTCGAGGAGATCGACGCTCTCAACATCTTCGGTGCGACCATGCTGGCGATGACCCGGGCGGTGCTCTCCCTGTGCGAAGCGGCGGGGGCGGAACCCGAGGAGGTGCGCGTCGATGGCAACCTCACCCCCGCCGGGCGGCGCGCCGAGTGGCGTTGGCGCGCGGTGCCGCTGGTCGGTGGCGATGCGCGCGATGCCTCTATCGGCGCGGCGTCGATCATCGCCAAGCAGCACCGCGACCGGTTGATGGAGGCGGCGTGCGCTGAGTTCCCTGCCTACGGCTTTTCCCGCCACAAGGGCTATGGCACGCCCGATCACCTTGTCGCGCTGCGTGCGCATGGCCCGTGCCCCCTTCACCGCCGCGGCTTTGCCCCGGTCGCGCAGCTGGAGCTGGCGCTCTAGCGCTGCCCCTGGATTAAGCTTCCCCCCCCCCTCCCCCTCATGGGGAGGGGAGCTGCAGCGAAGGCGGGCAGCGCCCGACAAATCTTCCGCGGCTGAGTCTTTCGAGTCACACCACAAGCCTTGGTGGTCATTGCGACAGCGTCGCCACCCGATCTTGCGGCCAGCCAAACTCATGGTGAATCATTCGGTAACCTTCGCGCTCTAAACCCAGTCCAACCCAGCTTGACCGGGAGTCCACGCGGACTCACCATGCGCGGCGAAGAGGGATGGGGGGGTGACGATGGGTGCGGTGACGAAGCTACGACGGGCGCCCGCGCCGCCTGTTGCCGACACGGCGCTGCTCGATCTCCCGCTCGACGCCATCCTGCGGGGCGATTGCGTGCAGCGGATGCGGGAGCTGCCTGCCGCGAGCGTCGACATGATTTTCGCCGATCCGCCGTACAATCTTCAGCTCGGCGGCGACTTGTTTCGGCCCGAAGGGGGCCGCGTCGATGCGGTCGACAACGACTGGGACAAGTTCGACAGCCTCGCTGCTTACGACCGTTTCACGCATGCCTGGCTCAAGGAAGCGCGGCGCATCCTCAAGCCCAACGGCTCGATCTGGGTGATCGGCAGCTACCACAACATCTTCCGCGTCGGCGTGGCGTTGCAGGATCAGGGCTACTGGATCCTCAACGACATCGTCTGGCGCAAGGCGAACCCGATGCCCAATTTCAAGGGCACGCGCTTCACCAACGCGCATGAGACGCTGATCTGGGCCGCGATGGGGGAGGATGCGCGCTACACTTTCAACTATCGCGCGATGAAGACGATGAACGACGAGCTGCAGATGCGCTCGGACTGGCTCGTCCCCATTTGCGGCGGGCAGGAACGGCTGCGCACCGGCAAGGCCAAGACCCACCCGACGCAGAAGCCGGAGGCGCTGATCTACCGCATCCTCCTCGCCTGCACGCAGCCGGGCGACGTGGTGCTCGACCCGTTCTTTGGCACCGGCACCACCGGCGCGGTCGCCAAGCGGCTCGGGCGGCGCTGGATCGGGATCGAGCGCGAGGATGCCTACATTCGCGCGGCGGAGGAGCGCATCGCCGGCGCGCTCCCACTCGACGAACGCGCTCTGAAAACGATGCAGGCGCCGAAGGCGGCGACGCGCGTCGCGTTCGGCACCGTGGTCGAATGCGGGCTCATTCCGGCGGGCGCCGTCGTCGGCGACGCCAAGCGCCGCTGGCAGGCGGAGGTACGCGTCGACGGCAGCCTGTCATGCGGCGAAGAGGCGGGCTCGATTCATCAGGTCGGGGCGAGACTTCAGGGCGCGCCATCGTGCAACGGCTGGACCTTTTGGCACTATGATCGCGGAGGCGAGTGGGTGCCGATCGACCGGGCGCGGCAGGATTGGCTGCTCGCGAACGAAAGCTGATGGCCGATTGGGGCGCGGCGGCGGCGGAGATGATCGCGCTGGCGCAGCGCGACCCTGATGCGCGCCTCTACCTCCAGCCCACCGCCTTCGTCGAACGCCCGCACGGCCTCGACGGGGAGGCGGCGCGGCTGGGGGGAGGTTCGCGCTGGTTCGCCGGCTGGCACGCCACGCTGCGCCACCTCGATGGGCGGGCGGAGGCGCATGTTTCGGTCGCGGCCTTCGCCGACTGGAGTGCGCGGCTCCCCGATGCGACCGCCGAGCGCGCGCACGCCCTCTCGCGCAACGTCGCCACGGCACACCCCCCATGGCAGCTGGGGGAGCGAACGATCCGCTTCGACGAACCGCGGATCATGGCGATCCTCAACGTCACGCCCGACAGCTTTTCCGATGCCGGCAAGCACGTCGAACATGCCGCGGCGATCGAAGCGGGCCACGCCGCGGCTGCGGATGGCGCGCACATCCTCGATGTCGGCGGTGAAAGCACGCGCCCCGGCGCTCCGCTGGTGTGGGAGGGCGACGAGATCGCGCGTGTCGAGCCCGTCGTCGCTGCGCTGGCGCGGGCGGGCCACGCAGTCAGCATCGACACCCGCAAGGCAGCGGTGATGACCGCCGCGGTCGCCGCCGGCGCGAGCTTCGTCAACGACATCAGCGCACTCGGCTACGACGAACGATCGACCGAAGTCATGGCGGCGAGCGGAGCGGCGCTCTGCCTGATGCACGCGCCCAGCCAATCGAGCGATCCGCACAAGGACGCGCGCTACGACGATGTTGCGCTCGACGTCTTCGACTTCCTCGAAGCGCGGCTGGCACAGGCGAGGCGGGCCGGGATCGAGCGGATATGCATCGATCCGGGTATCGGCTTTGGCAAGGGCGTCGCGGAGAACCTGCGGCTGGTCACAGCGCTTCCGATGTTCCACGCACTCGGGGCGCCGCTGCTGTTCGGGGCGAGCCGCAAACGCCTGATCGGAGCGCTCGATAATGAAGCCGCGCCCGACTCGCGGCTGAGCGGCAGCCTTGCGCTCGCGGTCATGGCGGCGCAGGCGGGCGCGCATATCGTTCGCGTTCACGATGTTGCGGAGACCCGCCAGTCGCTTCGCATCGTCCGCGCCGAACGCGACGCCGCGCTCAGTCGCACATAAGCCGCTTCGCCTCGCGGAAACTCCCGGCGCTGCGCGCGTTCAGGGAGCGACTTTCACAACCAGAGGATCATCATGCTGCTGCCCCACGGAGCCGTCGTCGCCGTTATCGATGGCGAACATCTCAACCTCTTCAAGAACAGCGGCAACGAACAGGAGATGCGCCTCACCGCGATGGACGCGCCCAAGCTTTCCGACGAAGGCGGACCGGCTGCGAGCAAGAGCTCGGGCAGCGCCAATCCGGAGCCCGGGCAGCATGGCGAGGACGCCTACGTCCGGCACGCGGCCGACTATCTCAACAGCCAGGTGCTCGGTCACAAGATCGAGAAGCTGGTGGTCATCGCTGCACCGCGCGCGTTGGGTGAGCTGCGCAAGCACTGGCACAAGCAGACCGAAGCCGTGATCGAGAAGGAAATCTCGAAAACATTGACCGGTGCGAGCATCGCCGACATTGAAAAGGCTCTGCACTAATCTGGGCGGGGATCAGGCGGCGGTGTCGATGCCGATTTCGCTTAGCTTTCGGTAGAGCGTCGACCGCCCGATCCCCAACCTTCGTGCCACCTCGCTCATTCGCCCTTGGTAGTGGCGGATGGCGAGGCGGATGACGTCCGCCTCGATCGCATCCAGGCTGCGGAGGTGCCCATCGGCCTGGAGTAGTTCGAGGGTCCCCCCGATAACATCACTCGCAGCAGTGGAGGCCATATCGGGGGTGGGTGCGGTGATAGTCGTTTCCCCAAGCGTGAAGGAGCCGTTGCAAGCTGACGTAGCGTAAGCACGCAAAATCGTCGATCGCAGGCCGAGCACATTTGTCGGCCAAGGGTTTTCTTCCAACGTCCGGCGTACCCCCGGATCGGACAGCAAATGGCTGTCGGAACCGTCTTTTGTTACCTGCGCAATCGTCGATGACGCTATCGACCAGATGTCACCTTTACGCTCCCGCAATGGCGGGACAGCGATTTCCACCACGCTCCACCTCGCGGCCAGATCTTCGCGCATGTCTCCGCGCTCGGCGAGACGGCGCAAGCTGGTGGTCGAAGAGGCAATCAGCCGCACATTATGACGATGGGCAACGGTACCGCCGACCGGCAGCACCCATCCCCCGTGGAGATACTCCGCCAGCCGGGCCTGCGCGTCGGCGGGAAGGAGCTCGGCGTTGCGGATGATCAGCGACCCGCCCTCCGCGCCCGCGATCCGGCCCGAATTGCGCTCGAACGCCCCGGGGAACGCCCCTTGCTCATAGCCAAACAGCAGCGGCGCGATCATCGACGGCGGGTGATCCGCGCAGTCGAAGGTGACGAGCGGCGTCCCCTCTCCCGCATGCCGATGAAGGGCATGGGCAAGGATGCAGCGACCGCTGCCTGGCTCCCCGACCAACACGACAGGCGCACAGCCCCGCGCGGCCTGGCCCGCGAGCCTCACCGCCTCCTTCATTGGAGCTGACGTTGCCGGGATCTCATCGAGTTGAGGCGCAGGCAGCGCGTCGAAGGAGAGGGGGGCACTCGACATGGTGCCGCGCTGCACGGCCGCCCGCGCTGCCCTCATCGCGCGGTCGATCCGCTCACCCGACAGGGGCGCGACCAGGATATCATCGGCACCGTTGCGAAGTGCTTCGACGACGTGCGCCAGCGTGGGCGGCTCGGTGGCGTGCACGACGACCGGCGGTCGCGGCAGGATAGCGCGCGACGCGGCCACCGTTTCGGTGAGACCGTCGGTCACGAAGTCGCTCGCAATCAACACCGCGTCGGTCACTACGCCCGACGCCGCGGCTAAGCATGGTGCCGCGCGGCTCGGGTCCGCCAAGCGTTGCGCCTTCCACCCGACGCGCGCGAGCGAGGCGGCGATGAAGCGCGCGCGCGCATCGTCGCCGTCGATCAGCAGCACCAGCGGTTCGCCGTGGAGCGTCGTCAAGCCGAAGTCCAAGTCCTCGCGCAGTCAGGTCGACCGCGCCGAAGCCGCTCACATAATGGCGAAGGGTAAAATCGGGCTTAAGTGTGCGGGGCGGCTTGCGGCGCGGGTCAAGCAACGGCAAAGCGTCGTCAGGCGGCACTCGACCGCAAGGCAAACAGCGACCGAGGGGAATATGGCGCACAATGATCTGAGCGAGGCGCGCGGCACATACGGCGGGTTCGTCGGGGTCGCGAAATATGCGACTATTGCGGTCGCGCTGCTCGTGGCGCTCGTCGTCTGGCTGATCTCCTGAAGCTCGCCCGCGCATGAAGATCGCCGTTCTGCGCGAAACCGCCCCTGCCGAATACAGGGTGGCGGCCACGCCGGAGACGGTTCGCAAGCTCATGGCGCTGGGTGCGAGCGTCGCTGTCGAAAGCGGCGCGGGCGTCGCAGCGGGCATCGCCGATGACGACTACCGCACAGCTGGAGCCGTCGTTGCCTCCGCGAATGAGGTTGCGGCAAGCGCGGACATGGTCCTTGCGGTCCAGCCCCCGCCGCTCGCCGCGCTCGCCGGGGCGAACAAGGGCGCGCGCGTGCTCGCGGTGTTCGATCCGTTGCGCGAACGCGATCGGGTGCAGCAATATGCCGCGTCTGGCCTTGAGGGCTGGGCGATGGACCTCATGCCCCGCATCACCCGCGCGCAGTCTATGGACGTCCTGTCGAGCCAGGCCAACCTCGCAGGCTACAAATCGGTGCTGGTCGCCGCCAATGCCTTCGGTCGCGCGCTGCCGATGATGATGACCGCCGCGGGCACGATCACCGCTGCCCGGGTGTTCGTGATGGGCGTCGGCGTCGCCGGCCTCCAGGCGATCGCCACCGCGCGGCGGCTGGGGGCGCAGGTGAGCGCGACCGACGTGCGGGCAGCGACCCGCGAACAGATTATGAGCCTCGGCGCCAAGCCCATCTTCGTCGAGAATGTCGCGGGGATCGAAGGCGAAGGCAGCGGCGGCTATGCCACCGAGATGTCGCCCGAATATCAGGCGGCGCAGGCGGAACTCGTATCCGCGCACCTTGCTAAGCAGGACATCGTCATCACGACGGCGCAAATCCCCGGCCGCGCGGCGCCGCGGCTGATCAGCGACGCGCAGCTCGCCACCATGCGCGCGGGCAGCGTCGTCGTCGATCTCGCCGCGGAGACCGGCGGCAACGTCGAGGGCGCGCTGGCGGGGGAGAGCGTGGAACGACACGGCGTCACACTGATCGGCGCGCGCAACATGGCGGCGACGCTCGCCAGTGACGCGAGCGCGCTTTACGCCCGCAACCTCCACAACCTCCTCGCCGCCTTTTGGGATAAGGAGCGGGCGGAGGTGACTCTCGACGACGAAATCGGCAGCGCCATCCGCCTGACGCAGGGCGGCGCCGTCGTCAACGAACGGCTGGCGGGGTGAGGGGCGCGCCATTCAGTCCCTCCCCTGCAAGGGGAGGTGGCCCCGCGGGGCGGGGTCGGAGGGGTGTCGCCCTTGAGACTGCGCGCTTCGTCGGAGACGGCTTCACCCCTCCGTCAGCCTGCGGCTGCCATCTCCCCTTGCAGGGGAGGGACGGGTGATCGGCGCGGACCGGACTACCATCGCAGCCGCACGGCGGCTTCGGTCCAACACCTCGCTTCCAGAGGGGTTGTTGTGGCAGCACCTTCGCGCGCGCCCGTTTGGCCTGAAATTCCGGCGCCAGCATCCGATGCGAGGTTTTGCCACGGACTTCTATTGCCACAGCCCACGACTCGTCATCGAAATCGACGGAATTGCACATGACATGGCTGACCGCCCGATAAGGGACGCGCGTCGGGACCTTTCCCTCAAGCAGCGTGGGAGTCTCGAAATCGTTCGGATCGCGGCATCGGACGTTCTCGCCGACGTGGGCGGCGTCGCCGACTCGATCGCTCGATATGCGAACTCGAAGATTTAGGGGGACGCATAACCGTGGACTTCATCTCGATCCTGTCGATCTTCGTGCTGGCCTGTTTCGTCGGCTACTATGTGGTGTGGAGCGTCACGCCTGCGCTGCACACGCCGCTGATGGCGGTCACCAACGCGATCTCGAGTGTCATTATCGTCGGCGCGCTGATCGCCAGCGCGGCTTCGGGCAGCGTCGCCGCCAAGTGGCTCGGGCTGGCGGCCGTCGTGTTGGCGAGCATCAACATCTTCGGCGGCTTCGCTGTCACCGAACGCATGCTCGCCATGTACAAGAGAAAGGAGCGCTGAGGCTGTGGCGTTGAGCCTTCCCGACGCCCTGCCTCCGGCTATTGCCGAGCCCGCCGGGCTGCCACAACTCGTGGAGCATGCCGCGGCGAACCCCTGGGCGACGCTCGCTTACCTCGTAGCGGGGGTGTGCTTCATCCTCGCGCTGCGGGGACTGTCGCATCCGACGACCGCGCGGCGGGGCAACATGCTTGGCATGGCGGGGATGGCGCTGGCGGTGGGAACAACGCTCGTCACGCATGAGCTTGCGTCCCTGCCGGAAATCGTCGGCGCGATCGGCATCGGCGGCGCGATCGGCTGGATCATCGCGCGGCGTATTGCGATGACCGACATGCCGCAACTCGTCGCGGCCTTCCATAGCTTGGTCGGCCTCGCTGCGGTGCTGGTCGGCTGGTCGGCTTACCTCAACCCGCAAGCCTTTGGCATCGCTGATCCGGGCGGAGCGATTCACACTGTCAGCCGCGTGGAACTGGCGCTGGGCGTCGCCATCGGCGCGATCACTTTTTCCGGCAGCATCATCGCTTTCCTCAAGCTCGCGGGGAAGATGAGCGGCAAGCCGATCCTGTTGCCTGGGCGGCACGTCATCAACCTCGGCACGCTGGCGGCGATTGTCGGGCTTACCGCGGCCTACGCGCTCGATCCGAGCGGGACGAGCGTGCCTTACCTCGCGATCATCACCTTGCTCGCGTTCGCCATCGGCTTCCTGCTGATCATCCCGATCGGCGGCGCGGACATGCCGGTCGTGGTGAGCATGCTCAACAGCTATTCGGGTTGGGCGGCAGCGGCGATGGGTTTCACGCTCGGCAATACGGCGATGATCATCACCGGCGCGCTGGTGGGCGCTTCGGGCGCGATCCTCTCCTACATCATGTGTCGCGCGATGAACCGTAGCTTCATCAGCGTCATCGCCGGGGGCTTTGGCGCCGAGGCCGGGGGAAACGACGCTGCGGCTGCGACCGATCGTCCGTGGAAGCGCGGGTCCGCCGAAGACGCCGCCTACATGATGAGCCAAGCCGAAAGCGTCATCATCGTGCCCGGCTATGGCATGGCGGTTGCCCAGGCGCAGCACAGCCTGCGTGAGATGGCGGACCTCCTCAAGAAGGAGGGGGTCAGCGTCAAATATGCGATCCACCCCGTCGCAGGACGGATGCCGGGGCACATGAACGTGCTGCTCGCCGAAGCGAACGTCCCATATGACGAGGTGTTCGAGCTTGAGGATATCAACGGCGAGTTTGCGCAGGCCGACGTCGCCTTCATCATCGGCGCCAATGACGTCGTGAACCCCGCGGCGAAGACCGACTCCAAATCGCCGATCTACGGCATGCCGGTGTTCGACGTCGACAAGGCCAAGACCGTCTTCTTCATCAAACGGTCGATGGGCGGAGTAGGCTATGCCGGGGTCGATAACGACATTTTCTACCGCGACAACACGATGATGCTGCTCGCCGATGCCAAGAAGATGGTCGACGACATCATCAAGGCGCTCGGTTCCGGGCACTGAAGGATGGAGGTCACCCAGCACAGTTTCGCGGCGCGCGACGGCGTGCGGCTGGTCTGGCGCGAGGCGGGGGCGGGAAGGCCGCTGATCCTGCTTCACGGGCTGTTCTCCGACGCGCAGATGAATTGGATCAAGTGGGGCACGGCGCAGACGCTGGCCGACGCAGGGCATCGGCTGATCATGCTCGACCTGCGCGCCCACGGCCTCAGCGACAAGCCGCACGATCCTGCAGCCTACCGTCCCGGCGTGCTCGCGGAGGATGTGGCGGACCTGGTGGCTGAGTTGGGGCTGGCGCCGGGCGAGTTCGACCTGGCGGGCTTCTCGCTTGGCGCGCGGACGGCGGTGCGTGCGGTGATGGACGGCGTGGCGCCGCGGCGGCTGATACTTGCCGGAATGGGTTATGAGGGGCTGACCGGCTGGGCGCGGCGGCGGGAGTTTTTCCTCCGCGCCATCGACCGGTTCGAGACCGTCAAGCGCGGCGATCCCGATTTCATGGCGGTCGGCTTCATGAAGACCATGCAGGTCGATCGCGTGGCGGCGCGGCTGCTGCTCGAGGCGCTCGACGACATCGATGTCCACCAGCTCGCCGCGAGAGTGACGATGCCGACGCTGGTGCTGTCGGGCACCGAAGATCGCGACAATGGATCGCCCGAACGGCTCGCCGAGTCGCTCCCCGATGCCGAGCTCGGCTGGGTGCCCGGCACGCATATGACCAGCGTCATGGAAGCGGGGCTGGGCGCTGCGATGGTCGCGTTTCTGGGCGGCGGCTGAGCCGCCGCCGCAGATCCCCAGCTCTAGCGTTCGCCCGAGCGCGACCCTCCCCGGCGGAAGCGGTAGGTGAGGGTGACGCCGCCGCTCCACTGATCGCGCGAACCGTCGCGGTCGAGCACCACGGGGGAATCTGCGACAGGGCCGATCAGACGGCCGTAGTCGGCGTTGACCGACCCGCTCCAACGCTCGGCGATAGGAAAGTAGAGCGTCGCGCCGCCGCCGACTTCGCTGATCCCCGCGCCGGGCGTGAAGGTCGCGAAGCGTCCCGCCGAAGCCAACGACTGCGCCGGAGTCACGCCGAAATAAGCGCGATTGTAGCGGCCGTCGGTGTACCGTAGGCGCGGGCCCACGACGAGCGCGGTGCGATCATTGTAGCGCCACGTCCCCTCGACAACCGCGTCGGCGATGAAGCCTTCGTGTCCGCTCACGGCCTGGCGTCCCTCGACCCGGGCGACGAGGTGCTCGCCGATCGCCAGCTGACCGAAGCCGCCAAGCTCCACGCCGATGCCAACCTTGCCCAGTCCGGGGGTGTAGCGGTCGGCGTCGCTGCGTCGGCGGCCGAAGTCGATCCGCGCCGCAGGGCCGATGCCCCAGCGTTCAGGGTTGGGGGACAGATTGTAGCGCAGCCCCTCACGCACTCCGCCGCCCAGACGGTCGGTCGGCTCTATGTCCGCAATGCCGCCAAAGGTGGGGCGCGGGCCGATATTGAAATGGCGCGAGCCTGGGTAGCGCGGCCGGGCGAACGCACCTGCGCCCGCCTCGAAATACTCGTCCGACCCTACCGCTCGCGGGCCGTCTTGCGCGCTCGCGGAAGTGGCGGCGGCGGCGACGAGTGTCATGACGATCAGGCTTCGCATCGAAAATATCCCTCCGGTTCCCTTTTGCCCGCTATTGCTCAACGGAAGGGGGGTTCGTTGAACGCGCGAAGCTTGCGGGAGTGCAATCGCGCCCCCTCCGCGCGCAGCCGGTCGATGGCGTGGATGCCGATCTGGAGGTGCGCGGCGATCGCCTCTTCGTAGAACTGGTTCGCCTGGCCCGGCAGCTTGAGCTCGCCGTGCAGCGGCTTGTCGCTCACGCACAGCAGCGTGCCGTAGGGGACGCGGAAGCGATAGCCTTGCGCTGCAATCGTTGCCGACTCCATGTCGATGGCGATCGCGCGCGACTGCGAAAAGCGGAGCGCGCTGTCCGAGTAGCGCAGCTCCCAGTTGCGATCGTCGGTGGTGACGACGGTGCCCGTGCGCATCCGCCGCTTGAGGTCCGCGCCGCTTTCCCCCGACACGGTTTCCGCGGCCTCGGCGAGACTCAACTGCACTTCGGCAATGGCCGGAATGGGAATTTCCGGCGGAAGCACGCTGTCGAGCACGTGATCGTCGCGCAGATATGCGTGGGCGAGCACATAATCACCGATCCGCTGCGTCGGCCTCAGCCCCCCGCAGTGCCCGATCATCAGCCACGCCTCGGGCCGCAGCACCGCAAGGTGATCGGTGACGGTCTTGGCGTTGGATGGGCCGACGCCGATGTTGACCAGCGTGATCCCGGCGCCATCCTCTCGCATCAGGTGATAGGCGGGCATCTGATGCTTGCGCCAAGCGCTGTCGCCCACGAGCTGCACCGAGTCCCCGTCAGCCCGGTCGATAAACAGCCCGCCCGCGCCCGACAGCGCGGTGTAGCCTTCGCGCCCAACCTGTCGCGTCGCCCACGCCACGAATTCATCGACGTAGCGATGGTAGTTGGTGAAAAGGATGTACTTCTGGAAATGCGCGGGCGGCGTCCCGGTGTAGTGACGCAACCGCGCGAGGCTGAAATCGGTGCGCAGCGCATCGAACAGGGCCAGCGGCCGCGGCCCGCCGCTTTTGGTCAGGAACAACCCGTCGGCGAGCTCGTCGCCGATATGCGCGAGTTCGGTCGCCGGAAAATGCTCCGCCAGCTCAACCGGGGAGACGCCGCCCAGAGCGCCGCCGGTCAGCCCGTCCAGCACATAGGCGAACGGGATCTCCTGCGCGCTCGCACCGACTTCGAAGCGGACGTCATAATGTTCCGCGATCAGGCGCAGCTGTTCGGTGAGGTAGGGCGCGAACAGCTGTGGCTGGGTGACCGTGGTGGCATAGCTTCCTGCATCGGGAAGGCTGCCAAATGCGACCGTGCGGTCGCCCTTCCGCGGCGCGCCCAGCCGGGTGATGCGCAGTTCGGGATAGGTGAAGGCGCCACCGCGGCGGAGCAGCGGGTCGGGCTTCTTGCCGGTGGCGACGTAGCTTGCGACAGCCTCGCGCAGGCGTCCGACCGACGCGTCGTACCGGCGCTGGAGCTGTTCGATGACGCCGGCGACGGTGGCGGCGGGGTCCTCTTTCTTCATGGCCCCGACTATGCCACCGCCACGCGGCTGGCAACCATTAGAGCTGCGAGAGCATGTGCTCCGCGCTCGACAGGCGGTAGTCGCCCGGCTGCTCCACGTTGAGCTGGGTCACGGTGCCGTTGTCGACGATCATCGAAAAGCGCTGGCCGCGCTTGCCCATGCCGAACTTCGAGCCGTCCATCGTCAGCCCGAGCGCCTCGACAAGGTCGCCGTTGCCGTCGGCGAGCATGGTGATCCCCTCAGCGGAGCTTTGCTGGCCCCACGCCTTCATCACGAACGGGTCGTTGACTGCGGTGGCCGCGATCTCGTCGATGCCCTTGTCCGCGAGCTGCTGACGGTTTTCGACGAAGCTCGGCAGGTGCTTGGCGGAGCAGGTCGGGGTAAACGCGCCGGGGACGGAGAAGAGCGCGACCTTGCGGCCTGCGAAATACTCGTCGCTCGACACAGGCTGCGGGCCGTCATCGGTCACCTTGGTGAGGGTGACGCTGGGAAAAGGCTGTCCGACTTCAATGGCCACGGTGGTCGCTCCTGTTGGGGGGGGATCGGGAGGGGTAAGCGTGGCGGCGCTGACAGGTTCCATCATGGCCCGCAAGCGCATCGTTGACAGCGCCGCGCGGAGCGCCACCTTGACACTCATGCGCGATCCCGATCCCCGCTGGTTCACCGGCAAGCTGCTGCTCGCGATGCCGGGGATCGGCGACCCGCGCTTTGAACAGAGCGTCATCGCCATCGTCAGCCACGACGAGGAAGGCGCGATGGGCATCGGCTGCTCTGCGGAAAGCGCGATGCGCTTTGCCGAGCTGCTCGAACAGTCGGGGGTCGAGCCTCGGGTGGCGACGCCCGAAGCGCCAATCCTCATTGGCGGACCGGTGGAGACGACGCGCGGCTTCATCGTCCATAGCCTCGACTGGAGCGGGCAGGGCAGCATCGACGTCGCGGGCCGTTTCGGCCTCACCATCACGCTCGACGTGCTTCGCGCATTGGCGGCAGGCAAGGGGCCGAGCCGCTGGTTTGCGGCGCTGGGCTACGCCGGCTGGGGCGAAGGGCAGCTCGAAGAGGAAGTGGCGAACGGCGGCTGGCACGTCACCGACTGCGACGATGCGGCGCTGTTCGACCTCTCCCCGGAAACGCGGTGGGCGAGCGTGTTCGTGCGCGATGGGATCGACCCTCTCCGCCTTGCCTCGGTTGGCGGACGCGCGTGAGGATATAATGATCGCTTTATACGCGCCTTGCGAGTTGGCTCTCTGAACGCTAAGGGCCGCGGCATTCTCGAAAAGCCCATTGGAGCAACGTCACGTGGCCATTCTCGCCGCCTCGCAGGACTATGTCGTCGCCGATATCTCGCAGGCCGACTATGGCCGCGCCGAAATTCGCATTGCCGAAACCGAGATGCCGGGCCTGATGGCGCTGCGTGAGGAATATGGCGCCTCACAGCCGCTCAAGGGCGCGCGCATCACCGGATCGCTGCACATGACGATCCAGACCGCCGTGCTGATCGAGACGCTGACCGCGCTTGGCGCCGAAGTTCGTTGGGCGACTTGCAACATCTATTCGACGCAGGACCACGCCGCTGCCGCGATCGCCGCGACTGGCGTGCCCGTGTTCGCGATCAAGGGTGAAAGCCTCGCCGACTATTGGGACTATGTCGGCCGCATCTTCGACTGGTCGCGTGAGGGCGAAGCCGACCGCACCTGCAACCTCATCCTCGACGACGGCGGCGATGCGACCATGTTCGCGCTGTGGGGCGCGCGGGTCGAGGCGGGTGACGAACTCCCCGAGCCGGCAAACGAGGAAGAGGTCGAATTCCAGCGCGCGCTCAGGGCGTTCCTCGCTGCGAAGCCCGGCTACCTCAGCCGCACGGTCAACGCCATCAAGGGCGTCAGCGAAGAGACGACGACCGGCGTTCACCGGCTTTACCACATCGCCAAGGACGGGAAGCTCCCGTTCCCGGCGATCAACGTCAACGATAGCGTCACCAAGTCGAAGTTCGACAATCTCTACGGCTGCAAGGAGAGCCTGGTCGACGCCATCCGCCGCGCGACCGACGTGATGCTCGCTGGCAAGGTCGCGTGCGTGGCCGGCTTCGGCGACGTCGGCAAGGGCTCGGCCGCCTCACTGCGTCAGGGCGGCGCGCGCGTCATGGTCACCGAAATCGACCCGATCTGCGCGCTGCAGGCGGCGATGGAGGGATATGAGGTCGTGACGATGGAGGAGGCGGTCCAGCGCTGCGACATCTTCGTCACCGCGACCGGCAACGAGGACGTCATCACCGCCGAGCATATGGCGGCGATGAAGCCGATGGCCATCGTCTGCAACATTGGCCACTTCGACAGCGAGATCCAGATCGCGGCGATGTCCAACTACAAGTGGACCGAGATCAAGCCGGGCACCGACCTCGTCGAGTTTCCCGACGGCAAGCAGATCATCATCCTTGCCAAGGGGCGGCTAGTGAACCTCGGCTGCGCGACGGGGCACCCGTCGTTTGTGATGAGCTCGAGCTTCACCAACCAGGTGCTGGCGCAGATCGAGCTGTGGCAGAAGAGCGCGGAATATGAGAACCGCGTCTATGTCCTGCCCAAGCACCTCGACGAAAAGGTCGCTGCGCTGCACCTCGACAAGCTGGGCGTGAAACTGACCACGCTGACCGACAAACAGGCGGCCTACATCGGCGTGCCGCAGCAGGGGCCGTTCAAGGCGGATCACTACCGCTATTGACCGGCTGTCGGGTGGGGCAACGCCCCACCCGCTTTCGTGCCGCGTAACTCAGGCTTTGCGACAAGGCTTGCTCCGTAACCCCTCGACTCCGCGGGCCTTCGAACATATATCGAACGGATGGCGCAGCTCTCGCTCTCCGATAAGTTGGCGATCCTGGCGGATGCGGCCAAATATGACGCGAGTTGCGCGTCATCCGGCGGGTCCAAGCGTAACAGTCGCGGCGGCAAGGGCATTGGCTCGACCACCGGCGCGGGCATCTGTCATGCCTATGCTCCCGATGGGCGTTGCATCTCGCTGCTCAAGCTGCTGCTCACCAACAGCTGCATTTTCGACTGCCACTATTGCATCAATCGCAAGTCGAGTAACGTCCGCCGCGCGCGGTTCACTCCGGAAGAAGTCGTCGCGCTGACGCTCGACTTTTACCGTCGCAATTATATCGAGGGTCTGTTCCTCTCGTCCGGCATCATCAAGTCGTCCGACTATACGATGGAGCAGCTGGTCCGCGTTGCGAAGACGTTGCGCGTCGATCATGGATTTCGCGGATACATCCACCTCAAGACCATCCCCGACGCTGACCCGCAGCTGATCCACGAGGCGGGGCTGTGGGCGGACCGCGTGTCGATCAACATTGAGCTGCCGACGATCGGCGGGCTCCGCCAGCTCGCGCCTGACAAGGATGCGCAGGGCATTGACGATGCGATGGCGGGGATGGCCGACGCGATCACCGACACCAAGGATGCGCGCAAGCGCTATCGGCACGCGCCGAAATTCGCGCCCGCGGGTCAATCGACGCAGATGATCGTCGGCGCCGACGCGGCGAACGATGCGACGATCATCGGCACCGCGGAGTCGCTCTACCGCCGCCACGGTCTGCGGCGCGTTTACTACAGCGCCTTTTCGCCGATCCCGGACGCAAGCACGGTGCTGCCGCTCAAATCGCCGCCGCTGATGCGCGAGCATCGGCTGTACCAGTCCGACTGGATGATGCGCTTTTACGGCTTTTCACCGTCTGAGGTCGCGGCGGCGACCGACGGGGCAGGGATGTTGCCGCTCGACATCGACCCCAAGCTCGCCTGGGCGCTCGCGAACCGGCACCTGTTCCCATTGGACGTCAACCGTGCGCCGAGGGAGCTCCTGTTGCGGGTGCCGGGCCTTGGGCCCAAAGCGGTCAATGCGATCATTTCCGCGCGGCGCAATCGACGTCTGCGCATGGACGATATAGCTCGCATCAGCCGCTCCATTCGCAAATTACGGCCGTTTATCGTGACCGAGGATTGGCGCCCGACGCTGCTCGCCGATCGGAGCGATCTCGACGCGTTCGTCAGGCCACCAGCGGTGCAACTCGACGCGTTCACCGATCTCGCCGCGTGAACGACGGCGTCGCTTACACGGCGCAGCTCGAAGCGGAGGATGACGTGCCGGGCTGGCGCGCGCATGTGCGCAGTGCGATCGCCCGCGGCATCGCTCCCGAGCGTATTCGTTGGCTGGTGGCGGAAGAAGGCGGCGACCTGCTCGCGAGTGTCGGGGTGCCGCTGGAGGCGGTGCGCTCGCCGCCCCCGCTGTCGGTGCCAAAGGCGGCACTTCAGCTCGTTTCCACCGCGCTTCTCCATCGCGAACACGAGCGGTTCGTGCTCTGCCACCAGCTCATCGCGGACCTTGCTGCCAAGCGGCGCCGCCTCGACGATCGCGCCGACCCGCTGGTCGCCAAGGTCGAGGCGCTCGCGAAATCAGTGCGGCGGGACATCCATAAGATGCACGCCTTCGTCCGCTTCCGCGCGGTTGAGGAGGAGGGCGCCGATACTCCGCGCTACGTCGCGTGGTTCGAGCCCGATCATCATATCGTTCGCGCCAACGCAGGCTTTTTCGTCAATCGCTTCGCCTCGATGCGCTGGTCGATCCTCACGCCCGAGATGACGTTGCACTGGGATGGCCAGCGGGTGACGGAGGGGCCGGGCGCGGTGCGCGGCGATGCGCCGGAGGGCGATCCGGTCGAGGATACGTGGCGCCGCTACTATGCGAGCATCTTCAACCCCGCGCGGGTGAAGGTGAAGGCGATGATGAAGGAGATGCCCAAGAAATACTGGGCCAACATGCCGGAAACCGCACTCATCCCCGAACTGATCGCAGGCGCGCAGGCGCGGTCGGCGGCGATGCTCGACGCTTCGGCGGCCAAGGTGATGGCGGTGGCGGCTTCCCCCGCTAGCCGCCCCGCCGTTCAGCCGCCGCCGCTGCCGAGCAATATTTTGCCGGCGTGGCAAGCGCTGCGGGACGAGGCGCGCGCGTGCACGCGGTGTCCGCTCCACCTCGACGCGACGCAGATGGTGTTTGGCGAAGGCCCGCTCGACGCCGCGTTGGTGATCGTGGGGGAGCAACCGGGCGATCAGGAGGACCTTGCCGGGCGTCCGTTCGTAGGGCCAGCGGGCCAGCTGTTCGACGCGGCGCTGGAGGAGGCCGGGATCGACCGGTCGCGGCTTTACGTGACCAACGCCGTGAAGCATTTCAGCTTCGTTCGTCGCGGGAAGCGGCGGATCCACCAGACGCCGACCGCCAACGAGATCAGCGCCTGCCGCTGGTGGCTCGACCGCGAGTTGGAGCTGGTGCAGCCCAAGCTGGTGCTGGCGATGGGGGCGAGCGCGGCGCGAAGTCTGCTGGGCAAGGCGGTGACGATCTCGCGCGTGCGCGATACGGAGATGGAGCTGGCGAATGGGCTCGCCGCCCGCGTGACGGTGCACCCGAGCTATCTGCTGCGACTGCCGGACCCTGAGGTCGCACGAATGGAGCGGGAGCGGTTCGTCGACGATCTGCGCGCCGCGCATCAAATCTCGCAACGCCTCGTCGCCTGAATCTGAACGGCTGGTCAGAAACCGTTGCGTCTACGCAACAACCCCGCGCAACGGCGGCTTTTCGTCACTCGCTAGTGGCGATGTTGTGGTTCGTTCATGTTGGCACCGGCAGAGGAACCGGGTCGCGCCGTCACGATCGATGGCCAAACCAAAGGAATAAATAATGCGTAAGATCACGGTCCTTGCTGCCACCGTTGCCGCCCTCACCGGCGCCACCGCTGCTTCGGCGCAGACCGCTTCCGCTTCGCCCTACGTCGGCGTCACCGCCGGGTATCATGATCTCGACACCAGCGGTGTCATCACCGGCGCCGGGGTTTCGGACGACGGCGCGATCTTCGGCGTGGTCGGCGGCGTCGACGTGCCGGTCTCTCAGAACCTGAGCGTCGGCGTCGAAGGCAACTACAACGTCGGCACCGGGCGCGTCGATCAGGAGTATGGCGTCGCCGCCCGAGTTTCGTTCCCGTTCAGCGAAGGCAGCTCGGGCTACATCCGTGGTGGCTACCAGTGGGTCGACATCGACATCAGCGATCTGAACGTCATCCAGGTCACTCCGGGCGTTGACACGACCCGCGGCGATTACTTGGTCGGTGCGGGTGCGGAGTTCGGCACGTCGATGTTCGGTGGCGCAAAGCTGCGCGTCGGCGTCGATACGATCGGCTTCGACACCGTCCGCGCCACTGCGGGCGTGATCGTGAAGTTCTGATCCTGACGATCGGCCTCGCGGTCGAATGAGGAGGGCGCGGTGGCGACACCGCGCCCTTTGCGTTACAGCCCGCGCCCCGTGACAGACCCCCGTTTCCGCTTCACCCTCCACGCCACCGATGGCGCCGCGCGCCGCGGCACGATTGAGATGCAGCGTGGCTCAATCGCCACGCCGGCTTTTATGCCGGTGGGCACCGCTGCCACCGTCAAGGCGATGCGCCCGGCCGAGGTTCGCGCAAGCGGCGCCGACATCATCCTCGGCAACACATACCATCTGATGCTGCGGCCCGGCGCGGAGCGCGTCGAGCGGCTGGGCGGGCTGCATCGCTTCATGGGTTGGGACCGTCCGATCCTCACTGATAGCGGCGGATATCAGGTGATGAGCCTGTCCTCGCTCACCAAACAAAGCGAGGAGGGGGTCGAGTTCCGCTCGCACCTCGATGGGTCGCGGCACATGCTGACCCCCGAACGCTCGATCGACATACAGCGCCGGCTGGGCTCGGACATCGTCATGGTGTTCGACGAATGCCCGCCCGCCGGGGTCGATGCGTCACGCGCGCGGGCGAGTATGGAGCGGTCGATGCGCTGGGCGAAGCGCTCGCGCGATGCGTTCGATGCGGGGGAGCATCATGCCTCTCGCGCAGCGCTGTTCGGGATCCAGCAGGGCAGCCTCGACACGGCTTTGCGGCGAGCATCCTCCCATGCGCTGAGGGACATCGGCTTCGACGGCTACGCGATCGGCGGCCTCGCCGTGGGGGAGGGGCAGGCGGCGATGTTCGGCGTCCTGGATGAGGCGCCTGCGATGCTGCCGGAGTCGGCGCCGCGATATCTGATGGGCGTCGGCAAACCGGATGACCTCGTCGGTGCGGTGGAGCGCGGGGTGGACATGTTCGACTGCGTGCTTCCAACGCGATCGGGGCGCAACGGGCAGGGCTTCACCTGGGCGGGACCCGTCAACTTGCGAAACGCCCGCCATGCGGAGGCGGACGAGCCGCTCGACCCGCGTTGCGCCTGCCCAGTCTGCGCAACATGGTCTCGCGCTTATCTCCACCACCTCATCAGAAGTGGCGAGATCCTCGGAGCGATGCTGCTAACCCAGCATAACATCAGCTTTTACCAGTCGCTGATGCAGGCCATGCGCGGCGCGATCGAGCAGGGCGTGTTCGCGACGTTTGCCCGACAGTTTCGCAACGACTACGCGGCGACCGCGGCTTTGTCCTGAGCGAGGGTCGGGATGGTGAGAGCGTAGCGGCCAATCGTCGCGTCATGGACGACCTCGCGCCGCAATTGGCGCGCGAGGCCCGAGATCACGCGCTCGTAGATCGAATGCTCTTCCGCGAAATTTCCGCCCTGACCGATGAGCGCAGTGCTGGTTACTTTCAGCTCCACTTCGCTGTCACTGATCCGGGTGATGTCGACGCAGGTCGACGCCTGCGGGTCGATCAGGTTGGCGAGTTCGACGAGTTCGGTGACGAAGAAGGCGGCAGGCAGCGCCACGTCCTGAACGACGCAGGCGAGTGACTTCTGGCCGAGCACCAGCTTGTCCTGCGCTGAAATGCCGAGGCTTCCGGCCATCCCGATCAAAAGCTCCGAAAGCATGGCAACGAGGTCGATCCCACGGCCGCTTTCCGATTCGGCGTGTAGGTGGCGGTGCACAACCGCAAGCGCCTCGACCCGGCGCTGGATCGTCCGAAACGTCTCATGGCCTGGTCTCGACGTCACGGGTTGGCGGCTGTGAAGGTTGATCAAAGACAGGATGATTTGGAGATTGTTTTTGACGCGGTGATGCACCTCCTTCGTCAGTGCCTTTTGCGTGTCGAGCGCTGCCGCCATCACCGCTTGACGGTCGGCAACATCGGCCGACAATTTGGCAAAGCTTGCGGAGAGGTCTTGCACCTCGGGCGCGTTCAAAAAACGCGGGGTCCCTGGAGGTTGGGGCTCACCCGGCACATAGTTGCGCATCCGCCGGGATAGGCGCTGGATCGGATCAAGCAACATGCGGTCGGCGATGAACCAACTTAACAGTGCCGACAAAAACCAAAGGGCGAGGGGGGTGAGGAGCGTCGTCAGCACGTCGGCGCGGAGGAAATAATGTCGCGAGCTTGCAATCACCGAGGCGCCTGGCACGCCGGCCAGCGCCACCGCGCGTCCTCGCTCGGTAAAGCCTGGTGCGCCGCCGATCGTGTTGCGTAGCGACACCCGCTCACCATCGCCGCGCAGGTCGACGCGGTAAGCGGAGCCCACGGCCACCCGGGGAGCCACATCGCTTAGAGCCGGAACGTTGTAACCGATTTCGAGTTTGGCGCCGCCACCTACGCTGCGGTTGAAGTGCGCGCTTTGCGCGATTGGGTCGACGTGGAATTGCGCCGGACGCGGGTAGGTCATCCGGGGATCGCCGCCGCAAAGGTCGCGGCCCGTCGCGGCATCGATCAGCCGCAGCGTCGCGCCGTCGCGCGGTGGGGCGACCTGCCTGAGCGCTGCGCATCGGCTGTCCTGCTCAAGAGGGGAGGCGGCAGCGGGAGCAGCGTTGATCGCTACGTTGCGCGCATATTCGCGCATCGCGACGTCCATGTCCTTGGTGAAAGCGTCCGACAGCAGCGTCGCATAGCGTTGAGCGACGAGCATCATGTTGGCCGACCGCTGTCGCTCACCCTCGAGCGCGCTTTGCGCGGCCGCGAACAATGCAATCAGTCCGACCGGCGACAGCGCGACAAGGAGCGTAACCATCAACCAGCGAGCGGTGCTGGTCTCGGCCTTGCCCGGCACCGGGATAAACCGCCTGAGCTTTTGTCGAATTGCGGCGAAGCGCGTGCGGTCCCTACCGTCCGCCTCCGCGAACCGTAACGAGCTCAATCGAGCTTGCGAAGGAGATCGAGGAGCGAATCCGGAACCTGTTCGGTCACCGTCGCCTCGTAGGCATTGCGCAACGACGCGGCGACACGATCGAGCGCTTCCTTACGATCCTCGGAGCTTCGCCCCCTGCGAGCGCCGCTGCCTGCAAGCTCGCCCTGCCCGACTGCCGCGCGCTGATCGGGCTTGGCACCTGCGTCGGCCGGAACCGCGCCGCCCGTCCGGTTCGAAGACGGGGGAGGATCAATGGGCGTCGGCAAGTTGTTCAACCCTTGGCGGTCAGGAAGGCGGGTGCTGCTAGCAGCGGTGTGTGCCTCTAACCAACCCCCTCAACATGCGTTCCGCGCATTATTTGATATAGATCAGGTTTGACATGTCCGCGGCGGAAGGATTGGCGGCGCCTAAAATTGCGACTAGGGGTGCCAGCGATGCGGCCTCGTGACGGGGCCACCACCATGCGCATGCGGGCGTTGGATCGGCTCGCTGCGACTTGCAGGACTTTCTATGTCGCTTGGTCAAACGCTTGCACCCTATCTCCCCTTTCTGCGCCGCTACGCGCGTGCGATGACAGGGTCGCAGAACAGCGGCGATACCTATGTCCGTGCGACGCTTCAGACCATCATCGAGGCGCCCGAGGATTTCGACGCATCGTCGCCCCGGGTCGCCTTGTTCGAGCTTTTTCACAGCATCTGGGGCTCGGCGCACGACGACCGGCTAGACGATACCGGCCAGCGCGATGCCGATGGCGAGGAGGGCGTTGCCCGCGCACGGCTCGCTGCCGTCACCCCGCTGCCGCGCCAGGCGCTGCTGCTGTCCGCGCTGGAGGGGTTCGGGCACGCGGACATCGCACGCATTCTCGGCGTCGATGAAGGTGACGTGGAAGATCTGGTCGGCGGCGCGATCTCGGAAATCGACCGTCAGACCCGCGCGCGCGTGCTCATCATTGAGGACGAGCCGATCATCGCGATGGATATCGAATCGATCGTCCGCGATCTTGGCCATGACGTGGTCGGCATCGCCGTCACCCGCGACGAGGCGGTGGCGCTGGCACGCGAATCGCAGCCGGGGCTGATCCTCGCCGACATTCAGCTCGCCGACGACAGTTCGGGGATCGACGCGGTCGCAGACATCCTCACCGAGGTGGACGTCCCGGTGATCTTTATCACTGCCTTCCCGGAGCGCCTATTGACGGGCGAGCGCACCGAACCCACCTTCCTCATTACGAAGCCGTTTCAACAGACGACGCTCAAGGCGACTATCGCCCAGGCGCTGTTTTTCGACGAAGCGACGGTTCCCGCCGGCTGAGACCGGCCATTCCTGTGGGGTGGCAACGGTTGCAGAATGGGTGGGGACGAGGGGGATTTCGACTTGTCCATCGACGACGAAAGCACGCCCCCGGTCGAGCGCATTTCGCTCAGCGATGAAGAGTTTCGGGTTCAGCTTGCGGCCGTGATCCCCCACCTGCGGGCTTTTGGCCGTAGCCTTGCCGGGTCGCGTGAGCTGGCTGACGATCTGGTGCAGGAAGCGCTGCTGAAGGCGTGGAACGCTCGGCGGAGGTTCCAGGCGGGCACCAACATGCGCGCGTGGACGTTCATCATTCTCCGCAACGCATTTCTATCGCAGATGCGGCGCAACCGCTTTCGCGGCGAATGGGACGAGTTGACGGCAGAGCGCACGCTCGCAGCACCGGCCTCGCAGGATCGCCATGTGGAACTATCCGACCTGCACCGCGCCATGCAGCAGCTTCCGACGGCGCAGCGCGAGGCGCTAATCCTGATCGGCGCGGGTGGCTTTGCTTACGAGGAAGCGGCGGAAATCTGCGGCGTGGCGGTCGGCACGATCAAGAGCCGCGTCGCCCGTGGCCGCGCCGCGCTCGAAGGATTGATCTCTCGCGGAGACCTGCCACGCCGGACGTCGGATGACCTGGGCGGGACGGCCGCAATGACCAAAATCTTGGGACAGGTCGACCAACTTAGCGAAGGCTGATCCGCCGTGTCGGGCCCGGACGAGACCCGAGCTCGCGCGCTCGCCATTGCGAGCGCTGAGGCCCCCTTCCTCGCGGAGGCCATCGCCCGTTGGCCCGACCTAGCCGACGCCTTTACCGCCAGCGGCGCTGACGTCGCCTTCCAGTTAGCGTCCCGCACCGATGACGCTGTCCGGCCCCCCATGGTGGGGTTGCGGCAACGTCGTCATCGCGTGGCGCTCGCGGTCGCGCTCGCGGATATCTCGGGCGAATGGCCGCTCGAGCGTGTCATGCGCGCATTGAGCGACGAGGCCGATGCGGCGGCCACCTTCGCGCTGCAAACCGCCATGGCCGAGGTTGCGGACGACCCTTCGACGGACGGCTTTTCCATTCTGGCGCTGGGCAAGCTCGGATCGCGCGAACTCAACTATTCGTCCGATATCGACCCGATCCTTCTCTACGACCCCGAGCGGCTGGCGCGGGTCCGGCGGCGCGAGCCTGACGATGTAGCGCTGCGGATCGCGCGGCGCTGGGTTGCCTTGCTCACCGAGCGGACGGCGGATGGATACGTCCATCGTGTCGACCTGCGATTGCGACCCACGCCCGAAATCACCCCGATCGCCATCCCAATTGCGGGCGCACTCGCTTATTATGAATCGCAAGCTCGCGCCTGGGAGCAAGCGGCCTTCATCCGCGCGAGGGCGTGCGCCGGCGACCTCGCGCTTGGCGAGGGGTTTCTGCGCGAGCTCCAACCCTTCGTCTGGCGTCGCTCGGTGGATTTTGGCCAGCTGCGGCGGATTACCGCCATGGCTCGCGACGTGCGCGAACATAGCGGCTCCGCTCGCCGTGTGGGCCCCGGGTGGAACCTCAAAAAGGGGCAGGGCGGCATCCGCGAGGTCGAGTTTGCGATGCAGGCATTGCAGCTCATCCACGGTGGTCGCGACCCTTCGCTGCGCGCGCCCGCGACGCTCGACGCGATCGCCGCCCTGGTGAAGGCCGGCCATGTCAGCGACGACGACGGCGCGGACCTCAGCGACAGCTATCGTCTGCTGCGTACCGTTGAGCACCGGCTGCAGATGTACGGCGATCGCCAGACGCACAGCCTTCCCGAAAATGCGACGGAGGCGGCGTCGGTCGCTGCTCTGTGCCGGATGCCCGACTTTGGCGCACTCGTCGCAAGCCTCGACAGCCACGCCCAGCGCGTGTCGCGCGTGTTTGTCGCGGTCGTGGGCGCGGGCGGGGATGGCGCCGGAGAGGTCGTCGCCATGCCCGCTGACGGGGAAGAGCTGGTCGAAGCGCTGTCCGCGCGCGACTTTGCCGAGCCGCAAAGCGCCGCACGCGCGATCGGTGCGTGGCGCAGCGGCAAAATGCGCGTGTTGCGATCGGCTGCGGCGCTCGACGCCTTGGAGCGCGTGCTGCCGACCTTGATCGATGGCGTCGCAGCAGCGGGCAGCCCCGACCTCGCCATCACCAGACTCGATGCGATGTTCGCGGCCATGCCAAGCGCGCTAACCTTGTTCGAGCTGCTGCGCGCGCGACCCGCTCTGATCGCGACGCTGATCGACGTTGCGGTGCACGCACCCCCGCTGGCGAGCGAGCTGGCCGCGCAGCCCCAGCTGATCGAAGCGCTAATCGACGCGCGCGCGTTCGAATTTCCCGACGCCGCTGCGCTGCGTACAGCGATGACGCGGCACGCGGGGGAGGGCTTCGAGCGTCGTCTCGACAGTGTACGCCGGGTGGTTGCGGAGCAGCGCTTCGCGCTTGCCGTGCGCATTCTCAGTGGCGGTGCCGACCTCATCGGAGTTGGGCGCGGCTATGCGCGGATCGCGGAAGCCGCCATCGAGGTCCTGATCGACGCGACCGTGGCGGAGTTCGAACGCGCTCACGGCCGCGTCGATGGGGGCGAGCTAGTCGTGCTCGCGTTGGGCCGGCTTGGCAGCGGTCTTCTCACGCACGCGTCCGATCTCGACCTTGTGTTCCTGTTCACCGCGCCGGACCTCCACGCCGAATCCGATGGAGCACGTCCGCTCGGCGCGACTGCTTATTTTAACCGGCTGGGGCAGCGAGTCGTTGCGGCGCTATCGGTCCCGACCGCGGCGGGCCGGCTATACGAAGTCGACACGCGGCTCCGGCCCGAAGGCTCCAAAGGTCCGCTGGTCGTCTGGAGCAACGCGTTCGAGCGTTACCAGGTCGAACAGGCGTGGCTGTGGGAGCATCTCGCGCTAACGAGGGCACGAGCGATCTATGGGTCGGCAGAAGCGCGCGAAACGGTGGCCGCGGTGGTGGCCGGGGCGCTCGCCAAGCCGCGCGACCCCCGTGAGGTTCGGGCTGACGCGGCGGCCATGCGGGCGGAGATGGCGTCGCACAAGCCAGGGCTCGGGCCGCTCGACGTCAAGCATTTGGACGGCGGTCTGATCGATGCGGAGTTCGCGGGTCAGCTCACCCAACTGCTCAACAGCTCGGCGCCGGAGCCGGATTTCCTACGGGCCGTCGCCGAGCAGATCGCGCGCGGCGAGGCGCCGGCGGAGGTGCTCCCCGCGATCGAGCGGCTGACGGCGACGCTCGTAGCCGCGCGGCTGGTGGCGCCGGGGGGCGACGTTGCCCTTTCGGCCTCCCGCAAGCTGCTGGCACAGACGCTGGGCGTCGAGTGCTGGGATGCGCTCCTTGTCGAGATCGATGGGGCCAAAGCGGTTGTTGCGCGCTGGTGGGAGAAGGTGAGGGCAGGATAATGGAACTGGGCGACCCCCTACCCAAGGTGACGCTGCGGGCCGCAGACGGGACCAGCGTATCGACGGAGCGGTTCCGCGGGCGTGCGCTGCTCCTCTTTGTATACCCGCGCGCCGACACGCCGGGCTGCACGCAGGAGGCCAGAGACTTCGACGCGCTCGCTAGCGAGTTCGAAAAGATGGGCGTCAGCGTTGCAGGCGTCTCCAAGGACGCGCCCGATAAACTGCAGCGCTTTGCGGAGAAGCATTCGTTTGCCATCCCCCTCCTGTCCGATGCGGAGAGCAGTCTGATCGAGGGTTTGGGGGCCTGGGGCGAACGGTCGCTCTACGGTCGGAGGTATATGGGGACGGAGCGCTCGACGTTCCTCTTCGACGCCGACCTGTTGCTCCGGGCCGAATGGCGCAACGTGCGGGTCAAGGGCCACGCCGACGCGGTTCTGACTGCCATGAAAGCCGGTGTCCTCGCGTAAAATCGCCAGAAATCGATGCTAAGCTCACAACTCAACGCAGCGGAGTTTCAACTCAACGCATGCGCGGCGGGCGTTAGTTGCTCGGTAAACCCTTTCCCCGCATGACGGTTCCCGAGCGGGGACCGAAACATCGGCCGATCAGAAAAACCACACCGGAGCCGCTTCCCTCGGCACCGGCGAATGGCAAGGCTGAACGACTTTATGGTAGCGACCACCCTTCGACTGACCGCCATCGCCTTCCTCGGCATGGCGAGCGTTGCGACCGCCAATTCGGCACCGGCAGTGCCACCCGCCGACCTCGATAACCCGGACACCGTGATTGACAACGCCGCTTCGGCCGCTGCCGTCAGCCAAGCTGACAATGTCGCCGCAGCATTCGTTGCCGCCACGCCGCAGCTCGCCCAGCGCGTCAACGGCGCAGCTTCGAACGATGGACGGTTTCGCACCCTTTTTTCGGCCTGGCGTCAGATGGACGGACCGGCCGCGCAGCCGCTCGCCATTCCATCGCGCCGGCCGGTCGACGCGATGTCGCTGACGTCGCAGTTCGGTGTTCGCAGCGATCCGTTCAACGGCCGCCGCGCGCGTCATAATGGCATCGACATCCCGGGGCCGACCGGCACCGCGGTCTATGCCACGGCTGACGGCGTCGTCGGTCGCGCCCAGTGGGTGAATGGCTACGGCAACTTCGTCGAGGTCGAGCACGGTACGTCGCTGCAGACGCGTTACGGCCACCTTTCGCGCATCCTTGTCCAGCCGGGTCAGCGCGTGCGCCGCGGTGACCTGATCGCACTGATGGGTTCGACTGGCCGCTCGACCGGTCCCCACCTCCACTATGAAGTGCGCATCGCGGGGGCTCCGGTCAACCCGGTCCCGTTCATCGCCGACGATGGCGTGATGGTCGCAGCGGCCGGGCACGGATTGCGCGCCGTGGGCGGTCCGCGCGAGTAAAGTTTCGCACCACCGCTGCGCCAGCTTTGACGCGCGTCGCCTTGCGAGGGGCGGCGCGCGTTTCTATTGTGAGCAACGATGGATTTAGCGCTCCCCCAACTCACTTCAAGCGCCGCGCAGCGGGTCGCTGCGATCGCGGCGCGTCAGGGAAAGCCTGCTCGACTGAGGTTGGCGGTGGATGGGGGCGGCTGCTCGGGCTTCACCTACCGCTTCGCGCTCGCCGACGGTGACGAGGACGGCGACCAGATCACCTCCACCGAGGGAGTCGAGTTGGTCGTCGATGCGATCAGCCTCCCGCTGGTGGCGGGCGCGGCAGTTGATTTTGTCGAGAACCTTGCCGGGGCGAGCTTTCGCGTGACCAATCCCAACGCGACCGCCGGGTGCGGCTGCGGCGCCAGCTTCGCCGCCTGACGCGGTGCGTATCGCCACCTACAACGTCAACGGCATCAAGGCGCGCCTGCCGCGCCTGCTCGAATGGCTCGGCGAAACGCAGCCCGACGCGGTCTGCCTGCAGGAGCTCAAGTCGACCGACGAGACGCTCCCCATCCGCGAGGTGATGGACGCGGGCTATCATGGCGTCTGGCACGGGCAAAAGGGCTTCAACGGCGTCGCCATCCTCGCCAAGGAACCGCCAGTGGAAGTGCAACGCGGGCTCTACGGTGACCCGGAGGATGAACACTCCCGCTATATCGAAGCGGACGTCGGCGGGGTGCGGCTGGCCGGGCTCTACCTCCCCAACGGCAACCCGGTTCCGGGCCCCAAGTTCGATTACAAGCTGCGCTGGATGGAGCGGCTGCAGGCGCGCGCGGGCCAGTTGCGGCAGGAGGAGCGGCCGACCGTCATCGCCGGTGATTTCAACGTCATTCCGCACGACGACGATGTGTTCCGCGCGGAAGCTATGGCGAGCGACGCGCTGATGCAGCCGGAGTCGCGCGCGGCCTACCGCCGCCTGCTCGCGTCGGGGTGGACCGATGCGCTGCGCAGTCGCTTCCCGAGCGGCGGCGTGTGGACCTTCTGGGATTATCAGGCCGGTTGCTGGCAGCGCGACGCGGGGTTCCGCATCGACCATCTGCTGCTCAGCCCGGCGCTCGCCGATCGCCTGATCGACGCCGGCGTCGACAAGGCGTACCGCGGACGCGAACGCGCGAGCGACCACGCGCCGACCTGGGTCGAACTGCGCCGCTGATCGCCGCCCGGGCCGCGCTGTAAATTATACCGACAGTTAACGGAGCGCTTGCTAAAAGGCGCGCGGCACTGGTTCGGCAGCGTCGCTTTCAGGTCCGGTTCGATGTTTCGCCTGTTCCGTCACTATATTTCGCGAGCGGCGCTTCTCGTCGCGTTCGTCGATTTCGTGGCGCTGCTGCTGTCGGCCGAGATCGCATGGACCGTCCGCGCTTATCAGATCGGCATGACCGTAAGCTCGCTCGGCGATCGGTGGGAGCCGGCAATCGTTTTCGCGACGACGACCCTCCTCGCGATGATCGCGGTCGGGGTCTACAGTCCGGAGGCGATGCGTTCGCGCAACTTCGCATTGATGCGGATCCTGACCGGCGTGAGCTTGGCGGTGATCCTCCTCTCGACGCTTTATTTTCTGATGCCGACGGTGGCGTTGTGGCGCTCGAATCTCGCCTACGCGATGCCGCTGTCGATCGTGCTGACGATGCTTGTCCGGTTCGCTGCGCGCTGGCTGGTGCCCGAATCTCGGTTTCGGCGACGCATACTCGTGATGGGGGCGGGAAAGCGTGCGGCGCGGCTGGGGGCGCTGGAAGGAAAAACGGGCGCGTCTTTCGTCATCACCGAATTCGTTCGCATGGCGGATGGCGAGCGGACGATCGCCAACGCTCGCCCGCGTCAGGACATCGCCACGCTGCGTGAGCACGTGTCGATGTTGGGCGCAGAGGAAGTGGTGCTCGCGATCGAGGAACGCCGTGGATCGCTCCCCCTTCAGGACCTGCTCCGCGTCAAGACGACGGGCGTGCAGGTCAGCGACATCGCCACCTTCCTCGAGCGCGAAACCGGCCGCATCGACCTCGCCACGGTCAACCCGTCAAGCCTGATCTTCTCCGATGGGTTTACCGCCGGGCAGCGCCTGTCCAAATTCACCAAGCGCGCGTTCGACATCGTCGTGAGCGTGCTCGTGCTCGTGCTGACCTTGCCGGTCATGCTGGTGGCTGGCCTCGCGGTCGCGCTCGATAGCCGGGGTGGCGTATTCTACTGCCAGGAGCGGGTCGGGCTCTACGGTGAAACGTTCGACATCCTCAAGCTGCGCACCATGCGGGTCGACGCGGAGAGCGGCGGCAGCGCTGTCTGGGCGGCGCAGCGTGACCCGCGCATCACGCGCGTCGGCCGGTTGCTACGCGTGACTCGGCTCGACGAGGTGCCCCAACTCATCAACGTCCTGCGCGGTGAGATGAGCTTCGTCGGGCCCAGACCTGAACGCCCGATATTCGTCGATCAGCTGGTGGAGGCGATGCCCTTCTACGCCGAACGTCACATGGTGAAGCCGGGGCTCACCGGTTGGGCGCAGATCAACTATCCCTACGGCGCTTCGATCGAGGATGCGCGACACAAGCTCGAATACGACCTCTACTACGTCAAGAATTACACGCCGTTTCTGGATATGACGATCATTCTCCAGACGATCCGCGTGGTGATGTTCCCGCAGGGTGCGCGCTGAGATGGCAGCGATCGGCGGCTGGCTCTATCTTCTGGGCGCGGCGGGAGCGCTGCTGATCGCTGCGCGCCTGGTAAGGGCGGGACCGACTGAGGGGCGCAACGCCGCGCTCGCTGCGCTCATTGCGACCGCAATCTGGCTGGTCGTGGCGAGCGGGGTGCTGGCCCATCGCATCGCGCAAGCGCCGCTCGAGCATGCGGCCGAGGCAATCCGCAACATCGGTTGGCTGTGGGTCATGGCGGGCATCGTCGGGCGTCGTCAGCAGGAGTGGGGCGTGACCCCGCTCGGCGCGATCTACGTCGGCATCGTCTCGATCGAGGCTGTCGCGGTGGGGCTGGCGCTGTCGGTGCTGGCGACCGGAGGGGCGACGGGGGCGCTGTTTCCCGGGCTCACCATCGTCCAGATGCTGGGGGCGAGCGGCGGGCTGCTGCTTGTGCACAACCTCCTCGCCGCCGCCAACCAGCGCGAACGATCGGCGCTGACTGGCGTGTTCGGCGCCGTCGCGTTGCTGTGGGGGTATGACCTCAACATTCACAGTGTCGCGGTGTTGAGCCGGAGCGAGCCGCTGCTGCTGCTGGCGTTGCGCCCGATCATCGCGCTGGCCGCCCTGGCGGCGATCGGGCTGGGCCTTCCGCGACTGGCCGAGCCCGACGCGCGGCTGTCGCGACCGGCGGTGTTTCGGTCCGTCGCGCTGTTCGCGCTAGCGGCGTGGCTAATCCTGCTCGGCGCCGCGACCCACGCGTCGCCGCGGTTCGGGGATGTAGCGCAGCTCACCATCGTCGGAGCGGCGATCGCAGCCGCGGGAACGCTGCTCGCCCTGCCTCGGCTGCGCGCCCATGCGCGCGTGCTGATCCTCAAGCATTTGTTCGAGCATCGTTACGATTATCGCGCCGAGTGGCTGCGCTTCACCGAGACGTTGCATCGTCCGGGAGCGTCGCAGGCGGATGCGGTGCCCACGCGTGTCATACGCGCGCTTGGAGACATGGTCGAGGCCCGCGCGGGCGCACTGTTCGTGCGTGACGCGAGCGGGCTCCACCTCGCCGGCCAGCTTGAAGGCGAGCCCGACTGGGCGCCGGATGCGAACGCGGCCAGCCGCTTGCTTCACCTCACCGGCCCAAGCGAGTTTATCGCGCACCTCGCCGACGATGCGGCAAGTCCTGCGGGATTGAGCGATCTCCTCGCCGAGGCGCCCGCTCTGCGCCATTGGTGGGTCGCGGTGCCGCTGATGCAGTCGGGGGAGGCGGAGGGGCTGCTGCTGCTCGGCGATCCACCTTTTGCGCGCCCGCTTGACTGGGAGGATATCGACCTCCTGAAAGTCGCCGCGCGACATGCCGCGAGCCTGCTCGCCGAAAAGCGCTCCTCCGATGCGCTCGCCGAGACGCAGCGGTTCGAAGAGTTCCATCGCCGCTTCGCCTTCGTCCTGCACGATGTGAAGAACCTTGCGAGCCAAATGGCGGTGCTGGCGCGGAATGCCGAGCGGCATGGCGACAATCCGGAGTTTCGCCGCGACATGGTCTCCACGCTGCGCATTTCGGCCGATCGGCTGGGCACGCTCACGCACCGCCTCGCGCAGAAGGATGAAAGTGCTGCGCTGTCGCGGGCAGCGGTCGATCTCGATGCGCTGGTGCTGCGCGTTGCCGCCTCGGCGCGCGGGCGTCACCCTGTGCGCATTGCGGGGCGCGCGGGTCATGTTCGCGGCGATGCAGCGGCGCTGGAGAGCATCCTCACGCACCTCCTCGACAACGCGATCGACGCGAGCCCCCACGGCGCTGAGGTCGGAGTCACACTGCAGGAGGGTGACGGGTCTGTCGTTGTCGAAGTGCGCGACGCGGGGCGTGGGATGAGCGAGGACTTCATGCGCCGCGAATTGTTCCGCCCGTTCAGTTCCACCAAGGAGGGTGGCTTCGGCATCGGCGCCTACCAGGCACGGCGGCTTGCCGAGGCGCTGGGCGGACGGCTCGACGTTACCAGCCGCGAAGGTGAGGGGAGTTGCTTCAAACTGACGCTTGCCAGCGCGGCGCCATCACGCGGGGAGCTTGCGGCATGAACGCGCCAGTCAGGCCACGGCTATTGATCGTGGAGGACGACCCCGGCCTCCAGGCGCAGCTCCGCTGGGCCTACGAGGCGTTTGACGTCGCCATTGCCGGAGACCGCGAGGAAGCGATTGCGGCGTTGCGGGCGCACGAGCCTGCGGTGGTGACGCTCGACCTCGGCCTCCCGCCCGATCCCGACGGGGTGAGCGAGGGCTTTCGCACGCTCGCGGAAATCCAGCGGCTGGCACCGGATACTAAGGTCGTGGTCGCGTCAGGCCATAACGCCCGCGAAAGTGCGTTAACTGCGATCGCCGCGGGGGCGTGGGACTTCTTCGCCAAGCCGATCGACATCGACGCGCTCGGCGGGATCGTCGCCCGCGCGGCGCATGTCCACGCGCTCGAGTTGGAGAACCGACGGCTCGCCGCCGCGGTGCCGATCGAAACCGCTACGCTCGGCAAGCTCGTCACCGCCGCGCCGGCGATGATGAAGCTCGTCCGTACAATCGAAAAAATCGCCCCTGCGGACGTCACCGTCATGCTGCTCGGTGCCAGCGGGACGGGCAAGGAACTGCTCGCGAGAGGGCTCCACGATGCGAGCGGGCGCAAGGGGCCGTTCGTCGCCATCAACTGCGCCGCCATCCCCGAAGCGCTGCTCGAAAGCGAGCTGTTCGGGCACGAAAAGGGCGCGTTCACCGGCGCGGTGCGCACGACCGAAGGCAAGATCGAGACCGCGCAAAACGGCACGCTGTTCCTCGACGAAATCGGCGACATTCCGCTGCCGTTGCAGGTCAAACTGCTGCGGTTCCTCCAGGAGCGCAGCATTGAGCGTGTCGGCGGCAGGAAGCCCATCGCCATTAACACGCGCGTCGTCTGCGCGACGCACCGCGACATTCCGGCGATGGTGGCTGAAGGGAGCTTTCGCGAGGACCTCTACTATCGGCTCGCCGAGCTGGTGCTGACGGTGCCCTCGCTCGCGCAACGGCCCGGTGATGCGGTGCTACTCGCGCGGCATTTCCTGCGACGCAACGCGGGGGAGGGGGGCGCGGCGCCCACGCTCGCTCCCGACGCTGCGGCGGCGATCGAAGCGCATGGCTGGCCTGGGAACGTGCGAGAGCTCGAGAACCGGATCAAGCGCGCGGCGATCATGTGCGACCGCGGCACGATCACCGCTGCAGACCTCGACCTCTCTGCTCAAGAAGAGCTTGCCGAGCCGATCAACCTTCGGGCGGTACGCGATGCGGCGGAGCGGGACGCGATCGCACGCGCTCTGTCGGTGACGCAGTACAATATCTCCGCCGCCGCACGTCGGCTCGGCATCAGCCGCCCGACACTCTACGACTTGATGAAGCACCATGGTTTCGCCGCCGAGCGCGCGTAAGCGCCGGCGCGAAGCGGCGCTTTCGCAGCAGCCGGACGACGCGAGACGTCGATGGAGTCCGCTCGCCCGCGGCCTCGCCGTGCTGGCGCTGGTACTTGCCCTCGTCGGGGCAGTATGGGGGTGGCGCGCGCTGACGTTCGACCCGGCGGAGCGCGGACGCGCCGCGTTGCTGGCAGGCGACGCCCGCTCGGCGCGGGTGGACCTGACCGCCGCGTTGCAGACGCAGCCGCGCAATCCCGGGCTGCACCGCGACCTCGCGCTGGCGCAGCTTGCTCTGGGGCGCGCCGAGGAGGCCGAACGCAACCTTAGTCGCGCCGCCGAGCTTGGCCTGCCACGCGCTGCGCTGACGGTGCACTTCGCTCGCGCGCGTTTGCTTCGCCGCGATCCACAAGCGGCGCTCGCGCTGATTGACGCGATTCCGCACCAGACGCCGCCCGCGCTCATCCTGCGCGGCGATGCGTTGCGCATGACGGACGACCCGCTCGGAGCCGACGCAGCCTATCGACGCGCCATCGAGGCGGGCGGTGGCGAGGCCGCGTGGGTCGCGCTGGGCAGGCTGCGGCTGGCGGAGGAGGACATGCTCGGCGCCGACGCCGCTGCGGACGCTGCACGCCGGTCGCCGGGCAGTGGCGTCGCCGCGCGCCTGTTCAAAGCCGACGTCGTCACCGCGCGCGGAGGGCCGGTGTCGGGCCTCCCCTGGTACCGCGCCGCGCTCGCCCAAGCACCTGAGGATGTGCCGACGCTCGTCAGCTATGCCGCAGCGTTGGGGGAGGCGGGGCGCGGCGAGGCGGCGGTCGATACGCTCCGAAGGGCCGCCGATCTTGATCCCGGCAACCCACGGATAGCCTATCTCCGCGCGGTGCTCGCGATCCGCGGCGGAGAGCCCGCGCTGGCGCGCGCTTTGCTGGCCCGCGCTGGCATTGGCGCGGCGGGTGAGCAGCTGCTGCGCTCGGCCACCGCGCTCACTTTGCGCGACGATCTGACCGCGCGGAACGAGGCGCTCGCCCTGATGCGGGCCGCGCCCGGCCACCGCGACGCATGCCGACTGCTGGCGCTCGCCGTCGCCCGCAGCGGCGCGAGCGGCGATGCCATCGCGCTGCTCGATCCGCTGACGACGCGCCGCGATGCCGACAGCTGGTCTCTGCTGCTGCTCGCGCGCATGGCGGAGGCTTATGGCCAGCCGCTCGCGGCCATCGAACCGCGAGCGCGCGCGGCGAGCGGGACTCGCGGCGATGCCGACGTGCTGAGGCCCGACGATGCGCCCCAGGGTGGGGTCGGCCTCGAGGTCGCTGCGATCCGCGCCGCCCTCCGTGACGGGGACGCTGGCAGGGCGGCGGCGCGAGCGAGCGAGCTCTCACGTCGCAACCCCGGCGTCGCAGAGGCGGCGATCCTTGTTGGCGACGTCGCGCGCCAAACGGGCGACTTCGCCGGCGCCGTCGCTGCCTACACCCGCGCCGCGGAGCTGCGCTTCGATCGCGCCGCAGCGATGCGGCTGGTCGAGGCGCAGCTGGCGAGTGGCCGGCGCGACGCCGCGCGGACTACACTCGCGGAGTATCTTGCGCGTTGGCCGGAGGACGCGAGCGCGACGAAGCTCGCAGGCAATTTCGCTGCGGAGGATGGCGATTGGGGCGCGGCGGCGGGCGCGTATTCTGCGGCCATCGCTCGGCTTGGGACGAACGACGCGCTGCTCGACGCGCGTTACGCCCGCGCCTTGACTGAAATCGGGCGGGTCGAGGACGCGCTGCCGTTCGCGGAGCGGGCGTACCGCCTGATGCCGATGAGCGCCGCGACAAGCTCGATTTATGGCCGGGTGCTGGCGCTCGGCGGCGCACGCCCCCGCGATGCTGCGGATCTGCTCGGGAAGGCGCGGCAGCTCGACCCTGACGATCCGGTGATCGCGCGCTGGGCACGCGACGCAGGCTTCTAGGCGCGCACGCGGCCGATCAGCAGCTCCGCATCGAGGTCGAGCCGGCGAATCTGCTCGGCCACGGGCGGCCACACCGCCTCGAGGAAGTTCGACCGCATCGTCTCACGCAGTCGCTGCTGCGCGCCGTCCGCGACGAACATGCCGACCCCGCGCCGCACGGTCACGAGCCCATCGTCCTGAAAGCTCTGGTAGGCCTTGGCAACGGTCAGCGGATTGGCGCCATAGGTGGCCGCGAGCGCGCGGACGGAGGGCAGCTGCTCCCCCTCCCGCCACACGCCGTCGAGGATCTCCGCCGCGATGGTTTCGCGCAAGCGCTGATAAACTGGCTTGGAACCGTCGAGCATCACTGACTTATGACAGTGACACAGCGCAGGGTCAACCGGTCCACCTCGTAAAGCGGTCCGCCAGCGCCGGACGCGGGCGTTCCTCGAGCGGCGCACTGGGGGTGCCGATGAAGAAGAACCCGGCGATCCGCTCGCCCTCGCCGACCCCGAGACCTGCGGCGACGGTCGGATCGTAACTCGCCCAGCCGGTCAGCCAATTGCCGACGAAGCCACGTGCATGCGCCGCGTCGAGCAGCTGCATCGCGCTGGCTCCGACCGACAGCAGCTGCTCCCACTCCGGTATTTTGGATGACCGCTGCGGGCTTGCGATCAGCGCAAGTGCGGTTGGTGCGGCGCGGGCAAACTTGTCGATCGCGATGCGATCTTCGCCCTGCACGATGCCGCCATGCGCGGCGCGATGCGCGCGCTGGAGGAGCGCTGCAAAGGCGTCGCGGTCGACGATCTCGACCCACCGCCACGGCGCGAGCTTGCCGTGATCGGGCACGCGGATGGCGGATGCGACGATGGCTTCCAGGCTCGCTGCGTCGGGACCCGGCTCCACCATCTCTCGCGCTCGACCGGACCGGCGGGTCGCGAGCAGCGCGGCGGGGGAGGAGAGGTCGTTGAACGGGGGAAGCGGGACGTCGGACATGGCGCCATTCATGCCGCTTGCCCGCCCCGCCGCCAAGGACTTCGTTGACCCTGTCACAAAAGCGTCTTGGCAGGCGGCGATTTGTCGTTACGGTCGCGCGCCGAAGGGGGATCCGCAGCGCGAGCACGCGCGCGCTCCCCCATGCGTCAATCGCTGGGTGAGATGTAGACGATGCAGATGTTGCCGATGGACCGCTGGGGGTTTGCCGACTGGACGGCGGCCGTGGCGGTGGTGGTGCTGGGCGTGTTCCTGGCGCTGGGCGGAATGATCGCCGCCAGCCGCAAACCGGAATTCGCAGGCCACCCCAAAGGTCTGTTCATGCTGTTCTTTGCCGAGATGTGGGAGCGTTTCTCCTACTACGGCATGCGCGCGCTGCTGATCTTCTACCTCACCAAGCACTGGCTCTTCTCGGACGGCAGCGCCAACCTCGTCTACGGTGCCTACACCAGCCTCGTGTACATCATGCCGGTGCTCGGTGGTTACCTCGCCGACCGCTATCTGGGGCAGCGCAAGGCGGTGCTGTTCGGCGGCATCCTGCTCGCGCTCGGCCACCTGTTCATGGCGGTCGAGGGCAACGGCGGTCAGACCGACCCGGCGATCAACGTCTTCTGGCTGGCGCTCGCGCTGATCATCGTCGGTTCGGGCTTTCTCAAGGCGAACATCTCCGTGATGGTCGGCCAGCTCTACGGCCTGGTCGATACGCGCCGCGATGCCGCCTACACGATCTTCTACATGGGGATTAACGTCGGCGCTGCGCTCGGCACGATCCTCGTCGGGTACTTGGGCGAGCGGCTCGGCTGGGCCTATGGTTTCGGGCTCGCCGGGATCGGAATGCTCGCAGGCCTCATCGTTTTCGTGCTGGGCAAGAAGGTGCTGAACGGCGCGGGCGACCCGCCGGCAATGCTGCTCCGTCGGCGCGAGATGATGCTCTACGCAATTGGCGTTGCCTCGGTGGCTGTGATCTGGGGCCTCATCCAGTATGTCAGCATCATCCAGACGCTGCTGATCATCAGCGGTGTCGCGCTGCTGCTCTACGTCCTCTACGAGACTTTCAAGCTGCCCAAGGAGCCGCGCGAGCGCATGTTCGCGGTGCTGTTCCTGATTGCGCTCAATCCGCTGTTCTGGGGACTGTTCGAGCAGGCGGGCGGGTCGATGAACCTGTTCACCGATCGTTTCGTCGACCGTGCAGGCGTCGAAGCGTCGCTGTTCCAGTCGATCAACCCCATCTACATCATCCTCCTCGCGCCGCTGTTCGCGGGGCTGTGGCAGTGGCTGGGCAAGCGTGGGCTCGAACCGTCGGCGCCGGCCAAGTTCGGCCTCGCGCTCGCGCAGATGGGCCTTGCCAACCTCGTCCTCGTGTGGGGGGCGCAGGCCTATGGCGTCGCCGCGATGACGCCGGTGCTGTTCGTGTTCCTCTACTACCTCCTCGCCACCACCGGTGAGCTTTGCCTGTCGCCGGTCGGCCTCAGCGCGATGAACCGCCTGGCGCCGAAGTACCTCGCCTCGCTGATCATGGGGGCGTGGTTCTACATGACCGCGGTCGGCAACTTCGTCGCGGGCAAGATCGGCGAAGCCACCGGTGGGCATGGCGGCGAAATGTCGAAGGAACGCCTGCTCGAGATTTATGCGCTGTTCGGCTGGATCTCGATTGGCGCGGCGGTGGCGGTGTTGCTGCTCTCGCCCATCGTGAAGCGGTGGATGCATCTCGATACGCTCGGCGGCGACGACGATGCCGGTCGCGATCTCTCAGGTCGCGACAGCCTTGTCGGCGAGCCGCAGGCAGCGGGTGTTCATCCGGCAACGGAGCTGGGTCGCGGCGAGACGCTTGCCGGCACCCACTATCCTACCAACCGCAACCCGCGGAGCTGACCGGCATGCGCAGTATCGCGAAATTGCTCGCCGCCTCGTCGCTGGCGCTCGCGCTAGCTTCCTGTGCCACCGGCGCGGGGACGGAGCGTCGCACTGCCGGAGCCCCCCCCGCGACCGCTGAGCGGGCGCCCGCGGTCGACGCCAATCCCTTCCCATCCACATACCGCCCCTACCCGGGGGTCGCGACGGCGATTGTCGGCGCGACGGTGTTCGACGGCGAAGGCGGCCGGATCGAGAATGGCACCGTCCTTCTCAGCGAAGGCAAGGTCGTCGCGATCGGCGGCGCGGATCTCGCTGTGCCGGAGGGGTACACGCGGATCGACGGGGCGGGGCGGTTCGTCACCCCCGGCATCATCGACATCCACAGCCACCTCGGCGCCTATGCCTCGCCCGGCGTGCAGGCGCATGGCGACGGTAACGAGGCGACCGATCCGGTCACCGCCGACGTTTGGGTCGAACATAGCGTGTGGCCGCAGGACCCCGGCTTCACGCGCGCGCTAATGAACGGCGGGATCACCTCGCTGCAGATCCTCCCTGGTTCGGCGAACCTGTTCGGCGGTCGGACGGTTACGCTCAAGAACGTGCCCGGTCGCACCGTGCAGTCGATGAAGTTCCCCGGCGCCCCGTACGGCCTCAAGATGGCGTGCGGTGAAAACCCGAAGCGCGTCTATGGCGCGCGCGGGCGCATGCCTTCGACGCGGATGGGTAATATCGCGGTCGATCGCCAGACCTGGGCGCGTGCGGCCGAATATCGGCGTCGCGCCGATCGTGGCGACAACCAGCCCCGCGACCTCGAAATGGAGACGCTGGCAGAGGTGTTGCGCGGCAACATCCTCGTCCACAACCACTGCTATCGCGCGGACGAGATGGCCATCGTGCTCGATATGGCGCGCGAGTTCGGTTACCGCGTCAGCGCGTTCCACCACGCGGTCGAAAGCTACAAGATCGCCGACATGCTCCGCGCCGCCAACGTCTGCTCCGCAATGTGGGCCGACTGGTGGGGTTTCAAGATGGAAGCCTACGACGGCATTCCTGAAAATGTCGCGTTGATGGAACGGGCGGGCGGCTGCGCCATCGTTCACTCCGACGATGCCAATGGCATCCAGCGGCTCAACCAGGAAGCGGCGAAGGCGATGGCCTCGGGGCGTCGTGCGGGGATCGAGATCAGCGAGGCGCAGGCGATGCGCTGGCTGACCATCAACCCAGCGCGCGCGATGGGGATCGATCGCATGACCGGCTCGCTCCGCGCGGGGAAGATGGCCGACGTGGTGCTGTGGAACGCCAACCCGTTCAGCGTCTATTCGCGGCCCGAGCGGGTGTGGATCGACGGCGCGCTGATGTATGACATGAACGACCCGCGCCGCCGCCCGGTGACCGATTTCGAACTCGGCCAGCCCGGCGAAGGAGACGTCAAATGAGCGCGCTCAAGGCCGTATGGGCGGCGGGCGCTGCGCTGCTTGCCGTCGCTTCGGCCTCGGCCAGTGCGCAGGACATCGCGATCACCAACGCGCGGCTCGTGATCGGTGACGGCAGCGCTCCGGTGGAGCGCGGCACGGTCGTCGTGCGTGGCGGTCGCGTGGTCGCGGCCGGAGCGGGCGTATCGGTTCCGGCCGGGATCAACGCGGTCGATGCGGGTGGTCGCTGGGTGACCCCTGGCCTGGTCGCCGGCTTCTCGCGTGTGGGCCTGATCGAGGTCGACGCGGTTGAGGGGAGCAACGACAGCTCCGCGGCGCAAAGCCCGTACAGCGCCGCGATCGACATCGCCCCCGCGCTCAATCCGCTGGGCGTGCCGGTCGCAATCAATCGCACCGCTGGCGTCACTCGCGCGCTGGTCTATCCGGGGCGGAGCGGCGGTCTGTTCAACGGGCGCGGGGCGCTGGTCGACCTGGGCTCCGACCGTAACATGGTGACGCGCGCGGGCGTGTTCCAATATGTCGAGTTCGGCGAGACCGGCGCGCAGCGCGCGGGCGGCAGCCGGGCGGCGACCTTCCTGCACTTCCGCAACCTCTTGCAGGAGGCGCGCGACTATGCCGCCGATCCGCGCGGCTATGACGGACGCAGCAAGGATTCGCTGCTCAGCAGGGCGGACGCCCAGGCGCTCTTGCGAGTCCTCGACGGCCGCGATCGGCTGTTCGTCAAGGTCAACCGTGCCGCTGACATCTTGTCGGTCCTGTCGCTGCTGCGCGAATATCCCCAGATCAAGCTGACCCTCGTTGGGGTGAGCGAAGGCTGGACCGTCGCGCGGGAGATTGCGGCGGGGAACGTTCCCGTCATCGCGGGCGGGGTCAACGACCTCCCGTCGAGCTTCGAGGATGTCGCCGCGACGCAGAGCAACGTCGGGCGTATGCGCGCCGCAGGCGTGCGGGTGGCGCTGGGGCTGGTCGACGATAATGAGGTGCACAAGCTCAATTACGGGCGGCAATATGCCGGCAACCTCGTCGGTCTGGCGCGCGTGACCGGCGCGACCCCGCTCAGCTGGGACGAGGCGTTCGCATCGATCACCTCGCGCGTCGCGGATGCGGCGGGGGTCGGCGACGTGGTCGGCTCGCTGCGGACGGGTCGCGCGGGCGACATCGTCATCTGGGACGGCGACCCGTTGGAGGTCACCTCGATGCCGACTGCGGTCTACATCGACGGTGTCGAACAGCGTGGGGACGACCGCCAGCGCCGGCTGCGCGATCGCTACATGAATCCGGCCGAGGGCGCGCTGCCCAACGCCTACGACCGCTGAGCAGCGTGGTGAGGAGGATCCACCGATGAGCCCCCTCACCACCCTCGCTGTCGCGGCTGCGAGCTTTGTCGGCTCGCACCTGTTGCTATCCCATCCGCTCCGTCGCCCGCTGACGAGCGCGGTGGGAGAGGGCGGTTTTCGCCTGCTCTACAGCGCGGTTGCGCTACTGACGTTATTCTGGACCGTTCGCGCTTTCCGGGCGGTGCCCGGTGGGCCTCCCGCCTGGGTTCCGGGCGACTCGGTCTGGGCGCTGGCGAGCGTCGCCATGTGGGTCGCTTCGGTGCTGCTCGTCGGTTCGCTGGTACGAAATCCCGCCATGCCCGCCCCCGGCGCGTTCGAGGCCGCGCGCCGCGAGCCGCGCGGGGTGTTTGCCATCACGCGCCACCCGATGATGTGGAGCTTCGCAATCTGGGCGCTCACCCACATGGCGATCTGGCCAACGCCCGAAAATCATATCCTGTCGTTCGCAATCCTCCTGCTGGCGCTGCTCGGGGCGGCAGGGCAGGACAACAAGAAGGCGGCGCTCGCCGGACCGATGAGCGATGCGTGCCGGCTGTGGCGCTCGCGCACTGCGTACTGGCCGTTCGGGGCGCAGCTCTCCCGCCGCCAGCCCTGGAGCGCCGCCATCCCTTCCGCGACCGTACTGATCGGCGGCACGCTTCTGTGGCTCGCCGCCACTTGGGCGCACACCCCGCTCGGGAGCCGCGTGGCCGCGGGGGTGTGGCGCTGGCTGGGTTAGCTTTCGTCGGTCTTGAGCCCGTGTCGCAGCATCAGCGGGATCTGCGCCATCGCGAACAACAGCGATAATGCCGTCACGCCCCATACCTTCGCGGTCAGCCAGTCGTCGAAGCTGAGCGCGCGGCGCAGAACCTCGTTGATGATCGCCATTGCGGCGAAGAACAGGCCCCAGTTGCGCGACAGCAGCCACCAGCCGCGCTCGGTCAGCCCTTCGAAGGCGGCGGCGAGTAGCGGTTTCATCAGCGGCTTGCCCATCGTCAGCCCGCCGAGGAGCACCGCCGCAAAGCCCGCGTAGATGATTGTCGGCTTGATCTGGATGAACTTCGGATCGTTGAACCAGATCGTCAGCGCCCCGAAGCCCACCACCAGCAGTCCCGACAGCCACAGCATGGGGGAAATGCGGCCGAGCTTCCAGCGCGCCACCGCCATCGCCACGAGCATCGCCGCCATGAATGCGAGCGTCGCCTCCACCGCGGCCGCCGTCGTCGCGACCGGGCCGGGCGCCTTTTGCCAACGGAAGACGAGGAAAAAGACCAGCAGCGGGCCGTAATCGATCGCGTAGCTGAGCCACGCCGGCGCTTTCGGCGCGCGCACGGGCGATGGCGCCATCTCCTCCTGCGGCATTTCCTCGCTCATGCCATACGTCCTGCAATGGCCGCGCCGATCTGCGCTGGGTCGAAGGGACGGAGGTCGTCGATCCGTTCGCCGACGCCGATGGCATGCACCGGGAGGCCGAACTGCTCCGCCGCTGCCACCAGCACGCCCCCGCGCGCGGTGCCGTCGAGCTTGGTCATGACGAGCCCGGTGATGCCCGCAAGCTCGCTGAAGGTCTGGATTTGCGCCAACGCATTTTGCCCGGTCGTCGCATCGAGCACCAGCACGACATTATGCGGCGCCTCCGCGTTGAGCCGCCCAAGAACGCGGCGGATCTTGGCGAGCTCGTCCATCAGCTCGCGCCGATTGTGGAGCCGACCGGCGGTGTCGACGATCAGCACGTCGGTCCCCTCCGCCGTCGCGCGCTTGACCGCATCGTAGACGAGCCCCGCGGCATCGCCGCCTTCGGGGCCGGTGACGATCGGCACGCCGATGCGCTCCGCCCAGGTCTTGAGCTGACCGATGGCAGCCGCGCGGAACGTGTCGCCCGCGGCGAGCATCACCGAATAGTCCTGCTCGACGAAATTATGCGCCAGCTTGGCGATGGTGGTGGTCTTGCCCGACCCGTTGACGCCGACGACGAGGACCACCTGCGGGCGCGGGAAGGCGGTGACCTCCAGCGGCTTCGCCACCGGGGCGAGTGCCGCCGCGATTTCCTGCCCGATCAGCGCGCGGACGCCGGCTTCATCGCTGACGCCGCTGCGGTCGGCGGCGAGGCGGGCGCGCACGCGGCTCGCCATCGCCGGGCCGAGGTCGGAAACGATCAGCGCCTCCTCGATCCGGTCGAGCGTGTCGTCGTCGAGCCTGCCGCCCGCACCGAACAGCCCGGCGAGATTGTCGCCCAGCCGGTCGGAGGTGCGGCGGAGTCCGCCGAACAGGCGGTCGCTCCAGCTTCTGGGGGCGTCGGTGTCCATCACCCGCGCATCTCGGCAGTGAGCGTGTCGCCGTCAACTGCGATCGCGCGCGCACTGACGATGGTGCCCGGTTCGGTCACATCGGTGAGGCGCACGCGCGCGAAGTTTTCCGCATGGCCCGAGCGCCCGTCGCGCTCGACCAGCAAGGACAGGTCGCGCCCCAGCTGCGCGGCGAGCCAGCCCGCCTTGGCGCGGCTCGCTGCCTCGCGCAGCGCCCTTGCTCGCGCGTGGACAACGGCGGTTGGTCCTTGCGGCATGCGGGCGGCGGGGGTGCCGGGGCGGGGAGAGTAAGGAAAGACGTGTGCGCTGCTCAGCCCGCAGTCGGCGACCAGCGCGCGCGTGCGCTGCGCCGCATCCTCGCTCTCCGTCGGAAAGCCGGCGATGAGGTCGGCGCCTATTGCGATGCCCGGGCGAGCGTCGCGCAAGGCGGCGCACAGCGCGACCGCGTCGGCCCGACTGTGCCGTCGCCGCATGCGCTTGAGGACGAGATCGTCGCCCGCCTGCAGCGACAGATGGACGTGCGGCATCACGCGCGGCTCGCAGGTGAGGAGGCGGAACAGCGCCGGGTCCACTTCCGCCGGATCGATCGAGCCGAGCCGCAGCCTCGGGAGCGAAGGCAGGGCCTCAAGGATCGCCGCGATCAGCCCGCTGAGCCTCGTGCCGGCATCATCATAGCTGGTGAGATCGACGCCGGTCAGCACCAGCTCGCTGTGCCCCGCGGCGGTGAGGGCCCTTGCCTGCGCCACCACCTGTTCGACCGGCACCGAGCGCGAACGACCGCGCCCCGCCGGTATCACGCAAAAGGTGCAGGCGTGGTCGCAGCCGTTCTGCACTTCGAGGAACGCGCGGGCGTGACTCGAAAAGGCGGGGACCAGTTGCGGCGCCGTCCGCGCGATAGCGAGCGCCGGGCCTACCGCGACCCTCGCCGCAGCGGGTGCGTACGCGGCGGCGACGTGCTTCTCGGCATTGCCGAGCACGCGGTCGACTTCGGGCATGGCGGCGAACATGGCCGGGTCGACCTGCGCTGCGCAGCCGGTGACGATGACCTCCGCATCCGGGTCGTCGCGCCGGGCGCGGCGGGCGGCGGCGCGGGCGTCGGCCATCGCGCTCGATGTGACCGCACAACCGTTGATGACGACGCGGCGGCGATTGCCGGGCTCTGCGGTTAGCATCGTCTCGACCTGGGCGGACTCCGCGATGTTGAGGCGGCAGCCAAAGCTTTCGACGCGAACGCGGGCGTCTGGTCGGGGCGGGGCGAGCAGGCTCACCCGAACGCCGCCCAGTTCGCCTCGCCCTCGAACACGCGCGTCGCGGGGCCGGTCATGCGGATCGGCGCGTCACCGCCCGCCCAATCGATCGTGAGCTCTCCCCCCGGCAGCGTGACCTCGACCGGCGAGGTGACGAGCTTGCGACGGATCGCCACCGCCGCCGCGGCGCAAGCGCCGGTGCCGCAGGCCTGGGTGAGCCCCGCACCGCGCTCCCAAACTCGCAGCTTGAGCGAAGACGGCCCCGTCACCTCCATCACCCCGACGTTGATAGCTTCTGTGAAGAGCGGGTCGGTTTCGACTTGTGGCCCGAGCGTCTCCAACGCGACCGCATCCACGTTCTCGACCACGAAAACGACGTGTGGATTGCCGACGTCGACTGTCCAGCCACCCTCCAGCTCCCCCCATGCCATCGGCAGCGGCGCGGTGTCGGTGGCATAGGCGAGGTGCACGCTTGCCGCATCGAAGCGCGGCGGGGGGAGGGTGATGGTGACGCCGTCGGCGCCCACCTCCGCCATCAGCTCGCCGCCTGCGGTCGCGATGCGGGCGCCGCGCGGGAGCAGCGTTGCGACGCAGCGCGATGCGTTGCCGCACGCCTCCGCCTCGCCGCCGTCGGGATTGAAGATGCGCATCGTGGCAGCCGCGCCGTCTCGACCGGGCTCGAGCAGGATCAGCTGGTCGCAACCGACGCCGCGATGCCGGTCGGCAATCGCGCGCGCTCGCGCCGGAGTGATAGCCTGCGCCACCTCGCGCGCGTCGATCACCACGAAATCGTTGCCGAGCCCGTGCATCTTGGTGAAGCGAAAGCGGTCCATGTCGACGCGGCTGTAGGAGGACGCATGGCGGAGGTAAACGGCCGCCCGGTCCCGGAGCCGGTCAGCTGTTCGCCCGCTTGCCTACGGTCGTGCGCGTCATGTGCGCGGCGCGGACGTCGTCGCCGCTCATCTCGCGCCCGAACAGGTGGCCCTGGCCAAAGGCGCATTCGAGCTCCTGATACTGCCGCGCGACGCCGGGCGTTTCGATCCCCTCCGCCACGACCGGCAGGCCCAGCGAACGTCCGAGCTGGAGCACCGCCTCGGCGACCTGTGTGCCTTCCGTCCCCCCGGCGACGAAGCTGCGGTCGATCTTGATCGTATCGAACGGCAGCGCCCGCAAGGTGGCGAGGCTGGCGTGACCCGTGCCGAAATCGTCGAGCGCGATGCGAATGCCCTGATTGCGGAGCGACTGGAGAATGCCACTGACGCGCTGCAAATTGCTGACCATCGCCTGCTCGGTGATTTCGACAGTAAGCCTGCGCGGCGGCATCCTCGCTTCGGTCAGGAGCTGCAGCAGCTTTTGCGCGAACCACGGGTCGCGCAGTTGCACCGGCGACACGTTGACCGACAGGCTGAGCGTCGCTGGCCAGGCGCTCGCCTCGACAAAGGCGCGGCGATAGAGATGCTCGGCGAGCGGAAAGATCGAGCCGGATCGTTCCGCTATGGGGATGAACTCGTCCGGCGCCACCCGCCCTAGCTCCGCAGAGTTCCACCGCGCGAGCATCTCGTACCCGGTGACCTCCCCGGAGGCGAGGTTCATGACCGGCTCGTACACCGGGAACAATTCGTCGCTGCCGATCGCCTTGCGCAAAGCCTCTTGAAGGACTTCGCGTCTGGCGATGATCGCACCGGTGGCGGGATCGTTGCGGACGTACCGTTCGCCCTCACCGCGCTTGGCCCAATACATCGCCGCATCCGCCTGACGGAGCAGCGTTTCAAACTTTTCGGGGGCGGCGCGTTCTATCCATGCCGAACCGACCGAGGCGCTGCTGGCGATGGTGCAACCTCCGATATCGATCGGCTCGGCGAGGCGCTTTGCCAACTCTTGACCGAGCGCGTCGAGGCCGGAGAAGCCCGTCGGCGTCGAGAACAGCAGAGCGAATTCATCGCCGCCCGTCCGGCACATCAGTGCGTCGGCCGGACAGATTTTGGCGATCCGCTCGGCGAGACCGATGAGCATGAGGTCACCCATGTGGTGGCCGTGATGATCGTTTATCGCCTTGAAGGCATCCACATCGACGACGATCGCAGCTGCCGACAAGCCCCGCGCGCGCCATTCATTGAGGCGCTCGGAGGCATCTTCCATCAGCGCGCGGCGATTGAGCAGTCCGGTGAGCGGGTCAAGGCGGGCGAGATCGCTCACCGCCTGCGCAGACTCACGTTGTGCCGCGACCTCCCGCTTCAGGTTTCGAAAGCGGTGCCACGCATAGGCGAGGATCGCGAGGTTGAGCGCTAGCGAGCCGTCGCGGGCGTATGGGCTGTTCCGCAACAGGTCGCCAACGCTCGTGAAGACTGCGATCCAGCCGGCGCTCGTACTGATCGTCATCAGCAGAGCTGCGAGCCCCAGCCCGCCCACGACCGGGTCGAAGGACGCGAGCGCGCTCGTTGCACGCGGTTCGGCAGGGGGAAGCGAGTCGCCCATCCCTCCGCCGCTACCGTGCGTCGGTGCAATTTCGGTTAATTCGCGCGAGCCAACCGCATCCGCTCTCGCCGAAAGGGAGCAGCGAACGGGCGGAGGTGCGGCCCCCGCCCGTTCGGGTTTTAGAAGGTCACCTCATTCACCGAGCGGATGACCTTGCCAAGGATGCCGTATTCGATCGCTTCGTCGGTGCTCATCCAATAATCGCGGTCGATGTCCTTGCGGACCCGCTCGATGTCCTGCCCCGTCGCATCCGCAATAACGCGTGCGAGACGCTCGCGCATCTTGAGGATTTCCTTGGCCTGGATTTCGATGTCGGTCGCGCGCCCACCGGCACCGCCGGACGGCTGGTGAATGAGGAAGCGCGTGTTGGGGAGGCAGAAGCGCCGCTCCTTGGCCGCGCCGAGGAAGATATGCGCCCCAGCGCTCGCCACCCAACCGGTCCCCACCACCGCGACCGGCGAAGCGATGTAATGGATCAGGTCGTGGATCGTGTCGCCCGACTCCACATGGCCGCCGGGGGAATTGATCATCAGCTTGATCGGTTCGTGGCTGAGATGGTCGAGGTAAAGCAGCTGCGTGCAAACCCGCTCCGCCAGCTTCTGGTCGATGCCGCCAAAGATCAGCACCGTCCGCGCCTCGAGAAAGGTCTTCATCAGCGCCGGCGTGCCCATCGGGTTCGGGCGGTCGACCTCCGTCTCGGGCTCCTCCTCGTCGTCCAGACGGAAGTGCGGCGGGGTGAGCATGTTCAATTCAGGTCTCCGATCTTCTCGCGCCGCTACGTCGGCTGTCGCGGCGCGAAGATCAAGGGGGCGCGGGGAGGGGTGAGTGGGCGGCGGCCCGCCCCCCCTTGCGGGATACGAGCGGCGCCCGATATAGCGCAGGCTTCCATTGCCAGGACAATTCATGACATCGTTCTCGAATGGTGACGCGCTCGCGCCGCTGACCAACGCTCTCGTTCCCATCGTCATCGAACAGTCGAGCCGCGGGGAGCGGAGCTTCGACATTTTCTCGCGCCTGCTGCGCGAGCGGATCGTGTTCGTGACGGGTCCGGTCGAGGACAACATGGCCTCGCTGATCGTGGCGCAGCTGCTGTTTCTCGAAAGCGAGAACCCGACGCGCGATATCTACATGTATATCAACTCGCCGGGTGGCGTGGTGACTGCCGGGATGGCGATCCACGACACCATGCAGTACATCCGTCCGCGGGTCGGAACCGTCTGCATCGGTCAGGCATCCTCGATGGGGAGCTTCCTCCTCGCTGCGGGTGAACCCGGCATGCGCATCGCTCTGTCGAACGCGCGGATCATGGTTCACCAGCCGTCGGGCGGCTCGCGCGGGACCGCCGCGGATATCGAGATTCAAGCGCGTGAGATCCTGCGCATCCGCCAGCGCATGAACGAACTGTACGTGAAGTACACCGGTCGCAGCCTCGAGGAGATCGAGAAGGCGATGGAGCGCGACACCTTTCTGGAGGCGGACGAAGCGAAGGCGTTCGGCATCGTCGACCAAGTGTTCGATCAGCGCCCCGCCAATGCCGACATCACGCCGGTGACGCCGGCGCCGGAAGCGGACAAGCCCGCGGGTTGATCGGGCGGCGCCCCTCTCGGGGTTGTCGCGGATGGGCGCGGAGCGCATATCCGCAGCTTGATGTTAATGGTCGGGCGGCTAGGCTCCGCCGAACCGCGCACGAGCGCGTGACTAAAGGGTAGGAATGACCAAGATCAGCGGCAGCGACTCCAAGTCGACGCTTTACTGCAGCTTCTGCGGCAAGTCGCAGCACGAGGTGCGCAAGCTGATTGCGGGCCCGACGGTGTTCATCTGCGACGAATGCGTCGAGCTGTGCAACGACATCATTCGTGAGGAGGCCAAGGGCGCCGGTCCCGCGAAGAAGGGCGGCGGTGTCCCGTCGCCGCGCGAAATTTGCGAAGTGCTCGACGACTATGTCATCGGGCAGGCCGCGGCGAAGCGCGTGCTGTCGGTCGCGGTTCACAACCACTATAAGCGGCTGAACCACAGCGGTAAGGGCGGCGACGAGGTCGAGCTCGCCAAGTCGAACATCCTGCTCGTCGGGCCGACCGGCTGCGGCAAGACGTTGCTGGCGCAGACGCTGGCGCGCACCTTTGACGTGCCTTTCACGATGGCCGATGCGACGACGCTCACCGAAGCGGGCTACGTCGGCGAGGACGTTGAGAACATCATCCTCAAGCTGCTCCAGGCCGCCGACTATAATGTCGAAAAGGCGCAGCGCGGAATCGTCTACATCGACGAGATCGACAAGATCAGTCGCAAGGCCGAAAACCCCTCGATCACCCGCGACGTGTCGGGTGAGGGCGTGCAGCAGGCACTGCTCAAGATGATGGAGGGCACGGTCGCGAGCGTTCCGCCGCAGGGTGGACGCAAGCATCCGCAGCAGGAATTCCTCCAGGTCGACACGACGAACATTTTGTTCATCTGCGGTGGCGCCTTCGCCGGTCTCGAAAAGATCATCGGCGATCGGATGCAGGGCAAGTCGATCGGCTTCGGCGCGCACGTCGCGGCGCCTGAGGAACGCAAGACCGGCGAAACGCTGAAGAGCGTGGAGCCGGAGGATTTGCTCAAGTTTGGCCTGATCCCCGAGTTCGTCGGCCGCTTGCCGGTCATCGCCACGCTCGAGGATCTTGACGAGCCGGCGCTGGTCAAGATCCTGTCCGAACCGCGCAACGCGCTGGTCAAGCAGTATGCTAAGCTGTTCGACCTCGAGGAGGTGAAGCTCAGCTTCACCGACGACGCGTTGGGTGCGATCGCTCGCAAGGCGATCGTGCGCAAGACGGGCGCGCGTGGACTACGCTCGATCGTGGAGGCGATCCTCCTCGACACCATGTTCGACCTGCCGCAGCTCGACGGCGTTGCGGAGGTCGTGGTGGACAAGGACGTGGTGGAAGGTCGCCGCGAACCGATTCGCGTGTTTGGCGAGTCCGCTCGCGCGGGGGCCGAAAACGCGGCCTGACAGGCCGGGTTCCGCTGTCCGACTTGCTTTTGTCAAAAAACTGACGCACGGGCGCGCCAAAGGCGTGCTCGGCGCTCCGGTGCGCCCCAAAATCAGAACATATTACGCCGTATTTGGGACTGGGTCTGACAGATCGCCGGCGCGACAGGCGCACAGGCTGCACAGGGGTTTGACGATGAAAAGCATGTTGTTCCGCAGCGTTGCCGTCGCTGCGCTGATGATTCCCGGCGCGGCGTTCGCTCAGTCGACCGGCACGATCGAGACCGACGAAGGCACCGCGGCGGACATCGTCGTCACCGGCAGCCGCAATCGCGGCGGGGTCAACGGGATCGAAGTTCCCGATTCGACGAAGGCGCGCGCGGTCATCAATCAGGACCTGATCGAGCGTCAGGCTCCGGGCCAGACCATTATCAACACCATCAACCTGGTGCCGGGCGTCAACTTCACCAACTCCGACGCCTATGGCTCGTCGGGCGGTAACCTGCGCATCCGCGGCTTCGACGGCAACCGCATTAGCCTCACGTTCGACGGCTTCCCGCTGAACGACACGGGCAACTACGCCATCTACTCGAACCAGCAGCTCGACCCGGAGCTAATCGAGAGCGTGAACGTCAACCTCGGCACCACCGACGTCGACAGCCCGACCGCGAGCGCGGCGGGCGGCACCGTCAACTATCGCACCATCCTGCCGTCGCGCGACCTGTCGGCGCGGCTCGCGGCTTCGGTCGGCGATAACAATTACTACCGCGTGTTCGGCATGATCTCGCCGGGTGAGATCACGCCGCTCGGCACGCGCCTGTTCGTCGCCGCGAGCTACGCCACGAACGACAAGTTCAAGGGCCCGGGTGAGATCAACAAGCAGCAGTACAACGCGCGCATCTATCAGCCGATCGGTGACAACGGCGACTTCATGTCGATCGCGGGTCACTATAACGAAAACCGCAACAATTTTTACCGCAACCCGTCGGTGAGCGATCTGCGGACGCTGTTCGGGACTGGCACCGTGCCGCTCGCGACCGGTGGCTTCTCGTCGGCCAACCCGCTGAACCTTGGCAATCTTACCGATGCGCAGCAGCGCGCGCTGTTCTTCTTTGAGAACGATCCGCTCTGCCGCCGTCCGACCCCGACGTTTGGCACCGCGCAGAACGATGGCGCGACCGGGTTTTCGTGCAGCAACTTCTACGAAGTGCGCATCAACCCGTCGAACACTGGCAACGTGCGCTTCAACTCGCGCTTCACGCTGGCCGACAACCTGATCTTCACCGCGGACGCTTCGTGGCAGTATGTTCTGGCCAACGGCGGCGGTTATACGACGCTGGCGGAGAATTCGGCGCTGGCGCGCGGGCGATCGGGCCTTGCCGGGGTCGATTTCAACCGTGACGGCGATTTCCTCGATACCGTCAGCTTCTTCACGCCCAACAACACCAACACGCGTCGTTACTCGGCGATCATGTCGCTGATCTGGGACGCGAGCGACAACCACCGCTTCCAGCTGAGCTACACCTTCGACCATGGCCGGCACCGGCAGACGGGCGAGTGGGGCTACCTCGACGCGGCGGGTCGTCCGCTTGACGTGTTCGGCGGCCGGAACTCGGGCGGCGTGTTCAACGCCGACGGCTTCAAGCTGCAGCAGCGTGATCGCCTGTCCTACGCTATGCTCAACCAGGTGTCGGGGCGTTATGTCGGCACCTTCATGGACGAGCGTCTGCGTCTCGAGCTCGGCCTGCGCGCACCGTTCTTCAACCGCGAGCTGAACAACTACTGCTATACGCAGGCGACCGGCAGCGGCTTTGCGACGTGCACAAGCCAGAACACGGGCCTCGTGATTGTGCCGCCGACCGCGGTCGCGCCGTTCCCGGCGGGTGCGCTGTTCGCGCCCTTCCGCTCGGAATATAACTTCAACGCGCTGCTGCCGTCGGCCGGTTTCAACTACAAGTTCACCGACGCGCTTTCGATGTTCGGCAGCTATGCGCGTGGTTTCTCGGCGCCGCGTACGGATAACCTCTATCGCCAGCCGGTCGTCACGATCGAGCCGGAAACGACCGACGCGTTCGACCTCGGCCTGCGTTACGCGACGGGCACCGTCCAAGCGCAGCTGTCGGGCTGGCTGATCAACTACCAGAACCGGATCATCACCTCGTTCGATCCGGTCGCGGGGATCAGCGTCGACCGTAACGTCGGGCGCGTGCGTGGCTATGGCGTGGACGCGGGCCTCGCATTCCGCCCGGTGCGTGCGCTGACGCTTTACGCGAACGCGTCGTACAATAACTCGACGCTGCGTGACGACGTGCTCATCGGCACCGCCACCTCGGCGGGCAGCACTCTGAATGTGTTCGCCCCCACCGCGGGCAAGCGCGTGGCGGAGACGCCGGAGTGGACTGTCGGCGGTCGTGCCCAGCTCGACCTCGATCCCTTCTCGTTCGGGATCCAGGGCAAGCGCGTGTCGAGCCGCTTTGCCACCGACGTCAACGACGTGGTGACCCCGGCCTACACGACGTTCGATGCCGACATGCGCGTGTCGCTGCGTCGTTGGGGCCTCAACCGCACCTACTTCCAGCTCAACGTCTACAACCTGTTCGACGAGTTCTACTTCGGGAACATCTCGACGCAGGTGAACGCCGCCAACATCGGCGTGACGTTCCCCAACGGGACGGTCGTGACGCCGAACAACGGTGCGAACCCGAACTTCGCGATCGGGTCGCCGCGCACCATCATGGCGACGCTGAACTTCGGCTTCTAAGCTCGGAGTTTCGGACGAAAAAGGGGCGCCGGAGGTCATACCTCCGGCGCCCCTTTTTGTTACCCTCGCGTTACGCTCAGTCGCGCAGGCAGGCGTCGCCACCCTCGCGAGCGATCAATCGGCTGCGTGCGAGGATGGCGTTACCGTAGCGCCGCGTGAACCCGCGCGGCGCGATCGCCGCCCGACGCTGGGGGAGGGGGAGAACGGCGGCGATGCGCGCGGCCTCGGCGCGGGAGAGGTTAGCGGCGCTTTTGCGGAAATATCGCTGCGCCCCCGCCTCGACGCCGTAGGTGCCGATGCCGGTCTCGGCGATGTTGAGGTAAACCTCCATGATCCGCCGCTTGCCCCAGATCGTCTCGATCAGCAGCGTGAACCAGGCCTCCAGCCCTTTGCGAAAATAGCCGCCGCCCTGCCACAGGAACGCGTTTTTTGCGGTTTGCTGCGAGATGGTGGAGCCGCCGCGAATGCGACCGCCCGACAGGTTGCGCACGAATGCCGCGGCGATCGCGTCGGCATCAAACCCGCGGTGGGTGCAGAAACGAGCGTCCTCACCGGCGATGACGGCTTGTGCCATCACCGGGTCGATGCGCTCGATCGGGCGCCAGCTTTGCCGGATGCCGTCGCGGTTGATGAGCATCGTGGCGGTGACCGGCGGATTGATCACCGCATAGGCCAGCACCCAAATGACCGAGCCGACAATGAACCACAGCACGGCCTTGCCGAGGAGCCAGCCCAAACGATAGGCGACCGGCCGATCGCCGCGCCGCCTGGCAAAAGGCGGCTTGGGACGGCGAGGAGCGGCGGCGCTAGAGCGGGAGGCCAAGGCGCGTCCCGATCGCCACCGTCGCAGTATATAGCAGTACCGTCAGCAGGCACCCTGCACCGAGCGCCGCCCAAAAGCTCCATCCCGCCCGCAACAGCGCCGGAATCGCCAGGAACATCGGCAGCGAGGGGATTACATACCAGAAGGTCGCGGTCGAATGGGCGGCGAGCAGCGCCGGGTCAGGACGATCGCGCCACAGCCAGATCATCCCCAACACCGACACCAGCGGCAGCGAGGCGATCAGCCCGCCGAACCCCGGAAAGCGCTTGGACACCTGCGCGATGGCGACGATCATGATCGCCGAGATGACGGCACGAATCAGAAGTTGCCAGGTCATATGTCGGCGCGGCGGGAGTCAGGCGGATGGAAGCAGACGACGCTCTTCGGCGATGGTGAGCATCGCCTTTTGCAGCTTTTCGAACGCGCGCACTTCGATCTGACGGACGCGTTCGCGACTGACGTTGTAGACCTGGCTCAGTTCCTCGAGCGTCTGCGGGTCGTCGACCAGTCGCCGCCGCGTCAGAATGTCGCGCTCGCGATCGTTGAGCCGGGTCATCGCTTCACCGAGGAGGGCGCTGCGCTGGCTGCGCTCCTGCGCATCGGCGACACGCTCGTCCTGCAGCTGGTCTTCATCGCGCAGCAGGTCCTGCCACTGGCCCTCGCCATCATCGCGCATGGGGACGTTGAGGCTGGTGTCGCCGCCGAGCGCCATGCGCCGGTTCATCGACGTCACTTCTTCTTCGGTGACGCCGAGGTCGGTTGCGATCTGGCGCAGGTTCTCCGGGCTGAGGTCGCCGTCCTCGAACGCCGACAGCCGGTTTTTCATCCGGCGGAGGTTGAAGAACAGCTTCTTCTGCGCCGCGGTCGTGCCAAGCTTCACCAGGCTCCACGAGCGCAGGATAAACTCCTGAATCGACGCGCGAATCCACCACATGGCATAGGTCGCGAGACGGAAGCCGCGGTCGGGGTCGAACTTCTTCACCCCCTGCATCAGCCCGATGTTCCCCTCCGCGATCAGCTCGTTCACGGGGAGGCCGTAGCCGCGATAGCCCATGGCGATCTTGGCCACGAGCCGCAGGTGGCTGGTGACGAGCTGCGCCGCCGCGTCCTGGTCGCCGTCCTCCTGAAACCGCTTGGCAAGCATATATTCCTGCTCGGGCGTCAGCAGGGGAAACTTGCGAATTTCGGACAGATACCGGTTGAGCCCGGCTTCGGTCCCGAGCGAAGGCATAGTGGCGGGGAGGCGTTTTTCGTCGGCCATGTCGGCGCTGTTCATCCTTGCCTGGCAGGCGGCGGCTTCTCACAGGCACGCTCGCCGAAGTTCATTATGACCGCAATGCGCTTAACAGCGTCTGCATGTCGTCGGGCAAACCACAGGTAAATCGAAGGTCCGCCCCGCTTACCGGATGGATAAACCCCAGTGTCGTTGCGTGCAACGCCTGCCGCGCGAAACCTATCCGCGCGAGCGTCGGAGCGAGGCCCTTGCGCGGTCTTCCGTAAAGCGGGTCGCCCAGCAGGGGGTGACCGATGTGCGCCATGTGCACGCGCACCTGATGCGTCCGCCCGGTCTCTAGCCGACATTCGACCAGCGACGCATCGCCCAGCGGTTCGAGCGTGCGGTAGTGCGTCACCGCGCGCTTGCCGCGACCGGGCGATTGCACCGCGATCTTCTTGCGGTCGTGCACTGACCGGCCGAGCGGAGCGTCCACCGTGCCGCTGGGCGGCAACGGACGACCGGCGACGACGGCGAGGTAGGCGCGTTCGATGCAGTGGTCAGCGAACTGGCGCGCGAGCCCCTCATGCGCCGCGTCGCTCTTGGCGACCACCAGCAGTCCAGACGTGTCCTTGTCGATCCGGTGCACAATGCCCGGCCGCTCCACGCCGCCGATGCCGGAGAGCTGCCCCGCGCAATGGTGGAGCAGTGCGTTGACCAGCGTCCCCTCCGCGTGGCCGGCGGCGGGGTGAACGACGAGGCCTGCGGGTTTGTCGACGACGATCAGGTCCGCGTCCTCATGGACGATGCGAAGTGCGATGGCCTGCGGCTGCGCGTCGAGAGGCACGGGCGGAGGCAGGGTAATGGTGAGCGCGGTTTCGCCCGAGACCTTGCCGCTCGCCGGCGGGGTTGCACCGGATGGATCGACGATGGCGCGTTCGCTCAGCAGCGCCTTCACGCGTTCGCGGGAGAGGCCCGAGGCCGCGGCGATCGCGCGGTCCCAGCGTTCGCCAATGGCACTCGCCGCGATGCAAACTTCGCGCGTGTCGCTCTCCCCCATGGCGAGGAGGTAGGATGGGGCCGCAGAGGTTCAAGCGCCGCATTGAAGCGCGCTCTCGACGCCGGCGCCAGCTTGCGCGCCGCGCGCGTGCCGCCTACCCCCCAAGCCATGGATGACGCCGTCGAATTCGCCAGCCTGATCGGTTCCCGCCTGTGCCATGACCTGCTCTCGCCCGTCGGCTCGTTCGGCAACGGGCTTGAGCTGCTCGCCGACGAGCAGGATCCGACGATGCGCGCGCGTTTCGTGGAGCTGCTCGACAGCAGTGCGCGGGCGGCGATCGGACGGCTCAAATTCTCGCGGCTGGCCTACGGCAGCTCCTCCGGATACGGCGAGGGGATCGCGCGCGAGGATCTGACGGATGCATTGCGCGGGTTGGTGGCTGAGGGGCGCGATGTCACGCTGCGCTGGGTCGGCGATGCGACGAGCGTGCCCAAGCCCGCGGCGCGCGTCCTCCTCCTGCTCGGGCAAGTCGTGGTGGAGAGCCTGATCCGGGGCGGTTCCGTCGACCTCGCCGCGGAACCGCACGGGCAGGGCTGGGAGCTCGCGGTGCGGGGGACGGGCGAACGGGTGGTTATCGATCCGACGCTGATCGCGGCGCTGGAGGCGGAAACCGCGCCCACGCCGAAGACGGTCGGAGTGGCGCTCGCTCGGCGGATCGCCGCGGCCTGCGACGGTACGATGATGGTCGCTCGGCCGGAGGGGGGCGAGCTGCTGGTGGGCGCATCGCTCGCCCGCGTTGCTGCCGCGCCCTAACTTCGAATTAACCATCGCCCGTGCATCGTTCGGTCCGAAACGGCCGGGACGACGTGGGGAATGGACGAGCTGCTGCGTGAATTCGTCGGGGAAACGCTCGACCTGACCGAGGAAGTTGCTGGCGACCTCGTCGCGTGGGAGGCCGCGCCGGACGATCGTGCGTCGCTCGATCGCATCTTTCGCACCATCCACACGATCAAGGGCAGCAGCGGCTTCCTCGATCTGCCGCGGATCGGTCGGCTGGCGCATGCGGCCGAGGAATATCTCGCTGGATGCCGAGAAGGGCGCACGGCGGCGAGCGAGGCAGGGGTGTCCGCGGTGCTCGCAGCGATCGCCCGGCTGCGCGACCTAGCCCACGCGCTGGCAAGCGAGGGCGCCGAACCCGCCGGCGACGATGGCGACGTGTTGAACGCGCTCGCCACCGCGAAACCTGGCGAAGGTACGACCGCACAGCCGGAAACGGCGCTCGCAACGGCTCCGGCGAGCACCGTGCCCGACAGCTGGCGCTCGGTGCGCGTACCGCTTGAGCTCGTCGATGCGCTGATGAACCGCGTCAGCGACCTCGTGCTCGCGCGCAACGATGTCTCGGCACAACTTCGCGCGGGGTCCGCGGACGTCGCCGCGTTGCACGCGCTCGACCGCGTATCGCAACATCTCGCCGACGTGCGCACGCTGGTCGGGCAGATGCGGATGGTCCCGCTGCGCCAGATCTTCGCACCGCTTCCCCGCGTGGTGCGGCAACTCGCCGATACCCTCGGCAAACGCGTCCAGCTCCACATCGACGGCGGAGATGTCGAGATCGATCGGGAGATGGGGGAGGCGCTGCGCGACCCGCTGTTGCACCTCATCCGGAACGCGCTCGACCATGGCGTGGAGGACAGTGCGACGCGCATTGCGGCGGGCAAGGACATGGCGGCGCGGTTGAGCATCCGCGCCAGCGCAGGCCGCAACCGCATCCGCATCACGGTGGCCGACGACGGCGCAGGGATCGACCGGACCAAGCTCATAGATCGCGTGCGGCGGTCAGGGCGGTTCGATGCCGACACGCTGGCGCAGATGAGCGCAGCGCAACTCGACGAGCTGATCTTTACCCCCGGGCTTTCGACGCGGACGGAGGCCACCGACATTTCCGGCCGCGGGGTCGGGATGGACGTGGTGCGGGAGAATGTCGAACGCCTCGGCGGCAGCGTCCGCCTCGACAATCGCGTAGGACATGGGCTCGAAGTAACGCTCGAAGTGCCGCTGACGCTGACCATCATCGGCGCGCTTGGCGTGCGGACCGGGGACTCGCTGTTCGCCATTCCGCGAAGCGCGGTCGCCGAGGTGCTGCTGGCTTCGAGCGAGGGCGTGGAGCGCCGCAACGCGGGCGGCGCGGGCCTCGTCAAGGTGCGCGGCGAAATCTACCCGCTGCTGACGGTTGAGCGGCTGCTCGGCATCTCTCCGTCGTCGCTTCCCGGCGACGAGCGGGTCGTAGTTCTGGTGCGCGCGGGCGGCGGACTGGTCGCTTTCGAGGCCGACGACGTGCTCGACCACGACGAACTGGTGCTGAAGCCGCTGCCGCCGATGATCGCCGCGTCCGGCATGTTCCGCGGCATGAGCCTACCCGACAGCGGGCGCCCGCTGCTCCTCCTCGACGTCGAGGCTTTGGTCCGTCGAGCGCTGGTCGAACCGACCCCCGAGGAGGCGGTGGTGAGCAATAGCGCGCCAGCGGAGCATGATGCGGACTGGATCAGCTTCATCCCGATCAACGGCCACCTCGCCCAGGCGCTGCCGATGCGTGACGTCGAACGCTTCCTGCGGTTGCGCGAGCAGAGCCTCGTCACGGTGGGCGCGGGCTGCGGCGCACATGTCGATGGCGAACTGGTGCCGCTGGCGGGATCGTGCGCGGAAATCCTCGCGCTCGCAGGCAGCGAAGGCGCGGTGAGCATCATCCTGCTGCGCGACAAGCGGGGTCGGGCGGCGGCGCTTGCGGTGCGGGAGTTGGGCGCGATCGCGCCGCTCGCCGCAGCGATCAGCGGTGAGCCCGAACAGCGCAGCGTGCGGGAGGGGGTCGCGATGGTCGACGGCGCGCCGGTCGAAATGCTTCGCGCGGAACCGATCATCGCGGCGGCACATGCGGCGATGCTGATGGAGGGGGCAGTATGACGGGTTCGGGTGAAATGCTCGGAAGCGAGCGGCTCTATCTTTTGACGCGTATCGGGTCCGAACGCGTTGCGTTTCCTGCCGATGCGATCGAGGCGGTCGTGCCGGTGGGCGACGTGACGCCCGTGCCCGGAGCGCCGGGGCAGGTGGTTGGCCTCGTCGCCATCCGCAGCCGCGTGCTGACGCTGCTCGATACCGCCGAGCTGGTGGGTGAGCAGTCCAGCGGGCGCGCGACGTTCATGGCGCTCGTCAGCCACGGGGGTCATGGCTACGCGCTCGCACTCGACCGAGTGGACGACGTGCGGGCGCTGGGCGTTCCCCGCGCCGCCGTGGGGGCGCTGTCGCCGGCGTGGCGCGCGCTCGATCCCGCGCTGGCAGAGCTGGATGGATCGAGCATCGTGGTGGTCGACCCGCACGCGATGATCGAACTGGCCGCTAATGTCGCGATGTCGCGCGCCGCTTAACGGTTGGGTCACGCAATCGCTGTAAGCGAGGCAAAGGGACGCGTGTGCTGGGGGCGCGCGCCGTCACGGAAATAAAGGATCGCAGGCGCATGGCGAAATGCCTGATCGTCGACGACAGCAAGGTGATCCGCAAGGTCGCCCGGCACATTATCGAAAGCATCGGTCACGATGTCGAGGAAGCGGAAGACGGCAGCGTCGCCCTCGAAGCATGCGGGCGAGAGGCGTTCGACGTCGTCCTGCTCGACTGGAACATGCCGGTGATGGGGGGCATGGAGTTCCTGTGTGCGCTCAATGAGTCCGCGCCGACTCACCGCCCCAAGATCGTATTTTGCACCACCGAAAACGGCACCGCGCACATCCGCGCGGCGATCGACCACGGCGCGGACGAATATGTCATGAAGCCGTTCGATCGCGAGACGCTCGAGCGCAAGTTTCAGATCATCGGCGTCGATTGAGCCTGCGGCGGTGACGGGGCAGCGCTCGCTCGGACGTATCAGCGCCCGCCTAGGCGAACGCTCGGGCGGAGCCACGCCCGCCCGCGTCGGCCGCGCGACGCCCGCGACGCCCGTTCGGGTGATGCTGGTCGACGACAGCCACGTCGTCCGCGCGATACTGGAGCGCATCCTGCTCACCGATGGCCGCTTCAGCGTGGTCGCCAGCTGCACCCGCGCCGACGAAGCGTTGCGCTTCCTGGAGCGAGGCGAGGCGGACGTCGCGTTGCTCGACCTCGAAATGCCGGGGATGCACGGCGCCGACGCCATTCCCCAGCTGATCGCGCTGGCGCCGGCGATGCGCATCCTCATCCTCTCCGCGAACTGCGCGGAGGGCGGGGTGGCGGCGATCGAAGCACTCGCCCGCGGCGCGCACGACACGCTGCTCAAGCCCGGCGGCGGAGCGACCTTCGCTGGCAGTTTTGGTAAGGTCCTCACCGGCCGGATCGCCGCGTTGGCGAATACGCCCGCACCAGAGGCGGTCCCGCTACAACCCCTTCCTGCCGCGCCGCACGTGGAGCTCGGCGGCATCGGTGCCATCGGTGTCGGCGCGTCGACCGGGGGGATTGCGGCGTTGCATGCGCTGCTCGCGGCACTGCCACGCGATTTGCCGGTGCCGTTGTTCGTCACGCAGCACCTCCCGACGACGTTCATGCATTTCTTCGCCGACCAGCTCTCTCGCGCGACCGGTCGGCGGACCTACGTCGCCGACGATGGGATGCGGGCCGAAGCCAATGGAATCTATGTCGCGGCGGGCGGCGCGCATCTGCGCGTGATGCAGACTGCGGCGGGGCCGCGGATCCTGCTCGATCGGCAGCCCGTGCCAAGCGGAATCCTGCCGTCGGTCGACCCGATGTTTGCTAGCCTTGCCGAGACCTACGGCAGCGGCGCGCTCGGTGTTCTCCTCTCCGGCATGGGACGAGACGGGCTGGACGGCGCGCGCAAGATCGCGTCGGCCGGCGGCCAGCTGCTGGCGCAGGACAGCGCGAGTTCAGTCGTTTGGGGAATGCCGGGGGCGATCGCCGCGGCGGGGCTCGCGCGGGCCATCCTCCCGCCGCACGGGCTTGGCCGATTGATCACCGCCGCTCTGGCGCGAGGCATCTCGACGTCGGCGGAGGCGGCGGCATGAGCCTGGGCGCGCCGCATCGTATCCTCGCCGCGCTGCTGGAGGCGCGCGCCGGGCATGCGTTGAGCGCCGATCGCATTGCTCGGCTCGACACCGTGCTGCAGCCGATCCTGCGCGAGCGCGGCGTACCTTCGATCGAGGCGCTGGTGGTGGAGCTGGCGGGAAGCGCAGACCGTCGGCTGATAGACCAGGTGATTGACGCAATGATCAATCACGAAACCTATTTTTTCCGAGACATCGGACTGTTCCGTGAGCTCGACACCTGCGCTCTCGACCTCTTGCGCTCGCAGCGGGAGGGGCGGCGCTCGCTTTCGATCTGGTGCGCCGGGTGCAGCACCGGTCAGGAGCCCTATTCGCTGGCGATGATGATGGCGGCAGCGCCCGAACGCTGGGCGGGCTGGGACGTGCGGATCGTTGCGACCGATATCAGCCCCTCGGTCATCGCCACGGCAAAGGCGGGGCGATACTCGCATTTCGAAATCCAGCGCGGACTGCCCGCCGAGGCCATGATCAGCTGGTTCGAGCCCGACGGCAGCGAATGGTTGCTGCGCAGCGAAATCCGCGACCGCGTGCGGTTTATGGAGCACAACCTGCTCACCGACGCGCTGCCCCCGGGGCCGTTCGATCTCATCATGTGCCGCAACCTGCTTTATTATCTGACCGCGGATCATCGCGAGCGTGCGCTTTCGCGGCTCGCGGATGCGCTGGCTCCTGGCGGGCTGTTGATGCTCGGTGCGGTTGAGACCACCATCGCCGCACGCGGCGGCGAGCGTCCGCCGCTTGTGCCTGCGGATGATTGCAGGGGCTTTTATCGAAAGGCGCGCACCGGCGATCGGCCGCTGGCACAGCTCAACGCGGCCTGAGCGCCGCGCTTGCGCCCGCGGGGCCAGGGTGCCATCGACGCACCTGTGCAACAGTTGATCCAGCGCTACTCGCCCAACTTCGACGACCGCGCGCTGCCGGTGTCGATCATCGTGCTGCACTATACCGGCATGGCCGACGCTGCGAGCGCGATCGACTGGCTCGCCAATCCCGAATCCAAGGTGAGCGCGCACTACGTCGTCGCCGAGGACGGGCAGGTCGTGCATATGGTCGACGAAGCTAAGCGCGCCTGGCACGCGGGGCGCAGCTACTGGCGCGGCGTCACCGACGTAAACAGCGCGAGCGTCGGGATCGAGATTGTCAATCCCGGCCACGAATTCGGCTACCGCGCCTTTCCGGACGAGCAGATCGCCAGCGTGATCAGGCTCGTCCACGACATCAAGGCCCGCTACGGCGTCACCCGCGGCAATATCGTCGGTCATTCGGACATCGCTCCCACGCGCAAGCAGGACCCGGGTGAGCTGTTTCCGTGGGAAGCGTTCGCCCGCCAGCGGCTCGCCCTGCCGCGGCCACGGCAGCGGCTGACCGATCCGCTGTGGAGCGACGCGGGTTTCCTCCTCGCGCTGGAACGCTTCGGCTATGACATCACCGACCCGCTCGCCGCGACGGTGGCGTTCCAGCGGCGGTTCCGCCCCGAGCTGTTCGACGGCACCATCGACGGC